>Ga0105044_10002040_pt1 | contig 27434 bp, 19 predicted proteins | sample MAT01_FD_78092 | JGI IMG/M metagenome (GOLD analysis project Ga0105044, IMG submission 78092) | Freshwater microbial communities from Lake Fryxell liftoff mats and glacier meltwater in Antarctica - MAT-01 | ecosystem: Environmental > Aquatic > Freshwater > Ice > Liftoff microbial mat | place... | reverse complement strand
GCCCGTCGTCAACGGCTACAGCAGTCGATTCCCCCCTTACTATCCGGCACATGAATCCGAGACGCCGATTGAGGACGCGGTCACTTTTCTCGGTGAATCGTGGCAGGGCCGACTGCTGGTCATCGAACGCTTACGGCCGGAGAAGAAACGGTACTTCGACGTTCGTCCCGGTAAGGACTCCGCGCAGCGACTGTCGCCGGTGACGCCATGACGCCTGCCCTGCTGCGGCGCGACGTTGCCGCCGGACTCAGTGTCTGGGGAATTACGGGCCTGCTCGTGGCCGGGGCGGGAATCTTCGGCAATCAGGCGGTCGTGCCCGCTGGCGAACCGATCGGCAACGTGCTCGTCAGCTTCTGCCTCTGGGACGGTGGCTGGTACACGAACATCGTCCGCAACGGCTACAGCTACAATCCGGCCGAAGCAAGCACAGTTGTCTTTTTCCCCGCGTACCCGCTGTTCGCACGGATGGTTCAATCGCTGGTCAGTTGCTCGGCGGAGTGCGCCCTGCTCGTCACCTCGCACCTGTTCCTCGCTTTGAGCCTGATTGCCCTGCACGCGTACATCCGTCGGCGATACCCCACGGCCTTGCCTCACGCTGGTACGTTCGGCATCGCAGTGTTTGCCTTGTTTCCGTCCACCTTCTTCTTCCGGATGGCCTACTCCGAATCACTGTTCTTCTTCACCGTGATGCTGGTGCTGCTGGCCGTCGAGCGGGGTCGTTCCCTGCTGTGGATAGCGCTGATCGTCGGATTGGCGACGGCCGCCCGGCCCGTCGGCATCGGTTTGCTGCCGATCGTCATCCGGGAAATCGTGCGGCGCGCGCATACCAGGCGGCATGCATTCGCATGGTCGATGGCGCTGGTGCCGCTGTCGTGCTGGGGGCTCATCGCCTACGCCGGTTTTCTGCAATGGCAGTTCGACGAACCGCTGGCCTTCATCAAGGCGCAGCGTTTCTGGAACATCGACCCCAATCTGCCGTTCGTCGCGAAGCTCGGCCATCTTGCGTCGCTCAAGCCACTCTGGGGGGCATTCCTGGCCGACTCGGGATGCTGCCTCGATGGCGGGCTACACCTCGGGTCGTTCACCGTGTCGCCCAGTGCGCTCAACGCAGCAGCTTATCTGGCAGGGATAGTACTCGTCATTGCCGGAGGCGTGCGTGGTTGGTTGAACACGACAGAAATGCTTGCTTCGATTGGTCTCTTGGCGATCCCGTACATCACGCGCGGCTACGACAGCTTCATGCTGTCGTTCGCGCGGTTCACGGCCGTTGTCCCGCCGGTTTTCCTCGCATTGACAATGCTGCTGCTGCGGCTGCCGTACCTGTTCCGCGTGGCGTACCTGCTCTTCGGCACCGCGCTGCTCTGCCTGCTGTCGGCGCTGTTTGCCGCGGGCTATCACCTGGTGTGATGGCGAATGCGCGGTTAGCCGCGATGCGGGGGGTTTCCGTAGCGGAGCGCGTCTTGCGTGACACAGCGCTCCGTTACGGAAACCCTCCGCATCGCGGCTAACCGACTGACTGCTTACCAGAACTTCACACGCCAGTAGTCGTGCGGCGTGGACAGGCGGCCCAGGTACCAGTGGCCATCGTCCCATTCCAGCTTGACCGAGCGCCAGCCGAGCGGAACTTTCGGGAACGGGTAGAACGGCCCGATGAACGGGAAGGCGTTGTAGGGGTACGCTTGCGGGTAGGCCACGCGCGAGTAGTTCGGGTACGGCGCGTAGGTCGGCCAAGCGTACGGGGGCAGTTTCGGGCCAGTCATGTCATAGGCCGGCTGCGACGGGGCTCCCAGCGGTACCGGATCGACCGGCAGCGGCTGGGTCATGCCGTGATGACCACCCATCGCCAGGTTCTGTGCCTGAACCGGTGCAGCCGGCGGCTGCATCATCATCGCCATCGACGGCTCGGCGTTGTTGACCGGCTGAAGTTCGTCCCCGATCATCACTTTCAGCGCGGTTTCACCCTTGCTGACGCCGGGAACGAGCATGACCTGCTCGACAATTTGGTCGCCCTGTTTCAGAGAGCGGACATCGCCGCTCAACTCGACCACGCCGTCCTGCGTCGAGATACTGATGCGGGCACCGCTGGCCACGCCGCTCTTGCGGACGTAACCTGCGACATCGTCAGCCAATTGCTGATTACAGACCGCCGCACGGGAGGCTGCCGACTGCTCCTGGGCCTGGATGCCGGCAGCGCCCGCACTCAGGGCTGCCAGCGTAAAGAGGATGCGCACCATCGGAGTGACCTCCGTCATTGTTCTTGTGGTTCTGTTCACGTCTCTTGTTTCATCGTCGCATGGGTAACGGCTGCGACAGTCGCGATGAGAAGAGCCGACAGTCCGGTTATCGGGCGCTCACGCGAAATCGCCATCTCGGGCAGATCCGTCGCAACCCCCCGACCCGTCACAGACGTTACAACCGGCCGCCGCCCCGGCAAGGCAGGCAATTCACAACAACTCTCATGCCTCGCGAACCGTTGACGCCCTCGGCCCGTCCCTCTATCATCATCATCACGCACCCGTAGCTCAACTGGATAGAGCATCGGTCTACGGAACCGAAGGTTACTGGTTCGACTCCAGTCGGGTGTACTGAAACGTCAAATAAGCACGACGCCGACCCCGGGGTTCAGATGCCCCGGGGTCTTTTGTTTCCACTTTATCGCCATAATCCGCAATGACTTGCAAAGTCTCTGCTCACGTCGCTTTGTTGAACGATCGGGGCACAGCGAACCTACCCCAGGCCGATTTTGGCCGAAAGCCAGGTTCGGCGGCAATTACGCGCGCGAACGGCATGCATAACCGGCCGATCGCCTTCTCAGGAGCCGGTCAACTTGTCTTCACCAGCCACCTTGAATTTCACGTCTTCCGCTCCCGTACTCGCGCCGCAAGAACAGATAGCCAAGGTCGCCGCCATCCTTGCCCGTGGCGTGCTCCGCATGAAATAGACAACGGGTGCCTTCGCTGCGACGTCGTCGAAAGAAGTTCAGGAATCGTCCGATTATGGCCTTGAGTCTGACGGCGATCCGAGGCTCACTGGCTCTCGGCGTTCCGGGATTTAGAGCACCCCAACACGGGAGACAGTCAGGAGTGTAGATGATTCGCTTGCCTCGTTAGCCGGAGGTAAATCATCCGTCACTTGCGGTTCCGGCTAACGGCACCACTTCCAACTCCATTCCCATTGCCTTGGCGTACGTCAACGTTCCGCGGATCATGTTGTAGCTGACCTGTTCGCCCAGCCCTTCGAAGATCGGCTTCAGGCGGTCGGTCTTCAGTTCCGCCTGTTTGGCGAGCACCAGCGCCTGTGCTTCCGGCGTGATCCAGCGGGCGATGCTGTCAGGCGTTTCCTCGGAGAAGTACAACCCGAGGTACTTCCAGATGGTGCCGTCGGTGTGTCCCGTCGCATTGCATACTTGCTCGACGGTCTCGCCGCGACGGAAACGTTCGAAGTAGTTTGCCATTGTCGTCGGTGTCATCACTGGAACCGGGTTGGGCCGGACCTGCACTTTGGGCGAGGGCTTCAGGTCGCTGCTCAGTCCCGTACGCCTGCAGTGGTCGCTGATCGCTTCGAGCAGGTCATCGCCGTATTCGCGCAGCTTGGCTTCGCCGATGCCGTAGATTTCGAGCAATCCTTCGCGCGTCGTCGGCCGAACTCTCGCCAGTTCACGCAGCGTGGCATCGCCGAAGATGACGTAGGGCGGCAGGTTCTTCTCTTCAGCGACCGCACGCCGCCAGATCTTCAGCGCGTCGAACAACGGCCGATCAACGCCTTCCCAGTCCGCCCCGTCGCCTGCCTTCGGTTTGCGGCCTTCGCCGGCCCGGACCTTAGTCACCTTCACCAGCTTGATCTGCTTCTGATTGCGCATGACGGCCCAGGAACCAGCCGTCAGTTTCAGGATCGGGTACTCATCCCCTTCCTGCACCAGCAGTTCCTGGTCGAGCAACTGCCGGGTGAAATCCCGGATCGCCGCAGCCGGGCGGTCCTTCAGCAGGCCGAACGTGGTCAGTTCCTGATGGCCGTTGCGGATGATGCGTTCGTCATTGTCCCCATGCAGCACATTGACGACGTAGCCGATGCCGTAACGCTCTTCCACGCGCGCAACGCACGAGAGGATCTTACGCGCGATCTCCTGGCCTTCCGGCTCGAATTCGCGGTCGCCGGTGCAGACATCGCAAGCCTGGCAGGCGTGTTTGTCGAAACGCTGGCCGAAATGCTCCACCAGCAGCCGATGCCGGCATCGCGTCGACTTGCTGTAGTTCATCATCTCCTTCAGGTGCGCCATCGCCGCCGGCAGAAAATCCGCGTCGACTTCGTTTTCCTGAGATGACTTGTTGAGGATGAACTCCCACGTCTTGAAATCCTGCCCGCTGGCCAGCAGTACGCACTCGGCCTCAAGCCCGTCTCGCCCGGCCCGGCCTGCTTCCTGCTGGTAGTGCTCGATGGACTTGGGCATGCCGGTGTGGACCACGAACCGCACATTGGAACGGTCGATCCCCATGCCGAATGCCACGGTCGCCACGACGATGTCGCAGCGCTCGGAGCGAAACGCGTCCTGCGCCTGTTTGCGCTCTTCGGGGGTTAAGCCGGCGTGGTACGGCATCACGTTGAAGCCTTCCAGCTTCAGTTGCGCCGCCATCACGTCGACATCCTTCCGGCGGATGCAGTAGACGATGCCCGCTTCGCCGTCGTGCCGTCGCAGCAGTTCCATCACCTGCTGCACTTCATTGCTCCGCGGCACCACGCGGTAGAACAGGTTCGGCCGATCGAAATTGCCGATCAGAACTTCGGGGTCTTTGAGGCCCAACTGCTTCACGATGTCGTCGCGCACCTGCGGTGTGGCGGTGGCTGTGTAACCATGGACATTGGCGGTCGGGTAACGCTCGCGCAGCAAGGTCAACTGGCGATACTCGGGCCGAAAGTCGTGGCCCCAGTGGCTGATGCAATGTGCTTCATCGATGGCAAATGTGCGCACGCCCATCTGCGTGAGGAACTCCTGAAACGGCTGCATCGCCAGCCGTTCGGGCGATGTGAACAGCAACGGCACCTTGCCTGCTTTCAGATCGTGGAATGTGGCTACGCGTTCGGTCTCGGTCAGTGTGCTGTTGACGAAGCGGGCGTTGACACCGACGGAGCGCAGGCTGTCCACCTGATCCTTCATCAGAGCGATCAGCGGCGAGATGACGACGGTGACTTCCGCCGGGCGCGTCAACGCCGGGGCCTGGAAACAGAGCGACTTGCCGCCGCCGGTCGGCATGACGACCAGCGAATCGCGCCGGGCGAGGACCGCCTGCATCGCCTGTTCCTGTAACGGCCGCAGCGTGCGGTAGCCCCAATGTTTCTCGATCAGCGACAGCAGTTGAGTGGTTTCGGGCATCGGCAACGGCTCCATCGGGTGTTTTGCCATTATATGAACGTCCGTTTAGCGGGCATCCTGACGGGATGCCGCGCCGGTTTTCCGTACAACATTTTCCATGACGCGGCGGGAGTTCAAGCGATTGGTGGCCCGTGTGATGGAGACGCTGCCGGCGGAGTTTGCGCCGCACCTCGACAATCTTGTTGTCGACGTGGCCGACGAGCCGGATGAAGATCTGTTGCGCCGGGCCGGGTTCACCGAGGAAGAGATCGCTGAAGGCGATTCGCTGCTGGGGCTGTTCGATCCGTTGGAACTGCCGCCCTGGGGCGGGGACGCGATCGACATGGCCGACCTGCCGCATCGGCTTTGGATCTTCCGCTTACCGCATATAGAAGAATACCCCGACCCGAAGCGCCTGCGTACGGAGGTTCGCAAGACGGTGATTCACGAACTTGCCCACCATTTCGGGTATACCGACCGCGACCTTGAACGCTTTGACGACAACCCCGATCCGTTCGGCGATGACTGGGATGACCAGGGGCAAAAAGCCAAATGAGTGCACTCTCGAAGGATCGATTGCGACTGTTCGCGGTCTGGCTGGCGGTGTTCGCGCGGGCGCTTGGCGAGAACGCCGTCCGCGCGTTCGCTATCCTGCGCATGAGCGACGGGGCACGCGAATTCACTCCGGCGTTCCTGTTCATGATGCTTGGCATGGCCGCGGTTCCAGCGTTCGCGCTGGCACCGATGATCGGCGCGATTGCCTCCAGCCGGTACCGCGGGCTGGTCATGGTGCTGGCGACAATGACCGGCCTGGGAATCATCGGCTACTCCGCGTACGAGGAGTACAGTCTGGGCAGGGCCTTCTGGGTCGGCTGCATCGCGATTCTCGCGTTTGAAGGGGCCTTCTTCAGTGCCTCCCGCTTCTCTCTGCTGCCGGAGGCCGCGCGTACCTGTCATCTGCGTCTGCCGCATGTCGTCGGCGGCTTCGCCATCGCGTCATGCCTGGGCATCGGACTGGGCCTATCGGTCGGCTACCTGCAGTTCGATGTCGGCCGGCCCGGCTTGCCGATGCCGTTGCGTTACGGCTTCGTCGGCTATGGCGCGGCGCTCGCGCTGTTGTTGCTGGCCCGCTTCCCCGTCGCGGCCCCGGTTCCGGTGAAGAACGGACTGATGAAGCCGTTCCTGCGAACCGGTATCGCCATCTTCCGCCGCCGGAACGGGCGCAGCTCGCTGCTGACTCTGTGGGGCGTCTTCGCCATCGGCGTCGCCATTCAGCAATGGCTGATGCCGCACGATTCGCCCTACTTCTTCTTCCTTGCACTGCTGATCGGTCTGATCGTCGGCAGCCTTCAACCGAACGCGTTCCGAACGACGGGCATGGTGCCGTTTGCAGGTATCGGCCTGTTTGTCAGCGTGCTCTGGTGCTATCTGACAAACGATTGGAGCGTCATCGCCTTCGGCACGGCCGGCTACCTGGGGCTGATGCTGCCCGGCCTGCTGACGACCTTCACCATCTATCAACCCGACGAAACGCGCGGGCACGGTGCCGCCTTGCTGCATGCCGGCTGGTCGGTCATCGTCGGCGGGTTCATCACGCTGCTGGTCGGTCACCTGAACAACCCGGCGGCATCCCGGCCGCTGATCAGCAACATGGTACTGGGCCTCAGCATCGTCGGGGCCATCTTCGCCTGGCTGATGTTCTTCCGCCCGGCCTTTGAGTTCTTCTGGGAAGTGGTTCTCTGGCCGATCTACCGCGTGAAAGCGTATGGACCGGGTGTGAACGAATTCCCATGGAAGGGGCCGGTACTGGTCATCGCCAACCATGCCGCCTGGTTCGATCCGCTGTGGATGAACAAGGTGCTGCCGTTCCCCGCCCGGCCCATGATGACGAGCAAGTTCTACGACATGCGTGCGCTGCGCTGGATCTTCAGCCATGTGATTGACGCCATCCGGGTGCCTGACTCGGCCGCCCGCAAGGAAGCACCGGAACTGGAACAGGCGATCAACAATGTGCTGGATGCCGGCGACTGCCTGATCGTCTTCCCCGAAGGCTGGCTGCGCCGCCGGGAGGATCAGGAATTGCGCCGGTTTGCCCGCGGCGTCTGGCACATTCTCGAAGCGAGGCCGAACACGCCGGTGTTCCCCTGCTGGATCGACGGCAACTGGGAGAGCATGTTTTCCCATAAGGGCGGCCCGCCGATGAAGGGGAAGAAGCTCGACTGGTGGCACAAAATCCGCGTTGGTGTCGGCCCGCCACTGTTGCTTGATGCCGAGACGCTGAAGAAGCATATGAAGACGCGCATGGCCCTGATGCAGGCCGTGGTCGATGCCCGGCAGTACCTGGGGCTGCCGCCGATCGACCCGTTCAAGATCCCCGAGAAAACCGACGACGGCGAGGAGCCCGGCGAATGATCCGCACGTCGATCGCCAGCCCGCAGGAACTGGTGCCGTTGCCGTTCGCGCATCTGCGTGAAGTCTCACGCATGGTGCTGGAGGGCGAAGGGGTCAAGGAAGCTAAGATCAGCCTCGCATTCGTCGACAACACAACGATCCACCGGATCAACAAGCAGTTTCTCGATCACGATGAACCGACCGACGTGATCACCTTCCCGCTCAGCGGGGAAGGGGCCAAGAAGCTCGAAGGTGAACTGGTGATCGGTGTCGAAGTCGCGATCGAGCAGGCAAAGGATCGCGGCCACCCGGTCGACACCGAACTGAGCCTCTACGTCATCCACGGCCTGCTGCACCTGTGCGGCTACGACGACCGCACGAAGAAAGACGCCGCGGAGATGCGCGTGAAGGAACGCGAGTATTTGAAGGCGCTGCAGCTGCCCGACATCGCGGGGTAACTTGCCCCGCGGACCCTTTCTCATAAACTTCTCCCGTTGGACACGTTCCCCGGCAGGCATGCCACAATTTCCCCCTTGCCGTCGATGCGTTGAGGATGTCTCCATGGCCGACTACCGCTCACTGACCATCAAACTGATCACCGGCAACGGCAAGATCGCCGCGCATGAGATCAAGCTCCTTAAAAAAGCACTGTTCGTGGACGGCAGATTGCCGGAGGAAGAACTGGGCTTTCTGGCGGAGTTGCGCAGCGAGATCATCAATAAGGCCAGCAAGGGCCGGACGAAGTTCGATGAGTTCTACCTGAAGTGCGTCCAGAACACCTGCCTGGCGAACGGCGCGGTCGGCGTGCAGGAAATGGAACTGATCGGCAAGCGCATCATCGAAGATGACACGATCAAGCCGTCGATGAAGAAGAAGTTTCTCGATGCGCTGAAGAAGAAGGCCGGCGCGATCGCCCCGGAGTTCGACGACCTTTACGCGAAGCTGAAAAAGTGATGGCCGCCCGCGGCACCGCTGTCTCACGGTGGTGCCCCGGGCGGCCGAATTCATCGCGTCCATCTCGTGCAGCAGCGACGCGCAACTTAGCGGTCGTGCGATCGTTCAAACGCGTGTTGCGGCTTCACGGCGAACACTTCGCAGTTCCTAGAACTGGTCCAGCCAGAAGTGATGGCCGCGGTAGTACTTCTGCGGCTGCCACAGTTCGTAGCGCCAGTTCGGTTCCTTGAACGGCGGGTAGGCCATGTAGGCCGGGGGACGTACGTACGGCTGGCCCTTGGCTTCCGGCCACTGCGGGCTGTGCTGCGGCCAGTAGCTGTGCGGGAAGTAGTAGTAGGGGTAGTAGAACATCCGCGGCAGCGGCGGTTCCTCGGCCCGGGCGCTGCTGCCGGAACCGGCAAACAACCCGATCGCCAATCCCACCGCCAGCAGGCTCAAGCTCAGTCGGCGCTTCATGCGTTTCTCCCCGGCAGGTCGGCCAATCCTCGGCCATCAGGTGCCCCCTTCTTATCGGCCCGGCCCCGATTTCCGCGACATACGCACCATGCCGAAGATCCGCCGCGAACGCGGTTTCCGGTCACCGTGTAGCACTTGCTGCGGTCGTGTGCGAAGCGCCACCTGCGATACGGCGAGAACGCCGGGCAGCGGAACTTTCAGGATTTTCGCTGAAGGTAGCGGGCGATACTGTCCGAGCGTGAGGCACACGGATCGATTGAGATGTGAGGCAGTCGACAGTGAGCCCGTTGGGCTCGCCGCTAAACGTGGCCGACCACCTTGCCGTTCGCCTGTGGCATCCTACCTTAACTAGCTCCAACACGAACAAGGATTCAATCGATTCGAGGAGCAGCGAATGGCAGGTCGACGTCGTGGCACGGGCCGGCGGAAAGTGGGGCGGAAGAAGCGACGCATGCGGGCGAAGATTCGTCACCGTAAGTAGTCGTCACATGGTGCGGCCGCCATCGACGGTCAGCACCTGGCCGGTCATCAACGTGGTCCCCTGTGCAAGGAACCAGACCACGTCGGCCACATCTTCAGGCAGGGCCGCGCGCTTCAGCGGGGTCTGCGCAATCGCTTGATCCACATGCTTTTCGTGGCCGACCAACCAGCGCGTCTGGATCGGCCCCGGGGCCACCGCGTTCACCCGCACCTCAGGTGCGAAGGCCCGCGCGAGTGACTGCGTCATGCAGTTCATGGCTGCCTTGCTGGCCGAGTAGGGGATGGAGCTGCCGTGCCCCTGCAATCCCGCCACCGATGAGATATTCACCACGCATCCGTTGCGTGCCTTCAGGTGCGGCATGGCCGCGCGACAGGCGTAGAACGCCCCCTTCAGGTTCACCTGGAAGATCTCATCCCAGATCGGGTCGGTCACTGCTTCCAGGTCGGTATGCGCGATGAAGTGCGTCGTACCGGCATTGTTCACCAGCACATCGATCCCGCCCAGCTCCGCGACGCAGCGGGCGACCATCGCCCGAACCTGGGCATCGTCCGAGACGGTGGCCTGGCATAAGATCGCTGGGACGCCGAGCTTCTTCACGTCTGCGAAGGTCTCTTCCGCTTCGGACTTCGATTTCGAGTAGTTGACGGCCACGGCAAAGCCGTGCTGCGCGAACCGAAGTGCTATCGCCCGGCCCGCACCAGTGGCCGAACCGGTGACGAGAACGACACGTTGTTGAGTCATGATGAAACTCCGAGAGGATGAGCACCCGTAGCCGCGTTCGCCAGAACGCGGGAATCGCAGCCTATCCGCGTTCTGGCGAACGCGGCTACGGTGCGCGCGTCCACACTGGATCACCCTTTACGCTTGCTGGCAGCACATCGCCAACCGGCGGCAGTGCTCCCTGCGGTGCGGGGCGGGGCGGCGGCAACTGTTCGGCCGTCGCGGGGCCGAGAACCATGCCGGGCGGTTGTCCCATGGCATAGCCCAATCGGGCCACGGCGGCGAGATAATTGTACATCGCGGAGAAGTAGCGGTTCTGCGAACGCGTCAGCGAAGTCTCCGCATCGACAATGTCGGTCGGTGTCGCGGTACCGTTGCGGTACTTCACACGCATCAGCCGCAGGTTCTCTTCCGACTGCAGCACGGCGGTGCGCGACAGGCCGATCTTCTCGCCTGACGCGACCATGATGCGGTAGGCCACGTTCACTTCCAGGCTGATGCCGTCGAGGATCGTCTGCGCGTTGGCGATCTCCGCGTCGCTGACCGCGGCCGCTGATTGCAGTTCGCCACGGTGCCGGCCGCCCGTGTACAGCGGTACGTTGAAGTGCAGCCCGGCCCCGTCCTGCCAGCCGGTGCGAACGTTGTCGCCGGCCACGTAGCCGACGGCTGCGCGCGTGAAGATATGCGGGCGGAAGTCGGCCGCGCGGAAGTCTCGCTCGGCCACGGCGGCGGCCACCGCCTCGCGCGCAACGCCGATCTCCGGGCGCTCGTTGGCCGCAACGGACAGGTACTCCGGCAGCGGGCGATGCGGTTGCTCTTTGATCTCGAAGTCGATCACTTGCAGCGGCAGGCCCGCATTGCGGCCCATCACGTTGTTCAGCTTCGCCAGCGAGATGAACTCCGCCTCGCGCGCGTTCACCAGTGCTTCACGGCTTTCGGAAAGCTGCACTTCTGCCCGCAGTACGTCGTCCTTGTCAGCCACGCCGTTCTTCCGACGCGCGTTCGTGTCGTGCAGAATCGACTCGGCCCGTTGGATCGCCTCGTCCTGCACCCGGCCGTACGCCCGCGCGAGCAGCACGTTGTAGTAGGCCGCGGCCACGTCGAAGTCGATCGTCTGTACCGCGCGCTGCCACTGCAGTTCGGCCAACCGGGCACGGGCGGTCGCTTCTCGGAAGCGGCTGCTGGTGCGGCCAAAGTCGTACAGCGTCCACTGCAGCACCATTTCGGCTTGGGCGTACTGATGTGCCCCATCCCCGGTGCCAATGAGGAACCCGGCCGCACCGGGCGAACCCGGGCCCTGGTTGTTCGACGTGTAGCCGGTCTGCGAGAGGATGTCGAATTGTGGCAGAAACGGGGAGAAGGCAACCGCTTCCTGCCCACGGGCGCGATCGATGTTCGCGCGGGCTGCGCGCAGGCGCGGGTTGTTCGCGCGGGCGAAGTTCACCGCTTCGGTCACGCTGAACCGCAGTTGATCGTTCGTGATGTCTTTGAGATCTGCCGGCTTGATGACCGACTCGTTGAGATCGATCGACGTGGCCGGCGGCACCGTGATCCGTTGAGCGACCGCCGGCGGCGACATCGCCCCCGGCAATGGCGACGCCCAATGGTCGAGTCGGCACCCGGCCAGCAAAGCGAGCACCCCCGCGAGCATCAGCGTTCGTTGCAACGTTGAGCGCACAGGGGTTGTGTTTCCTCGGTTGGGTTAGCCGCGACGCGGCCTCATCGGTATTATCGGCACAACCGCTACACCTTCTTGAGTGCTCCTCCGAAAGATGGCCAAAGTCTGCCGGTCAGGGAAACTCGCGCCTTCCACGCGATGAGGCTTTCCCAGATCGAGTAGGAAACCGGCGTGACCAGCAGTGTCAGCAGCAGCGACAGAATCTGCCCGCCGAGGATGACCTTCGCCATGCCGGCCCGGCCAGCGGCCCCGGGCCCTTCGCCCATCGCCATCGGGATCATGGCGGCCACCAGCATGACGGTCGTCATCAGGATCGGTCGCAGACGTGTCCGGTTGGCGGCCAGGATGGCCTCGGCCACGCTCATCCCTTTCGCACGAAGTTGATTAGTATAGTCCACCTGCAGAATGCCGTTCTTCTTCACGATGCCGAACAGCATGAACACGCCGAAGATCGCGAAAATATCCATCTTTGTCTGCAGGATGATCAACGACAGGATGGCACACGGCACCGTCACCGGAAGGGCGGCCAGGATCGTCAGCGGGTGCACGAAGCTTTCGAACTGGGCGGCCAGCACCATGTACATGAAAATGAACGCCAGGAGAAACGCGATGGCGAAGTTGTCGTTGGTTTCCTTCATCGACTTCGCTTCGCCGAGAAAGTCGTAGCGGTAGTCAGCGGGAAGATTCAGCGTTTTCAGGAACGCATCCATTTCCGCCACTGCGTCGCCCAGCGGTTTGTCGTCGAGGTTGGCGGAGATCACCACCTGCCGCTGCCGGGCGAACCGCTCGATCGTGTTCGGGCCCTGGGCTCGCTGGAAGTCGATCAGGTTGCCCAACTGCACGACTCCGTCTTCCGCCTTGGTCGAGGGGACGGCCATGCGGGCGATCGCGTCTTCATCATTACGCAGCTTCTGGTCAGCACGCAGCCAGACGTCATACTGTTCGTCGTTCTCCTTGTACTTCGTGATCGGCTCGCCGCCAACGAGGATATTCGTCACGCTCGCCACGGACTGCAGCGACACCCCCAGGTCGGACATCCGTTCGCGATTCGGGATCAGCCGCAGTTCCGGCTTGCGCATTGACAGCGAGGTATCCACATCCACGAACCCGCCGCGGTTCTTCAACCAATCCATGATCGTGTTGGAATACTCTTCAAGCTTCCTCATGTCAGTGCCGCGCAGGTTCAGGTCGATATCGACCTGGCGCATTCCTTCGGCCGCGATGGCGGCTGCTTCCTGGACAGCTACCCGCAGGTCGGGATACTCGGTCATGATCGCGCGGGCGCTCTTCATCACGTCGAACTGCGAGTAAGGCCGCTGCTTCAGGTCGATGAGGCGGACGTAGATGGTCCCCTTGGTCACGTCGCCGGAACCCTTGGTGACACGGCCGGAGGTATCGCCGATGACGGTATATGTGTGCGTGGCCCCTCGCAACTGCTGCAGACGCCCTTCGATCTCCTGGAAAACTTCATCAGCGCGATCCAGCGAGTATCCCTCGGGCAGTCTGATCGAGACTTCGAATTCGCTTTGATCGTCCTTGGGCACGAACTCGGTGCCGACGATCTGCATCAGGACCGGTGTGGACGCGAGCAGGCCGACCGTCAGCAGTACCACCAGTCCGCGATGCCGGAGCGCCCAGCCAAGCGAGGCCATGTATGAGCGTTCGATGAGCCGCCAGAACAAGCCGCCCTTGCTCGACGAATGGGCTGGGTTAAGTTTCAGGAACCGCGAGCAGAGCATCGGCGTCATCGTGAACGATATCAGCATGCTCATCAGCACCGCGAAGCCGACGATGAAGCCGAAGCAGCTGAAGAATCGGCCCACCTGCCCCTGCATGAATGCAATCGGCGCGAAGATGACCAGCAGCGACAGCGTCGTTGCCAACACGGCCGGTGCGATCTCCCGCGTGGCCCGGGATGCAGCTTCGCGGGCGCCGAGGCCGTATTCTTCCATGTAACGAAAGATGTTTTCGTGCACCACCACTGCATCGTCGATCACGATGCCGATCGCGAGGATCATTGCTAACATGCTGACGTTGTCGATCGTATAGCCCATAAAACTCATGAAGGCGAACACCGGGATCATCGTCGTCGGGATCGAGAGTGTCGCGATCACCGTTGTCCGCCAGTCGCGCATAAACAACAGGATCGTGAGGCTGACGAGTACGGCCGCCAGCATCAGATGTGTCCGCACTTCGTCCATCGAGTTCCTGATGAACCGCGACTGATCGCGGATCACTTCGATCTGAATATCGTCCGGCAGCACATCGCGAAGCTGCGCCAGGCGGGCCTTTACCTTGTCAACCAGCGCGACGGTGTTCTGCCCCGACTGCTTGGTGATGATCAGCGTCACCGCGTTGTCACCCACCCGATCGCCGGGCGTGGATTCCTTCACCCAGAGCCGGCTCAGGCTGCGCGGCTCTTCGAACGATTCGACCACTTTGCCGACTTCATCGAGATAGATCGGCTGCCCGCCGCGGTTGCCGACGATCAGCTTCTCGAAGTCACGAGGCTTTTCCATCCGCCCCATCGTGCGCAGGCCGACTTCGCTCTGCCCCTTGTCGACACGGCCGCCGGGCAGTTCCTGGTTCTCCCGCTGAAGGGCCAGGCGCACGTCGTCGATCGACAGGTTGCGGTACTTCTGCAGTTTCTCCGGGTCGATGGTCACGTTGATGGCGCGTGTGCGCCCGCCGACGAGCGTTACCGTGCCGATTCCGTTGATCGTTTCCAGATCTTCCTTGATCTTCTTTCGCGCGATCTCCGTGATCTCGCGGAAGTCGCGCCGGCCGGAAATCGCGATGGTCATGATGGGGGAGGCATCGATCTGGAACTTGTCGACGATCGGCGTCTCGGTACCGGTCGGCAGTTGGCTCAGGATCGTGCGGACTTTCGATTCCACTTCCTGGGCGGCCACGTTGCCGTTCTTTTCCAGCACGAACTGGATGGTGACCTGGGAGATGCCTTCTTTTGTCGTCGAGCGCAGTTCGTCAATGCCCGAGACGGTATTGACCGCCTCTTCGATCGGACGGGTGACGGACGTCTCCATCTCTTCCGCACTCGCGCCGCGCAGCGTGGTGGTGATCGAGACGATGGGCATATCGACGTTCGGGAACAGGTCGACGCCAAGTTTCGCGTACGATGCCAGCCCGAGCACGATCGGCGCGGTGACGAGCATCGCCGTGAAGATCGGCCGACGGATGCAGAAATCCCAGAGTGACATGCGTTTTATCCCTTATGGACTCGAAAGCCGTCCATGGCCTCAGGTGCAGCGATTATCGAGAAAGGCGGCCACTGATGAACACAGATAAGAAGGGATCATGATCCGCTTCGCTTCAACGACCTCAACTCCGGGTTTTCATCCGTGTTGATCCGTGGCCGCCTCTGGTTTTCGTATTCGTGTCTATTTCACTGAACTGGGCCGAACTTTTGCCGGGGTGCCGTCTGCCAACTGGGAATGGCCGCTGGTCACTACCTGGTCGCCGGACTTCAGCTTGCCGGTCACTTCGATGCAGAACCGCCGCCGGCCCGCACTGTCGTCCTCAAAACGCACGCCGGCGCTGACCGGCACCTCGAACGCTTTGCCGTCTCGGAGCACGAACACCTTCGTCACGCCGGCAAATGTCACGAGCGCTTCGTCGGGCACGATGATCGCCTTGTCGTCCATGCGCGTCAGGATCGCCCCCTTGGCGAAGCTGCCGGCATGCAGCCGACGCTGGGCATTGCCGACAAGAATCTCGGCCTGGAACGTCCGGCTCGCCCGATCGACCGTGGGGTTCACGCGATCGACCTTCGCGGGAAACGATTCGTTGTCGTAGGCTTCGACCTGAATCTCGACCGTCTGCCCGACCTTCACTTCCGCGATGTAGCGCTCCGGAATCGTGGCAATCAGCTTGAGCGGGTCGGCAATCACCAGGCGAAAGACGGGCGTGGATGAGATCAAAGTGCCGACCGTTTCCCCTTCGGAGACGTTGCGCTGGCCGACAACATACGCCGCTTGCAGCGTCGCCTGCCCCGATTGATACGGCACAATCAGCTTCGTGTTGTCAAGTTTCTGCTGGGCCGTCTCCAGCACGGCTACCTTGTGCCGGACCTGCGCGAGCGCCGTCTGTGCTTCCAACCGCATCTGCTGCGTGTTGGCCTGCGCAACGGAGACTTCCGCTTCGAACTTGTCGCGTTCCTCTTCTGTCACGCGGGCGGCACCCACCAAGCGTTTGAGGCGTTCCCGGTTCGCTAGCGCCAGCTTCTCCTGGGCGATGGAGCGGGCGACCGAAGGCAGCTTATCGACATCAAAATCGGCCGGCGGCAACTGGGTAAGGTTCAGCTTCGCCAGTTCCAGTTCCAGCGAGCGCCGGGCTTCGTTCACTGCCAGGTGATAGTCCTTCTCTTCAATCTCCATCAGCACGTCGCCCGGTTTGACGATGTCGCCGACGAATGCACGGATCTTCTCGACCCGGCCCTCGACCTTCGGCGTGATCGCCACTTCATCCCGGCCCCACAACGAACCGACGACCTGCACGCGGCGCTGCACCGGCCGCAATGTCACGGGCTCGGCGGTCACCATCACCACCTTCGGTTCGGCAGGCGCTGCTGGCGCGGTGGCCGCGGACTTGGACTTCGTGCGATCAGTCAAGGCGATCGCACCGCCGGCCAACACTGCGACAATGGATACAGCCATCGCCCACCAGCGGATTCTGCGGATTAGTGACACAGCCCCACCTCTCTTTCCCCTGCTACTCGAACTATCCACCTTCTCGAATCATTCATCTTCAGCAATGTTCGATTCTCGAAGTATGAGTGCAAAAAAATTTACCGATTCGCTGCATCACCTTCACGGCCGATCTTGCGGATCAGCACCATAAAGATGTCCTGTTCGTCTTCGTTCAACGGCGTCAACATCGCCCGACAGGCATCCAACCGGGCCTGGAGAATGCCCTCATACGCCTGTCGGCCCTTATCCGTCAACTGGACCATGACGATCCGGCGGTCGGTCTCGTCACGTTCACGCTTTACGAGGTTTTTTTGCTCAAGTTTGTCCACGATGGTCGTCACCGTGTTGACCGCCACCAGCAGATACTCGGCCAGTTCGCGCATCATGCACGGCTTGCGATCGCCCAGGAACTCGACGATGTGCACTTCCGGAAAGGAGATCTCGCCATGTGGTTGGTTCGCCAGTTCCGCATCGGAGCAGCGAAACTGCCGGATGACGTCCCGCAACGCGGCACGCAACTGCTTCGCTTTGGCATCCGACGGCTGCATAACGGCTCCCGAAAACTTCCACTACCGAATACTTCGACAGTAGAACTATTCGGATATCGTGTCAATAGATCAACAGAAAATCCAATCGCCAGGCAACAACCACCGTCAAATTAACACGACAATCAGAAGACAATCTGAACCACGAATAGAACGAATCGCACGAATAGGAACCATTCGTTGCTCCGTGCCTATCCTTCATTCGTGCGATTCGAGTTATTCGTGGTTCAGATTGTCTTTCACCGCTTTCACTAACTCAACGAACCCGCCACACGAATCCGCCAAATTCGCTATCTTCTCCGTAACTTGCCCATATTTCTATTGCCAGCTCGCCAGCTCTTCGCCAGAATAGCAACCTCATTGAGAACAACGGGAAGGATTCCCACCTCGGCACGGAGGCCATTTTCATGTTCTCTTCCTTCTTCTGGAAGAAACTCGCCGCACGCACCGGGTTGGCCCGGTATCTCCCCTCCGTCAAACGGATGCTGGGAACTGATGTCGCGATTCTACATCGGCTAAGCGATCGCGCTCTGGCACTGCCCGTGGCCGAGATGCTCGACCCGGCCTGGTTCCCGGACATCGACGCACCCGACAGCATCAATCTCGCCCTGGGATCGCCTCGCTGCGAACTGCCCCTGGGCACCGTCCGCAACATGAACGTGCAGCGCCCGCTCTCCGCCTGGGGTCTGCCCGAACTGCGCGAGCAGATCGCGGCGAAGTCGCCCGCGCCCGGCGAGACGCTGATCACGCATGGGGCGACCGGGGCGTTTGCCGCCGTCATCGACACCTTCATCACTCCCGGCGACAAGGTCGTTCTGTTCGACCCGACATCGCCGATCTTCCGGCTGGGGTTGCAGCATCGTCGGGCGCGCATTCGCTGGGTCGACACCTGGATGGACAACGGCCATACTCGCTTCGACATCGAAGCCTTCGCCGCCACCATGCGCGGCAGCAAGCTACTGGTGATGGCCGACCCTTGCAATCCGACCGGCGGCACACTTGCCGTGGAAGACTTGGAGCAGATCGCCTGGTGGTCGAAGAAACACGACGTGCTGATCCATCTCGACGAATCATTCCAGGGTCATCGACATGACCACCCGGCCACGCACCTGGGCCAACTGCCGAACTCGACGGGGCGACTGCTGTGCGCCGGCAGCGTCAGCAAGACGTTCGGCATGAACCACGCGCGCGTCGGCTGGTTGACCGGCCCGGTATCGCTGTTACGACCCGTGGCCGCAGTGAGCGCGATGGCAGCCCCGCACGTCTCACCGTATTGCCAGCAACTGGCCCTGACCGCGCTGAAAACGGGCACCAATGCCGCGGCGGCGATGTGCGACGAGTTTGCCGGCCGACGGCGATTTCTGCTCGAAGCGCTGCAGGGGATGGGCCTGCCGCCGGCGGTGGCCGCGGCGGGGTACTTCTTCTGGGTGCCCGTGAGCCACCTGGGCCTGACCGGGCGCGAGTTTGCCCGGCAGTTGCTCGTGGCCCGCCGCGTGCTGGTGAACCCCGGCGAACCGTTCGGCCCCAGCGGCGAGGATCATATCCGCCTCAGCTACGCGACCGATGAAGGCCGGCTGCGTGAAGGGATCCAGCGCCTGGCTGAGTTCATGGAAGAGACCCGTTCCCACCGCCCCGACCCGCTGCCGCTTGTTCGCGACGCGGAGCCCGTGGCCATCACCTCGTGAGTAACACCATGCGACCGAATTCCCGCCGGACCGACGAACTTCGCCCCATGTCGTTCGAGCCCGGCTTCATCCGGAATGCGGCCGGTTCGGTCCTGGTGCGCTGCGGGGCGACAACGGTGGCGTGTACTTGCTGCATCGACAACAAAGTGCCCGACTTCCTCGTCGGCCGTAACAAGGGGTGGCTGACGGCCGAGTACGGCATGCTGCCCGGTTCGACCGGCAGCCGTAAGCAGCGCGACAAGGCGGGCAAGGTCGATGGCCGAAGTGTCGAGATTCAACGGCTGATCGGCCGCAGCCTGCGCGCGATCGTGAACCTGGATAAGCTGGGCGAGCGCACACTGTGGGTTGACTGCGACGTGATCGAAGCCGACGGCGGCACACGCACGACAGCCATCAACGGAGCATATGTCGCCGTCATGCTCGCGCTGAGGACTCTGCCGGAAGTGAAGATCGAAGACGTGATCACCGACAGCGTCGCCGCGATCAGCATCGGCATCGTGGATGGCGAAGAACGCCTGGACCTCGAGTATGTCGAAGACCGCGATGCCGATGTCGACATGAACCTGGTGATGACCGGTACCGGCCAACTGATCGAAGTGCAGGGCACCGGCGAAGAAGCGACCTTCAGCCGGGCACAACTGGGGAAGTTGCTCGACCTGGGCGAAGCGGGAATCCGGCGGATCGGGGAGATGCAGCGGGCGGCGCTTGCAAAGGCGGGTGGTTGACTCCAGCTGCAGCGTGATAATCTTCGAACGACTTTCGCAGGAAAAGAGCCTTTGTCTCACGGGGTGGACTTGCGTCTCACGAAGAGAGCTCCTGTCTCACGGTTGAGCAGTCGTCTCCCCTCGGGTAGCAGGATCGTGAGACACGGGAATGACGCGGTTCACGTTCCTGAATGGGCACGCTCAACGCACTTCCTGGGCGTCTTCCCCTCAAGTCAGCACGTGCTTCGACCGATAACACCCGCAGGGATGGAATAACCGTTACGCCCGGTACGCGCGGATATTGCAGAATCGGAGAGCCACATGCGCAGGATGCGTCAGTCGGGATTGCTGTTCGCAGCGATGATCATCCCGGCCATTACAGGCTGCAACCCGCTGGCGATGGGGTTTCTGACCCCGGTTCCGGTACAACCGTGGACGGCCGAGCGGATGGTCGACAAATACCAGAACAAGAACGATTTCCGCACGCCGATCATGCCGCCGATCCGCGACGGATTCCCGCCGCCGGTCTGCGAAGATCAGCCGACCGAGCGCGAAATCCTTCGCGCCATGCCGCGCGTTATCCGCGGCGTGCCGTACCTCTTGGAAGAGTTCCGCGACGACATCAAGATCGTCAGCGAGCGCATCGTGGACAAGATCGACCCGCCGCGCTTCTTCCCGCTCGTCGGCCCGGCGCAGCTGCACCACTGCCACTGGAAGTGCACGATCTATTACACCGAGACTTACCAGTCCGATTATCCGTTCCCGACCAAGCTCAAGAAACGCCGGATTGAGGTCATTTACATCGATAAGGACCACCTTCACCAGTACGTCGGGCCCGACCCCGAAGTGCAGCGCAAGATCACCCGCGAGCACACCGACTTCTAAGTGCCCGCGTTTGAAACATCATTTGCGAAGCCCCGGGATGAGGCTTCCGAACCCCGGGGTTCGGAAGCCTCATCCCGGGGCTTCGCCTTTTGAATGTAACGGTTCGGCTCTCCTCGTGTTAATTCCCTTCGCTCGCTCGTCTTCCAATGGTAAGCTCTTGGGAGTACCAAGCGTCCGTGCGCGCCGCGTCGGGGGGGGCGTCCATGTTCATTCGATTCAGCATTGTCTGCGTGTGCATTTTCGGTCCGACCTTCGCGACGATCGCGCAGGTGGCGACCAAGAAGGAAGTCGATCCGCCGAAGAAGTCCGGCCCGAAAGAGCCGGAACCGAAGAAGATCGCCGTCCCTGAACCGCCCCGCGACCCGATTCAGATCGCGGAAGACACGCTGCGCAAAGCAGGCTTCGGCGTCGACGCCCCGGCCCTCGTCAAATTCTTCACGGAACGCACGCTAGCGGATGCCGACCGATTCAAACTGCAGACGACCATCAAACGCCTCGGCGACGACGACTTCGACGTCCGCGAAGAGGCATCCGAAGACCTGCTGAAAGCCGGCCTTGCAGCGCTGCCGATGCTGCGGGCAGCGCAGCGCGACGGCAACGTCGAGATCGTCCGCCGGGTCGAAATCTGCCTGGCGAAGATCAACCAGGATCAGGAGACTGGGCGAATCCTCGCTGCGGCGATGCTGTTGGCTCATCACAAGGTGGACGACACCGTCGGCATCCTGTTCCGCTATCTGCCGAGCGTGCCCGATGATGAAGTGGTGGCCGACGGCATCCGCCTCGCGCTCGTGACGTACACGAAGTCGCTCGGCAAGGCCGACCCGCTGATCGTCGGCGCGCTCAGTGATGCCGACGCCGCACGCCGCGCTCTGGCGGTGCAGGTCATCGGTGAGGCGTTGCCCGACCAGCGCCCCGCGGTGCGCCGCTCGCTGACCGATACCGACCCGCGCGTACGCTACCTGGCGGCAAGTACACTGGCAAAGGCGGGCGATGAGGAATCGCTGCCGGCCCTGCTGAAACTGCTGATCGACGGGCCGGTCGAGTACGCCTTCCAGGTGGAAGATATGCTGTGCCAACTTCTCGACCCGGAAGAGAAGCCGCCCGCGACGATGAACGCCGCTGACGCCGGAGGACGCGACAAGGTTTTTCAGGCCTGGAAAGGCTGGATCACGGCCCGGCAACAGGCGAAGACACTGAAGCTGTTACGGCTCAACGAAGCCGAACCGCTGCGAGGACTGACGCTGATCGTCGAAGTCGACGGCGGCGGCGTACAGGGCGGCCGCATCTGGGAGTGCGGGCCGGACGGCAAGCAGCGATGGGAAATGAAAGATCTGGGCGGCCCTGTCGATGTTCAGGTGCTGCCGGGCGGCAAACTGCTGGTGCCCGAGTACTACACGTCGCGCTGCACTGAACGCGATCGCGACGGCAAGATCCTCTGGGAATCGCCCAAGCTGACGAGCAACACCGTCAGTGCCCAGCGGTTGCCCAACGGCAACACGCTGATCGCGACGATGCAGAACGTCGTCGAATTCACACGTGCCAATCAGAAGGTGGCCGAATTCACCGGACTGGGCGGCGCCGTCTATCAGGCGTTCCGACACCGCAACGGGCATACGTTCATCCTGGCCGGCAATGCGTTGAGCGAATTCGGGGTCGACAACAAAAAGATCCGCGATATCAATGTCGGTTCGCTGTCGGGCTGGGGCGGCTTCGAGATCCTGCCGAACGGCAACTTCCTGATCGCCTACTACGGCCAGGGTGCCAAGTACGCCGAGGTCGACAAGGAAGGCAAAACCGTCTGGGAGCATTCGACCAACGGAGGAGCGACCTCGCTGAATCCGACGCGAGTCCAGCGATTGCGCAACGGCAACACTCTGGTGGCCGGGGGCAACATGATGTTCGTGGTCGAGTACGATCGCGACAAGAAAGAATTATGGAAGGTACCCACCAAAGGTCGGCCGTTCAGCGTCAGGCGGTACTGAGTGCATGACGGCCCTGCAACTGTTCCATGAAGGCAGGCTGCGCGAGGCGCTGTCGCTTCAATCCACCCTCGTTTCCAATGACGCCGCCACCGACCCGGCCGAGCGGCTGCTGCTGGCCGAACTGTGCCTGTTCGACGGGCAATTCGGTGCCGTCCGCCGTCATCTCGAACAACTGCCGCGCGACCGCGACGGCATGGACCGCTACCTTGAATCCTGGTCCAATTTGCTCGATGTTGAATCGCGCCGGCAACGGTTGCTGATCGAAGGCACACCCGCGTTCCTGGCCGAGCCGGGCGAAGGGGCGATCATGCGGGTCAACGCGCTCGAAGCAATTCGCGACGGCCATGCCGTCGCCGCCATGGAATATCTCGACGAAGCCGATGCGTGCACACCGTGGACGGCCGGGCATGTCGACGGCCGGGAGTTCGACGGCATACGCGATACCGACGACCTGTACGGCCCGTTGCTGGAACTGATCGTCGATGACCAGTACGTCTGGTTCCCCGCCCATCAGGTGAGGCGGTTGCGCATGGGAAAAATCGAATCGCTGCGCGATCTTTACTTCATCCCCGCGTGGCTGACGTCGCGTAATCTCGAAGAATGGCCCGTGTATGTGCCGTCGCTGTATGCCGGCAGCTTCGCGCAGGCGGACGACGACTTCCGTACCGGGCAGGCGACCGACTGGTATGCGGCCGACGACAGCCCGATGCGCGGCATCGGCCTGCGCATGTACCACTTCGGTGACGAAGAACTGTCGCCACTCGACTTCACGCAATGGGAGGGCTGATGCTCGGCGGTGGCACCACCGTGACCGAAATCGCCGTCAACGAACGTGCAATCTGGTCCAGACACTCCGCCAGCACCACCGTGCGCCGGTGATCGTCCTGCTGGGCATCGGTTGCCAGTGATTCATGCTCCGTGGCGGCATCCCAGTTCTCGGCACAACGGCACGACCAGTCGACGGGCGGCAACCGGAGGTCCTCGAACTGAAGGGCCACGCGTTCGAACAACGCCAACGCCTGTTCCAGATAACCGGCGTTGGCCGCGAGGAACGGGCCGCGCATCACATCATCCGGAAACAGAATCATTAGAAGTTTGATCTGTGCCAGGTAGCCGTCAATTTCCTGCAGCAGGGCGATCACGCGGAAGTAGCGGCCTCGCGCTTCGTCGGAACCGGCCAGGTAGCGGGCATCTTCGATCAGGTCATGCGCCAAATGGAACGTCTCCCCCAGGCTGGCGGGCGGACCTTTCCACGTCGTGAAGTCGGCGAACAACAGCCGCAATGACTCGGCTGTATCGCGGAGCGTCCTGGCGATCTTGAATCGTAGCGTGCGCAATGGCCAGACGGGCCAAAGATACGCATGCACGAGAATGGCCGTGCAGCCGGCCAGCACCAGCCCGGCAAAGCGTGTGCGCACATCGACGAACGACCCCCAGGCGGGCCCGGATGCGGCGAGATACGCGAACGGCAGCGCCATCCCCGCCTGCAGACCCGCGACACCGTACTTGGGCCACGACTGAAAGATGTAGCTGGCGATCAACTCCCCCAGCAGGACGAACATCAGCACCAGCGGGAAGAACGGCATGCGTGTGGTCATCGTGGCCGCGAGCAGGCCGAACGCGAACCCGCACATGAGGCCCGTGATGCCGAGGACGTCCGTCCGCGACTGCTTGCCGAGGTTGGCGGTGCTGGCGAAGAACACGGCGAAAAACGCCACCTGCGAACTGCCCGGCAACTGCAGGTACATCTCTTCCGCGAGCAGCAGCAGCAGCAGGATCAGCAACTTGGTTCCTGACCGCACCGCATTCACGGTAACGAGCGGTTTGCCGACGGCGAATGCCCGGATCGCCAGGAACTCGCGCGGCAGGTCATGGTCGATAGCACCAACCACGCCGGTATTGGCTTCACTCGCTTCACGCAGATCGTCAACGATGCGATGCATCAGCACGCGATGCACTCCGTGCTGCAGCAGCGCATCGCTGACCGTCGGCAACGGCGGGCGGTTCGCATAGCCGGGGAAGGTCGCGTCGACCAGCAATTGGGAATCCATCGCAGGGGCCACGCGACGTTCAAGCAGCGTCTGCAGCATCTCACGGAGATAGTCCGCACAGCGATCGAGCATGCCCGCCAGGTGATGGTGCGCTGTCGTCGGCAACTGGGCGATGACGGCCGGAGTAATCGACTGGTTGAAGTACCAGACGTGCAGGTTGAGGTTGCGGCAGGCAACAATCATCCGCAGAAATGGATCGACCCGCTCCGTCTCCCGATGCGTGTCGGGCGAGAGCATCTTGCGCAGCGGTCGGAAGGGGGCCCAGTCCTCGAACGACGTCAGGCCCTTGGCCACCTGCCCGGTGCGCAGCCGCTGGGCCGCCTCGCGGCATTCATCCTCCAGTCGCGCGTAAACGGCAGCTAACCGGTCGACAAACGTGTGCTGCAGCGTGTTGGGCCACAGCAGAGTGTAGAACAGCGTGACCGAAGCACCCGCGATGAACAGATTCGCCTGATAGGCGAATAAGAAATCGATCGTCGCCCCGATGCTCCCCTCGATGCCGATAAACAGCCCGATGGCCGCGGCCATCGCCCCGAGTGCGGCGGGAAGCGGGAACCAGTTCGTCAACAGCATGCAGATGAAGATCCACGTCAGTGTCAGGATCAGATACAGCGCCGGCGCGGCGTGAAAGGTGATCAGGATCAGGGCGCAGACAAGACTGCTGACACTGGTGGCCACATGCGTCATCAGCCAGTTGATCCGAGGCGACGGCATCCCCAGCGCCATCAGCATGAACGCGAACACAACCGCGAGTTGATGGCTGGGCAGTTGGAAGAAGAGGGCAAGGGTCGCCGACAGGCAACAGGCGAGCGCCGTCTTGACGGCATGTTTCAGCCAGCCTTCGCGCAGGGCTCGATCATCCAACCGTTCGCGCTCCGCAGGTGCATCCATGGGGGTCAGTGTAGTTGATCGAGCGGGGTCGCGTCAGCGCCCCGTGAAATCCACGGAGCGCTAACGTGACCCCGCTCGATGCGCGCCGGCTACTTCTTCAGCTTCGCTTCAAACCACTTCGCGACTTCGGCATCGGTACTGCGCTTAAGGGAGATCTCCACGGACGGGCGTTCGTCGGTGGGCCACGGCTGCAGATTCTTATGCCTGAATTTGAGCCCTTGATTCTCCGAATCGACGGTAGGACGATTCCATTGATCGATTGACTCCTCCACACGGCGGTGGGACGGTGGCAGGCTTCTGTAGAGCTTTTTAAGCGCATTCAGTGTGCCCATCCCCGGGACAACGAAGTCGCCGGGCAGATACCGATGCTCCTCCGGATGAAGCGTTTCAATCGTTCGTCGAGTCAGAATTGCTTGCGTCTTGCCGTCAATCGAAGCAGCAATTTGTACCAACAGACCAGCAGCAGGCTCACCGATCAATGCAGGAGTGGGCGCGTCATGCGGAACAGCGATCAGTTGAAAGTGGTTCATCGGCGCAAAGCTCTCGCCCCATAACCCGATGCGGGTTCCGTCAACATCGGGCCGTTTGCTCGTCACTTTGATAATCGCCAGCAAGTCTTCCAGTTGTCCGGACATTGTCGAACTACCGAGCATCATCTCCGATGCGTTGATGGCCGTGGCGGACGAACTTCGGCCCCGTGCATTTCCCAGCCGCGTTTCTCCCATTCCGCGGAGGTCAGGAAGACAGACGGCCACCCCTGAGTTGACGAGGTTTGCGATCGCCTCGGCATGCTCATTGGCCATTCGCCCCTTACCATCATGCGCAATGCCGATGACAAGTGGGTACTTCGTCGGCGCTTTGGCGGATCCAGGTCGAACGAGCAAGCACGGAACGCGGATATTGCGAACGGTGGTTACCACTCCTCGTTCAATCGTTACGCCATCAGCCTGCATTTCGGGCATCGACCATTCGACGCTGATGGCCTCGACATTGTTGCGGTCAGGAAAGTACTTGGACTTACTTTCCGGGAGACCGAGCGTCGCTCGAGTGAGGTTCGCATCCCAAACGAGTTTATTGAGATCTCCCGGATTCAACGGGGGTTTGTCTCCGGCCATCAACTTTCCGGCATCATCTTTGTTCCAGCACACCAACTCCTCTACCGTATGCCGTTCCTTGAACTCTTCCGCTTTGATGCCGAACCATTTCTCGAATGCCGCGTGGATATTCTTGCGGTGCAGGGGGCCGATGTTGTTGCAGTGGCTGCCGGGCGGGTCTTTGCTGGTGAGGGTGCCGACACCGTGCGTGAAGGCGAGTTTGTCGGTCGCGTTGTAGAAGCCCCAGATCTTCTGGTAGCGTTTCCAGACGGGGTCGTGTTCGCGGTCCCAGGCGAATTCATGGGCATGGATTAAACGCCTTGGTGCTACCGACGCGCAGATCACCCACGGCAGAAAGCCATCGCGGGCGCTGTCGCGCAGGTTGCGTGTCGATTCCCAACTGCCGCTGCCTACGTAGTTGAACGCGCGGTCGGCATCTTCGCCCAGCGGGCGTGTCTCGGGTTGCGGGCCGCCGAAGTTAAACGGAACTACGCAAGTGATGCGTGGATCGAGCGCTGCCGTCACGGCCGCGGGATCGCCGCCCCCGGCCACGGCACCGAGCATGATGATCTTCTCTTTGTCGATGCCCGGCTTCTGCAGAAGTACGTCGATGCCGCGCATCAGGTCCCAGGCCATCCAGCCCATCAGGCTGTCGCCGATCAGGGCGAGTTCGTTGCCGACGTTGTAGCGGAAGTAGTAATCCTGCCGGCCGACGCGGAACGGCTCCTTGTAATCTTCCGCCTTGTTGAACGGATGCACCCGGCGTTCGCCGTGGCCAAATTGGTCCATCACCATTACGTAGCACCCGGCCCGGGCCCACGTCACGCCCATGTCCTGCAGTTCGCCTTCGTGCTTCGGGTTGTG
>Ga0105044_10002036_pt1 | contig 27463 bp, 22 predicted proteins | sample MAT01_FD_78092 | JGI IMG/M metagenome (GOLD analysis project Ga0105044, IMG submission 78092) | Freshwater microbial communities from Lake Fryxell liftoff mats and glacier meltwater in Antarctica - MAT-01 | ecosystem: Environmental > Aquatic > Freshwater > Ice > Liftoff microbial mat | place... | reverse complement strand
GTGTAAAAATCTTTGGGCAGCGCGCTCCCTAGAACTCGTTCCCACTCCCACGTCCAGCCGCGCACTCAGGGCCCTCTCAAAATGAGAACTGCTGGGTTGATCCAGGGGGTGAAACTCGCCGGGTGGGGTGGGTGAAACCCGCGGCAAACTGGGTGAGCCTGGAGTCGATAACGGTTGGTCGGTTGATTCGAGTTATGCTGATTTTCCCACGATTCTGAACTCCCGACTTGTGTGCGCTTCAGTGTCGGCAAAGCTGACCGCAGAAACTGCCCTAACCTGTGAGTGCCCTGTTGACACCCGAATTGCTGCGCCGCCTGGAACAGGTGCAGTTGCTGGCCGCCCGCCGCGCCAAGAGTTCGCTTAAAGGTGAACGTCGCAGCCGGGCGCGTGGCTTGAGCGTCGAGTTTGCCGATCACCGCAATTACGTCCTGGGCGACGATTTACGGTATCTAGATTGGAATCTCTTTGGTCGGCTGGATCGCCTGTTTCTCAAGCTGTACGAGGAGGAACGTGAGTTGCCAGTCCGGATCTTTCTCGACGCCAGTGAGAGCATGAATTTTGGCACGCCCAGCAAGTTTGATTTTGCCCGCCAGGTGGCTGCGGCGGTGGGCTATGTTGCCTTGTGCGGTTTCGATCGGGTAGCGGTGAATGTCTTTCCGGAGTCCAACGCGGGTGCCGAGGTGGCTCGCCGCAGCGCCCTTCGCTCCATTCGGGGCAAGAAATCCTCACTGGAGTTTTTCCGAAATCTCACCGCCCTCACTGCCTCTGGAGTCGCCGATTTCAATGGATCTCTCAAACGCGGTGCCTTGGAGGCTCGCCAGTCTGGCGTGGCGGTGGTGCTCAGTGATTTTCTCGATCCAGCCGGCTATGAGGCTGGATTGAATGCGCTGGTCGGACGCGGCTTTCAAATCAACGCCGTGCAAATCCTCGCTCCGGAGGAATTGGATCCAACGACCTTCGGGGATTTGCGGTTGGTGGATTCAGAGACTGGAATCGAACAAGAGGTGACCTTCGGCAAGTATCGCTTGAAGGCGTATCAGCAGACCGTCGCCAATTACGTCCAGCGTCTGCGCGAATATTGTGCTGGTCGCGGAATTCGCTTCTTTAGCGTCAGCAGTGCCACGGACCTCGGGGACCTGTTGCTCAAACAACTCCGAGCGTCGGAAGTGTGGAAGTGAACGAAAAGGGGTAAGCGTAAGCGGGAAATGAAGGTTGAACAGCTAAGTCTCATGAAGAAATCGTCGAACAGTACCAGCATCAACGGGTCGGTCTCTCGGCGAGCGTTCATGGCTCGGAGCGCCGCCCTCGCGGCCTCGGCTCCATGGTGGCGTGGTTGGGCCGAGGAAACCGTCGAACTTCCCTTTGCCCAAGGGGGGCGGCCGTTGGTGAAATATCCGCAAAAGCGGCCTTTGATCCGGTTGACCGCGCGCCCTCCGCAGCTCGAGACACCGTTCAGCGTCTTCAATGAGAGTTTGCTCACACCGAATGATGCCTTCTTTGTCCGGTATCACCTGACGAACTCCCCTCCACCGGCCGAGAAGCTGCAAGCCGACACCTTTCGATTGGCAGTCAAAGGGAACGTCGCGGCGCCGCTGAACCTGTCGGTCGAAGAATTGCGAACCCGTTTTGAAAACGTGGAGACGGTCGCGGTGCTGCAATGTTCGGGGAACAGTCGCGGATTCTTCGAGCCGCGTGTTGGGGGCGGACAACTGGGTCATGGCGCGATGGGATGTGCTCGTTGGCGGGGAGTCCGGTTGGCTGACGTCCTGCAGGCGGCCGGCCTGGGTGCCTCGGCGAAACAGGTGCTCTTCAATGGACTCGACACGCCATTTCTTCCGGCCACTCCGGATTTCATCAAGGCCATTGAAGCTGACCTAGCACTGAATCCGGAACTGCTGTTGGCGTTTGAAATGAATGGAGAGGCGCTGCCTTGGTTGAACGGGTTTCCCTTGCGGTTGGTTGTTCCTGGGTACTTCGGGACCTACTGGCTCAAGCAGGTCAACGAGATCACCGTGATGGATGCCGAGTATAAGGGCTTCTGGATGAATCCTGGATATCGCATTCCGGATGATCCCTGTGCCGCCATTGCGCCGGGAACCACGCCGAAGCGGACGATTCCGATCACGCGGATGAATGTGCGCTCCTTCATCACCAGTTTGGCCGAAGGGTCCACGGTAAAGGCCGCGACAACGACGCTGGTTCGGGGGATCGCTTTTGATGACGGGCAGGGGATTCGTGAGGTGCTGTTTTCAACGGATGGCGGACGCAATTGGCGAGCTGCTGAACTGGGGCAGAGTCTGGGGAATTACGCCTTTCGTGAATGGACCATTCCTTGGGATCCGCCCAAGGCGGGGCGCTACGCATTGATGGCCCGGGCGACCAATCGACTGGGTCAATCGCAACCGCTGGAGCCGCTCTGGAATCCGGCAGGATACATGAGAAACTGCGTCGAACCGGTGAACGTCAGTGCCACCTGATCATGAAGACCAAGACCCACTTCTTCAGCCTGTTTCTGGGACTGCTGCTGATTGAACCCTTGAGATCCCAGGTGCCGGTCGAGCCCAAGAAAAATGTCTTTGCGGGTGACGATTGGAAACTTCCGACTGCCCAGCTGGCCTTGAAGGCCGCGCCGGGCGCTGAACAGATCAATGCCAACTGTGTGCTTTGTCATTCCTTGGACTACGTGAGCACTCAGCCGCTTTTGACCCGGGCCCAATGGACCGCTGGTGTGGAGAAAATGAAAACGCGATTCGGGGCTCCCCTGACCACCAACCAAATTCCTGCCCTCGTCGAGTATCTGACCCTCAACTACGGCAAACCCTAAAGATTACGGAATTCGGAATGAAGGACGCCACGAACATCGGGAACAAGGAGCCGGACCTGCGAAAGTGGACGAGGGCGTTCGCGGTTGGCGGGGTTGGGTTTGTGAAGTTTGCCCGGGGCCTTGCTCGTGACGAGTTCTCCACAACACTTGGGAAAAAAATTGATTGGGAGGCGGATGGTTCGCTCTGCCAGGAGGCGAATGAGCGGTTTTCGATGGCGATTTCATCGATCAAGACCGCCCGCCCAAGCACCCCATTAAAAGAAGTCTACTTCGCAACGGTGCGGCCTGATTCCGCGCCTCCAATTGTGCCTTCCGCCTTCGCATGAGCTTCCTCTCACCACTGGCTTTCTTGTTCGCGCTGTCGCTGCCGGTGGTGATCCTCTTTTATCTGCTCAAGCGGAAGCGAGTGGTGCGCCTGGTGCCGAGCACGCTGCTGTGGCAGAAGTTTCTCGCCGAAACCCAGGCCAGCGCACCGTTCCAAAAACTTCGTCACAACTGGCTCTTGCTGCTGCAGCTCCTGTTGTTGTTACTGCTAGTGTTCGCGCTTTCGCGTCCCTATTTCGCGGGCAAGACCGGATTGGGCGCGCTGCAGATTGTCATCCTGGACGCGAGTGCCTCCATGCAGGCCACCGATGAGTCGCCCAGTCGATTTGATCGGGCGCGGAGCGAAGCCCTCACGCTCGTGGACGGATTAAAGACCGGATTCGGCCCTAAGAGTCAGCAAATGCTCATCATGCTGGCCGGGGCCAATGCTGAGGTGAAGCAGTCGGCTACCTCCGAGAAATCCGCCCTGCGCCGCGCCTTGGAATCGGCCCAAGCAACGGATTCCACCACCCGTCTAACGGAAGCCTTAAGAGTGGCCGCCACGTTGACGCGCGATCGGCCGGACGCGGAAGTTCATCTCTTCAGCGATGGCGCTGGGGTTGATCTGACCGAATTTGAAAAAGTGGATCTCCCGTTGATTTTTCATCGGGTGGGTCAACGGAACAACAACCTTGGATTGGTCTCGCTAGACGTGAAGGCGAACCCGGAGAATCCGGCGCAGCGGGCGATCTTTACCTCGATTAACAATTATTCGGGCGTACCCGTAGACACGACGCTCGAGCTCCGTTTCGACGGTCAATTAGTGGAGACCAAACCCATCCGCGCGCTCGCCACCAATACGACGCCGGTAGTGTTTGTCACCGAGCAATCGCTTGATGGCGTCTTCACCGTGAAGGTTACCCACGCTGATGATCTTGCGACGGACAATGAGGCGAGTGTGGTCAGCCGATTACCCTTGCCGGTCCGGGTATTATTGGTGAGCCGGGGGAATCGATTTCTGGAAAAGGCGATCGCGTCGGCGGGCCCCAGTATTGAGGTGACGACGGCGGTTGATTTTGCGGGGGCGGAGGCCTCGTTCGATCTCGTGGTGTTGGATGACGTCGTGCCTACGATCTGGCCCACCGGAAATCTGCTGGCCATTCATGTAGCGAACACCAACTGGTTTGAAGGGGGCATCGGGCTGCTGGAAGGCCCGCCCATCGTGGATTGGAAGAATACACATCCCCTCCTGCGGTTTGTGAATTTTGACACGGTCCAGGTTGCTCAATCTCTGGGGGTGAAAACACCGACCTGGGCGGTATCTTTGGTCGATTCGCCCTCGGCCCCGTTGATCCTGGCGGGTGAATTGGGGCGTCAGCGGATCGTTTGGATTGGGTTCGACACGTTGCAAAGTACCTGGCCATTGCGGATCAGTTTCCCGATTTTCGTGGCGAATGCGGTGGACTGGCTGAATCCGGCCAGCGCGGCCGCCGAACGGTTGACGTTCCGGGCTGGCGAGGCCTTTCGGTTGCCGTTGGGCGGCACCTTGGTTCCAGACGGTGCGAATCCTACGGCCAGGGTACTTCTACCGGGTGGGGGCGAGCGGACTCTACCGTTGGATCCCAAAGCTCGGGAATTTGTCTTTGGCGACACGGCGAAGCGCGGCGTGTACCAATTGACCTTGGGCACCAACCAATTGTCCTTCGCGGCCAACCTGTTGGATTCGGAGGAGAGTAACCTCCAACCGCGAGCCGAGCTGAGTCTGGGACGTCGCGGTGAGGTCGTGGCAACTCCTTTAAGGGCGGCCAATCTGGAATACTGGCGGTGGTTCGCCCTGGCCGCTTTGATCATCCTTATGGGGGAATGGTGGTGGTTTCACCGGAGGACGGCGTGACGGTGTTGACGGCGTGGAAATGGGTCGGCGGATGGGGCGTGATCGTCGGCGTGCTGCTGAGTTGTTCGCGAGCGCCCACCAGCGCGACTCAGGCGGTGATTCTCTATTGCGCCCAGGATCAGGTCTTCGCCGAGCCAATCCTGGCTGAGTTTACGCGACAAACGGGCATTCCGGTGAAGTCCGTCTTCGATAGCGAGGCGGTGAAGACAGTCGGCTTGGCGAACCGGTTGCTGGCCGAGCGGCAAAATCCAGTCTGCGATGTCTTCTGGGGGAATGAGGAGCTGCGGACACGACAGCTTGTGGCGGCGGGCGTTTTTCTCGAGACGAATGGCTGGGCGGCTTTTGGTCAGCGCAGTCGGCGAATGGTTTTCAATACCAACCAGGTCCGAGATGTGAGGACCCAGGTTCCGGCGGACCTATCCGAACGGAGCAACTCTCGAGTCGATGCGCCCACGTCCTTACTGGACCTCACCAACTCGCCGTGGCGCGGTAAAGTTTCGCTGGCTTTTCCTCTCTTCGGCACGACGGCGACGCATTTCCTCGCCCTCCGCCAGCGGTGGGGGGAATCCAACTGGCTATCCTGGTGTCGGGCGTTGGCGGCCAATCAGCCGTTTTTGGAAGAAGGGAATTCCCAAGTGGTCAAACGGGTGGCGCGCGGCGAGGCGCTAATCGGGCTGACCGACTCAGACGATATCACGGCCGGTCAACGGGAGGGATTGCCGGTGGCGGCTGGGCCGATCGGACCGGAGTCTCTGCTCATTCCGAATACCGTGGCCTTGGTGGCCAAAGACGGGGGCATTCGACCGGAAGCCCAGCGGTTGTTCGAGTACCTTCAAGAACCATCCGCGCAGGTCGCGTTGATCCGTGCGGGAGCGCTCGAACCCGAAGTAGAGACCCAGTCACTGGAGCTTCTTGACTGGAATCGACTGGTTCAGGAACTCGACGTCGGCGTGGCACAGCTCCAGGACGTGTTTCGCCGATAGGATTCCTGCCGAGTTGAAGGTTGAGAGTTAAGGGTTGAGACGAGAGGATTCGACTTGTGGTGCGGGACGTGGATTCTCAACAAAGCGGCAGGACAGGTGCGACCGACCGAGCGAGTGCCAGGGCGTGCTGCTGGGAGGGGTGGTCGAGAGGCGGATGGAAAGTGGAAGCCAGGTTCGACGGAGGGAACACATGAGTCTCCCACTACTGCTGAATTCGCTGGGGGTGGGAATCGGCGCAACTTTGCTCGCGCTCGCGGCGGGACTGGGCGTCGCATTGGCGGCGGCGGTTGCTGGACCCAGGGAGCGAACGGTTTGGTTGGGCTTGGCGCTACTGAATTTCGCGTTGCCGCCTTTCCTGGCGGCGAATGCCTGGCTGGACCTTACGGCTGGATGGCGAGCGCTGACCTCGCCGGCGGTGGTTGCTGGGCTTTCGCTACCCTTGACCGCGTTGGTGCTGGCCACGCTGCTCTGGCCCGTCGTGAGTCTGTTGATTTGGGGCGCCTGGAGTCGATTGCAGCCCGAACAGTTTGAGGCCGATCCGTGTTGGCGGGGAGTGTCGTTATTGCGCGGCCTACTGGTGCCCGCGGCGGCGGGTGAACTGGCCGTGGCGGCGGCGTTAGTCCTTGTCTTAGCGTTGGCGAATTTCACCATCCCGACATTGTTTCAGGTGAGGGTTTTCACCGAGGAATTCTGGATCCGCTTCAACACCCAGTTCGATTGGGCAGGTGCTCTCCAGGCCTCCTGGCCAGTGGTGGTTTTCCCGGTGGTTCTGCTGCTGTTTCTCCGCCGTCGTCCGGTGAGCTGGCCGCGGGTGCAGGCGTCCGTGCCATCCGATCAATTGCGCCAATCACTAGGAAGCGTGGGCAGGTGGGCGCGGTGGCTGGCGGCGGCTTGGCTCGGGCTGGCCTTGGCCTTTCCTTTGTTCCGACTGTTGGGGGCACCCCGAACCTGGGCGGAACTTCCCAGTGCGGTGGCTGCTGGATCCCATGCGCTGGTGAACACCATGGTGTCGGCAGTCGTGCCGGCGACCGCCACGGTGGGTTTGGGTCTTTTGTTGACGCTGACCCGGGCGCGCTCGCCGCGGTGGACTTGGCTGTGGTTTTTGCTCCCCGGTGTCTTTCTCGGCGTCGGGCTGATCTTCGCGTTCAATCGACCAGGTTTTTCGGCGCTGTATCAATCCTTTGGCATCGTCCTGCTCGCATTAGGTGTGCGGTTTCTGGCTCCCGCCTGGGCCTTGGTAAGCGCGACGGTGCGCGCAGCGGACTCCCAGTTGTTGGAAATGGCGAGTTCCTTGGGCGCCGGGCCCCTGCGGGTATTCGGTGATATTCTCTGGCCGCAGATTGCTCGGGGTCTCGCCGTGACCTGGTACGTCGTCTATCTGCTGTGTCTCTGGGACGTGGAAACAGTTGTGCTCATCCAGCCGCCGGGTGGCGAGACGCTTGCTTTGCGCATTTTTAATCTGCTGCATTACGGACACGCGGGGCAGGTCAATGCCTTATGTGTGGTGATGCTCAGTCTGGCGGTAGCTCCATTAAGTCTCTGGGTCGTAGGGCGATGGTGGGTCGATCGGAGAGCCCGGATCTTGCCCGGGCTGCTCGGGGCGGTGGGATTGTTGGCGGTCGGGTGCGGTGATTCGGCGGGTACCTCGCTGTCGGCACCGCTGAGTTCTCAATTGTTCTCTCGGGCCGAAGTCATTGGCTCTCGGGGGGTGGCTCCGGGCCAATTTAACAAACCGCGTTCGCTCATTTGTGATCGAGAGGACAACTTGTTTGTTGCCGACTTCACCGGGCGAATTCAGAAGTTTAGCCCGACCGGCCAGTATCTCTTGCAGTGGCAGATGCCGCAGACCGATTTGGGTAAACCGAAGGGTATGGCGCTCGATCGCGACGGGGATATTGTGGTAGTTGAGCCGCACTACATGCGGGTGAATCATTTCACCCCGAACGGTGCGTTGGTGGCGCGCTGGGGCACAAAGGGGACTGGGGCAGGCGAGTTCATCTTGCCGCGGGCGGTGGTTCAGAATTCGCAGGGAGAGTTTTATCTGAGTGAATACACCGTGGTGGATCGGGTGCAGCGCTTCTCCCCGGAGGTCAAGAATCTGGGGCGCCTCAATCCGCCGGTGCGAGCAAGTCTCCAGGAGGGATTAAGTCCGTCTGCCGTGGGGAAATTGGTGGGCGTCTGGGGGCGGCCCGGGGCGGGGCCCGGCGAGTTCAGCCGCGCGGAGGGTTTAGGTTTGGGTCCGGACGACACGCTTTTGGTGGCGGATTCCTGCAACCACCGGATTCAGGTGTTCGATCGCAACGGCAAGTTCTTGCGGACATACGGGCGGGCGGGGTCCAATCCGGGCGAGTTCAGCTACCCCTACGACGTGCGTGTGGATTCTGCCGGTCATCAGTTCGTTTGTGAGTTTGGCAATAGCCGGATCACCGTGCTCGATGCCCATGACCGCGTCCTCGAAACGATCGGCGAAAGCGGACCGGGGCCGGGTAAGTTCGCGAATCCCTGGGCTATCGCGCTCGACTCGCACGGTAACCTTTATGTGGCCGACTCCCAGAACCATCGGGTTCAGAAACTAGTCCGAAAATATTAAGCCATGTCCCGATTAAGTGAAAATACTAGTAGGATCCTAACTCGGTCGGCCGGCTGATTACTGACTCCAGTGTCCTTCCAATTCACCCATCCCCTCTGGTTCCTGCTCCTGCCACCCGCGGTGGCCTGGACTCTGTGGCTGGCTTGGAAGTCGGATGCCTCGCTGACCTCGTGGCGACGCTGGGCTTCCGCGGGAGTCCGATTGGTGGTCGTCGTGTTGCTAGGGTTGGCCCTGGCCGGCATTCAATGGAAACGGCCGGAGGACGGCATGAATATCTTTTTCGTGCTGGACCGTTCGGATTCCGTGCCATCGCCCCAGCAAGAACAGGCGCGGGACCTAGCCAACCGTTGGGCCAAGAACAAGCAGGTTCGCGACAAGGGAGGTTTCTTGATTTTTGGTACCGATGCCGCGCTAGAGACGACGGCGACATCGGTGGCGGAAGCGGAGAAAATCCAGGCGGTCGTGGGTACCGAACGGACGGATATTGCCGGTGCAATTCGACTGGGAACGGCGGCATTTCCGGAAAGTGGCCAGAAGCGACTGGTGCTGTTCTCCGACGGCAACGAGAACATAGGCGATTCAATCTCGGCCCTGATTGCGGCCAAACCCCTGGGGGTGACCCTGGACGTTGTCCCGATCGGATCGCGGCGGGGCGGGGATGTGTCGGTGCAAAAACTGGGATTACCGACCACACTCAAAAAGGGTCAGACCTTTGAGGCGAAGATCTTTGCGACCTCCGATAAGGAGCAGGGGGCGACGGTGCGGTTGTTTCGGAACGACCAATTGCTAGGCGAACAGCGGGTGCAACTCGAAGCCGGCAAGAACCTGTTCACCTTTCCGCAGACGTTGGATGACACCGGTTTTTTCGGTTACGACGTACAGGTGCAGGTTGATGGTGATGCCGTTGCGCAGAACAATCGCGCCAGCAGTTTTGTAAATGTCCGGGGTGATCCACGCGTGTTGCTGGTCAGCAGTGACCCGGAGGCGGACCGCACCCTGGTGGCAGCCCTGCGCAGGGGAAAGTTGGAGGTGAAAGTGGTGGGTGAACGAAGTCTGCCGCCGACTCTGGGGGAGTTGCAGAGCTATGATGAAATTATTCTGAGCAACGTGTCCGCCGGTGATTTGGGCTTTGCCGGAATGCGGTTGCTGGAGAGTGTGGTTCGGGATTTTGGTATCGGCTTGGTGTGCCTTGGCGGCGATCAGGCCTTTGCGGCGGGCGGATATCGCAATACTCCGCTCGAGGCGACTCTGCCGCTCGACATGGAATTGAGTTCCAAGAAAGTGCTGCCCAAAGGTGCCCTAGGACTGGTGATGCATGGAATGGAGTTCGCCAATGGCAATCAGGTCGCCCGAGAGATCGCTCTGGCCGCTTTGGATGCCCTGGGTCCGCAGGATGAAATGGGTGTGTGGCTCTGGGACGGTACGGAGCGTCCCTTGTTTTCCCTGCAGGCGGTCGGCCGTAAGACAGAATTGGCGCGGCAAATTGCCGGAATGAATCAGGGCGACCTGCCGAGTTTCGATGGCCTTATGAGCCTGGCCTATGAGGATCTCCGGAAATCCACGGCGAACCTGAAGCATTTGCTGATTTTCAGTGATGGCGACCCAAGCGCGCCGACGCCCGAGCTGATGAAGAATCTGGTTTCGGCCAAAGTAACGGTCACCACGGTGATGATTGGCGGCCATGTGCAACCGACCACCATGGAGAATATGGCGATGGAGGGCGGGGGGCGATTTTACGATGTGAAGTCTGCGGCGATGCTTCCTCAAATTTTCATCAAGGAAGCGGCTGTGATTTTGAAGTCGGCCATCTTCGAAGAGCCCTTTCGCCCGCAAGTGGCGGGAGGGAGTGAATTGATCCGGGGTATTGGCAGTGGGGAATTTCCGATATTGCGTGGTTATGTGGCATCTACCGGTAAACCTCGGGCCGAAGTACCGTTGGTAACCGACAAGGGCGATCCATTGCTGGCGCATTGGCAGTTTGGGTTGGGTCGGGTGGTGGCCTTCACCAGCGATGCGCGTCCCAAATGGGCTCAAGACTGGATGGGTTGGGCCAAGTACCAGCAGTTCTGGTCCCAGGTGGCCAACTGGGCACTGCGGCGGGTCGATACCACGGACTTCAATACCGAGGTTAGTGTGGAGAATGGACAGGGAGTTCTTTCGGTTGAAGCACTCGATGCCGAGGGTAATTACCGGAATTTCCTGACGCTCCAGGCCGCGGTGGTGGGGCCTAAGGGGCAGCGAACGACGGTGGCTCTGGAACAACTGGGACCGGGGCGGTACGAGGCCACGTTTCCAACGCGGGATGTCGGAGCGTATTTGCTAAACATTTTAGAACTCAGGGAGGGCCAGCCCGTGGGCTCTCAGGTTATTGGGGCCAGTGTCAATTACTCACCGGAGTTCGATGTCACCGAGCCGAACCTCAATCTATTGCGTCGCTTGGCTGAAGCCGGGGGCGGTAAGGTACTCGATCCGGTCGTGGATAATCCTTTTCGACTCAATCGACAGCGGACCTTTCAGCCGCGGGATCTTTGGGAAGATCTGCTGCGGCTGTTAGTCGTATTGTTCGTCGTGGATGTCGGTCTGCGTCGGGTGGATTTTGACCGCGAGGAATGGGGGAAATGGTGGCGAAAAGCGCTGGCCCCGCTTGGCCTGGGTAGGGCGGCCAATTCGACCGGTTCGCGGGAAGCTCTCGGTTCGTTGCTGGCGGCGCGTGAACGGACCCGCGGAACTCGAACGGGCGTTGGAACCACTCGCGTCGGATTAACCCGGCCGGCGGATCAACTCTTTCAGCCCAAGCAAACGCCGGGAGCGCCGGTGAGCGGGGTAGAGGATTCTTCGGTGGTTTCGCCAACCGAGGCTCCGGTAACCAAGCCCGCCGAGCCGGCCAGTGCGACCAGTCGACTGTTGGAGGCGAAAAAGCGTGCCCAGCGCAAGTAGGGCGCAGGGAAACGGGAGCGTGAAAGGGTTTGCCTGGACCCGCCGCTCGACTTCAGAGCCTTCCGCCGTAGGCTTTGCCCGCACATGGAGACAGTCACGCTTACGTTGGGGCATTCCCCAGATCCCGACGACGCATTCATGTTCTACGGCCTGGCCAAGGAACTAATCCCAACCCCGGGTTTGCGGTTCGAGCACATCCTTCAGGATATCCAGACGCTCAACGAACGGGCGACTCGTGGGGAACTCGACATCTCCGCCATCAGTATTCACGCCTATGCCTACGTCAGTGACACCTACGCTTTACTGCCGAGTGGCGCGAGTATGGGTGATGGCTATGGACCCATGCTCGTGGCGAAGGAAGTGTTCAGTCGGGACGAACTGGCGGGGAAACGAATTGCCATACCTGGAACGATGACGAGCGCGTTTTTGGCGCTGCAGCTCTGGTTAGGGAAACCGGCTACGGAACTAAACCTGGCCGTGGTTCCCTTTGATGAGATCTTCGCCGCGGTAAAGTCCGGACATGCTGATGTCGGCTTGATCATACACGAAGGGCAGTTGACCTATCGCAATGAAGGCCTCGCGCTCTGCGAGGATTTGGGAGTCTGGTGGGGGCGAGAGAATGACGGCCTGCCGTTACCGTTGGGCGGTAATGTCATTCATAAACGGCATTCCGCGGAACTGCGGAAGAGGGTGAGCGACATTCTCACGGGCAGTATCCGGTACAGTTTGGAACACCGCCCCGAGGCCGTGGTGCATTCGCTGCGATGGGCGCGGGACATGGGGAAGGACCTGGCCGATCAGTTCGTCGGCATGTATGTGAATCACTGGACGCTGGACTACGGCGAGCGGGGCCGAGAAAGCATCCGTAGATTCCTGGCGCGCGGTCAGGCCATGGGTGTGATTCCCTCGGCGCCCGCGTTGGAGTTTGTGATTTAACTTCTGTGACGACTCCGTCCGCGAGCGTCCTTTCAGTTGGCCAACACTTTGGCCAAATCGTTAGTTCGTTTGCGGGGGCTCACCAAGGCGAGGCTGAAGTGCTCGGGTCGGAAAAAGTCGCGGGCCGCGGCGCAGAGTTCGGCGGGCTTGACGGCGGCCAAGCTGGCTTTGACCTCGGCGGCATCCGGGAGACGTCCATAGCCCAACCAGTGTTCGCCCAGGAGCATCATGTGGTTTTCCGTGTTTTCCAACATGAGCTCCTGCTGTCCGAGTAGGTAATCGCGCGCCCGGTTGAACTCGGCGCGTTGGGGTGGAGACAGGGTTAGCATTTGCAGTTCCCGGCGGATCAGTTTCAGCGTCCGACTCACTTCATCGGTGTCGAGTCCTGCGGAAATGACCAAGTCGCCACAATCGTCCCAAAAGCTGGTGGAGCTGTTGATATTGTAGGTCAACCCATGCTGTTCGCGGACAACCTGGAACAGGCGGGAACTCATGTTCTCGCCCAACACGACGTTGAGCAAGCGGAGGGCGTATCGGCGGGCGTCATGGCGGGAACACGTCCGGATTCCGAGGCTCAGGTTGGTCTGTTCAGTGTCCTTATGGGTCAGTCGAATACTGGGGCCGTTGGTCCGGGTCGGTGCCGCTTCGTAGGGGGGACGTTCTCCGGGCCGAAACGCGCGGGCACGTCGGCGAACGAGTTTAACGAGGTCCTGATGGTTTACGTTTCCCGCTGCGGTGATCACGGTAGCGCCGGCCACGTATTTCGACTCTACGTACTGGAAGAAATCGCGTCGCTGCATGGTGTTGAGGGTGCGGGCGGTGCCGATGACCGGACGACCCAGCGGGTGTCGCGGAAATTGGAGTGCGTTCAACAGGTCATGCACATGCTCCGCCGGTTGGTCTAGGTACATGGCGATCTCGTCCTTAATGACCGCCCGTTCCTTGGAGATTTCGCCAGGGTCGAATTGGGATTCGAGGAACATGTCGAGGAGCACATCCAACAACTCCGGAACTCGCTCCCGCTGGGCTCGGGCGTAAAAGCAGGTGTGTTCCTCGTCCGTGAAGGCGTTCAAATAGCCGCCGATTCCCTCGACGGCCTGGGAAATCTGGGCGGCATTTCGGCGGCGAGTTCCCTTGAACAGCATGTGTTCAATAAAGTGGGAAATCCCGTTCCAACGCGCGGGCTCATGGCGACCGCCTACCCCTACCCAGATGCCGACGGCAACGCTGGCCATGTGGGGCATGGCGGCCGTTAGGACGGTGAGGCCATTTTCCAGGCGGGTGACATCGTACATGGGGGCAACTTAGGGGAAGAACGACAGTGTCGAAGGGGTTTTCTCAGCGGGAAGTCATTACAATTCAGAAGGCGGTAGGTTCACCCAATTAGATTCCAATTCCGTTATCGGAAGGCGACTGGAAATTGTTCCGGGATTCCGACACTCCGCCGATAATCGAGGATCCAGTTCACCGCTTGGGCAGGATCATCGGTCACTTGCATCAAATCGAGGTCGCCGGGTGAAATCATTCGACTCTCCTCCAACGTGGTCCTCATCCATTGCAGCAGACCGGTCCAATAGGCAGTGCCGAAGAGGATGATGGGGAAGGATGGGATCCGTTGAGTTTGCACCAGAGTTACCACCTCGAAGAGTTCATCCAACGTGCCAAAGCCGCCGGGCATATAGACGAAGCCCATGCTGTATTTGACCAGGGAAACCTTGCGGACGAAGAAGTAATGGAAGTTTACCGCCAGGTTGGCGTAGCGGTTTCCTTTCTGTTCAAAGGGCAGTTCGATGTTCAGGCCGACGCTGGCAACACCCTTAACGTGGGAAGCTCCACGGTTGGCGGCCTCCATAATGCCAGGACCGCCACCCGTAATGGTCGCAATTTGATACTTCGCCAAGCCTTCAGTAATCGCGACTGTGGCCTTGTAATTGGGATCGTCGGTCTTCGTTCGGGCACTACCGAATACCGTTACCGCCGGACCCAACCGGGACAACGTATCAAAGGAGTCTACAAACTCCGCCATGATCTTGAAGACTCGCCAGGGATCTTCAGCGCGCCGCGTTTCGTGGTTATCAGGCATCGGGCCAGAGCCTATGGAACTGAATTGGCGGTGGCGAGCGTGAGGCTAACCGGTTGATAGAAAAGTGAGATGGGGCACGGAACTTTGCCCATTGCGCCGCCGAGCCCGCTGGGAATTTCACACAGTATTTAATGGAATATGGCTCGGGCGGTGCGTCCAGTAGTTCGCCCAGGGGGTCGGGCTCCCAAAAGTTGCCGGGCGATCCGGCGATGGGCACTGGTGAGCGCCAGAGCGGCGAGTTCCTCGGGGGTAACCCATTGGGCGGCCACTTCCATAGGCCAATGTCGCAATTCCATAGTCGCTCTAAATACCTCCAAATGGAATCGATAACGGGTAATCGAATGGCGAACGGGTGCCATCTGGCACAGGTCGGTCGGCTCAAGCGAGAGCCATCGCGCCGTGGCGATCCGTCGATCGAGTGCCGAGTCGGCAACTTCCAGATTGGGAAACTCCCAGAAACCCGCGTTTACCCCGCCGGATGGCCGTTTTCGCACCAAGAACCGACCCGCACGTTCGAGTACGGCGACCACGAAGTACCGGGAGGTAACGACCGGGCGGGGGGCGGTTTCAGGGAAGTCTTCTTGCCGTCCTAACTGCTGGGCTCGGCACAGCGATCGGACCGGACAGGTGAGGCAAGTCGGTGCGCGGGGCGTGCAGACCGTTGCGCCAAGGTCCATCAAGGCCTGGTTGAGGGCGGAAGAGGCCCCCGCGGATTTGCCATAGAGCGGACTAAAGGCTTGGTTGGCATGCGCTTCTCGGACTAATTGTCCGGCCAGTTCCCAGAGCATTTCGTTCAATCTCTTCTCCCGGGGATCTCCGGTGAGTGCCTGAATCCGGGTGAGGACGCGGATGACATTGCCGTCAAGGATCGGGGCAGGCTGATTGAACGCGATACTGGCGACGGCGCCAGCCGTGTAGCGGCCGATTCCGGGCAGGTCGAGCAGGGTGGGAAGATTTGTGGGGAACCGACCGTCGTGGTGGTTCATAATCAATTGTGCGGCCGCCCGCAGATTCCGAGCCCGCGAATAATACCCCAGTCCTTCCCACAATTTGAGAACGCGATCCTCGGGCGCTTCGGCCAGCGCTTTCACCGTGGGAAGTTCCTGCAACCAACCTTCCCAGTAGGGGATCACCGTCTTAACCTGGGTTTGCTGCAACATGATTTCCGAGATCCAGATGGCGTAGGGATCCGTGGTATGACGCCAAGGCAAGTCACGGGCCTGGGTCGCAAACCAGGACAGCAGCAAGGGAACCAGTCGAGCTGGATCGGGGGACTTCCGGGACGGCACGCCGGAGATTCGAGCGGTTTGACGAGGGAGTTCAATGGGCGAGTTGAGCGGCACCGGGAAACGCCGCACTCGTTTTAACGGCTTTTTCGGTGCGCCGGTGAAGCCTATTTCCGAATTGGAGCGGGCCGTCAAATGGTCGCAGGGTCCGGTGTCGCCGCTGATTTATCCGCGCGCCGCCCCAATAAGATACGCAATGCGGCCTGGGTGCAGGCGTTGTCCCGGTGGCTTGCAAGCACCGCGGTGACGCCCAACCAGGTTTCCGTCATTGGTTTGACCATGGCGCTGATGGCCGGCGCGGTGTTTGCCGCCCCGGGGCGAATGGGTGGGTGGCCGAATTGGTTGCTCTTCCGATTGGTTGAGGTGCTCATTCAAGGCCGGCTGCTGGGTAATTTGTTCGATGGGTTGGTGGCTGTGGAAGGGGGGCGTGACCGCCCTGCGTTTTGCCGGAGGATTGGTGATATCGGCGATCAGACGGGACCACGGGATGAAGGATTTTGGCACGTTGATCGAAGGCCATGGTGGACTGTTGAATCGGTTTGATTCGCTCGCGTTTACGGCGCCGGGCTTTGTTCATCTCACCCGGTTCTATTTAACCGAGTGATTCGAGTTTGAGCTTTGCGCGGCGAACTTCGACTCTCCGTTCCTTGACCAGTTACACCGTCAAATTGAACCCGGAACAAGCGAAGCGTCTGGAAGCCATCGTCCGTGACGGGTCCTTCGATTTGCGGGATGTGCCGTACGCGCGATTCAGTGGGGTGAAAAAGGATTTTAACGTCACCTTTTATGAATCCGGAAAATTGGTCGTCCAGGGGAAGGGGACGCAGGATTTTGTGGAATTTGTGGTCGAGCCGGAAGTGCTTCAGGAGGCCCGCCTCGGTTACGAAGAGGAGTTAAATCCCGAGCTACTGCTGCCGCGCTTGGGCGTGGATGAATCGGGTAAGGGCGATTTCTTCGGACCTTTGTGCATTGCTGGCGTCTATGTGAATGCCGAGGTTATCCACTCCTGGAAAAGTTCCGGCATCCGGGACTCCAAGAACATTGGGAGTGACGCCCAGATTGCCAAGTTGGCGACCGTGATTCGCGAGACGCCCCAGTGCGTGACCGCGGTGGTGGCCATTGGGAACGGGGCCTACAACCGGATGCACAAGGCCAACGGTTCAGTCAACCGGGTGTTGGCTTGGGGCCACGCCCGGGTGATTGAAAATCTCATGCTGCAGCAGCACCGGATGATTCCGCCACCCGTGCGGGCGATCAGCGATCAGTTCGCTCAGGACAAGGAAACCGTGGGCAAGGCGTTGATGACTCTCGGTCGCAGTATTGAGTTGGTGCAGCGTCATCGGGCCGAAGAAGACGTGGCCGTGGCGGCGGCCTCGATTCTGGCACGGGATGAGTTCGTGCAACGACTCAAGCGGTTGGAGACGGAGTTCGGGGTAAAGCTGCCGAAGGGCGCTTCGAGCGCGGTGGAGGCGGCGGCCAAGGCCTTTGTCGAGAAACAGGGTCCAGCACTGTTGCCTAAGGTGGCCAAGATGCATTTCCGAACGTCGTTTCGCGTTTTGGGCTTGCCGGAGCCGCCGAAGGTGGAATGGAAACGACGGGGATAAAAATCCCGACGAATGCGGAATGGAGACGGGCGGCTCAAGGTTTTCGAAGCGCGGCGTGGACCGCGGTCGCGGTCGGATCCTTTGGAACGTGGTAAAGAAACGGTTAAAGCGACTCCTGGGGTCCAGAGAATCGGGTGCTTCCCACCCCTGAATCCTCCGTGCTTTTCTGCTTTTCGCCGATCAGTTCGTCGCGATCAGCTTCTTGACAGAAATGCCGCCCCCGGAAGTGCGCAGAACCAGTTTAGGTCCGCCTTGGCCAACTGGACCCCGTAGCTTGAAGCGGGAGGGCTTCCCACTGGTCGCCACCTTCACCTCGGAATTGATCCGGCCGCCGGAACATTCGGCATCCAGCTCAAAACTGGCATCCTCGGCCACGGAAACCGATATGCTCCCACCGGAGGTTTCCAGTGAGACGTCGCCACTGAGACTTTTTGGGAAGCGAGCACTGATGGAGCCTCCCGAGGTATCGGCTTGGACGGGGCCTTGCATGTCCCCGAGTTCGATGCTGCCACCCGAGGTCTCCACCTGAACGGGGCCAGCCGCGGACTTGACGTGGATCGATCCGCCGGCGGTGTCGGCATAAACCGAGCCGCCCATTTCGCCCAGATGGATGCTGCCGCCGGCAGTGTTGACATCCGTCGCGCCCGTTGCCCCGGCCACCTTGATACTTCCGCCGGCGGTGTCGGCTTTGACGGCGCCGTCCACTCGCCCAATGGTGATCGAACCGCCCGCGGTTTCGACGTCGATTTTTCCGGTCAAGTCCGGAATTCGGACGGATCCTCCCGCGGTATCGAGATTGAGATCGAATTGCTTCGGGACGGTGACTTGGTAGCGAACGGACAGGGAGGGGCCCCACCAGCTTTGGAGTGGGTTCTTGGCCATTTTGGCCTTTACCAGCACGGTGCTACCGTCTTGGGAGAACGTAAGTTGGTGGTTGTCGATAATCTCCTGAGCGGTGCGGTCGCTTCCTCGTTTGACCTCCCGTACCACAGTAATCGCCACGGTGGGATGGTCGCTGGTGGTCACTTCGATACTGCCTCGGTCCAGGTCCATCACCAGACGGCCGCCAGAACTGACCTGAAAGACCTGATTGGTGGTGAATTCGAGGGCGCACAGTCGGGCCGTGGTGAGCATTACGGCCAACAGGGTGGTCCTTGGGCGAGTGATTCGGACGGGAAACAATGGGCGTGTGTGCATCTTGGAGGCAGTACTCCGTGACGGTTGAAAAAGTTTCGAAATCTTCCGGAAAGCAAACGGCACTTGCACCGCTCTGGTCGGACCGTAACGTGCCGCGTCTTTTCCGGTGTCATCCCGGTACCTGCAATGAGCCACGAATCCGCCTCCCGTTTTTCCTCCACTGATATCTTTGCGCGCCGACATATCGGGCCTGAAGCCGCCGAACAGGCGGAAATGTTGAAGTTGTTGGGGTTTGAGAGCCTCTCGGAGTTAAGCCGGCGAGCCGTCCCGGCTTCGATCCGCCTGCCCCAAGCCCTGAACCTGCCGCCGGCTTTGAGCGAAGTGGAAGCATTGAACCGTTTGCAAGGTATCGCGGCGCGCAATCAGGTATTCCGCTCCTTCATTGGAATGGGCTATTACGATTCCGTCACGCCGCCCGTGATTCAGCGGAGCATTCTCGAGAACCCGGGTTGGTACACGCCGTACACACCGTATCAGGCCGAGATATCGCAGGGCCGACTGGAAGGGTTGCTGAACTTTCAGACGCTGGTGTGCGATCTGACCGGCCTGCAGATGGCCAATGCTTCGATGCTCGACGAGGCGACAGCGTGCGCCGAGGCGATGATGCTCTGCCACCGGGTCAAAGAGGGCGAAGCGACCCATGGAACCGTCGGTCATCGCTTCTTTGTCGCCGAAAATTGCCACCCGCAAAACGTGGACCTCGTCCGCACCCGGGCGAAGGCTCTGGGAATTGAAGTAGTGGTGGGCGATTGGAAGTCCTTTGCGTTCACACCAGAATTCTTTGGAGTTCTGGTGCAGTATCCAGCCACCGATGGCACGGTCGAGGACTATACCACCTTTGCCGCGGCTGCGAAGGCCGCAGGATCCTTGATGGTAGTTGCGACCGATCTGCTGGCCCTAACGCTTCTGGAACCTCCCGGCGAGTTTGGGGCGGACGTGGCGGTGGGCAGTGCGCAACGATTTGGAGTGCCGCTTGGTTATGGTGGACCGCACGCCGCCTTTTTCGCGACACGGGACGCCTTCAAGCGACAGATGCCGGGTCGATTGGTCGGTGTTTCCAAGGATTCCAGGGGGCGGCCGGCCCTCCGGCTTTCTTTGGGAACCCGCGAGCAACACATCCGCCGCGACAAGGCCACTTCGAACATCTGCACCGCGCAGGCACTGTTGGCGAATATGGCGATGGCGTATGCCTGCTATCACGGCCCGAATGGGTTGAAGGCGATTGCCGGGCGCGTGCATGCCCTTACGGGTTTGCTGGCCGCCGGGTTGGAGCAGTTGGGGTTGAAGGCGGTTAATTCGGCATTTTTCGATACCCTCTGCGTGCCAGTTTCGAATGCCGCCGCGGTGCTGAAAGCCGCCGAGGCTCAGCAGATCAATCTACGGAAGGTGGATGCGACCCACGTTGGCGTATCCCTCGATGAACCAACAACTCTGGTCGAGGTCGAACGGGTGCTGCGGATTTTTCACGGAGGTCAGGCGCTTCCCTTCGCCCTGGCCGAACTGGCGCCGAACACACCGTTGATTCCGAGCCGCACGACTGCCTTCCTCCAGCATGCCGTCTTTAACCGGTATCATAGTGAGACCGAGATGCTCCGTTACCTGCGGCAGCTCGAGTCCAAGGACCTTTCGCTGTGTCACAGCATGATGCCGCTCGGCTCCTGCACTATGAAACTCAACGCCACGGCCGAGATGCTGCCGGTGAGTTGGCCGGAGTTCTCGAAAATTCATCCCTTCGTGCCGGTGGGGCAGACCCGTGGGTACCAACAGATGTTTGAAGAACTCGAGCTATGGCTTTGTGAAATCACCGGATTTGCGGGGATATCGCTTCAGCCGAATGCGGGTTCCCAAGGTGAATACGCGGGATTGCTGGCGATTCACGCGTGGCACACCTCGAGGGGTGAGGGGCATCGGACTATTTGTCTCATTCCGAGTAGCGCCCATGGTACCAATCCGGCCAGTGCAGTCATGGCGGGCATGACGGTGGTGGCGGTGGCGTGTGACCAAGAAGGGAACATCGATCTCGCCGACCTACAGGGGAAGATCGACCAGCACCGCGCGGAGTTGTCGTGCTTGATGGTCACCTACCCTAGCACGCACGGCGTCTTCGAGACGGCCATACGCGACATCTGTGCACTGGTTCATGAGGCGGGCGGTCAGGTGTATCTGGATGGTGCTAATCTCAATGCCCAAGTGGGTCTGACTTCGCCCGCCGTCATCGGTGCGGATGTGTGTCATTTGAATCTTCATAAGACGTTTTGCATCCCGCATGGCGGCGGCGGTCCCGGCGTAGGACCCATTGGGGTGGCGGAGCATCTAGTTCCGTTTTTACCCAGTCATTCGGTAGTTAATTTGGGTGGCGAAGACCCGATTGGAGCAGTCAGCGCAGCCCCCTGGGGGAGTGCTAGCATTGCTACCATTTCCTGGATGTACATCGCCATGATGGGGGCTTCCGGTCTGACCACAGCGACCGAGGTGGCAATTCTCAATGCCAACTACATTGCCCAGCGGTTGGAACAGCATTTTCCCACGCTGTACCGTGCCAACGGACTCGTGGCCCATGAATGCATTCTGGATCTGCGCCCGTTCAAGACCGTTACGGCCGAAGATGTGGCGAAACGACTCATGGATTTCAGTTTTCACGCGCCGACGCTGAGTTGGCCCGTGGCGGGAACGCTGATGGTCGAACCGACAGAATCGGAATCGAAGGCAGAATTGGACCGCTTCTGCGAAGCCATGATTGCCATTCATGCCGAGATTATGACGATTGAGTCGGGACACGCTGATCCGAAAAATAACCCGCTGAAAAATGCCCCCCATCCGGCGGATGTCGTGACGGCGGATGCGTGGGATCGCCCGTATAGCCGGGAGCAAGCTGCCTATCCGGTGTCGGGTTTACGCCACTTCAAGTTCTGGCCCGCGGTCGGCCGAGTCGACAATGTGTTCGGAGACCGAAACCTGGTTTGTTCCTGCGTCGGAATGGAAGCCTACCAGGCATAGATTTAGGAGCTGGTCCAGGCCCGCAACGGCGGGGAGAATTCAGGCTGCCCCGCCAGTTATCCGGAGTTGCGAGGCGGATTAGACTGGGGGGTCGGAGGTCGACTCAATTGCTCAACTCGCAGTTCCAGTTCGCGCAAGCGGCGCTTCATTTCAGGGAGTTGCTGCAAGGCAATCCACTGGCGCTTCGTCTGTTTATCTGGTTGCGCTGGGATTCCCAGCACGGTGCCGCCATCGGGTATGTCCCGCATGACTCCCGATTTCGCGCCGACTCTGGCCTGTTTTCCCAGTTTCAAATGGCCAGCGATGCCCGATTGAGAAGCAATCACGACGTAATCACTCAGGTGGGTGCTGCCGGCAAATCCCACCTGGCCCATGACTAGGCAATGGCGCCCCATCACCACGTTGTGAGCTACGTGAACCAAATTGTCGATCTTAGTGCCGGCACCAATCACCGTGGATCCGAGCGCGGCGCGATCAATAGCGGCGTTGGCCCCGATCTCCACGTCGTCATGAATCACCACATTACCCACCTGCAATACCTTGCGATGGCGACCTTCGTCGAAGACGTAACCGTACCCATCGGAGCCAATGACGGTTCCGGCGTGGATCGCCACGCGCGAGCCAACTACCGTTTGTGAGTAAAGCACCACATGGGGATAGAGGCGGACATCGGCGCCGATTCGAGTATCCCGACCGATCTGGTTGCCGCCCATCAGTGCCGTGCTGGGACCGATTTGCACACGGTCTCCGATCACGCAGTTCGGACCGATATGGGCGGTGGGGTCAATCTGGGCCGATGAGCTGATCGTTGCGCTGGGGTCGATTCCCGGTGGGAATTGGTCGGGCGGAAAGAAGAGGGGCAACAGTCGGGCCATCGCTACCCGCGAATTGGCCACTCGGATCAAAACTTTGGTCGCCGAGCTGAAGTTACGAGGGACCAGGATCGCGGTTGCCTCGCTCTGTTCGGCTGCCGTGAAGTATTCCTCCATGTCCGCAAAGGTTAGATCACCCGGAACCGCCTTCTCGGCGGAGGAAAACCCAGTCAGGAGAGTGGAGCCGTCGCCGACCACTTCTCCCCGGACGTGTTCGGCAATTTGGGTGGCACTGAAAGTCATATGTTCGTGCAAATCCGAGCAGGCCCTCAAGTGGGCTGGCCACGCCACGGATTTTAAACTGTTGAAGCTGGGAGCGGAACGGAGAATTTTGGGAGGCCTACCATGCGCTGCGTTTCCGTGTCCCACACCTTCAAGCGAAGGCAGCGCTGGATGTCCCGAGGATGCAGGGAGGTGACTCCGGGGGTCTGCAGTTCGGGCATAGCCGCCACGACCTCGGGGAGTCGGTAGAATGGAATTCGTGAGTTAAGATGGTGAACATGGTGGTATCCAATGTTGGCGGTGAACCAGGCCATCACGGGATTCATTTTCATGTAGCTCGACGATTCCAAGGCGGCTTTTTCGTAGGTCCACCCGGCCTTTTCCTTTAAGCGGACATCGGGGAAATTGTGTTGAGCGTAGAATAAATAGGATCCCAAAGCGTAGGCGATAAAGTGGGGAATCGTTTGGGTTAACAAGAGTCCCTGCCAGCCGGTAAAAACTAACAGTAGCACTCCGATAGCGATGTGGACCAACAGGGCGATCAGGCAGTCCCAATGGCGTTTGGGATCGTTCCAGAAAGGGTTAACGCACATGCCTAAAACGAACACGAAGACGTAACCGAAGAGTATGGTCAGAGGATGGCGGGCGAACAGATACTGCAGACGGGTAGAAGCCGGCGCCCCCATAAACTGGCTCTTGGTCATGATCGGGAACGAGCCAATGTGCGAGCCGCGGAGTTTGGAATTGTGGTTGTGGTGGTGGTTATGGGAACTCCGCCAAACGCTGCTCGCACTTAATGCAAAGATTCCAAAACCGCGCATCAGTAATTCGGCGGCCCGGGAGCGCGACAGGATCGAATGATGCTGCTGGTCGTGGTAGATGACGAAGAATCGCAGGATCAGGAGTCCACTTAGAATACTGCACACCACTTGGGCAATCGGATGGAAATTCCAGAGTGTGCCAGCCAACGCGGCGATCAGAAGGAATCCAGTGGAAAGAACGCACCACCAGCTGCGGGAAGTTGAATCGGAGGCGTAAGGCCGGGTGGCTAAAGTAAGTTCTGGTCCTGTTCGCATGAGCTTCGCTTGCTCGAGCACCCTGGCCCCGAAGTGACCATTTGTCGATGACTCCGTGAATCTCTTATCGGGCTAGGTGCGGCCGCGAACCAGCGCCACCACGGCCCGATCCGCTTGCAGGTAGGTCCCCGCCGCCGCCAGGATGTCCGCCAGGGTCACGGCTTCGTAGAGCGCATCTTCCTGCGCGCTTTGGTCATAGCCCAGCCCATAAAGCTCATCCAGCGCCATGGTCAGAGCCAAATGACCGAGGTCCTGACGGGCGATTTTCTTCTGGCCGATGACTTTTGCTTTGGCGCGAGCCAATTCCTCGGCACTTAGTCCGTCGCGGCGGAGTGTTTCTGCTTGAGCCCGAAGTTCCGCCTCCACGAGCTCACATTTTTCCGGGGCGGTGCCGCAATAGAAAGCAAAGAATCCCGGGGTTCGGCCGATAAAATGGGTAGCGCCAACATAATAAGCGAGACCGAGTTCGTCCCGGATTCTTAGGAATAACCGGCTGCCCATGTCGGAACAGGCCTCCTGAATTAACTCAAGCGCGTATCGGTCCCGATTGGCCAACGTTGTCCCGGGAAAGCCTAGAGCGAGCACGGCTTGTTCTTTGTCGCGGGTTTCCTGGAAGCGCCCCTCGAACTGTCCGGCTGAGGTCTTTAAATCCAACTCCCGTCGGGCTCCAGTCCAGGATTTCAGGGATGCTTCGACTGCTTCGACCACAGCTTCGGCCTTCACATCGCCGAAAATCGAGAGCACTGCTCCCGTCGGAACTACCCAATCCTGATGAAACCTTCGCAAATCTCCCACGGACAGCCGGGAAACCGAGGCCTCTGTACCGGAAAGGTCGAGTCCGTAACCGGTCGCTCCGAACAGACCGTGACGCATAGCTTTGAACGCGCACTGCAAAAGCTGATCCCGCTGTCCACGAATGCTCGCCAGTTGCGCGGCCCGCTCACGTTCGAGGGCTTCCGTCGGGAAGGCCGGGTTCAGCAATACGTCGGTGAACAGATCTAAGCCCGTGGCGAAATCTTCGCTCAAAACTTCGGCCGTTAAACCAAAACTGTGATTGCCCGCGTAGGGTTCTAGACTTCCACCCAGACTCTCAATCGCCACGGCCAGTTGTTCTGCCGTCCGGTGACTGGTTCCTTTCACAAGCATTCGACTCAGCAACGAGGTGATGCCCGAGGACTCAACGCTTTCCGCCAGAATTCCGCCGTTAAGAGCCAGTCGGAACTCCACGAACGGCAACCGATGGTCTTCTTTCACCAGGAGTCGCAGCCCGTTGGGTAAGGTGAACGGTTGGACCGCATGGTCGGTGGTCAGTTCGGCTTCGTATTCTTGTTTTTGGGAAGTGCCATTTGGAACCAGCGCAAAAATGGTTCGATTGGCCTCCGTCAGATACTTTACCGCCACGCGTTGCAGGTCGGACGGATTGAGCCGTTTGACGGCGGCCAGGTACCGTTCGCTGAATCCGAGATCATTCGCCAACACCCAATTCGCACCGAGATCCTGAGCCTGACCTTCCATCGTCTTGCGCGAGGCCAGGGTAGCCGCGGTGTATTGTTTGACGGCCTTGGAGAGCTCCTCTGGGGTGACGAGGTCTTTTTTCATCCGATCCACCTCTCCAAGAATTGACTCGCGCGCCTCCAGAAATTTGGGCCCGTCACAAACTCCGCTAATCCCGAAGAGTCCCGCTTGTCCGGGCGTGTAAATCCAGGCATTCACGGAATGAACCAGGGCGGCGCGATCGCGAACCGACTGATAGAGCCGGGAACTTCGACCACTGCCCAAGAGAGTCGATAGGACATCCAGCGCCGGGGTGTCCTCGTGCCGGACCTCGGGCGTGTGCCAGGCAAAATGGAAATGCCCCAGTTCAATCGATGCTTCCTCAACGACTTCACGAGTCGCGGTTTGCGACGGTTCCGAAGCAATTTGCGAATGGGGAACGGCGCGCGCTCCATTGCCCGCAAAGGCGGCCGTAACCTGGGCCAGCAGTTCAGTCGCTTGGAAATCTCCTACCACCACCAGAAAACAATTATTGGGAGCGTATTTCTCCGCGTAGTAAGTGGTCAGGTCGTCCCGAGTCACGCGGTTGAAAATGTCCGTTAAACCAATTACCGGATAACGGTAGGGACTGCGAACATAGGCTGTTTCGAATAGCCGTCGCCCACTCTGGCGGCCGGGGTCGTCCTGGCACATCGCCATCTCACGCCGGATTACCTCGAGTTCCTTAATCAGTTCGTCCTCCGGGAGGGTCGCGTGCTGGACGATATCGCAGAGGATGTCGACCGCCACTTTGGCCCCATTATTCGGGACATTGATCCAGTACACGGTGCGATCGAACGAAGTATACGCATTCATATACCCCCCCGCGCTTTGCACTTCCTGATCGATCCGTGAACCCGGGCGGGTGGAGGTTCCCTTGAACAGCATATGTTCCAACACATGAGACAAACCGGCCCCGAGCCAGCGTCCTTCATCCACGCTTCCCGCCCGGCACCAAATCTGGGCGCTGACCACTGGGGCACTGTGGTCCTCGCGCAGAATTAACTGCAGTCCATTGGGGAGAGTCGTCAGGCGGACCCCAGGAGGGAACGCGGGAATCGGCGGGGCGGACGAGGAACTGGAATGAAAAGCAGGCGTCATCGATGGCCGCGACCATAGCCGGGGTGGACCGTCCGGCCAAAGCCCTTTGCGAGGTTCTCGGAGTACTTAGGCACCGCGAGGCCAGTTTGAGAGGTTCGTAGTCGCCCTCGCCGAGCAGATGCGCTCTTTGGGGGTAAGCCGGTGGCGACGTTGTCGGAGTTTGCCAAACTAGCCCGAATCAAGGAGTTCCCGGGAATAGCCGTCTTAATGGCTTAGATCTTGTTGGTTATAACCGTCGGTCCGGGCGTGAATGGGCGACGGAAGGCTTCCACAAAATCAAACCCTTCTCGGAAGTCTTCGCGGGTATCTGTTTCGGTCTTCGATAGGATCTGGTGCTCGATCATGTTGAAGACGATTTCGCCGAAATCACCGCAGGTCCGGATGCCCCATTCGTCGAACACCAGGCAGGTCATCGGGCCGAATTGCTGCAAGGCGTACTGGCGAATCCCATCTAACAATTCCTGCCCGGAAATGTGGCGTTTCTTCGCGCACGACGCTGGCCGGACGGCTTGCGTGTGGTCGAGGGCCTCGCACACGAAATGGTAGGCGGCACGCGCATAGCGCGGATCACGTTCCAGGATCGGAACCAGCAGCGTGTCGAGTTCAACCTGAGCCATGTCAGCGCGGCGCGATGTCTCCGGGGATGGGTAGGGGTGTCAGGAGTTGTGGCGGGCGCGTCCGAAGCCAGACCTTCCCGATCAATCCCGACACGACGAGCAGCAGCAGAACCAGCAGGACCTTGCTTTCACTTTTCGTCAGCACGGACATCACGGGGAAGTATAAGCGAATCCGGTCCGAAACGAAACAGCGGAGTTTCGTGGACGAGTTACGGGGCTTCGAGCGCTGAATTTCGAGGTGTCCTGTTCTTGGCCTCCGGTTCGCCCCGATCAACGCTCCCGCTATGCGCCTGCTCTGGCTCTTTCTGGGATTGGCCCTGGTATTCCTGATGCCATTTTTCCTCTGGGGCGGCCGGCTTGAAATCTCTCCACAAGTGGCCGCCGAATGGCTGCAGAACTATGGTGGCT
>Ga0105044_10002021_pt1 | contig 27570 bp, 22 predicted proteins | sample MAT01_FD_78092 | JGI IMG/M metagenome (GOLD analysis project Ga0105044, IMG submission 78092) | Freshwater microbial communities from Lake Fryxell liftoff mats and glacier meltwater in Antarctica - MAT-01 | ecosystem: Environmental > Aquatic > Freshwater > Ice > Liftoff microbial mat | place... | reverse complement strand
TAGGCGACGGCCACCGTGCGACCACTCAGGTTGCGGAAGGTCCCCGTAGGTGTCAGGCACTCCAGTGCCAGTCGCCGCGGCAGACCGCCCCAAATGTTGCCGGGGATCCGTGCATTCACATCACCGAGAGGGAACTCATCATACAGCGCAGCGGTGCGTGGATGCTCCGGAAACTGACCAACATTCTCAAAGTTCGCTGCAGTTGCGGCGGTGGTAAACTGACCAAAATCCCCTGGAAATGGGATGACTGTGGCCGGGCGCACAAATGCCTCATTACCATTCAGAACATAAACGGCAAACTGTTCGTATGGTGGCCGCTGACTCGCTCCCCATGAAGGAATACATTGGTTGAGTACTCTCTTCAATGACACAATCGGAGGGGCGTCGCTACCGGTGGTAAACATGGTCCAATTGCGGGTTGACTCACTGGCGGATCCTATCGATATCAACGATGAGTCTAGTTGCGTGAAAGTGACTCCCGCAGCGAGCATTGCTTCACCAGAGAGTATTTGACGACCAAGGTCGTCATACTCAAAATATGTCACTCGAGTCTTCCCTTCGTTTGCAATCGCTTGCATAGCTGTCTGAACAAATCGTAGCAGCCCCCTGTTGTCGTACTTGTATTTCGTAACCCCAAGATCGGGATGCGATATCTGCGATGTTCGTCCGAACGCGTCGTATTGAAACGTGATCTGATTGCCAGCCGGGTTGACGACCTTGCCGAGAAGGTTCGTCATCGGATTGTATTCATACGTCGTGACCAAGGCACCGATGCCTGTGCCGGTTGAGCACGAGCGGACCTGACCGAAGACATCTACCGACGTCAAAGAAGACGCGCTCGCACTCTCTGACTCGCTATAGAGCAACATGCCTGAAGTGCCCGCAAACGTCTGACTTGTGAGACTCGTTGGTGACGTTGTCAACGGAGTCGGAAACTGCGATGACCATTGTGATAGCTGGGAACCATTTTGATCGTAAGCAAATGTTTGGGCCGTCAAACTCACATTGGGGTAGGCAGTTGAAAGCGCCATTCCGCCTGCTGAGAGCTTCGATGTTAACCAACTCACGGTTGACGACGAATACGGATTGCCTTGCGTCGCACCCATTGAGAGTGTCGTATTCACCGCATCGTATTGACCATTGACTTTCGTGTATCTGCCGTCGAGCGTGCTTAGTGAAGAAGACCACGTTGTTGGTTCCGGTGTAGAACCAGCGTCATCAAGTTTGCGAATGGCCGTGGCTTTTTGCAGTTCAGGAAAAATCCGGACTTGTGATGAGAAGTCCTTCACCGTAGCATCTCGGTAAACAGGATACACCGAGTTGATAACTCCAGTAATACGCGGTGCCACATCTTCACCGTGGGCAGCGAATTCTACAAAGTAGGGCGCCGGGTCCCATTGAAGGGTGTCTAGAAGGATATCAATGTTCATTGCAGAACCGGCAGTCATTGCCTTTATGGCGGTTAGTACCGGAGCATCAAGGAAGAACTCGAACATGCCGACCTTTGAGGAGTCCAAGCCCCGGCTCTCGTGAGCAAGCGGAACAACTTCGTACTCCTGCACGACAGGCGTCGTCAGTCCACCACCGCTGAACGTGATCCTAATAGTTGATGTCGTCGGCAAAAGGAAGTCGCCAAGGTACAACTCGACGACGTTTAGACGCATGATGCCAAGATCTACACTTGACTCTGTGTGCAGTTGATCAGTAGACGTTGCCTGATATTCCAAATGAACTTTCGACTCGACGCTTTTGGGAGTCGTGCAACCGGAAACGGCACCCGATCGCTCCCACTTCGGCATGAGAATGAGTCGTCTGTTATCGTATCGAACTTCGGTTGAGCAGCCCGGCATGACGCCGTCCCAAGTTTGTTTGGACTGCGCGTCCCAAAGTTTCACCCAGGGATGGCGCAGTTTCCATGTGGTCGGAAAATCCTGCGGTACCCACGTCGTAGATTCAGACCGGGCATCATCGTATCTCGACGAAACAACGTGATTCCCATCATGTTGCAATGCAATTGTGCCGTCATATTTCGAATACATTGTCTGAGCCAGTTGACTTGTGACAGATGTGCCCACATAGTTCGTTTTGCGAACATTCGCAGTTGCAGACAGAGGTCTATCGCTCAGAAAATCATCATCGTCAAGGATGAGATGTGAAGTGGTACTATTGTTTAGTAGAACATCGAATTCGGCCTGTGCATTGCCGTAGTCAACCTTGACCTCCGCTCCGTAGATACCTTCAACCCGGTGCGGTAGCATACGGAAATGGCTGTTTGTGTAGTCGACATTCAACGTCCGAACCTTTGGTGCGAGAGAGAGTGATTGCCCGGGTTGTGCTTGCCCGTACGAGTCGCTCCAGTGGAGACCGCCACGCGGATACGTCGGTTTGACACCCGAGGCAGTACACTCATAGCCCGCATACCACTCGTTGTCCACACCGCTGAGGATCGTCCCCAAGGAATCCGTGGTTACAACGAGATCATTCAAGCCGAACAGGGGTGACAGCTGCACCGTCCGGGCGATCGGAGCCGAGACGGTTTCCTTGATCTGTAAATACTGCGTTGAACCGATCGCTCGGCCACTGTCGATGGAGCGGCGCGATCGCATTTCATTGACGACGGTGTCCTTGATATAGCAATCGTTTACACTTGAATACCCGAGATTGAGGTAGGTAGCTACCGACTGTCGGTATGGCAAGGTACCCCACGGGTGGAATAGATGCGTTGTGTGCGTCTTCAAGCAACGTCGGTGCGCAGCCTCGACCGCCGAGACGGTAAAGGCATCACTCAGCTGCTCAAACGTATAATCGTACGTTGTCTTTGCTGTAACGGTAAAGGCTACCGTCGGTGACTTCTGACGCGTGATGATCTCAATGGGCAAAATGTTGAACCGTGAGCCGGCGTCCACCGTCGTATCGATTCGCACGGTTTCGGTCTGTTGGTCTCCAAACGTTCGTCGGTAGATGAATGGCACATAGTGATACAGCTTGTCGGACAGATCCGTTGAAGGGACAAAAGAGTAGACCGGAGCAATTGCAAATCGCTTCCAGATGTAACGCTCGACTGTCACCCAGGGTTTGACGGTGGTCGAGAGCGTGTGATCCGTAGTCGTGATTTCGGACCACTTATCGGAGATGTACGGACTCAACACACCGGCGATCGTATCGTTCATGTAGTTACAATCGGTGCCTACAGTAAGACCCGTTCCGCAGTGGTCATCCGCTGCGAATGTCGTTGTGAGGAGTGTATTGCTTGTCGGTGCGTTCGAGTGAGTGACAAGTGTAGAACAGACATTGAAAAATGTAGCGTCGGGCCTACCAAGGAGGTTATTGCTAAGGTACGCCCCTGTATACGTGTGGGCGGCGTTGTTGATCTCAATGTCGGTCCATCCCGAGATGTCTCTGATACGTGATAGCACAGTGGAAGTGAACTTCACGTCATCGTGTGCACCGTTCCTACGCTTGTAGTCGAACACCGTTCGGTCGCCCGCAGGTGTAATGATCTCTCGAACCTGCTGCCGCTGTGGGCCACCGAACGAGATGTCGCAATAGAGACAGTTCTTATTACGAAGCGTATCGGCCATAGCCGGGAACAGCCGATCGGTCTGCCTGTCAGCTCTTATGGCAGGGGAGAAGTACGTGGCTTCCACCGCCAACGTTTCGTACCGGTCCTGTTGCCGCAAAATGAGCTTGTGCGTCTTACCTTCAGATTGGATCGTTACCAGATCATCACCGTAGTCAATGAAGTGGCCAGTAAAGCTTGTCGCGAGCGCCCGACCCGGAGTAATGTCCAAACTCGTGGCAGACGGATAATGCTTCGACCGTTTCACCGTAACGAGGTTGCTGTGCTCCTTGTTGATCTCCTCCAGATAGAAGATCGTTGCTCCGACCTCCTTTTTGGGGTTAAGAGAAGTTGGCTCCCACCCGGGCACCATGCATGTGCCGGGATCGCCATACGGTGCCACGATCTCACGGAACACGTACTCCAGTCCGTCACTCGGATAGTAGCGCAGAATTCGCGGACGTTTTGATGCATCGGGATCGCCGTCACTGTCGAAGAGATTCCTGAGTTGTTGTGGCCAATACGTGTCGTCGTACTCTACAATGGCAAAGCCTTTTGCATTGATGGCGTTCTCATAGTACCGGCCCGTGTAGACGGGGTTACTGCTTTCATCAACAAGGCGTTCGTTTCGAAGCTCCAAAGCGGAACCATCGCCCATGAGAATGTTAATTACGTCCTGGCCACCTGCTGGGCTGCACAGTCGGCTGCAGACATCATAGCCCTTAGTGAACCATTGCCTGTATTCTGCTTCCGAGCCGCCGGTAAGCGTACTCGAATCCGGAACAAGTATGCTTGGGTCGACAGGGAGGCTCGAGAACATCTGCACAACAATGCCATTGATCGAGAGCATCCATGCGCCATGCATCCGCGTTGAGATATCCCAAGCGGCTGGAACAATTGGACTCGTCGGATTGGTAGGGTTCGAGAAGTGCGCGGGTATGTATTCACCAAAACTGTACTGAGTAACATTGGCGCTATACGTCAGCGCTACCGAGATCGGCTGCCCGTTGATACTTCTTGACGAGATCGGGTACGACATCGAAAGGTTCCCATTGATGGGATTCAATGATGCTCGGTGTTGCGCCAGTATGACGGAAGACACCGGAAGCGAAAGCACAATGATCGAGGTGAGAATGCGAAGGATGCTTTTCATTCTTACCTCGCGATCTGAAATTGTACGACAGCTGGACACACGTCGCACCCGATCAATCGAACACTGTACGTTCCTGAAACCAAGCTTCGCACATCAAGTTCTGATTCACCGGGCGAGGTCTGCTTCACTACGGAACGGCCATTCAAGTCAAGAATTTCAATGGTGCTTGTATGAGTACCCTTGTTCCCAACAATTCGTACGTGGACCACATCGTGCGCAGGGTTTGGGAATACCTCTAGCGTTAGGCTCACGGCAGAAGACTCAACGTCTGGGTCAGTTCGACGCTTTGGTTTCTCCTGCGCGGCAGATCGGATGCGTCGGAATGCATATCCACCAATACCTAGTGGCTGCTCCTCATCCCTTGTGCTTGCATGTCGCTCGGACAGTATTGTGTTTGCTGTAGCAAGTGATTGCTTTGCATTCGTCTTCTTCGTTACAGTGTCACCCCAGACAATGAAACCGGGAATGAACCTGGAGGAAATGGCCTCGAAACGTCTTCAGTGTAACAGTATCTTTTTCGTTGGGATTTGCTAAGGCCCCTGTGGTGAACAACAAAAGCAGAAATTCGCACTTCGCTAACCGATGTTCGTCGGTCGTAAGCTTCCCTTACGGAGCCGCGAGCAGGTTCACTCGCTTCCCCCCCAAGACCGGCGTTACATGAAAGCCTACACGTTCGAGTCTGCTCAGCAATCCGTTCGAACCTGGTAAATGCAACGCGCCAACGGCCAAGAGAATTCCACCGTGAGCAAACTCGGGTTGTAGTCGTTTCACCATTCGAGCATTACGGTCGTCGTTGATCATCGCCCCAAATGTTCCCCAGTCGTCCATCTCCTTCATCAGTTCACCAACGGCGGCAAGATCTTCCGTGGTGTACATGTGAACGAGTTGCTGAAACATCGAATCTTGTTCATGTCCGTTCTTCACAAAGTCCAAGAGTATAGAGGGCGGCATGGAATCAAGGACATGGAGTTGTTCCAGCGCGGTCTCCACTCCACGTCGTTCTATGCCAACGCGAGTTGCGGTCTGCCACAAGAACTGGTCCATTCCAACAAGGTCAGACTCTGAAGCGACTTCGTCTTTTGCGAGTATGGCCACGATCATTGATGGCTTCATACGATTTGCTGCACCTGCCAGCGGACCCATTTTCTTACGCAGCACCGTCATGATGAGTTCGTAGTCGGCCTGTGCGTAGAAATCTCGCAACGTCTTTCCGTCCTCAAGAAACATAGACGGGGGATTGGCTAATACTTGGCTTGCAACGGAGTCTAGGTCTATCTCTGCATAGAGTCGACGTGACGCCTTCAAGACAATGAGAATCGAATCACGCTGCCGAAAAACAGCTGAATCTCCAATGTGAATCGTGCCATAAATAAACGATGTGGCCCCGGTAGGCGACGTGACTCGCCACAATAACGACTTCGCCTTCGTGTCATACGCAGACGTGGTGGTGGCGCAAACAAGGCCTATCACACACAAGAAGGTCATCAAGCAGTGCTTCATCGCGTTATCTTTGTTGGTTACGTTCATGCATCGTTCAGAAAAATACGTGAAGTTCTTCATCCTCGTCCTTGCCGCCCTCCTAACAACCGGAATTGTTGCGGCACAGCCAGCTACAACGCCGTTGCAGAAAGCAATGCAAAGCGCCATTGCAAACATGGATCTCGATAGACCGGATCAAGCCATCGAGAATTGGAATACCGTTATTGAACTCGACCCAACGAAAATCGAGTACAAGTACGAGCGCATCATTTGCTACGTGATGAAGAAGGACTATGTCAAGGCTCTGGAGCAGCTGACGCCTATCTACAAAGACACGGCGTTGCTCGACCGAGGATATCAGCTTATGGGCAACATCCATGATTTGTTGGGCGACTCTACGGTGTCCATTCCATTCTACAAAGAAGGACTCCTTGCCTATCCTCAATCCGGACGCCTACACTATGAGATGGGTGCCACGGCGCTGATCGAACGTCGCATGGACGATGCAATCTTGTGGTGGGTGAAGGGGACGAAGGCAGAACCGCGTTTCCCAACGAACTACTACTGGGTTGCAAAGGTTAACGCTGATACAAAGAACAAGATCTGGACACTGATCTACGGCGAAGCCTTCATGAACCTGGAGCGTGGAACGAAACGCACGAAGGAGATCAGCAAACTCATCTTTGAGGCATGGAACGCCGGTCTCGCCTTTGGCGACAGTACCGATCCGATCAATCTTGCCTCGGAAGATCTGCTCGAAGCGCCCGGGCCATCCGGTCCAACGTCCATGTCGTTTCCCATGGCCTTTGAGTACATGACGGCCGTTACCGGACAGTACCTGATCCCCAAAGTGGGGATGTTGAAACGACTCACCATGGCCCAGCTCGTAGAGCTTCAGGTCAAAGTAACACAGGCCTGGATGGCAAAAGGGTACGATACGGTGTACACGAACGACATCCTCTTGTGGCATAAGAGCTTGGCAGAGAGCGGGCATTTGCATGAATACTTGTATTGGGTGATCAGTTTTGGCGACTACCGTGAAATGAACATCTGGTTTCGTTCCAACGAAAAGAAGTACGATCTGTTCTTGCACTGGTTCGACACGAATTCGCTTCCTCGAGACCGAGCATGGCGTCTCGGGTTGTAAGGGTTTGGCGACGTGACCAGTCTTCCGTATTTTCGAGGCTTGCAGAATCCACTGAAGGCTATTAGACCATGCTTATCATTTTGACTCTTTTGACGGTGTTCGCTGCCGTGCTCCTGATCCTTGTCGTTCTCATTCAGCCTGGTAAGGCCGATATGGTTTCCGGTATGGGTGGATTTGGCGGCCAGATGACGAATCTCCTTGGCGTGCGGAACTCGCGCAATATCTTGCAGAGCATCACCATGGGGCTTGCGATCTTCATTGCTGTGATGGCCATTTCTATCAATAAATTCTTCTTGGAATCAGAAGTTGTTACGAAGGCTCCGTCCACAGTAGGCGTAGAGATTCCAACCAATACTTCAGCTCCAGTGCAAGCACCACTGCCAACGACGCAACCGCCGCCAGCACAACAACAGAAGTAATGGCTCGCATTGTAGGCTCAGCGGTTGAACACGACTTCAATTACGAACGCAACTACGATGCGAATCGTCAGCTCATGCGCATCATCGATGCCAAAGGTGAGCAAACGATGCTTGGTGGCGGCAAGAAGTCGATCGAACGTCATAAGGCCAAAGGCAAGCTTACTGCACGCGAGCGCATCAATGCACTAATCGACGAAGGCTCCGGGTTTCTAGAGCTTGGCTTGTTCACTGCACACGACATGTATGCAGACGTTGGCGGCGCTCCGTCTGCCGGAGTGGTCTGCGGCATTGGCATCGTCTGCGGTCGCGAGTGCGTGATCGTCGCGAACGACGCCACCGTCAAGGCGGGTGCGTGGTTCCCCATGACGGCCAAGAAGAACATGCGGGCACAAGAAATCGCCCTTGAAAACCGCCTTCCCGTTATCTATCTCGTCGACTCTGCCGGTGTTTTTCTACCGATGCAAGACGAGATCTTCCCAGACAAAGAACATTTCGGACGTCAGTTCCGCAACAATGCCATGCTGAGCGCCATGGGCGTTCCGCAGATTGCCGCCATCATGGGTCCGTGCGTTGCCGGCGGAGCATACCTTCCGATCATGTGCGACGAATCGATTATCGTCAACGGCACTGGAAGTGTCTTTCTTGCGGGACCCGCACTCGTAGAGGCTGCGATAGGAGAAAAGACCACCATCGAGCCGCTAGGCGGTGCCACGATGCATTCATCGGTGAGTGGTGTGGTAGACTACAAGGTGGAGTCGGACGAAGAGGCCCTTGCCACCATTCGCTCCCTTGTAGACAAGTTCTCGCCAACAAAAGGTCAGCACCCGATCTTTTCTCGCGTTGAATTCAAGGCCCCCCTTTTTGATGCCGACGAGATCTATGGCATCATGCCTGCAGAACGTAGCAAGCCGTACAGCACCTATCAGATTCTTGGACGCTTGCTGGATGGTAGCGAGTTCGATGAGTACAAGGCCAACTACGGAAAGACGATCATCTGCGGATACGGTCGTATCGATGGATGGTCGGTTGGTATTGTTGCCAACAATCGCGAGATCGTTCGCAGCGCAACAGGCGAAATGCAAGTGGGCGGCGTGATCTATAGCGACAGTGCAGATAAGGCCGCACGATTCATTTTGAATTGTAATCAGCGCGGCATCCCTCTCGTGTTCTTGCAAGACGTTACAGGATTTATGGTTGGCACTCGCAGTGAACAAGGCGGCATCATTAAGGATGGCGCGAAACTTGTGAACGCTGTTTCTAACAGCGTGGTGCCCAAATTCACCGTCATCCTTGGCAATTCGTACGGCGCCGGTAATTATGCGATGTGTGGAAAGGCGTACGATCCGCGACTGATCTATGCGTGGCCAATGGCGCAGATTGCGGTGATGGGCGGATCGCAGGCATCGAAGACCATGCTCACCATTCGTGTTGCCGCACTTGAAAAGCAACAGGGGACGCCGCTCACCAAAGAGCAGCAAGACGCAATGCTGAAGGAAATTCAGTCGCATTACGATATAACCACAACACCTCTGTATGCGGCTTCGCGACTGTGGGTTGATGGCGTTCTCGCTCCCACCCATACGCGAGAAATGATCTCACGTGGAATTGCCGTTGCATCGCATCAGCATTCAATACCAGAATTGAAGACCGGCGTCTTCCAGGTCTAGCGTATCATTGCGCATGATCTCAGAACTTCAGCGCATACTCCCTCCAACCACAGTCTCTACGCGACTGATCGCTCGCATTGCGCATTCGCGCGATGCCAGCCTGTATGCGATGACGCCGATTGCCGTCATACGTCCACATTCCTCCCGTGATATATGCGCCCTGTTCGCGTGGTGCATTGAGCACGGTCAGCACCTCGCGTTTCGTACGGCTGGCACGTCGCTGAGCGGACAGGCAGTGACGGACGGAGTGATCGTTGACGTTGGCAGACATTTCAAGAATTGGTCGATCGAAGATGAAGGCATGCGCCTTCGCGTTCAGCCGGGTGTGATCGGTGCACATGCCAACGCCTATCTCCGCAGGTACGGTCGGAAGATCGGACCAGACCCAGCTTCCATCATGGCCTGTATGATCGGTGGCATTGTGGCGAACAACGCATCGGGTATGTGTTGCGGAACCGTACAGAATTCCTACCACACCATTGCGTCGATCACCTTTATCCTCGCCGATGGAACACGCATCGATACGGGCAATACAGAGGAATCTCTTTCATGGTCCAACGGAACGTCAGCCATTGCTCGTGGCATTGCCTTGCTCCGCGACGAGATTCGAGCAGACGCAGAACTTGTTGCGCGCATTCGCCGCAAGTATCGTATCAAGAATACGATTGGCTATTCGCTCAATGCCTTCCTCGACGAAGACGAACCGGCACGCATCCTTGGTAAACTGATGATTGGCTCGGAAGGCACGCTTGGCTTTGTAGAAGAAGTGGTCTTTAACACGGTACCGGATGCCGCCTTCAAACTCACGGGACTACTTCGTTTTCACTCCATTGCCGATGCCTGTGCACAGGTTGATCCACTCAGAGAAGCAGGTGCCGCCGCGATCGAACTCATGGATGCAGCATCGTTACGCAGTGTGGGTATGCACGATGGCGCTGCTCTGTTGGTAGAATTTCAGGCAGAGTCTGAGGAGCAGCGTGCGCGTGATCGGCACCACGCAGAACAACTGAGTGCGGGGATGCTACTCACGTTTCCGGCAACGTGGACGTACGATCCCAATGAACAACATGCCCTATGGAAGATCCGCAAAGGTCTGATGCCAACGATTGGTGCCATGCGTCCGCCAGGCAGCACGATGATCAACGAAGACATTGCCGTGCCGCCTCACCACCTTGCCTCGCTGGTTCATGACGTACAGGCATGTTTCGAAAAGCATGGCTACACAGAGGCCATCATTTTCGGACATGCAAAGGACGGCAACATTCATTTTGTGGTGAATCAGCAATTCACCACCGTGGCCGACGTGAAGCAATACGGTGAGTTCATGGATGATATCGCCGATATCGTGGTCGACACGTATCAAGGATCCCTCAAGGCAGAGCATGGTACGGGTCGCAACATGACGCCGTATGTAGAGAAGGAGTGGGGAATCGAAGCCTATGGGTTCATGAAACGACTCAAGCGCTTGGTCGATCCGCACAACATTTTGAATCCGGGTGTGATCTTGGACGACGACATTCATGCTCACGTGCGCAACATCAAAAAAGTACCGGTGGTCGATCCGGAAACAGACCGATGTATCGAGTGCGGATACTGTGAACATGTGTGTCCGAGTAGGTCGCTCACACTCACGCCTCGGCAACGCATCGTGGTGCGCCGTGAACTGCACGCACGCTTGAATTCTTCCGAGCTCGAGGTTGTGGCCGAAGATTTTGAGTACGATGGCTTGCAGACGTGTGCCGTCGATGGTATGTGTGCAACTGTCTGTCCGGTGGGAATCGATACGGGCTCGCTCGTAAAGCGTCTTCGCAGCGAATCGCATGGATCTATCGTGGTGCAAGCTTCAATCCGCGCTGCTACGTCGTTCGGTGCGGTGAATGCTGTTGCACGCGTGGCATCCACTGTCTTGCATACTCTGGTTCCGTCCTTGAACGGCGCTTCATCGATCTCTATTCGTGAGCAGGCGCCAGCAAATGCAGACGTGCTGTTGATTCCTTCTTGCGGTGCACGTTGGTTGGGCTCCACGTCGGCGGCACCACACGTTATCGACCTCATACGCACACTTACAGAACGCGCCGGCATGTCGGTTGTTGTTCCAACAGGAGCATCGTCGGAATGTTGCGGTCAGCTATTTGCGTCGAAAGGCCTTACCGACGCAGCGCACATTTGCGAGCGTTCTATGCACGACTTCATTCAGCGACACCTCACAGAAGGCGTGCTTGTGGTGACGGATTCTTCGACGTGTGCTACGTCCATGCCGGAGCATGTGAACGTTGTAGACCCGCTTCGTTTCCTCGCCGAACATCTTCTGCCGCGTCTGACAATTACCTCGCGTCTCGACCATGTTGTGCTGCACCCCGGTTGTGGCGTCGAAAAACTTCGAGCCATAACACTACTGCAAACGATCGCACAGGCCTGTGCGTATCACGTAACCATTCCCGTTTCAGCATCGTGTTGTGGGATGGCCGGAGACAGAGGCTTACTCCATCCGGAGCTACCGGAATCGGCCCTTGCCCAAGAAAAAGCAGAAGTGCTTTCCATGTCATCCAATGGCTACTACGCCGTGAACACCACGTGCGAGATTGCCCTCTCGCGTGCGATGGGCGTACTATATCAACCGATTGCGGCTTTGCTCGAAGAGTGCACCAGATCTAGGTCTTAAAGACCTGCCCCTTCCACGTTACGTCTTTCCGAAGCGACAAGAACGGCGCGGAAAGTTCCGTCATCATCAGCATGATGATAGAGGGAAGGATGTACGGAAGCAAGGAGAGCCGACGTACTCGAACTGCTGCAATACCCACGAGAACGGAATCTCCTACAACGCGAAGAATTAGAAAGATGGACAGCCAGATCATATCGTGCTGAATGAGTGACGTTACAATTCCAACCCAAACGGCTACGGATGAAAGGACGAAGATCAAGGCACGATTTCCAAGTGCTGTGCCACCACGTGCCCAACGCTGGCGTTGCGTAAGGTACTCGTGCAAGGTTGTGCAGGGGAGTGTCTCCACCGTCGCCTGCGGAATACATTGGTAGATTACGTGCTTCCCATGATCTGCGATGTGCTGCAACAAGGCAAGGTCTTCGGTGATGCTAAAGGGAATCGCCGCATATCCACCAACGGCGTCGTACGCCGACCTACGAACGGCCATGTTGTTGCCATAACATCCAAGTGGAATGTCGTTCCCCACGCCACCCTTTGCCATTGCCTGCGAATACATCCACTCTACGTCTTGCAGTATCGCGAACGGTCCCGTGGTTTTGATCGTGGTGAAGCCACAAACCATGCCAACAGACTCGTCACGAAACGGAGCAGACATGGCCGTGATCCACTGTGGGTGTATGCTGCAGTCTGCATCCGTAAACAACAGCACATCGCCCGTTGCATTGTCGATCCCTTCTTGCAGCGCACCAGGCTTTCCACGCAGATTGGCATTGAGCGATGCGGCGGTCTTATTCACGATGCGAAACCGAGGATCGTTGTGCGTGAGCGCTGCCGCTACGGATGCCGTAGAATCGGTCGACCGATCGTTGACAATAATAAACTCTATGTGCTCTGGTGAATACTCGGCGCGTTGTAGTGCCTCGATACAACGTAGTAGATTGCGCTCTTCGTTGCGAGCAGGAATAATAACGCTCACACGGATTGTGCTGGCACCAATGGGACGCACGGCTCGTTGCCGAAACGAACCGAGGTAGAAGAAACCAAGTCGAGCGGCGTAGAACGCTGCCAACAGAACAAGAAACAGCATCATCAACATCCCGCGAATTTCGTAACCTTCCAGCAACAATCACGGTTATCATTCGTTCATGCGCCGTTCATTTGAAACTCATCTAACGATTTATGTCTGCAGCACGCAAGCTACGCGTTGATCTCCTCAGCGATCCCATTGATTCTTCCCTTCGAGCATTTGCAATTCCCATGGCGTTTAGCTACTTGGTGCAATTGCTGTATTCGCTCATCGATCGGTTCTATGTAAGTAGGCTTGGCGATGCTGCCATTGCTGCCATTGGCTCTAGCGATCAAGTTGCATTCTTTGTGTTCACGCTTGGCAGTGGCTTTGGCGTTGGCGCCGGTATTATTGTGGCGCGGCGCATGGGAGAGGGGAATGCAGAAGAGGCCGGGAGAACTGCCACACAGGCACTCGTAGGGATGATAATGTTGGGGGCGGTGGTCACCACCATTCTGTACATCCTGCTACCCTACATCCCGCAGCGATTCGGCCTCGCACCTAACGTTGCAACGTATGCGGTGCAGTACATGTCGATGCTCTTCATTGGCCTTACGGCAAACCTTGTAAACTTCCAGATCTCCAGCATAGTTCGGTCTACCGGCAACAGCGTCTACCCCATGGTAATCCTCCTAATGACCACCGTGGTGAATGCCATTATTGCCCCGTTCCTGATCTTCGGAATCGGTCCGTTCCCGCGCATGGAAATGGCCGGTGCAGGACTTGCCACGGCCTTGTCGCAGATCCTTGGAGCTGGCTTTAGTATTTGGGCTGTGGGAGCAGGGAAGGCAGGGATTCGACTCAACTTCAAGAACTTCAAACTCGACCCTTCACTCTTGAATCGCATCGGTAAACAAGGATTCCCCGCCTCCCTTCAGATGCTTTCCGTCTCATTGAACCGCATGGGCATTTTTGTGATTGCGGGTGCGTTTGGAACGAGCGTGGTGGCGGGGTACACGCTTGGACTCTACATGGATATGATCGTCTTCATGTTTGTGTTCGCCACAGGAATGGCCGTAGAAGTTGCAACCGGACAAAACCTAGGCGCCGGCAAGATCGAACGCATCGATTTGTACCACCGTTCCGCCGTCAAGCAACTGAGCGTGGTGATCGCTGTTCTTGGTCTGGCGATCTACCTCTTTGGAGCTCAGTTCATCGGTCTGTATACGACCACTCCGGCAACTGTTGTGGAAGCAACGAACTACCTGCATATCTCGGTGTTCGGCTACTTGTTCTTTGCCATTGGAGTTGCCACGGTTCGAGTGGTGAGCGGAGCAGGTGCTGCGTTTACGAGCATGAGCATCACGGCCGGCAGTATTCTTGGGGTGCAATTGCCGCTTGCGTACGTGCTCTCTCGATACTCCGGACTTGGTCAAACAGGCATTTGGTTGGCTGTCGTCATCGGGTACGCTGTGCTTACGATAGTGGCCACTGTCGTCAAACGCCGTGGCAAGTGGCTGAGTGCTCGGGTATAAGCGTGAAGAGCGTTAAACTTGTTGCGGGGCTGACTACCCAAAGCCGTCTTCAGAATGGGCAACTAGCGTGAGTACCTATCCCTTGACATTGGACACAGACGCACGGATCCTCGAGGAATTCAAACGTGGGAGCCGCGAACGCGCGGCTACAGCCTTCGTGCGGAAGAATCAGCGCTTTGTGTATTCCGTTGCATTTCGTCAGCTCCAAACGCAGGAAGATGCCCAGGACGCGTCGCAGGAAGTGTTCATCAGGGCGCTGCAGAACATAGATACCTTCAAGGGTGAAAGTGCGCTGCAGACGTGGTTGTATCGGATCACGATGAACGTGTGTTCGAACATGCGGCGCAAAAAGAAAGTACAGAGCTGGTTCCGTATTGGAAGTCAAGAAGACGAACGAGACGTTGCGGGTTCGAGCATTTCTCCGGAACAACACGTCTTGAACCTAGACTTTCAGTCCCGCCTTGCCACCTTCCTAACCGCCTTGCCAGAAAAGCAGCGAGAGACATTCTGTCTGCGCTACTTTGATGAACTCTCATACGAAGAGATGAGCACCATGGTGGGAACGAGTGTGGGTGCGTTGAAGGCGAACTACCATCACGCTGTCAAAAAGTTGGCCGTGATGATCAAAGACACAGATCTCTACGATCAATGGAGAGAGCATCATGAATGAACAAGACTTGAACGATGATCTTCGGATTGTTGAACGTGCATTTGATCGCACAGTGTATCAAGAGTCGATAGATCGTGCAACGCGCAACATGAGTGTGGACGTCCTTGCTCGAATGCATGCGCGACGTCGGTTCACTGCTTGGAAAGTGGCTGCAGTGCTCGCTCCTGTGGCAACAGCCGTTATCGTCTTCATCGCCCCGTGGAAGGTGAATACACCTGTTGTTACACCAACACCCACGGTTCCAGTGCAAGCACACGAGCACGTGCCGTTGGTTGAAACCAAGCATGTCTCGCACCGAAGCGCGTCACGTGCGCCCGAATCCATCTCTGAAGAACGTCTGCTCTCTGATCTCTATCATGAGCAATTGGTTGCCGGTCTATCTGAGTCTGTCCAAGAAAATCAGCCGATGCTGTTCGAGCTGACCTCACAAGATCTCCGAGTACTATCCATGAGTGTGAACAATGAAGACGCTTTTTAACATTTCGATCGTAGCCATACTCGTTGTTTCCTTGAGCACGATACTTGTTGCACAGCCCATGGGCGAAGGGATGCCAGAGGGTCGTGAAAAAATGCGGCAACGCATTGAAGACATTCGCAAGATGAAACTCATTGACGTGCTCAACCTACAAGGCGAGCAAGTAGAGAAGTTCTTTGGCACCTATAATCCGCTTCAAAAAAAGGTGATGGAATCGAAGGACGCCGTGAACAAGATCGCGCGCGACGTGTGGAAATCTTCCGAGAGTGGAACGGCAGAAGCAGAATTGAAGAGTAGGACGGAGACGTTAGACAAGGCCATGCGCGACTTCGAGGCGGCCATCAATGCACGACATGACGGTGCGAAAAAAGTGCTCACCACGCCGCAATTCGCACGCTATCTTGCGTTCGAGGCGCTGTTTGTGGACCAACTCACGAAGATGATCATCCAACAAATGCGCGGTGGGAAGAACAAAGGTCCGCGTGTTGGCGATCCGATGGACTAAGGCCCACAGACTACAAAAAGATGCCTGCCATGCAGGCGGCCATGAGATTGGCCAGGGCACCTACAATCATGGCTTTGAATCCGTAACGCGCTACATCTGCTCTACGATCCGGCGCCATAATGCTAAAGCCACCAATTTGAATTCCGATCGAGGCCACGTTGGCGAATCCGCATAAAGCGATCGCAGCCAGCGTGGCAGTTCTATGAGAGATCGTTCCCGCCTTGATCATAGCAGAGAGGTCTGCATAGGCGATGAATTCCGTGAGCGAGATCTTTGTGCCAAGTAACGATGCAAACGTCTGCGCTTCAGAACTCGGAATACCCACGAGATAGGCAAATGGCAGAAAGATCCATCCAAAGAATTCACGTAGCGAAGTTGGCAAGTAGGGGAATCCCACAGATGTGAGCCACATATCAGCATGATGTAGTCCCGCATCCACAAGTGCCACCACGCTCACAAAAGCAAGTAGGACAACAAGAACGTTCACGGCAAGTTTAAATCCGTCTAGGGCGCCGTATGCAAGGGCATCGATAACGTTGCCGGATGGAATAACAGGGTCGATACGGGTGACCTTTAGCGCATTGTCTCGGTCTGGAGGCATGGCGATCTTCGCAAGTGCGAGTCCGCCTGGCGCAGCAAGCAGCGACGCAACCATGAGGTCGGGAGCCGGAATGCCCATCGCAATGTACACGCCCATGGTCGATCCCGCAATGGTTGCAAAACCACCCACCATAATGGCAAAGATCTCGGATGCACTTGCGGTTGGAATGTAGTGTCGTACGAGAAGTGGCGCCTCGGTCTGACCAATAAACACGTTTGCCGCCGCCGCAAGAGATTCTACAGCCGTCGTCCTCATCGTCTTCTCCAACACCCATGCCATCGAACGAACGATGCGCTGCATCACATTGAAATGATAGAGCACGGCGATCACCGACGAGAAGAAGACGATGATCGGCATGATCGTCAATGCGAATTGAAAACCAAATGCCGGTGCTTGATCATCTGCGGCAAGCTTGCCAAAGAGAAACTGCGCACCTACATCGGCAAATCCCAAGAAGGCCGTCACTCCTCCACCAAGCCATTGAAAAAACTGTACGCCGGGAGGAAAAGAAATGAGTAAGGCGGCAAGGATCACCTGAAGGGTAAGTCCCCACGCGACAATCCTAAACGGAAACCCGCGTCGATTGGCCGAGAGAGCCCAGACCAGGGCGATGATCACAACGATGCCAACGGCACTAACAATTCGTTCCATGCGAATGAGAATCAGGTGGCGAACCGAACGTTCGGTTCACCAAAGGTGGTACGAAGGAATGACGTCATCTCGTCTGATACGCCAATCTTGATCATCGACTCGTAATTGACCGGTCCGTCTGGCCGTGCCACTTGAAACGTGAGCGTTTCCATTGCCATGCCACCATTACACTTCACCTTCAGTTGTTGGAGTTGCTCGTGCGTTACGGTCTCTGGCAGGAGTCGCAACACGTAGCCCTTGATGAGGCGCTTCGCCGCCGATTCCAACGTGAGCACTTCGTCGACGATGATCTTTACATTCTCGCCATTGATCTCGCACTTCCCAATAAAAACGAGTACGGCATCCGGCTGGAGAAGCTCTGCGAATTGCTTGTATTTGTCGCTCCAGAACACGGTCTCGCAGGAGCCCGTATACTGCTCCACCTTGATGAAGGCGATGGTGTTTTCTCGCTTGTCGAGACGTGTACGTATGTCCGATACAATTCCGCACATCCGAACGGTCTTGCCCGACTGTTCAGGATCGAGTTTGTGCAGCAGAAGCGTACTGTAGCTAGACACAGCCAAGGAATGTGCTTGCAAGGGGTGACCCGACACATAGAAATTCAAGTAGGCGCGTTCTTGTTTCAGACGCTCACGTTCCGGCCATTCTGGAACGGTAGGGAGGGAAGGCTCGGAAGGACGGATCGTGTCTGCCTCTCCGAATAAACTTTCCATAGACGACATGCCACCACTTTGCACAACACGCGCATACTCCAATGCAGGCTCTATGGCTGAGAAGAGTTGTGCGCGATGTCCGGTACGCAGAGAGTCGAAGGCGCCGGAACACACAAGTGCTTCGAGGACACGTTTGTTGAGCACCTTCATGTCTACGCGTGATGCGAAATCAAACAACGATGTGAACGGACGTTCGTGGCGCGCCGCAACAATGGCCTCTACGGCGCCGATACCAACGCCCTTAATACCTGCCATACCAAAGTAGATCACACCATGGTCTGTTGTGAACGTTGCCATCGATCGATTCACATCTGGCGGAAGGAGCGTCATTCCGAATCGCTTCGCTTCTTCGATGAGCAAGACGATCTTGTCTTGCGAATTCAATTCGGCCGTCATATTGGCCGCAAGAAACTCAGCCGTGTAGTGTGCTTTTAACCATGCAGTTTGAAACGCGAGATAGGCGTAGGCTGCAGAGTGACTCTTGTTGAAACCATAGGAAGCAAACTTCAAGATCAACTCAAAGATCTCTTCGGCAAGCGTTGCTTCAATCTGCATGTGTTGAGCGGCGCCTTCAACGAACAGTGCCTTCTGTTCGTTCATGAGCTTTTCGTCCTTCTTTCCCATGGCGCGACGCATCACATCGGACTGAGCAAGCGTAAAACCTGCTACGTCTCGCACCAGTTGCATTACTTGCTCTTGGTAGACGATCACACCATAGGTTTTTTCAAGCACCGGCTTCATCACAGGATGCAGATAGTCGATGTCCTGCCGCTCTTGTTTGCGATCGATGAAGTCCGGAATGTTATCCATCGGACCCGGTCGATACAAGGCATTCATGGCAATCAGGTCCTCCAGCTGAGTAGGCTGAAGTTTGCGCAAGGCATTCTGCATCGGCTCGGATTCAAACTGGAATATTGCCAGTGTTTGTCCGCGCCCTATCATCTCATACGTTGCGGCATCAGTAAAGTCGATGGCTTCGATATCGATGTCGACGTTGTGATTGCGCTTAATGAGGTCGAGCGTATTGTCGATGATCGACAGCGTGCGCAGACCCAGGAAGTCCATCTTGAGCAGACCCGCTTCCTCAAGGTCTTTCATGTTGTACTGCGTAGCCGGCTCTGATTGCGGCGTCTTGAACACCGGCACAAAGTCAGAGATCGGACCTGGCGCAATCACCACGCCGGCCGCATGCATGGACGAATTCCGTGCGAACCCTTCGAGCACCAATGCGTATTCGATAAGGTCTTTGATCTTCGGATCGTCACTGTCCTTTACCCACCGCAACTCCGGAAGTTCGATGGCTTCCTTCAACGGTCTCACCTTTCCCATGTTCACGGGAATCTTGTCGGTAATGGAATTGATGGTGGCAAGGTCGATGCCGAGCACGCGACCCACGTCCTTCAACACAGCACGAGATGAAAGGGTCCCAAACGTGATGATCTGGGCAACGGAATCTTCGCCGTATTTCTTCTTTACGTAGTCGATCACCAACTCACGTTTATCATCGGAGAAGTCGATGTCGATATCAGGCATCGACACTCGGTCTGGATTCAAGAACCGCTCAAAGAGAAGATCGTATTTGAGTGGATCGATGTTGGTGATCTCGAGCGCGTAGGCCACAATGGAGCCAGCGGCAGAGCCCCGACCCGGTCCCACACGCACGCCCATGTTGCGTGCTGCGCGAATGAAGTCTTGCACAATCAGGAAGTAGCCCGCATAACCCATGCGTTTGATAACGTTGAGCTCGAAGTTCGCGCGATCTAAGATCTCCGACGTTAGAACAGGATAGCGCATCTCGAGACCACGCATCGTAATCTCGTCCAAATAGTCATCTAACGTCAGCGCTTGCGAGTCAGACGGAATGGGGAACTGCGGCATCTGCAATTCTGTGGGGATCTTCAAGTTCACCTTTTCGGCGATCTCGAGCGTGCTCTCGATGCCTTCAGAGTAGTCCTTGAAAAGATCCACCATTTGTTTCTGCGTTTTCAGGTACATCTCTGACACCTTATACCGCAGATCTTCCTTCACATTGAACTGCCCACTTCGCGCAAGCGCCGCATCCTTGTTGATGTTGAGCAACACGTTGTGCGGCACCGCATGGTCCTTGCTCACATAGTGAGTGTCATTGGTCACCACAAGCTTGATACCGAGCTCGCGAGCCATTCGTGGGGCGAACTCCAGAACATGTTTGTCTTCTGGCAACCCATGATCTTGCAACTCAATGTAGAAGTCGTCGCCGAATATCTCCTTGAGCAAACGTGCATTCTTATACGCCGTCTCGGTATCACCTGCGAGCATGGGAGCGTTGATCGGACCCGCCAAACAAGCCGACGTGGCAATCAGACCTTCGTGATACTCCTTGAGCAGTTCGAAGTCGATACGTGGCTTGTAGTAATAGCCTTCGGTGTGACCAAGTGACGTGAGCTTTACAAGATTCCGATACCCTTGCTCATTCTTCGCCAACAATACCAAGTGATAGTAGTTGCGAAGTTTGCCTGCGTCCTGCACTTTCACGCGGTCTTGCCGCTTGCCTACGGCAATGTACACCTCGCATCCAATGATGGGCTTGATGCCGGCCTTCTTTGCTTTTTTATAGAATTCAAAGCAGCCGAACATCACACCGTGATCGGTCAGCGCGAGCGCTTTTTGTCCGTCCTTCACCGCTGCACCGATCAGCGTTTCAGGTGTGCAGGCAGCGTCGAGAAGTGAGAAATGCGTGTGATTGTGAAGATGGACGAATTCAGGCATGGGAGGTCATACGGTTGGGCGCAACACCCGCGTGTAAAGGCAATGTGAAGAACGCAATCTACAAGGTTTGCTTGCCACATGTATGCATGTAGCGTGTGTGCTATTTCCACGAGCCTTCTTGGAGCTTCCTTGCCGCCTTGCTAAGACCTTCTTCGATGCGACTTCGCACGGCCATCCCAAAGGGAGTAAGGTCCATCTTGATGTCGAGTAACCCCATGGAAACCGTCATGGTGCCCGTGCCGAACGGTGACGTAACATGCATCGTCGAGCCATCCCATGTGGCGGTAGAGATCATTAAACGCACGTCAGGTCGTTGTAGCAAGTAGTTGTCAACAAAAGAGCGTATCTCTTCTTCAGAATGAACCGAAGGCACAGAAAGGTGAATGATCATTTCAGAGCTTCACGGATGCGAGCCGAGATCACGTCCATGATCCACACCACCAACGCAATGAGGATGACGATAGTGCCCACTTCGCGCCATTGGGCCAAACCTTGATATTGAATGAGCATGGTACCGATACCGCCACCACCCACAAGACCGATGACCGTGGCCATGCGAACGTTGATATCCCACCGATAGATCGTGAAGCTGAGGAAGGGGATCACACATTGCGGCACAACAGAGAACCACACGATCTGGGTGCGTGATGCACCTGTTGCAGAGATGGCCTCCATCGGACCGGTGTCTACGTCTTCGATTTGTTCACTGTACTGTTTGGTGAGCGAGGAGATGGTGTGCACTACAAGTGCCAGCATACCGGCAAACGGTCCAATGCCAACCCACACAGAGAAAATGATGGCCCAGATAAGTGGTTCGATGGAGCGCGTGAAATTTGTGACGAACCGAATGGCAACATAAACGGCGCGTGGAATAGCGCCATGGTCCATGAGATTGCGCGCTGCAAAGAAGCTCAACGCAAACGAGAATGGGACGGCAATGGCCGTGGCCATAAATGCCAGGTAGATGGTCTCCACCATTGCCAGCAACGCAGCGCCGATGATGTCGGCGTTGGGCGTGAACAACGCCTTGAAGATCCGTCCTGCTCCTTCCAACCCTTGTCCGTTGAACAAGGCACTTGGAGAGATTCCCGTAATCACCCAACCGGCAAGGAGTGTGAGTGTTAAGCCGAGCCATGCAACGTTCATGGCAACGGCGCGCTGCCATGCACCGCAGACGGATCCATCAAGAATGAGTCGGCCCACCGATGCAGAACTCACGCTGCCGAGAACGCCAAGAATGAGGGCCAGTGCGATCACGAAGGCTTGATGCGGGAGGTCGAAGACAGAGATGACGTTGTCGAAGACAACGCGAGGGATCACAACTCGGTCGATGATCGTGGCGATGTAGGCACCGAAGAAGACGTCGATAGCAAGCCGAAGGAGATGACGTTTCATCGGATTTCCACTTCTGTTGCATCGTCGCCGTAAATCTCTTTGAACCACTGTTCGGTGATATCGGCGGGTTGACCTTCAAAGACGATCTCTCCGGCCTTCAGCGCGATCACGCGTGTGGCATACTGACGGACCAACGACAAGAAGTGTAGGTTGCACACCACCGTTGTACCGAACTCTTTGTTGATACGCTCTAGGTACTTCATCACGGAATGCGACGTGGCCGGATCGAGCGAGGCAACGGGTTCATCTGCGAGCAGCAGCATAGGGTCTTGCATGAGGGCGCGTGCAATGGCAACACGTTGTTGCTGCCCACCACTCAAAGAATCGGCGCGCTGATCTGCTTTCTCACGGATGCCAACGATATCAAGACGCTGCAACGCTTTCTCGGAAAGCTGCGGCGAAAATTTTCCGAGCAAGGACTGAGCAGACGAGAGTTGTCCGAGCGCACCATAGAGTGTGTTCCGAAGAACACTATGTCGTTTGATCAAATTGAAGTGTTGAAAGATCATGCCAATCTTCCGACGGTGCATCCTGAGCGCGTCGCCTTCGATATGCGTTACATTGGTACCGTTGAAGGTAAGCGTCCCCGATGTTGGCTCTAGCAATCTGTTGAGCGTGCGCATCAGTGTGCTCTTTCCCGAGCCACTCAGTCCGATCACGACAAGGAATTCGCCCGGTTGTACGTTGAACGATACATTCTTGAGGGCCTTGAATCCGTTCGGATATTCATAGGACAGATTTTCCGCGGTGATCAGTGATGGCATGGGCGCAAATATACGTGCTATCCATGCTTACCGACGTGAGAGTTCCGTACTCACAACGCCACAGAGGAGGACGACAACAATGCCGATCGTCGTTGCCGAGGCCGCTGTTGGCAGCGTAGAAAGAACGCTCAGCATCTGCGAAAACGAGGGCAAGGCGACGGAGCTCGCAGAAGGCGCACTGGCCGGCTGACCCAACACAATCGCGATGATCACGGCCAGTACCAGGACCGCCAAACCCGCCACGCTGCCATAGTGCATCAGTCCTCGAAGGAAGCGTGAAGGGACGGCAAGGGCGGCAAGGCGTTGCTGAACGCCGCGAGCGATCGACTCTGGTGCTGGTCGTAAGAGTGCCCGTTGCAAGGACGAGCGCAGCAGTCGTTCTCCGTCTTCGCGGTCGGGTTCGAAAGGGGTGTGGTTCATGGTGTTCTCTCCGAAAACATTTCCGGACAACGGTGCATCATTTCTGCGCGGAGCATTGCCCGCCCTCTATTCAGACGCGTCTTCACAGTACCGAGCGGCAATCCTGTGATCGCCACGATCTCGTCGTAACGTCGGTCCTGCACGTACAACAAATCCAAGACCACGGCATACAAGGGTGGAATTGCATCCATCGATTCTTGGAGAAGCATGTCAAGTTCGGCTGCCTCGAGACGGTCGAACATATCAGTATCTGTCCACACCACAAGACTTTCCTCATCGATCTCTGTAAGGTCTGGCTTGCGACGTTGTTGTTGTGCTGCATTCATCGCCGTGTTGTACACAATGCGATAGAACCATGTAGAGAACAATGCATCGCCTTTGAACGACGGCAGCGCCGTGAAGGCACGAATGAAGGCGTCCTGGACAACGTCTTCAGCGGCGTGGTGATCGCGAATGAATCTGGAGGCGAGCGACAAAGCCCTGGTGGCATACCGCTTCACAATCTGCGCATAGGCATCCGTCATCCCGTTGCGGATGAGCTGAATGGTTGTTGCGTCGGGATCGTTCTGCATGCGGCAACTTAGACAGATTGTTCCCTGCAGGGTTTCAGTGAAACCCTCGTTCGATAATTCTGTCGAAAGCCCTGAACCATCCATCACGAGGTACCCTATGTCTGTCCTTCTTCGCCTTGCACTCTTGATACTGATCACAACGTCAGCGTTTGCAGACTCCATCTCGGTGAGTCGAGAACTTCGGCTTGCCACCGAGCGCCTTGCCACCGAGCGCCTTGCCCTCGACTCTACCTATCAACAATTCGTTTTGGATTCGCTGAAGGCGGAAAACCAAACGAAGGTACACATGCAGGCAATGCGGGGGACCGACATGGAGCATCGCTACATTCCATATGTGGCACTCACGATTCCCATTCTGGCCATCCTTGGTTTGGTGATCATTTTTTGGCGGAGAGGCGAGTCGAACAGACAGATCCGACTTGCCATGATCGAAAAGGGCATGGATCCGTCGCACCTTGTAGAACGCGTTGGCGAGAATTCGAAGAAGTATGCCTCTCTGCGATTTGGTTTGCTCGCAACCGGCGCGGGGCTTGGATTGATCATTGGGAACATCCTTGTGAACGCCACATCTATGGGAATGGAATCTCCGGAGCCCATCATCCTTTCCTCCCTCCTTCTTTTTAGCGGTGCGGGTCTCGTGGTCTACCATTTGATCGCTCGGAAGTTGGAGCGGACGTCTTCGGATGCATGACGTATCTTTGTGGCCATGCCCACACTCATTATAGTTGCCATCGACGGTCCGGCCGGTGCCGGAAAGTCCACCACTGCACGTCGTGTTGCTGAACGCCTGGACTACATCTACATCGACACGGGCGCAATGTATCGCGCGGTGACGTTGGCGGCTGTGCAGGCGCATGCGGAGATCACGGACGAGTCTATCGGCAGTCTGTTGGGGCGTACGGATATTCGGTTGGCACACACAGACCAAGGTCAGCGCACATACGTCAACGGCCGTGATGTATCCCCAATGTTGCGCAATCCGGAGGTCACGAATCTTGTGAGTACAATCAGTGCCATGCCCGTTGTACGTCGCGCCATGGTGCGCATGCAACGTGAGATTGGAGAAAAAGGTGGAGTGGTGATGGACGGTCGCGACATTGGCACCGTGGTCTTTCCGGGTGCCGAGGTCAAGATCTACCTGATTGCCGATGTTGAAGAGCGCGTCCGACGACGGTTGTTGGAGGCACGGTTGCAAGGATTCGAGGTTGACGAGCACGACGTGCGACGTCAGATCATCGAGCGAGATAAGATCGACTCGGAACGAAGCGACAGTCCGCTAACCAAAGCAGACGGCGCCTCAGAGATCGATACAACATCACTCACGATCGATCAACAAGTGGATTCGATTTTGTTGCTTGTTCACGCATACAATGGTGCCACATGAAAGTGACCATCGATCAACACAGTGGATTTTGCTGGGGCGTTGTTCGCACCGTACAGATCGCTGAAGATCAACTCGCACAAGAGCGCACAGAGCGCAACGTGTATGTGCTGGGTCACATCATCCATAACCCAAAAGAAATCGAACGCTTGGAAGCCAAGGGTTTGAAAACAGTATCTGTAGACGATTTTGAATCGCTTGCTCATCGTGGAGCAAAGGTGATCATTCGTGCGCACGGCGAACCACCAAGTACGTATCGGAAGGCATGGGAGTGCGGCATCGAAATCGTCGACGCTACATGTCCCGTGGTTACGAAACTCCAAGAGCGCGTTCGCAAGTTCTACGACCAAAGGTATCAAGTGGTGGTCTTTGGAAAGAAAGACCACGCAGAGGTACTGGGTGTACGAGGCGTATGTAACGACGAATGCATCGTGATCAAGAACGTCGACGAAGCACTTGCCCAGATCGACCTAACGCGCTAGACTGTGTTGTTCTCGCAAACCACCATGGACCGACCCACGTTTCAGGCCATTCGTGATGCACTGCAGATACGGATCAAGGAGTTGATCGTCGACACGATGGAAGAGATCGCAACCGAGTTCCATGCGAAAGACACGATCTGCGGACAAGTATCCGGTCGTGAACACCTCCTCGCCGCCTATGCCGCCGCGAACGACGTCATCATCTTCGTTGCCGGTCGAGCCTCGTCGAATGGCAAGGTCCTCTACGACGTCGCCAAGGCCGCCAATCCCCGCACGTACTTTATCGAAGACATTTCCGAATTGAAGGATGAGTGGTTCGATGGCGTCGATAGCGTTGGGATCAGCGGCGCAACGAGCACACCGCAGTGGTTTATGGAGGAAGTGAGAAAAGTGATAAGTGACAAGTAACGAGTGACAAGTGACGAGTGACGAGTGATGTGTGACGAGTTAAGAGAGAAGTGTGAATTTTATAACCGAACTGTTCCTTTGGTAACTACTTCCTCAATAGGCTCGTTACGTCGTAACTCTTTGTAGTATCGCGGATTACGTATGTCACCGCACTTCCGTGTCCCGACGTCCATCGGGAACCCCTCGGAATTGAACGAACCACGAATCTGAATGACTCTTGGGTTGAGTACTCTCAAGAGTTTAATGTAGAATTTGCTTGACAAAATGTTTGGTGTACAATATGTTTATGCATGACGTTCTTTCCCCACCTAGTATCGAGGGGTTGAAAATGGGTTGTGGTTGAAATTCTCGCCAAGTAGTACGCAGTTGGAACGATTATCTCTGTCAAGTCCCGACAGATCCGCGTGACTTGATTGCACTTGTTGGAATAGGTGGTGTTGCTGGTAAATGGTATCTGAGTTCAGATTATAACAAACCCGCTGGAAGCTCGGTTTGGATCAATACTCCAATCGCATACTCGGGCAACTCTGTTCTTACGACGAATGCTTCTGACGAACAGCAGCAAGTGTTCGATGCAACGTCGTGGAATTTCGAGAACACTTCTGTAAATGTCTTAGCAACAACAGCGCCCCCATTGCGGAAGACCATTTTTCTGCGTGCTGGAATTGGCTGGACGAATTCAATTCCTTTAGCAGTAGGCGCCTCACCGCTATTCACTGAATTTCAACTTAGTTTGCTTGACAATGCTGCAACTAGAGGTGACGCCCAAGGTACAATTCCTGTATTCCGTTGGGCAGGCGGCTCATATTCAGGTACTCAGACACTCTCCATCGTTCTGAAAACTCCAGGAAGATACTCGCTTGGACTCATGGGGATCAATAACAATTCTACTCCGGACTACTCTATGTTCGAGATGGATATTGTGGCCGAGTAATGAATCAGTCCCTACCCCAACGACAATTTTTTAATCGACCCAGCTCACATGCGTCTGGGAGTTTGGGGCTAAATGGGAACCCGCACCAGACTGATGAATCAGCGGTTTTCAGTTCCAATCCGAAATCTAAAGGTCAAGACTTTCAAAAGTTGTTTAGCGACAACTTCCAGCGATACTCCGTTGATGTTGAAGCAGGACTAGCGAGTGGCAGATATTCCTCT
>Ga0105044_10002020_pt1 | contig 27574 bp, 22 predicted proteins | sample MAT01_FD_78092 | JGI IMG/M metagenome (GOLD analysis project Ga0105044, IMG submission 78092) | Freshwater microbial communities from Lake Fryxell liftoff mats and glacier meltwater in Antarctica - MAT-01 | ecosystem: Environmental > Aquatic > Freshwater > Ice > Liftoff microbial mat | place... | reverse complement strand
TCTCCGATACTGCCGTCACGCCTTCGACAGTTCATGGACGGCCACATCCGTCTTCAGCGACTTCGCCATCTCCACCACATGCTGATGATGCGTGAATAGGATCACTTGCGTCTTCTCGGCAAATTCGAACAGGCAAGCCAGCGTGGCTTTCGTGCGGCGGTCATCGAAGTTCACCAGACAATCATCAATGATGAGCGGCATCGGCTCGCGCTCACGCAGGTGCTCTTCGATGCCCGCCAGGCGCAGGGCGAGGAACAGCTGGTCGCGAGTGCCGTCGGAAAGGCCGGAGACGGGAACCAGCGCGTCCGGCCCGGCGGCGGAACGCACCGCCCGCAGTACGTCGGTGCCGTCGTCGTTGTCGATGTCGATTCCCGCGAACGCGCCGTCGGTCAGCTTGCCGAAGAACCCTCCCGCGCGCGAAAGCAGTGTGTCCTGGTGCTCGGCCCGGTATTTCTCTTTCGCCTTTTCGAGTGCCTTTCGCGCCAAGTGCAAAGCGGCGTACTCGATCATCAGTTCCTTCAACCGCTCGGCCTGGTTGGCCGCCTGCTGCCGGGCCTCGGCGGCGGCGTCGGAGATTGACTGATACCCGGCCAGCACGCGGGCAGCGTCGAGGGCTTGCTGCTCGGCAGCGGAGATCTCCGGGTCAAGCTGTGCGGCCCGGAATTCAAGTTCATCGATCTGCTGCTTCAGGTCGGCCCGATGGACCAGCGCATTCTCGATAAACCGTTCCAATTGTTCGCCAAGGGCATGAGTTGCCAGTATCTCCTCGCACTGACGAACTTCTTTCTCCGCGGCAGTGCGATCGGCGGCCCGTTGAATCGCAACGGGGATCCCGTCGATCGCCACGCCAGCCTCAATGGCCAGCGCCTGCAATGCCGACTCGGCCTGCGTCAGCGACTCGCGGGTCTTGCCAAGTTTCTTGCTGATCTCGCGATGCTGCCTCGTCAGTTCCTCACGGCGGGTGCGCAGCCGGTCAGCTTCTCGCCAATGCAGCTCTAACTCGCGGAACTCGCTCTCCAGCGTTGCGGCCGTCGTCGGCCGACATGCTTTGTCGAGCCGTGACCGCACGGCATTGATCCGTAACAGCAGTTGATCGCGGTCGTCACCGAGCTTGCGGATCGTCGCTTCCTTGATGCGTCTCTGCGACAGATGTTCCTGCATCTGCCGGATGCGTTCCAGGTACGTCTGCACCGCTTCAACCGAAGCGGCCTTGCCCCGCAACGGCAGAACGGCGATTGCTTCGGCCCAGTCCCGTTCCCAGTCGCCATGCTCTTTCGCCGCCAGTGACGCTGCTTCGTCCGCCTTGCGGGTGTCAGCGCGAAGCCGACGGACTTCTTCTTCAATCTGGTCGATATGCAATCGGTTGGCGGTCTCACGCGCGATGGCCGAGCGGGCCAGCGTCAGAGCCCCGGCCAGCGTGTCCGCCTCGCGGGAAGGGGGGCAGTCGTGGTGCAGCCTGCCCCGCAGGGTGTCGACCAGTTTGCGCAGCAACAATATGTTCGTGCGGACATCTTCCAACCGGCCCGCGCGTTCCACGAAGCTTTCCCATTTGGCCAGCCAGGCCTGCATTGTCGCAGGAGATTCCGGAGTAATACCTGCCGGCAGCCACGCGGTTACCCAGCGAGCGTTGATTGCATCAATTGCCGCCTTGGCTGCTGATTGTTCGCCGGTCAGTTCCTGCAGCCTCGTCTCGGCATCGGCAATGTGCCGGACGGACTGTTGATGCTTCAGAACGCGATCGGCCTCATGCCGCAGACGGTCGGCGATTGTATCACAGTGGCCGACTGACTTTTCGACGGCATCGATCAACTGCCTTCCGACTGCGTGTCGGCGGATGAACTCTTCTTCCAATTCATCAACGGTCACGCCGTTCAACTGACCGCGAACCAGTTGCAGGCCCTGATCGCGGTCGGCCCGGGCTTCATGCAGTGATTCGGGCGTCGGTACCGCTTCGCCCATTCCGGCATCCACAAGTCCCTTGCGCAAGCCTTTGAGTTCCTTCCCCAACTCGCGCAACTGGGTCGCAATCTCCTTTTCGCGTTGCCCGGCGTTGTCGAGTTCGACACGAAACTGTTCCACATGTGCCGCCAACGGAAGCGCCAACTCGGCAGCTTGCTGCCACTCCCCAACCGGGCGAGGCAGCAGCTTGTCGTACTCCTTTGCCAATCGCTTCTCGTCGCTTGCCAGCGTGTCGTTTGTCTTCTGCAACTGTTCTTCCAACGGCCCGGCGGCGATCACGTCTTCCACAACGGCGGAACAGTGCCGTACCTCCGCTGCCGGCGGACACGCCTCACGCCGGGCTATTGCCTCTTCAAGGTCGGCCTTCAACTGTTCCACGGCCTCACGCCGTGAAGCCATTCGCTCCACGACGGCCGCGTGCCGGTTCGCCAGTGAAACGATTGCACTGATCTGGCCGGTAGTCGGCTTCAGCTTCTCCATCTCGTCCCATGCAGTCGAGTTGGTCAGGTCGCGGTAGATGTCCCGAGCGCTGTCGCGTTCCTTGATAATGATGCCACGCAATTGGCCTTCGTCATCGGCGGCCTTCTGGTCGGCACCGACCAGTTTTTTCAGTTCGCCAATCTCTTCTTCCTCAACGAGGATCGGCGATGCGGGTGGAAACGCCGCCAGGTCCTCCGCGACCGATCGCTCGGCCGTTTCAAGAACGGCGGCCTCGCTTCGTGCCCCTGTCAATTCTTCGCCGGCACGGCGGAAGCGGTCTTTGAAATCAGTCTCCAAGGGGACCGCATCGGCGACCGCTTTCAGGTTTGCCCGCGCCGTCTGCCACAGTGTGATCGTCGGCAGCGAGGCTCGGTATCGGCTCAGTTGATCCAACTGCCGGCGGATCTCCACACGCTGAGTCCGCAGCGAAGCAGCATGCTCTTCCCTTGTCCGTGTGTTCTCCGCGGCGTTTGCGTACTCCTCCGGGGCGAGTGTCGCGTCGTTCATCGCGTCGGTCAAGTCGCGAAGTTGAGCGTGCGCGGCGGGGATCTCCTGGGCGCGTCCGCCGACCTTGAACAAGTCCGCCTGTCGCTTCACCAACTTCTGTTCGAGCGCCCTCAGGTCGCGCATGCCGGCACCGGCCTCGAACAAGGCCTCGCCGACTTCCCCTTCGCCGTCTGCAATCGACTGGCCGCCCACTTGCAATCGGACGGTATCGAGGCCGAACAGTTGTTCGAATTGCTCGGCCGTCAGGCCGCCCATGAATTCCGTGAGTAACTTGTCGGGAACGATCGCCTTATCGCAGTTCTTGCGCAGCGTGTCCTTGTTCCCCTTGCGGCGGATGCATTCGAGCGTCTGCGCGGCCTTGTTCTCGACCAGCGCCTGCACGCGAAACAGCTTGTAGTCGAAGCGGAAGTTGTCGTCGTTCTGCCCGGGGAACCCGAACAGGAACGCCCGCAGTCCGCGCAGGGCGGAACTCTTGCCCGCTTCGTTCGGACCGAAGATGATCTGCACGCCATCGGTCGGGGCGAAGTCGAGGACGGTGTCCTCGAACGGGCCGAAGTTGCGGAAGGCGATACGGCGGAACTTCACGGCGAACCCTCCGTTCGGCTGCCGGCCCCCAACAGGAGGGCGGCACGCTCGCGGATTTCCTGGAACAGTTCTTCGAACTGCTTTTGCATGTCCTCATCTGATTTCATCGTGAACGGCCCCCTTAACTCGGCGGGCAGCGTTCCGATCATCTTCCCGCAATCGCCGTCGAAGTGGGCGCGGTCGGCGGTGATACCGTCGAGCACGGCCTGCACGACGGTGCCGGCATCGCCGAGATCCTGCACGGCGTCGGGCGCGGCAGTCGGCCTCAGCTTGACCTTTTCCAGCCAGACCTCGTCGGGCAGTTGCGCCGTCAGTTCGGCCCGGAGCTTGTCCAGATCGTCAGCCAGCTTCGCGCAAAGGGTCGCCGGGCAGGTGATGTTCAGCCGCACGGCCAGTGCCCGGCGACCGGCATTCGCCTTGGCTTCGAGAATCGCCGATCCTGCCTCGGCAAGAACGTCATCCAGTGTTTCCGCGTCTGCCGCGCTGATCGCGAGATCGGCCCAGCGGAAGACATCCAGCGCCCGAAACTCCGGCATCGCGTTCAGCTTCGCATCGACTTCGACGAGCAGACAGCCCTTCGCCCCGGTCTCGCGGATATGCCGACCCTGAACGTTGCCAGGGAACTCGATGCGTAGTTTACCGTCGCCGTTGACCGATTCGCGCTGATGGATGTGCCCCAGCGCCCAGTACTGGTATCCGTGAGTCATCAGTTCCGCTTTGCTGCACGGGGCATAAGTCGCGTGTCCTTCACGACCATCAAGGCTGGTGTGCAGCATGCCGATGTTGAAGTGGCCGGGCACTGCCGGGGGATAAACGAGAGCGATATTGCGATCTTCCGCCTGATGAGCGAAGCCCTGGCCGTGGATGGCGACGGGCAGTTTGCCGAGTTTCAACGTCTGCGGCGAGTCGACGTTCAGGACTTGCGTGTTGTCCGGCAGTGTCAGTTGTTTCGTGATCCGGCTCTGTGCATCGTGATTGCCGTACAGAAGCACGACAGGGATGTTCTTTGCCTTCAACTTCTTGAGTTGCTCAATGAAGAACAATCCAGTCGTGTAGTCGGGCCAATCTCCATCGTAGATGTCCCCCGCGAGGAGGATGAAGTCGACCTTCTCGGCAATTGCCAACTGGATAAGGTTCTCGAACGCACGCCGGGCCGCGCCGCGGATTGTCTCGGCGGGGCAGCCATCGTACTGGTCTAGCCCCCGAAGGGGAGAGTCGAGATGGATATCGGCGGCGTGGATGAATTTGAGCATGGGGGGCGGTCACTCGGGAAAGTATTTGAAGCCGCCCGACGCATCGGCGGCTCTAACGAAACGATAAGCTGACGGGACAACCTTTCGTTCAACAAACCTGGTTGAATTGTGACGGTCAGAACTACGTTGGAGACGATTAAATTCTATGGATGCGGCGTGATCGCGATGATCGTGATCTGCCCTTTCTCGGGACCACAGCACCAGAACACTCGATACGTACCGGGCGTGTTATTCTGCGCATACGCTGTCCGGACTTTCTCGGTGGGATCAAACGGATTCTTTATTGAGTCGAACTCATGCGTATGCAGGCTGTTGTGCCGTGGATTTTCGAGAAGCAACGCGATCGTTTTGTGAACCTGGTTGAACAAGCCTTCCTGCTTACCCTTCTTCTTTGCTTTCTTTCTCTCACGGTTCGCTTTTGCCGCTTCGGCCGCCAATTTGAGTTCGTTGTAAGTGGTGGTTGCGTCTGGAAGCCATTTTGGGGAGAACATTCAGAACACCCGTAAAGCAAACAGACCTGCAGGATTCCGATGCGGAGCGTCCGGTTTCGATTCCTGTACTGTCAATCTTCGCAAGAATCGGCAAACGCAGCATCGGCCGCCAAGTCAGGCTGTGTTTCGCTGAAGTTCCTCTTGGCAGCATCCGCCAAGCCTTTGCGAACGGCCGCCAATGCCTCCGGGTTGCGGTAAAGCCACGCTTCGCTCTCCGGAATGACAACGCCAGGGGTGATCGTGGTCACATCGGAGTCGGTGTTTACAATAACCACTCTGCCGGCAAATTCACTGCCCAGAGACACACGACCTTTGCTGTCAGCAACTTTGACTACCACGGCCTTCCCCTTGAACTCAGCGATCGAGTGAAAAACAGAGCGGCAATTCAAACTATCGTCGACATGGTGAAGAACCGCTCTCGCTTGACGACTCGACATCATCAATTCTTCCCGGGCCCCACCAGCTTCGCATCCCCCTGAATAAGCGGCGCAATCGCGTCCAGGTTGTCCACCTTCTCGCCGCCCTTGTACGTGCTCAGTGCTTTCAGCACAGTGTCGCTTGTTGTGTCGCTCAGGAAGCGGATCGAGCCGTCGGCCATCAGGATGTGGGTACCTTTTTTGCCGCCGGGGACGGGGGTGATGAATGGCTTGATGCTCTCGGTTTCCGGTATGCCTTGAACCGTGGAGCCGCCGCCGCGGATCCAGGCGCGCTGAAGGTTGGGCGGAACCTGGATCATAAAGATGGTGTTGCTCAAGCCGTCGCTGACGTCGGCGAACTTCGTCTGGCGGTTGTAGCCGAGCATGCCGAGTTTCGAGGCGTACTCGGGGGTATCGGGAAAGTTCGCCGCGTCGAGGCCGATGCCGGACATGCCGACGAAGTGCGTTGCCCCCAGTTCACGCCCCTTCAGGCTGGGGACCAGTGCCCGCCAACTGGAAGGCGGGTTCTCTCTGCTCAGGAACTCCGGAATCCAGGCGGAACCGGCCTGCAGGTTGTCCTGGCTGTTCCAGGCTTCTTCCTTGCGGACATTTCGAGCGACGAAGTCGTACCCCAGTGATGGCAGCAAATCAACCATCCAACTGACGCGCTGGTCAGGCGGGTACGGGACGCCGAAGCGGGCCTGATCCGCGGGTCGCGGGAATGCGGCCGGGGGGGTGGTGCCGGTCTTCTCCATGGCGGTGATCGGCATGCTCAGTGTGTGCCACAGTGCCTTGCCGGTGATCATCAGTGCCTCGCCGCGCATTATGTCCATCCGACCGCGGATGCTGGGCGAGATATAGTCGTGGTAGACCGGGTTCCAGTCGACTTGCAGTCGAATCAACAGGTACTTGTCCGCCGTCGTGACCGACAGTGTTGATGTCGGCGGCACATTGGGGACGTTCGGGTCGGGCATCCCCGGCGAGCCTTCGCCCTTCGGCTGCGTGCCGATTCCACCCCGGCCCTCCTGATGGGCGTTGAGGACACGTGGCTTTTCGGCGGGCAGGCCGAACAGCGCCCGAGCGATCGGCGACATGGACGAGTCGTTCGCATCGACCATCTTCGGCATCGGCATTGTCGAATCCGCGCCGCCGGCGCCGACCGGTACTTTGAACATTTCTGTCAATACGCCCGCGAACAGGCCGAGCATCGGCTGCACGCTCTGCGCGGCGCGCAATGAGTCTTCGGGCCGGTCGAACTCGACACCGGCGACGACATCGAGTTTGCCATCGTCCATTCGCCGTACCGCGATGCCGACAATCGGCGACTTTGGCAACACGACGCCTGTCGGCTTGAGGCCGGCCGTCGCGTTGCGGATGGTTGTGTCGAAGTCCGGCACACGTGTCGCCATGCTGACGACCGACGGCTTGCCCTCATCCACCTGGAACATCATCACCTTCAGTGCGGGGGCCACCGAGAGAAACGAGGGGTTTGAAGTCGACGACGGCTTCGTTTCCTTCTTGGGTGCCTCACCTCCGCCCTTGGGCATCGGATCGGTTTTGGTTTCCGTCGGCTCTTTGGCATCTTTAGTCGGCGGAACGAGGACCTGCGGCGGCACGTAGGTTGTCTGAAACTTCCGTTTCAGGTCGGCCTTCAGGAACGATTCAATCGCGGGCTGATCGGCAATGACCAGCGTCTTCGGGTCGAGCAGCGCCAGTGCCATCGGCTGCGCGTCGGCCGGTTGCGGCATTTTCACGCCGGTCTGCTTGACCTTCACCAGCAGATAGTCGTTCAGCAACCGGAACAGTTCATTCGATTTGATCGAGTGGTAATAGCGTTTGCCGGCTGGTCGTGCCGTGGGGTCGATCTGCATGGCCAGTTGCAGGTCTTCCAGTTTCAGGTCTTTCTTCAGGCGGATGATGCCGAAGAAGCTGGTCTTCTGATTGCCCGCGCAGGCGACCCGTTCGATGTCGGAACCCGCGAAGCCCATCCAGCGTTTGAACGCCCGTGCGGGGTCGCCGCCATTATCGAAGAGTACCGAGCCAATGGGGGTTTTGACGAACTGTGATCCGTCGATCGTCATCACCCATTCGCTGTCCTCAGGCAGCAGGTTGGTGATGTCCGCAGCCACCGGGTCGATCTTCACTCTGGGCGGTTCGATCTTCGGAGTGTTCGGGTCGACTTTGCCGACGTCAGGATCGTTGGGATCCTTTCCGTCGGGGTTGGTTCCGTCTTTCTTGGGAGTGACCTTGGCCTGGCCGCCACCTTTGGGGGCGGGGGTGCTGGTTTCTTCGCCATCGAACATACCGGTGAAGAAGGCCACGGCCAGGATGCCGATCGCCAGGACGCCCAGGCCGGCGCCGATGATCAGGGTCATGTTCGACTTGGCTTTTTTCTGCTTCTTGAGCTTCTTCTTGACTTCGCCGTCGGCTTCGTCCTCGCGCTTCGGCAGCGGCTTGTTCTTCGATGATTTGGCGGCGGCGGGCTTCAGTTTAGGCTTCGGCACGGGAGCTGCGGGCTTCTCGTCCGAGCCTTCGGGCTCGGGCGGTTTCCCGGCAGGTGCCTCGACGACGAAGCGGAATTTGCACTTGGGGCACTCGACCTTTTTGCCGGCCAGGCTGGCATCCTTGATCGTGACGCCCGCTTCACAGCTTGGGCACTTCATCTTGAACGCACTGCCGGGTACGGCCATTCGTGAAACTCCGCGGGCAAGCCGATTTCGGGGCACGACATGAGATACGCCCCAGTCCCGCCATCTTATCGAATCGGGGCAGTGCGGGGGAAGAAGATTCACGCGGGAAAACCAGTGTTAACCGCGACGCGATGTTTGATCGCGGCAGCGACCCCCGTAGTGTACATGTCCACGTGTGCGCGAACTCGCGTCACGCAGAATTGCACACGGAAGAAGAAGAGACATCCGCACTATTCATCCTCCGCAACCTGTTTCCGAGGCCGTCCGCGTGGGTTCAGGCTCGCTTCCAAGCCCAACTTCGTGGCGGTATAAGTTTGCCAGGCTTCGCTGCCGAAGGGGCGGCCGCGGACGATGCATTCGCGAAGGCGTGATACTTCAGCTTCCGTCTGGGGCTTGTTGACGGATTCGATCCAGCGTGGACCTCTCCTCAGAGGCCCCGCCGTGAGGGTTGGATGGCCGTCGCGGTCGGCGCTGACGCTCGACCATCGCCAGTTTTCCGCGCGGCGTACCAGTTTCGCCCGCAGGGGATTGCGCTCGGCATAGCGGACCACGGTACCCACGTGGCCGTCGTCCTGAATGGGAAACGCCTTGAACCGACCCTGCCAGACGTGCCCGCTCGACTGATACTGAATGTGATAACGACGAACGTGCGTCGTCAGCAGCCGTCGCACGTACGCACTCAGATCGCCGTCTTGCCGCGGCCACAGCACCAGATGAAAGTGGTTTGGCATCAGGCAGTAACCCAGCAACCGCATCCCGATCGCGTCCTGAGTCTGGCGCAGCGTTGCCAGAAAAGCGACATAGTCGCCCGCCTTGTGGAAGACCGTCATGAGCGCATTGCCCCGGTTGAGCACATGGTAGATATACCCACCCCGGGAAGCGCGAGCAGTTCGTGGCATGCGGGAATTGTCGTTTCGTCACGACGGATCGGCAAGGGGAAATGTTGAATGTCCCCCTTTCGATGACCAACTGAACAATATCTTGCTCAAACCCTTGGCGATTGGGGCTGGGAGTTAACGGCGGTCAAACAAAGAGGCACCATCACCATTCGAACAACGGTGACGATGCCTCTCTCGACTGGTGAAGTCGCCGCATCAATTGTCGGTCGGCTTCTTCTTATCCTTGAACTGCTTGAGCTTCTCGGGGTCGAACTTGCCCTTGCCGCCAAAGCCGCCACCGCCGAAGCCGCCTGACATGCCCTTTTTGTATTCTTCCTCGGTCAGCTTGCCATTTTTATCGGCATCAAGGCGGTCAAACATGCGGTCTGCGAGCTCGCCACGGCCTTCGGGGGCCTTGCCTTCGGGCCGGCCCTTGCCGAAGCCGCTTCCGAAGCCCTTCTTGAACTCTTCCTTGGTCACCGTGCCGTCGCCGTCGGCATCCATCTTCTTGAAGGCGGTGCCGGGGTCGCGGCCGCCGAAGATCTTCTTTTCTTCCTTCTTCTCTTCTTTCGGTTCCTCGGCCGCGGTCACGGAAAACGTGCCGATCGACAGGGCCAGGATCGCCATCATCAAATGTTTCGCCGTTGGATTTTCCTCATCTGGAATCGCGAGACCTACGTCCGGAGTATAACCCCGCTCACGGGACGCGATTACCCTGATTCGGCAAGGACTCATCGCTCTCTCACGAACACCGGCGGAAAAGACTACCGCTTCGCCCGCAACCCCTCCATAATGATGCAAGGTGATCCACCACGACCGATCAAGGAACCCCGTATGACCCGGACAGTCGCGTCAATTTCCGGCAGGTTGCTGCTGCCGGCCTGCCTTCTGATCTTTACTCCGATTCTGCCTGCCGCCGAGAACAACGCCGCCACCATCGACCGGATGAAGAAGCACCTGACGTTCCTTGCCAGCGAGGAATGCGAAGGCCGCGGCGTCGAGACCGCCGGCATCAACAAGGCGGCCGACCACATTGCCGCCGAGTTCAAGAAGCTCGGCCTGAAGCCCGCGATGAGCGATGGCAGCTTCTTTCAGCCGTTCTCCATCAGCGGGGCCTCGAAGCTCAGCACGCCGAACAACTTCACGCTGACCGGCCCGAACGGGCAGACCATCACGCCGCCGATCGGCAAGCAGTTCACCATCAGCGGTCTGACGTCGAAGGCCAAGGGCACCGGCGACCTGGTGTTTGCCGGGTACGGTATCACCGTACCGAAGGGCTACGACGACTTCGCGGGGATCGACGTGAAGGGTAAGATCGTCGTGCTGCTGCGGCAGACCCCGCGGCCCGGCAGCAAAGAGACACCTTTCCCCGATTCGAACACATACGCCCCGTTGAACGCGAAGTTGGCCTCGGCCGAGAAGGCCGGGGCCGCGGGCGTTATCTTCGTGAACAACAAGACCGCCGCCGGGGCGGACGATCCGCTGATGCCGTTCGAGTATGCGCAGGGCGGCGGCACTTCGCCGTTTCCGGTGATTCACGTTCGGCGCGCGTTGATCGACCAGATTCTCGCGGGGATGACGACCAGCCTTGGCGATCTGGAAACAGACATCGACACCGACCTGAAGCCACGCAGCTTCCCGATCAAGGGCTGGTCGGCCGACATGCAGACGACGGTTGAACGCATCCAGTTCCCAACGAAGAACGTCATCGGCGTGCTGGAAGGCAAGGGGCCGCTGGCGAATGAGACCGTCGTGATCGGTGCCCATTACGATCATCTCGGCCGCGGCGAACGCGGCAGCCGTTCCAAGGGCAGCAAGGACATCCATTATGGTGCGGACGACAACGGCTCGGGCACGACCGCGGTACTGGAACTGGCCCGACGCTTCGCCGAACAGAAAGATCGCCAGGGCCGGCGCATCGTCTTCATGCTCTTCAGCGGAGAGGAGCGCGGTCTGCTCGGGTCGGCACATTATGCCAAGAACCCGTTGTTCCCGCTGGCCGACACCGTGGCGATGATCAATCTCGATATGGTCGGTCGGCTGCGCGACGACCCGAAGACGAAGAAGGGTAGCCTTGAGATCGGCGGCGTCGGTTCCGCGAAGAACTTCGAAGGCATGATCGATGAGTTGAACAAGAAGTTCGACTTCACCATCAAGAAGACGCGCAGCGGCACCGGGCCCAGCGATCACACGTCGTTCTACCTGAAGGGCGTACCGGTGTTCTTCTTCTTCACCGGTCTGCACCCCGAGTACCACATGCCGTCCGACAAGGCCGATACGATCAACTTCGAGGGGATGAGCAAGATTGTGGACATGGTGCAGGAATTGGCCACGATGCTGAGCACCGATAAGAAGCCCGAGTACGTGGCCGTGAAGCCGGGCAAGGACGACCCGCCGGTGGGCACGCCGCGAGGCATCCCGTCAATCCGTTTCATTCCGGGCGACTACGACGACGACCAGAGTAATGGCGTACTGGTCGGCGGTGTCACACCGGAAGGCCCGGCCGCCAAGGGCGGGTTGAAGGAAGGCGACTGGATTGTCGAGATCGCCGGAACGCCGGTCAAGAACATGGCCGGGTACATGAAGGTGATGGGCGGCCAGAAGGGCGGCGAACCGCTGGAGTTCACGATCAAACGGGGCACGGAAAAGTTGCCGTTGAAGATCACCCCGCTGCCGCCGGCACCGCCGAAGGATTGATGCAAACGAACAGATGGTGACGCCGCGACGCGCAGTGGAGCGTTCGCCGTGACCGCTTCGCGGCTTCACTTCATGGAAACACCCCGATGGATCAACTCTGGGCCCCGTGGCGCTTGGCGTATGTGGCGAAAAGCGCGCCGCCCGCGGGGGACGACTGCTTTATCTGCCGCGGCCTGATCGAAGCGGATGATCGCCGCAATCTGATCGTTCAGCGGCGGCAGCATTGCGTCGTGCTGCTCAACAAGTTCCCCTACAACAACGGCCACTTGCTGGTTGCTCCGCTGCGGCACGTTGGCCGGCTGGATGAACTGTCGGGAGAGGAACTGCTCGACATCAACATCGCGCTGGGCGACTACGTGAAGTTGATCGAACGCAAGATGAAGGCGGAAGGATTCAACGTCGGCATCAACCTGGGCCGGGTCGCGGGGGCGGGGCTGCCAGGGCATATCCACTGGCACATCGTGCCGCGCTGGAGCGGCGACACCAACTTCATGCCGGTGCTGGGCGATGTCAAAGTCATCGTCCAGTCGCTGGATGCCCTGTACGACCTGCTGCATGAACCGAACTGAGGCGCGATGGACTGGCTTGTTCACGAAGATGCCTGGCTGGCTCCCTACGCGATGCACAGCCGTGCCAGTCGTGGCCGGCAGCATGCGGAACCCGATCATCCGTTCCGTTCCGTCTTCCAGCGTGACCGCGAACGGATCGTTCATTGCACGGCGTTCCGTCGGATGCTGGGCAAGACGCAGGTTCTCGTCGGGCAGATCAACGACCATCACCGCACGCGGCTGACACACACGCTTGAGGTTGCACAGATCAGCCGGACGATTGCCCGCCGACTGCGGCTGAATGAGGACCTGGTTGAGGCGATCGCCCTGTCGCACGACATCGGCCATCCGCCGTTCGGGCACGAAGGCGAGCGCGCGTTGAATGCCTGTCTGCGCGATCATGGCGGGTTCGACCACAACACCTATGGGCTGCGCCGGGTCGATCTGCTGGAAGACCGTTACCCGGAGTTTCCCGGGTTGAACCTGTCGTGGGAACTGCGCGAAGCATTCGTGCAGCACAGCCGCCGGCATGATCTGCCGGCGTTCGCGGAGTTCTTTGCCGTCGGAGCCCCGCTGCTGGAAGCACAGGTCGTCGACGCGGCGGACAGCCTGGCCTACGACACGCACGACACGGAGGACGCACTCGGCATCGGCCTCATCACGCTCGATGAACTCGAAGACGTGCCGATGTGGCGGCAGCAGGCCGACCGTGTTCGTGCCATGCACGGATCGCTTGACGGCGAGTTGTTCCTGCGCTCGGTGATCCGCGAGTTGATCGCCTGGCAAGTGTCGGACCTGATTGAGGAGACATGTCGGCGGCTGACGGCCGACCGCGTGGACAGCGTTGCCGCGGTGCGTGGCCATCCGGAGCCGATCGTCGAATTCGGGCCAGAACTTCGTTCGCTGAAAGGCGAGCTTGAAGTGTTGCTGCGTGAGCGGGTCTATCGCCATTCGCGGGTGCTGCGCATGGCTGCCAAGGGCAGGCGCATCGTCACAGGGCTGTTCGAAGATCTGGTCGCCAACCCGGAGTTGCTGCCGGTCGGCCATCTGCGCCGCTGGGAACGCGCCCCGTCACGCTTGTTCCGGGGCAAGCGCGGAGCCCGGCTGCCGAAAGTACGCGAACCGGAGGTGGAACGCGTCGTGGGCGATTACATCGCCGGCATGACTGATCGCTTTGCGCGGCAGGAGTACCTGAGGCTGTTCCACCCTGACGGCGATTGATATGATGACGGATTGTTCATTGACTGCCGGGCCCGTTCGCGCGGCTGGACCTTTCCCATTCCCCATTGGAAGGGGGTACACTGGTGCGCATCTCAATCGTCCGCGGGGCATTCATCGCACTGGTGCTGGGCCTGGCCCTGTACGGGTTCCTCTACTTTCTCGCCAATGATACGGCCCCGGACTGGCTGACGGCGATCAAGGCGGCCGCGACAGTCATTGCGATGGGGGCCACCGCCCTTTACGTCGATATCCGCAGCAGACATAAACAGATGACGACGATCTCCGCAATCAGCTTCGGCATGGTCGGCGGATTGCTCATCGGCTACCTGCTCTGGGCCATTCTCGACCCGTTTCTGGTTGTCTGGTTTGACTCGGCTTCACCGATGAGGCAGATTCTGCGGCTGTTGATTTCACTCATCTGCTGCTACATCTCCATTTCGTTCCTGCTGCAGACGAAGGACGAGTTTCGCTTCATTATCCCCTATGTCGAATTTTCCAGGCAGGTCAAGGGGGGGAAACCGCTGGTTCTGGATACAAGTGTCATCATCGACGGCCGAATTGCCGATATTTGCGATACGCCGATCATCGACGCGACGCTGGTCGTGCCGCGCTTCGTCCTGCTCGAACTTCAGGGTATTGCCGACAGTTCGGACAAGATCAAGCGGAACCGCGGCCGGCGCGGGTTGGACGTGCTGAAGCAGATGCAGTCGAATAACCGACTGGAACTGAAGATGCACGACGGCGACCTGCCCGAACTGCGCGGTGTCGACCCGAAGATGCGTGTCGATGAGAAGCTCGTGCTGTTCGCCAAGGCCGTGGGCGGCAAAGTCGTCACGAACGACTTCAACTTGAACAAGATCGCCCAGCTTCAGGGGGTTGAGGTGATCAACCTCAACGAGTTGTCGAACGCGCTGAAGACGGTAGCGTTGCCCGGCGAGTACATGACGATCCGCATCGTCAAGGCCGGAGACCAGATAGGGCAGGGGGTCGGCTACCTCGAAGACGGCACAATGGTCGTCATCGAACAGGGCCGTCAGCAGATCGGCAATGAGGTCAGCATCACGGTCACCAGCGTGCTGCAGACATCGGCCGGACGGATGATTTTCGGCAAGATCGAAGGCAAGAACGCGGCCCCCGGTGGCTCGGCCACGCACGATGACTAAAGGCTGCGGGAATAGCGAACCCGGCGGTGGAGGAAATGGTTGTGAGCAAGCGGTTGCTGGTCATGAGCGTACTGCTGGCCGCATCCGGCGCGATGGCGGTGTTGACCTCGGCCCAGTCGCCGTCGCCGACCCCCAAGAGCAAGGCAGCCACCTCAGATATTGAAATGGTCGAGAAGCTTAACGCTACGCGCAAACAGTATCAGACCACGCTGGAACAACTCCGCAGGCACTACATTGATGTCGGCGATATCGAGAGATCGAAATGGGCCGAGGACGAACTGAAGCAGTACCACCGTTTGGTGAAGTACGCCTACCGTCTCGATATCGATGTACCGGTACCCACGCTGCAGGCCAAGAACAACATCCCCGAAGCGAACGATCTGTTCCGCGAGGCGATGAAGTACAAGGACAAGGGATTCGGGACCGACTACGTTGATAACCAGCGACGGGCCGAGATCCTTCTGCAGCGCCTGCTCGACAAGTATCCCGAAAGCGACAAAATCGGCGAGACGGCCTATCAGTTGGGGGACATCTACGAGAAGTATCGACCGACCACCCAATATCAGCGCTCGGCCCTCTACTTCGAACGTTCGTACCAGTGGAACAAGATCGGCAACACCGATTCCCGAATCCGGGCGGCACGCATTTACGACAAGCAGTTGGTCGATCGTGAGAAGGCAAAGGCGATCTACAAGGAAATCCTCACGCACGACACCGACAGCAACCGGATTGCCGAGGCCCGCAAGCGCCTTGAAGAGTTGCGCTGATACAATCCCCGCATGGCCTCTCCCTCTTTGCGCGGCTACATCCTCCTGTCGGTCGCGGCCGCGGTTTTCACCCTCGGGCTGAAGTCCGTCGCGTATCTGCTGACCGGCTCGGTCGGGCTTCTGTCAGATGCGCTCGAATCGTGCATCAATCTGCTCGCGGCAGTTACCGCTTATTTCTGTCTCTGGTACGCATCGCGCCCTGTCGATGCCACGCATACCTACGGGCATGAAAAGATCGAATACCTCTCGAGCGGCCTCGAGGGCGTGCTGATCTTCATGGCCGGCGTGGGGATCATCATCGCGGCGGTTCCGCGATTCTATCATCCGGTGCCGCTCAGCGATATCGGCCTGGGTGCGTCAATCGCGCTGGTGGCGACACTCGCCAACCTGGTGGTGGGCCGACTGCTGATTCGTGCAGGGCGAAAGCATCACTCGATCGTCCTTGAGTCCGATGGCCAGCATCTGATGAGCGATGTCTGGACGTCAGTCGGCGTCGTCGCCAGTCTGGGCATGATCTGGCTGACCGGCTGGCAGATGCTGGACCCGATCGTCGCGATCCTGGTCGCGATCAATGTCGGGTGGACCGGCCTGCATTTGATTGTCCGCTCCTTCAACGGTCTGATGGATCACGCGATTGATGCCGACGAACTCCGCAAGTTCCGCGAAGCAGTCCAAGCAGAACTGCCGGCCGGGATGATGTTCCACGCGCTGCGGACCCGGCAGGCCGGGGCACGCCGCTTCGCGGACTTTCATCTGCTGGTGCCGGGAAAGATGTCGGTAAGCGATGCGCATGATGTGGCCGAACGCATCGAGAAAGTGCTGCGTGACCTGTTCCCCGTGTTGGAATCGACCATCCACATCGAACCGATCGAAGCGGCCGAATCGTACGACGACAACCCGCTTCGCGACATCGAGCCTTCCGGATTTCCATCAAAGGAACAGCAATCCGCCGATCGGTGATGAACCCGTCTCGAAAAATTGGCTGCGCATGATACGTTGGAGACTAATGTGTGGTGAAAGTCACATTTCGTTTGCGGGCAGGAACGCTCCTGACTCAAGGGTTCGGTCGACATCGAACGCGCACTCTCCCGGGCAATCAACATGGATACCTCGGCAATGCGATCGTCTCCTGCTGATCAGGGAATCGACACGGGCACGCCGCTGATCCTGGTCGTCGACGATTCGCCGGATGACTGCAACCTGGCGTCATCGCTGCTGATTGAGAGCCTGGATGCACGGGTTGTTGTCGTCCGCAACGGTCGGCAGGCCCTTGCGGAGATCGCGCGAAACGTCCCCGCCCTCGTTGTCACCGATCTGCAGATGCCCGAACTGGACGGCCTGGGTCTGGTCGAAGCGGTTCGGGCCGACTACCCGAACCTGCCGATCATTTTGATGACGGCCACCGGCAGCGAAGAAATGGCGATGCGCGCACTCGAAGCCGGGGCAGCCAGTTACGTACCCAAGCGACTGCTCGCGAAGGAACTGATCAACACCGTTGAGAACGTGATCGGCACCACCCGGCGTGAACGCCGGCGATATCGAATCCTCGAATGCATCACTCATTATGATTGCCAACTGGAACTGGAAAATGATCCATCGCTGGTGCCGCACCTGGTTGCGTTCATCCAGGAAAAGATGCTGCGGATGCGATTGTGCAGCGAGAACGGCAAGATCCGCGTTGGCGTTGCGCTTGAAGAAGCCCTGCTCAACGGCATCTACCATGGCAATCTCGAACTCAGTTCCGAGCTTCGCGAGGATGGCAGCAACCGCTTTCACGAACTCGCCGCCGAGCGACGTCAGCTTGAACCGTATCGCGACCGACGGCTGTATGTCGGTATCTTCCTGACGCCTGCCGAGGCGACCTTCCGCATCCGCGATGAGGGGCCCGGTTTCGACGTCAGCAAACTGCCCGATCCGACGGATCCGGAGAACCTGCTGCTCGCCAGCGGCAGGGGACTGCTGTTGATCCGCACGTTCATGGACAGCGTTTCCCACAACGAATCGGGCAACGAAATTACGATGACACGCAAGGCAGAGTGAAATGCTGATTGCCATATGCATAGCGATGCTGGGCATCGCCGTCGAACCGATGCCCGACGGGCAAGCGGCCATCCGTGCGAAAGCAGGTGCGTCCGAGATCGTTCTCACCACCACGTCGCGCCTGTCCGGGGCGATCCATTCGCTGACGTGGAACGGCAAGGAGTTCATCGACAGCTTGGATCACGGCCGGCAGATGCAGTCCGCCTCGAGTTTCGACTGCGCGAAGCCGGGCCCATTCTGGGCCGAGTGCTACAACCCCACGGAAGCGGGCTCGCGGAAGGACGGCGCGGGCAAGACGTCGACCAGCCGGCTGCTGAAGATCGAAGCAACCGACAACTTCCTGCGTACCACCAGCCAGTCGGCTTTCTGGCTGGCCCCCCGCGAGAAGTCCGAAGGCCGCGATGCGCTGAACGATCGCGTGGTGTCTGCCCATCGCGTGTCGAAGAAGGTGACGATCGGCCGGAAGAACCATCCGCACGTGATCGAATATGACGTGACGTTTCACGTCCCCGAAGGGGAGAAGCACACCTATGCTCAGTTTGAAGCGGTGACCGGTTACATGCCTGCGGAGTTCAGCACGTTCTGGAAGTATCTGCCGAACGAGAAGAAACTCGCGGCAATCGAACCGGGGCAGGGCGAACAGCAGTACCCGGTGATTCTCGCCACTGCCGATGGCAAGTACGCGATGGGCATCTACTCGCCCGATCAGCCGTCGAAGGGGTTTGAAAACGCCGGGTATGGGCGGTTCCGCTTCGAGAAAGAAAAGGTGGTGAAGTGGAACAGTGTCTTCCGCTACCGCGACGCTGCGGGAATCAAGCCCGGCGACTACTCGTTCCGCAACTTCGTCTTCGTCGGCACGCTCGACGATGTAACAAAATCAATGACGGCGATCGTCGATGAATACGCGAAGAACGACAAGTGAGTTCCATCACGGGAGTTTGTACTTCGATCATTCGTCACGTCGCGGCGACCACGTTGCCTTCGCCCGGAGAAGTGAGATGTTCGTGGCTTTGTGCGAAGATCTCCGCGGGAGTGTTTGGAATCTCCCGGGAGATCGTGAGCAGCAGTCGATAATTGATCAGTCGCCTACCGAGCGTTCATCGTAGAGAAGTTCTGCCTGCAGATGGTCATCGCCGTCCACCTCGACGCCGACCCAGGCCGGGCGGAACGGACGTTTGTGGCCGTTATGGTGTCGCGTCAGCCCCGGGCCGGGAAGGGCCTTCCGCTCGTCGCGGGCACGCACCAGCAGCGACTGCGCGATCGCCTTGACCTCGCCTGAATGAAGCACCTGCCGCACCAGTTCGCGGAACTCATCCGTGGAATGTGCGACCTCTGCGGAACGCAGCCCTTCCGCATCGACATGGCACGGATAGATGCGATCCGCGAAGTAGCGGGCCGTCAGGATGCGATGTCGGGCGGCACCCAGCGACGGGGCAATCAGATCGAGGATCAGATAAGCTGCCCCTTCGGATTTGTCGATTGCCTGGCGGACTTCGGCAGTCAGTATGCCGGCGCATTGATCGCGCAATGCGGCTGCCTGTTGTTCGAGAATCACCAGCGGAGAACGAACTTCAGAGGTGATCTCGGGGGACCAGAGATTGTCAGTGGTGTGGTTCATCAGCGCGCGTACTCCCAGTTGTGTAGAGTGGACCGGACTGAGACTTCGACGACATGGCCAGGGCAGATAGGAGAGTTTGTGCCCGGCATTGAATGATAACGCGAGCATCAGAACATGCAACACAAAAACGGCGGGGGTCGGTCCCCGCCGTTCACGATACGCTTGCTTGTATCCGAAAAGAAGCGATAGCTTACTCAGCCGCCGCATCCAGCACGGCCGCGTTTTCTTCCTTCCAGCGCCTGATTACCCCACGCACCACACCCGACAAAGACATCAGTCGCAACGCGATCAGCACGGTCAGCAGCGTGAAGATGCCTGCCTGGGTGACGAATACCTGCACTTCCATCTCTTCCTTCATCTTTCGCGAAGCGGAGGTGAGCGGGTAGTAGTTATCCGCGACGTTCGTTCCGATATGGAACAAAACAATCAGCAGGACCGAATACGCGGCATCCGTCAGCACCTTTCCTGAACGCAGCACCGCGCCTGATTGACCCAGGAAGAGTACGAACCAGATGATGGTCAGCACCGGGAAGTAGATGAAGTACTGCTTGGTATACGAGACAACATCTGCAGGCAGTTCCGGGATCTCGAACAGCCGATTGATGTCCGGCCGGCAAGAGATCAGGAAGCCGGCGAAACTGATGAGCGCGAACAGGAACGTGCCGCTGACCAGGCCACGAGTACGGGCGCTGGCGGGCACGCGGATGCATTTGAGCAGGCCGATCATCGCGAAGAGAAACAGCAGCACCCCGGAGCCGACCTTCGTGAAGATCTCGAGTTCCTGAAGCAGGTTGACCTTCTTGATCTCCAGCAGGCCGGGCGGCGGATTATCGATGTTCTTCGGGATTTCGTTGAACTCGCGGAAGGCGTAGATCGCGATGCCGAACAGGTAAAGGGCGTAGATCATGCTGAAGAACAGGCCGATCTGGATCCAGCGCAATCCGCCGCGGACACTCGACCAGCCGGCGGCGTCTTCGATGATCTGTTCGACTTGCTCGTTGTCGGGGCCGGGTCGGGTGGCCGGTGCCTGCTTCTTCGCGGCGGGGCGGCGCGTATTGGGGATCGGCGGCAGCGGGCCGGAGGTGGATGCGCGCCGGGGTTCGTCCTCTTCGTCGCGATGCATCGGGTTGTTCTGCGGCAGCGACGGCGGGCCGGAGGTGCTGCTCGCCCCGGGCAAGCCGGTGAAGACCGATTCACGCGGGATCGGATTGGCCGCGGGAGGCGTCGGGTTGCGGGGCGCGTCCGCCTCGCCCGGGGGGCCTTCCATGGAGGTGGGGGCCAGCGTGGCCGGAACCTGCAGGACCGCGCCGCAGGTGGGGCACTTCACGCGCATGCCGACCGATTCGTCGCGGACTCGAAACGGTTTACGGCACTTCGGGCAATTTAACGTAATCGGCATGGTGTCACTCGAAGTACGACATGGAGCCGTCGCACCGGTCTTGAATTTGTGAGTCAGTGTCCCGAATTATCACCGATGCGGATTGCGATGACAACGAGGGATTTCCCGGTAAGGCAAAATCGTCCGCCCGGGGTGCCGGAATAATCGGAACCGGCGAAGCCCCATTCCCTCGTAGCGTCCACGTTTACGTGCGCGATTCGTTGCGGCCCCTGAATCGCACACGTGGACATGTACGCTACGTTACCCGTGCGATCACCCGACGGTAATAGTGGTGCCGCGCATCCGCTTCCGGGCACGGGGCCAGCTTCCAAATCCATTCCTCATCGAACGCGGGCACCGGCAGACCGAACAGCAGGTCCCGGCGCTCCACCACGCGATTCATCATGTCGATCTTCTGCCGTTCAATGTCGGTGATCAGCACGACGGGACAGGTGAATCGGCCAAGGTAGTCAAGATGAGCCTGGAGCAGTTGCCGGGCGAACGCGGCTGCCTTGTCAACGGGATGCGCCCGGTAACGCGCCAGGTAGTCGAGCGGCATGCATGGCAACTGCGACAGCAGATTCAGCGAGACGACGAGATCAACATCGGGATCTTCAATGAACAGCGAAGGCCGCGAAACGGGCAGCGGCAGGTCGGGTTCATCGGAGACGCGATAGAGGTCGGCGACGGTGTCGGTGATGTCGGCGGTCACCCGGCGGACGTTCTTCAGTCGCCGAACGTCGCGATATTCGAACAGCGGGTGAACGATGTCGACAAGCTGGACCTCGTCAAAGCGGGCCGACAGCGACTCCAACGGCACATCGTGCAGCAGTCCGGCACCGAGCACGACCGCCCGGCGATGATGCTCGCAGCGCACCGCGGCACGTTCGATGACTGATCGGCAGCGATCGATATGTTCCTGCCACGCGGACCGGCAACGGCGGTACCGCCGCGTGATGCCGCGGATTTCCCGGGGATAGCCCAGTACGCGAACTGATGTGGAATAGCGGAGGAAATCGAGCAACGACATGCAATCAGTTTACCAGTTAGCGGTGAGGCCGAAGGCCTCACCGCTAAACGTTTTGTTGCTACAGGATCCCCGCGCCGAACGTCCCGTCCTCGCGGGCGGCGACGTTCTTGTCGACGGTGTTGATGTGGTTGCCGCGGGGGGCGCCGTGGCCGGCATGCACCTTCTGACCGTTGCGGGCCATTTCGCTGATGACGCCGGCGTAGCTGTTATCGACATTGGTGTCGAAGTCGCCGCCGTCGTAATCATCGTAGGTGCAGACGTAGCCGGGCATCTTGGCCCGCACTTTCTCTTCGGTGAACGACTTGATGATCGCGCTCTGCATGATCTCCCGGCACATGCTGTTGATCGGGTGCGCGATGTCGGCGTGGAGTTTGGCCCGGCCATCCACGTCGCGCGCCGCCCGGTTTTCATCCAGCTTGTGGCCGCAGTTGTTGCAGAAACGGGAACGCAGGTGGTTCTTGCTGCCGCAGGTGTGGCAGCGGTCGGTCAGTTTGCGGCTGGGCATGGCGACAAACAGACCGCGGGTCCCTTCGATGATCTTGAGATCGCGAATGACGAAGGCGTTATCGAGTGTAATCGAGCAGAATGCCATCAGACGCTCGTTGTTTTCTTCCACCAGCTTGATGCGGACTTCGGTGATGACCACAGTGATTCTCCTTATGCTCTGTGGCGGCGGTTATCGGCAACTCCGTACATGGAACACGCGGGTCCTTGCGAGCTCGTCTTCCGGGGGCCACCCGCTGAGCAGATCATGGGCGACCTGCATGGCTTCCCGTTCATCGCGGCACAGGGCAAACAGGCAGGAACCCGACCCCGTCATGAGGTGGCCTGCCGCGCCCGATTGTTGCAGCCGCCGGTAAAGGGCTTCGACCGGCGGAGCAAGTTCCATGGCCGGCCGCTGCAATCGGTTGTGCAGCGATCGGCCCAGTTGTTCGATGTCGCCTGCCGCCAGCGCCCGCAGCAGTTCCGCGGGATCGCCCGGCGTATAAGGCTCCGCGGCAGCGATGGCCGCATGCCGCTTGTACACTTCAGCGGTGTTCAGCCCCATCGGCGGCTTGGCCAGCACGATGTCGAACGCCGCACCTACAGGTACCGGCTCGACCACTTCGCCGCGACCCGTGCAGCGGGCCGCGGGTGTGGCGAGGAAGTACGGTACATCGGAACCCAGTTGGGCACCGAGGACGGCCAGTTCCGCATCTCTCAGCCCGGTCCGCCAGGCATCGTTCAGGCCGGCAAGTGCCGCGGCGGCATCACTTGAGCCGCCACCCAGTCCCGCCGCCCAGGGGATGCGCTTCGTCAGCCGCATCGTCGCCCCGGACGTCGCACCGGTGGTCTGCCGCAGCAGTGCCGCGGCCTTGATCACCAGATTGTCCGGCCCGACACTCAATGCCGGGTCGTCACACACCAGGCGGATGTCGCCATCCGCCGTGGGCAGCACGCTCAATTCATCGAACAAATCGACCGCGAGCATCACGGTATCAATGGCATGAAAGCCCTCGGGCCGTCGCCCCAGTACCTCGAGGTACAGGTTGATCTTCGCAGGCGCAAGAACGTGGGCCGACGTCACGTCGACCGAACCGGGAATGTGCGGAAAGGACGCCTCCTCAGGGAGACGTTCACGCCGAATCAACATGGGAGGACACGGAAACGTGCAAAGGTGTCCCGTCCCTGGGTTCGCGGCGAATAGACAAACATCCCGGACCGTCCTTGGTTCAACGGGGCGGGCCAGGTGAGAGGGATGGCCCATTTCCCAGATGCTGAATCAAGTAAGCGGGCGGATATTACCCCGACACGGTAAGTTGCGTCAATAGGAAGATTCGTGAAAACGTGAAAGTCTTGGAACGATGGTTAGTTTGGCGTGCGTTCCAACGGGATGCAGGCGGCTGGTTCTCATCAGAAGTCATTGATACTCATCGTCGGGATTGATTATCGCCTCATCCCGCAAACTGGTGACAAACATGCAGTGGCAGTGATCACACTCTGGCAGCGCTATCTGACGTCAATGAGCCCGGACGCTCGAACAACGGCTGTACCGGGCCGGAAGCGTTAGCGACGGACTGTGTCGGTTCGGATATGGTCCGCCGCAACCTCATCAACCATCGCCAGAAACCGCGCCTCGATCGCCTCATTCCGGTACATCGCCTGATAGCGCTCCCAGCCGCGTCGCAACCGTGATTCGCGATCCGCGGTGTCGGCCAGTGCATCCGCCAGAGCCGACGGGGTTGCCTCGGCATACCTGGCGACGTCGCCGGCCGTGTCGGGAATCGCCGTGTTCGCCACGGCCACGATCGGTACGCACATCCCCATCGCTTCAACCAGCGGCAGGCAGAAGCCTTCGTGACTGCTGGTCGTCAGCAGTGTCTGCGCGGTCAGGAACAGTGTCTTGAGTTGCCGTTGGTTGATCTTGCCGGTGATGACCACATGCCGGCTGAGGCGAAGTTCGCGGATGCGCGCGACCACCTGATCGCAGTAGCGGTTCTGGGCCACGTCTCCCACGAAGATCAGGCGAGAGTGGCGATCATGCTTCGCCCGATACTCCGCGAATGCCTCGACCGCCAGCAGGGCGTTCTTGTTCGGCACCAGCCGGCCCACAACCAGTATGTTCGTGAGCCAGTCGTCGTGCAGGCCGACTGCCGTCAGGTCCGGTTCCGCGGCAATCAGTTCTTCCACCTGGTTGAACGGTGGCAGCACCTGGTACCCCCGCCCCGGCCGCTGGTCCTGCATGTCCCGGCCGTTGAAGTCCGAATCGACCCAGACCGCTTCGCTGGCGTCCAGCAGCGGGCCCAACTGGTCGAGCCCCAACTGGCAGCCGCGCATGACTTCGCGATTGATCGATGCGAAGAAGTGCGGCGGCGTCACGTTGTGGTACTTCACGATCTTGCGGCAGGGCAACCGCTGCATCATCTTCAAGCCGTCATCCAGCCCGATGGAATGGTGATAGATCAGCAGGTCATCCGCCGAAGTAAGCCGCTCGCCGACGTCGCCCAGAGGAATCGCTGCGATTCCATCGTTGATCCACTTCGCACATGCGTGAGCTTCATGCCCCGCCCGGCGCAGCGCGTTGACCATCATCAGCACATCGTGGCTGACCGCGTCGCCGCGAACGAGGGCGGGGGTGAAGATGACTGTGTTCATGGTGAATGCATCCTTCAAACGCCTGCCAACTCGGCACTGGCATGCTGTTCAAGTGCCGCCAGCAGCCGACGGCCCGCCGCTTTCCAGGTGAACTGTTTGCTGCGGATAACCGCGTTCCGGCCTCTGGCGCGTGTTTCCGCTTCCTGCTGATAAACCTGCCGCATCGCGCGGACCAGGTCGGCGTCATCCAGGTCGGACCACTGGCCACGGTAGATCGTTCCCTCGGCATCAACCACGCGATGCGAGATCGGAAAGCCGACCGTTTCGTCGAAGTACTCCGTCACCGCACTGTATTCCGGCGAGATGACCGGCCGACCGCACGCCATCGCCTCGACGAGGTGAAGCCCGAATCCCTCGGCCGCGGAGCCGTTGACATACGCGCTGAGCGAGCGGTACCAGTCGGCCAGTTGGCCCGGCATCATGAACGTTCGCAGCACTTCGATGCGCGGATCGGTCGAATCGGGCAGATCGCATGACGGCGTGATCTTCACGCGCAGGCGCACGTCGGTTTCATCCGGAAACGCCTGCTCAAAGGCAGCCATGATGCGGGTGGTGTTCTTGCGCACGCCGCCGCCGCCCAGCGATGCGGCCGTACCGAACGTGCAGACCGTCGGCCAGTCGCCCCCATCGTGGAACGTCAGCGAATCATGCCCTAGCGGGATAACTTCGATCGGTGCCGTGACACCGCTGTCGCGGAAACTTTCCAGTGCCCACTGGCTGGGCACCAGCACCAGGGCTGCCTGATTCAGGTCATCGACCCATTTCGGCTCAAGCCGGCTCGATTCCCACATGGTGAAGATAATGCAACCGGGCGGATGCGGGTGATGCTCCAGCAGGTGCGGCGGGGCCAGCAGCAATTCCAGATCGTTGTCGCGACGCAACCGGCGCGCAGGGAGCAAGTACGACGGCAGCAGATCGGATTGATGATGCGACGCCGCGTTGAGGCGGATGTTGGCCCCAAGCGAATGCAGGCCACGGGCGACTTCGAAGACGACGTTGTCCCACCCCGACAGACCGCAGATGTTGCCGGTCAGCAGGATCGTCCGCGGCGGGTTGCCAAGATCAGGAAACTCATCCGGCCCGGCCGGAAGTGTCGTCAGGCACGAGATCGGGTAGGCGAGTGCGTCGTGGTGGTAGCACGCGGTGCAACTCTCGGGCAGCGCACGCACAATCTCCGCCCCGATCGGCAACCCGCGTCCCGCGAAGCGCGGCAGCCGTTCGAGTGCCCGCACGTCGTCGGTGCGGTACAGGTTCACTTGCAATCCGGCCGCGCCCGGACGAAATGCACCGCCGCTGAGCAGGCCGCGCTGCTGGTGCGTTTCCGGCGGCGGCACCTGGTTCAACACGATGCGGGCATCGGGCGATTCCTGCTGCGCCTTCACCAGCCGCATCACGGCCGACTCATTCAGTTCGTACCCCGGCTGCAGGAAAATAACGTGCCCGGCCTCGACTCGATCGAGTGCATCCGCCAGGGCCGCTTCCATTGATTCGTTGTCGTCGAGCGCCGTCACGTGAACGCGCTCCTGACGTTCGGCATACGTGTCGGCCAGCTTCATCTGGTCGGCCGAGGCGCTGCCGGTCAGCACCAGATGCAGTTCCCATTCCTGGTAGACCTGCTTCAGAACCGACTCCATGGCGAGCATGAACAGGTGAGCCCCTCCGTTATCGGCCGGCAGCAGGATTGCCACCGGCGGGCGTTCGCCCATCTCGCTGTATTCGTCGACAAGGCCGTGCAACTCGGGCCGAGTGAGCGGCACGCGCGATCGGCCCAGCCCGGCCACCAAGCGGATGTAGGCATCGCTTTCCGGGTTGAACCGCCGGGTATCGGGCAGGGCCTTGAACAGCTTCCGCCAGACGGTCGGGAACCGGCCGCTCAGCAGCATTCCCAGCCCGCGGCGGATCACCCGGCCGGTGCAGTTGTATTCGCGCAACAGCTTCAGCTTGTGGTGCACCGCGGTGAACAATGAACCGACACGCGACAGCCGACGGATGTCGAACGCTTCAACGCGGAAGGGGGCCGGGCCGTTCAGTGGTTGGAAGATCAGCGACTGTGCGGGTTGCGGCAGTTGAAAGTAGATGTGCCGTTCATCGAGTTCCGCGTTCCAGACGATCCGTTCGAGCGGCGGGCCATCTTCAATGCCGTCGCCGTAGTCGGCCCGGAAGTCGGCCTGCACGCGCTCCGCCGACAGTGTGTCGAGTCGGCGCAGCTTCACCTGGACGCGGTGCCAGCCTGCTTTGAACGGCCCGGCAACGTCGAACGCTGGATGCAGCCCGGTGGATTGCCAGCCCGCGTCGTCGGGCAGGGCGTCGAGTTGGCGCAAGGGTACAAGTGAACTGACGGAAATGCCGGCCGCGGCCATCGTCGCTGCCTCCGTGCGCGTTGCTCGCATGCGTCATGCATGCTGTTGATGATGAGAGGGGATAGTAGCGATTCACGCGAGGCGATGTCAACACGAACAGCGGTCGCCGTGGGCAGGTTCCTCTTGGAGAAATCCGGTGTCGATTGCTATACTTCCACCCTTGCAGGATAGCACGCCGATGGAGGATTCAGATGCTTGGCGCAACGATGGGCCCCCGCGAATTTCTCGACCGTGTCGGGAAGGAACTCGACCGGATCGACACTGCCTCGATCAAAAACCTCGCTGACCTGATCTACGAATGCTACCAGTTGGGCCGATTTGTGTTCGTCATCGGCAATGGCGGCAGCGGCTCGAACGC
>Ga0105044_10002019_pt1 | contig 27595 bp, 28 predicted proteins | sample MAT01_FD_78092 | JGI IMG/M metagenome (GOLD analysis project Ga0105044, IMG submission 78092) | Freshwater microbial communities from Lake Fryxell liftoff mats and glacier meltwater in Antarctica - MAT-01 | ecosystem: Environmental > Aquatic > Freshwater > Ice > Liftoff microbial mat | place... | reverse complement strand
GCGACCCCGCCGTACGCTGGGTCGGTGCTGTCCTCGATCCACGACAACTTCGCCTGGTTCGTGATCGGGTCCAACGCGTTCGTCGGGTGCTGGGCCCTCGGCGCCGACCGCTACCCCGCGCTGCGAGGGCCCTGGTTGTGGCGATCGATCGCGGTGGCCCAGGTCTCGCTCTTCGTGCAGGCCGCCCTCGGTGCCGGCATCATCGGCCAGGGCATCCAGGTCGAGCAGTTCCACATGTTCTACGGGTTCTTGTGCCTCGTCGCCGTGGCGATCCTGTACGGCTATCGCAACAACGACCAGGTCGCCCGCTACCGCTACCTGCTCTACGGCTTCGGGAGCCTCTTCATCATGGGGCTCGCACTGCGGGCGTTCTACGTCGACCTCTGAACCAGCCGTCCGCGCTCTGCGGGTCTGACCAGGGTCAGAGGTTGACGACGGGACAGGTGAGCGTGCGGGTGATGCCGTCGATCATCTGGACGCGGCTCACGACCATCTTGCCGAGGTCGTCCATGGAGCCGGCCTCGGCGCGGGCGATGACGTCGTAGGGCCCGGTGACGTCGTCGGCGGCCACGACGCCGGAGATGCCGCGGATCTCGTTCGCGACATCGGCCGCCTTTCCGACCTCGGTCTGGATCAGGACGTACGCGCTGACAGACATCACCACTCCTCGATCGCCTCCCCGGCGGGCTCGACCGAGGTGCCCGCACTGTAGTGCCGGGTCTCGATCGGTCGCTCGGGCATGGCAGGTCCGAGGGTCAGCGCGGCGGAGGGGGCACGAAGCCGCCGAGCACGGCTTCGGCGAGCTGGGCCACGAGCAGCGTGCGGCGATCGTCGAGCTCGGGCCCGATGATCTGGAGCCCGACGGGCAGGCCATCGGTGGTCCGCCCCGCCGGGATGGCGGTGGCGGGGAGGAACGACATCGTGGCCACGCCCGCCCAGACGAGCTGGTCCATGTAGGGCCGGTCGGTGCCGTTGACCGAGATCGTCCGCTGGTCCATCGAGATGGCGGTGTCGTGGTGGGGTGCGACGACCGGGGTGACCGGTGCGATGACCACATCGACGGTCTCGAAGACCGTGGTCCACTCGGCCCTGATCCGGGTCCGCTGCTCATCGGCGATGACCCAGTCGCGGTGGCGCTGCACGAGGCCGCTCGTCATGGCTCGGCCGAGTGAGGTGTCGCCGGGGTCGCCGGCATCGAAAAGCTCCTGCAGGAAGGAGATCACCGACTCGGGGTACCCGGCTGCGAGCGCGCCGGCCAGGAGCCCGACGTAGGTGCGATGCGAATCGGCGAGGGAGGTGACCGGGCGGGCATCGTCGACGAGCGTGGCGCCGTCACCGGCGAGCGCCGAGATTGCGTCCTCCAGCACGGCGAGCACGGCAGCGTCGGTCGGGAAGTCGGGGTCGTCCAGCCACACGCCGACGCGGACATCGGCCAACGAGGAGATGCCCTCGGGGCCCGGTCGGAGATCGCCGCCGGGGACGCCGCGCACGTCGCCGGGCGTGAGGACCGCCAGCGCCAGCGCGAGGTCCGACGCGGACCGCGCCATCGGGCCCATCACCCCGAGGTCGGTCTCGCGGAGGGTGCCGGGCGCGGGCGGGATGTGGCCGCGGTGGGGGACCACCCCGAACGACGGCTTGTGCCCGAACACGCCGCAGTAGTGGCTGGGGTTGCGGATCGACCCGCCGATGTCGCTGCCCAGCTCGAGCAGGGTCATGCCCGTGGCCAGCGCGGCGGCCGCTCCGCCCGACGACCCGCCCGGCGTCCGCGTGAGGTCCCACGGGTTGCTCGTGGTGCCGTACACCTCGTTCGAGGTCTGCATGTCGCCGGCATACAGCGGCAGGTTCGTCTTGGCGTAGACGATCGCCCCCGCCGCCTTCAGGAGGGCGACCGCGTCGGCATCTCGGTCGGGCACGTACGACGCAAGCTCGGGGGCACCCGAGGTCGTGACGACCCCCTCGGTCTCGTACGCGTCCTTGATCGTCATGGGCAGCCCGTGGAGGGGTCCCCAGGAGATCCCCCGCGATCGAGCAGCGTCGGCCTCGCGGGCCCGGGCTCGCGCCCGTCCGGCGTCGAGGGCGACCACTGCGTTGACCGCCGCGTTGTCGCGCTCGACCCGCGCCAGCTGCGCATCGAGCAGTTCGACGCTGGACAGGTGACCGGCATCGAAGGCCCGGAGCGCGTCGGTCGCGGTCGCGGTGTCGAGATCGAACTCGGTCATCGGTTCCCCCTGGGTCGGAACGGGTGTCCTCATCATGCCCGCAGCTCGCTCGTCGCGGTGCCGGCGGCGCGGCGACGGGGCCTCGAGGGGCCCCGTCGCCGACCACGCTCGTGCGGCCGCAGGCGGCCGGTGGATCAGTTCTTCTGGGTGAGGCGCTTCTCGAGCTCGCGGAGCTCGTCGCGCAGCTCGGCGGGCAGGCGCTCGCCGATGCCGTCGTAGTGGTCCTCGAGCTGGGGGATCTCGGCGGCCCACGCCGCGGTGTCGACGTTGAGGAGCTGGGCGAGGGTCGCGGCGTCCAGGTCGAGCCCGTCGGTGTCGAGGTCGTCGGGCGTCGGGACCCGGCCGATGGCGGTGTCGGTGGCACCGATGTCGCCGTTCACCCGGCCCACGACCCACTTGAGGACCCGGCTGTTCTCGCCGTAGCCCGGCCACAGGAACGAGCCGTCGTCGCCCTTGCGGAACCAGTTCACCCAGAACAGCTTCGGGAGCTTGTCGGTGTTGCCGTCGCGCTCGGCCGCCGTGCGACCCATGTCGAGCCAGTGATCGAAGTAGTCGCCCATGTTGTACCCGCAGAACGGGAGCATGGCGAAGGGATCGAAGCGCAGCTCGCCGACGGTCCCGGCGGCCGCAGCGGTCTTCTCCGACGACATGATCGAGCCGAGGAAGACGCCGTGCTGCCAGTCGAAGGACTCGGTGACCAGCGGGACGTTGGTGGCTCGGCGGCCGCCGAAGAGCACGGCCGAGATCGGCACGCCCTTCGGGTCCTGCCACTCGGGGGCGATGGACGGGCACTGCGATGCCGGTGCGGTGAACCGGGCGTTCGGATGCGCGGCCGGGGTGTCGGACTCGGGGGCCCAGTCCTGGCCCTTCCAATCGATGAGGTGGGCCGGCGGCTCACTGAGCTGCTCCCACCAGATGTCGCCCTCGTCGGTGAGGGCGCAGTTGGTGAAGATCGAGTTGCCGTGGAGCGACTGCAGGGCGTTGTAGTTGGTCTCGTCGCTGGTGCCGGGGGCCACGCCGAAGAAGCCGGCCTCGGGGTTGATGGCGTAGAGCTGGCCGTCCTCGCCGAACTTCATCCAGGCGATGTCGTCACCGACCGTCTCGACCTTCCAACCCGGGAGGGTGGGGACGAGCATCGCCATGTTGGTCTTGCCGCAGGCGGAGGGGAACGCCGCGGCGATGTACTTCTTCTCGCCGCCGTCGGGTGGGGTGAGGCCGAGGATGAGCATGTGCTCGGCCATCCAGCCGTTATCGCGCGCCATGGTGGAGGCGATGCGCAGGGCGAAGCACTTCTTGCCCAGCAGCGCGTTGCCGCCGTAGCCCGACCCGTAGGACCAGATCTCGCGGGTCTCGGGGAAGTGGGTGATGTACTTGTTCTCGGCATCGCACGGCCACGCCACATCGGGGCGGCCGTTCGCGAGCGGGTAGCCCACCGAGTGCAGGCACGGGACGAACTCGCCGTCGGCACCGAGGACGTCGAGGGCCCCCTGACCCATGCGGGTCATGATCTTCATGTTCACGGCCACGTAGGGCGAGTCGGTGAGCTGCACGCCGATGTGCGCGATCGGCGAGCCGAGCGGGCCCATGCTGAACGGCACGACGTACATCGTGCGGCCCTTCATGGCGCCGGCGTAGAGCTCGGTGAGAACGGCCTTCATCTCGGCCGGGTCACGCCAGTTGTTGGTGGGGCCGGCGTCGATCTCGTGCTCGGAGCAGATGTAGGTGCGGTCCTCGACGCGGGCGACATCGCCGGGGTCGGAGAGGGCGAGGAAGCTGTTCGGGCGGATGTCCTCGTCGAGCTTGGTGAAGGTGCCGGCGTCCACGAGCAGCTGGCAGTAGCGCTGGTACTCCTCGTCGGATCCGTCGCACCACTCGATCGCGTCGGGCTGGAAGATCTCCGCCCACTCCGAGACCCAGTCGTTCAGCTTCTGATTGCTCGTCGTTGCACCCATGACACCTCCGACGCCGTTGTCGTCGTCGCGTTGGTTGATACGGAAGACCCAGGCCGGGAGATCGAAGCGCCCGAGAACTGCATCGTACCGACCTCATGGGTGCCGGACCCAAGTCGGACCACCCGCAGCCTCACCGCCGACCCCGGCAACGGCGGCCGACAGCGACCTGCCGGGGCCGATCGTCGAGCTGATCATGGGTCGACGGCCACCGCCTGGGCAGGGCCGAAGGTCATCGGCCGGCCGTGACGGCGGGCCCCGACCGGGGATGAACGCCCCACCCGATCGCCGTCGTGCGGGCCCCGGTGGGTGAGCGGCCCAGCGGGCGGATCAGCCCTGGGGGTGCTGGCGGCTCTCGGGGTGCACCGATTCGTGCCCCGGCGTCGCCATGTCGACCTCGGACCCGAGCCGCAGCGCCGTGGCCTGCTGGCGGTCGTCGAGGTCGAACACCACGCGCTGGCCCTGGCGCAGCATCCGGAACAGCGAGTTGTCGAGCGCATCGGGCGCGAGGTCGAACTCGCGCAGGTCGACGTCGGCGATGACCACGCCGTCCGCGGTGATGGGGTCGTAGGCCTTGATCACGCCCTGCACGCCGGCTCCTCGAGGTTCGCGGTCAGCGGGCCGGAGCGGCCTTGTTGGCCTTGACCTGGGAGATCTTGGTGATCCGCCCGGCCTTGATGCACGACGTGCAGACGTGCACGCGGGTGTGGGTCCCGTTGACCACGGCTCGCACCTTCTGGATGTTCGGGTTCCAGCGACGCTTGGTCCGCCGGTGGGAGTGGCTCACGTTCATGCCGAACGACGGCTTCTTGCCACACATCTCGCACACGGCTGCCATAACGGGGACCTCGGGACCAGGAAACAGGACGGACGACGATGCTACTGGCGCACCGCCGAATTGCCAAAGCGGACTCGGCACCTCCGGGCCGGGGGTCAGTCTGACCCCCGGCGACCGCGGTCACTACGATGCGCCCACCTGCCCGTTCGATGCCGCCCGCCGCGGTGATCGCCGACCCTGGATGTCCGGCCGAAACCATGTCTGTCCCGGAAACGCTGTCGGCCGCCGACCTCCGCGCCCTCGTCCTCGCCTTCCGCGACGCGCTGCGCGCCCACCAGCAGGGGATCAACCGCCTCAACGTGTACCCGGTCCCCGACGGCGACACGGGCACGAACATGGCGCTCACCCTCGAATCGGTCGTGGCCGAACTGGACGGGGTCGCAGACGACCTCGAGGCGGTGTGCCGGGCGGTCGCCCACGGCTCGCTCATGGGCGCCCGGGGCAACTCGGGGGTGATCCTGTCGCAGATCCTCCGGGGTCTGAGCGACATCTTCAAGGCCGCAGACCCCTCGACCGGCGTCACGGGGGCCGAGGTGGCCACGGCACTGACGTCGGCCGCGGAGTCGGCCTACGGCGCGGTCATGCGCCCGGTGGAGGGCACGATCCTCACCGTCGTGCGCGAGGCCTCGGTCGGTGCGCAGCAGGCCGCGGTGACCGATCCGTCGTTGCTGGCGGTGCTCGTCGCCGCGCGCGACGCCGCATCCGCCGCCCTGGCCGACACCCCGAACCTGTTGCCGGTGCTGGCCGAGGCCGGGGTCGTCGACGCCGGCGGCACCGGCTTCCTGCTCTTCCTCGACGTCGCGCTGCACGTCGTCGACGGGCGCCCCGTCCCGGAACCCGACGAGTTCGAGGGCCCGGCCATCGATCCCGCCTTCACCGAGCGGATGCAGCACATGCACGGTGACGACGGCGGCATCGCCGATCTCCGGTACGAGGTCATGTACTTCCTCGAGGCCCCCGACGAGACCATCGCCGCCTTCAAGGACGTGTGGGCGGGCATCGGCGACTCCATCGTCGTCGTGGGCGGCGACGGCATCTGGAACTGCCACATCCACACCGACGACATCGGCGCGGCGATCGAGGCGGCCATCGAGATCGGTCGTCCGAGCAAGATCCGGGTGACCGACCTGCTCGACGAGGTCGAGGAGGAGCGGTGGGTGCGCGACGCGGAGCCATCGCCGCCCGAACCCGGGCGATCTCGCGAGCCGGTGGAGACCGCGGTGGTGGCGGTGGCCACCGGTGACGGCATCCGCCGCATCTTCTACTCGTTGGGTGTCCAGGGCATCGTCACCGGCGGCCAGACCATGAACCCCTCGACCGCCCAACTCCTCGAGGCGGTCGAGGCCGCACCGTCGGACCACGTCGTGATCCTGCCCAACAACAAGAACATCATCCCGGTCGCCGAACAGGTCGATGCCCACACGGCCAAGACGGTGCACGTCGTGCGGACCACCGGTGTGGCCGAGGGCTTCGCGTCGCTGCTGGCGTACGACCCCGAGGCCGATGGCGAGGACAACCGCGAGGCGATGACCGACGCTGCCGACAACGTCGTGGCCGGCGAGGTCACCCAGGCCGTGCGCGACTCCAGCTGCGACCTCGGACCGATCCACGAGGGCGACTTCCTGGGTCTGTGCGGCGACGGCATCCGTGCCGTCGCGCCGACGCTGGCGCTGGCGTGCGAGCGGCTGCTCGCCGACCTCGTCACGGAGAACCACGAGCTGATCACCATCATCGAGGGCGAGGGGTCCTCGGCGGCGGTGAGCCGCCACATCGAGGTCTGGCTCCAGGAGCACCGCCCCGCTGCCGACACCGAGATCCACCACGGCGGCCAGCCCCTCTACCCCTACCTCTTCGGCATCGAGTAGCGCCGATCTCGCCGGGGTCGGCAACGTCGGATCCCCGCGGTAGGTTCGCCCCGGATGGAGCAGCGCCACCTCGCCCGACTCTCGCTGGTCCCGGTGACCAAGGTCCCGGGCATCGCCGAGGCGCGCGCCACAGCGCTCGACAAGGTCGGGATCGCCACGGTCCTCGACCTCATCACCTTCTACCCCCGTCGCTACCTCGATCGCACCAAGGAGGCCCGCATCCGCGACCTCGTCCCCGGCGACGAGGCCATGGTGCTGGTCACGGTGCGCAGCTGTCGCAAGCAGCCCACGCGCAACCGCCCGATGGTCATCGCCGAGGTCAGCGACGGCAGCGGCACGCTGAAGGTCTCGTTCTTCGGCCAGCCGTTCCGGGAGCGCCAGCTGACCCCGGGCACCGAAGCGGTCCTGTTCGGGAAGGTCGATGTGTTCCGCGGCCAGCGGCAGATGACCAACCCGGTGGTCGATCTGGTCGGGGACAAGACCGGCGTCATCGTGCCCGTGTACCCGCAGTCGGAGAAGGCGGGGGTCATGTCGGGCGACATCGCCCGGCACATGACCGAGGCGCTGCGCAAGGCGGGTGACTTCGCCGATCCGGTGCCCGCTGCCGTGCTGCGAGCCAACAAGCTCATCGACCGCACCACCGCCTTCCACGACATCCACCTCCCGGAGTCGATGAAAGCGGCCCAGCAGGCCCGGCGGCGGCTCGTGTTCGACGAGCTGCTGCGGGTGCAGGTCCGGCTGGTGCAGAAGAAGCGGTTCCTCGAGGCCACGGCCAGGGGGATCCGTCACGACCTCGACGGCACGCTCGTGGCCCGCTACCACGAACGCCTGCCGTTCCCGCTCACGGGCGCGCAGGCCCGAACGATCGTCGAGATCGACCAAGACCTGGCCGGGCCCCACCCGATGCACCGGCTGCTGCAGGGCGACGTCGGTGCCGGCAAGACCGTCGTGGCCGTCAGCGCCCTGCTCGTCGCGGTCCAGGGTGGGCACCAGGGTGCCCTCATGGCCCCGACCGAGGTGCTCGCCGAACAACACGCCCTCGGGGTGCGGGCCCAGCTCGCTGGTCTGACGGTGCCGTCGGTGGGCGGCGACGACCTCTTCGCCAGCGCAGGTCTCGATCGCGAGCTGCGCATCGAGCTGCTGACCAACCGGACCACCGCCGCCGAGCGCCGTCGCATCCTCGGCGGGTTGTCCTCGGGCGCCGTCGACCTCGTCATCGGGACCCACGCGCTGATCCAGGAGGGGATCGAGTTCGCGTCCCTCGGGGTGGTGGTCATCGACGAGCAGCACCGCTTCGGGGTCGAGCAGCGGGCGGCGCTGCGGGCCAAGAACGCCGGTGACGAGGTTCCCGATGTCCTGGTGATGACGGCCACGCCCATCCCGCGCACCGCAGCCATGACCGTCTACGGCGACCTCGACGTGTCGATCCTCGACGAGCTCCCGCCGGGCCGGACGCCGATCACCACGGTGTGGGTGCCGGTCGAGCCCCTCTCGGGCGAGCCCGGCGACCCCGAGGTGTGGGGCGCGGTGAGGTCCGAGGTCGCCGGGGGCCGCCAGGCCTACGTCGTCTGTCCCCTCATCGATGAGTCCGAGAAGCTCGAGGTCGCCTCGGCGGAGGAGACCTACGCCGTCCTCACCGGGACCGACGGCGAGCTCGCCGGTCTCCGCGTCGGCTTGCTCCACGGGCGCATGCCCTCGGCCGACAAGGAGGCCACCATGGCGGCGTTCCGGGCCGGTGACCTCGATGTGCTCGTCGCCACCACCGTGATCGAGGTCGGCGTCGATGTCCCCAACGCGACTGCGATGGTCATCCTCGACGCCGATCGCTTCGGCATCGCGCAGCTGCACCAACTGCGCGGGCGCGTGGGCCGCGGATCCGCCGCGTCGACGTGCTTCCTGGTCGGCACGGCCACCACCAGCGACGGCGAAGCCCGGTTGCAGGCGATGGTCCGCACCACCGACGGCTTCGAACTGGCAGAGGTCGACCTCGACCTCCGGGGCGAGGGCACGATCATGGGCGAGCGCCAGAAGGGGATGAACGACCTCAAGCTGGCGTCGCTGCGCCGAGACCGCGAGACCGTCGTGAGAGCTCGGGAGGTGGCCTTCGATCTGGTGGGCGACGACCCGACCCTCGCCGATCACCCGCTCCTCGCCGAGGAGCTGGCGGTCCTGCTCGGCGACGACGACGCCACCGAGTTCCTCCTCAAGTCCTGACCATGAGCCAGCCACGCGACCACGACGACCAGCGCGACGACGATGACGTGACCGGCGCGGAGGACGACCGTTCGCTGCACCCTGCGGTCTTCGCCTCGAACTGGCGGACGGTCCTGCTCGTCGACGGCGCCATGGGGGTGGCCGTCGCCGTGGCCGGGATCGTCGTCGCCGTCGTGTGGAACATCGTCCTCGGCGGCCTGCTCGGCTCGTGCGGTGTCGCCTACGTGGTCGCCGTCGTACGGCGGGGCCGGCAGTGGTCCGACCTGCGGCGCCGAGCGGGCCGGTGAGCGAACCGCGACCGACTCAGCTGCCCGACTGCGCGAGCGCGCCGTCGATCAGGGCGTAGTCCTCGCGGAACACGATGCAGCCGATCGTCCGATCGTCGTTCACCGACCAGTTCGATCCGGAGGGGAAGTACACGGCGATCCGCAGCTCGGACTCGGCGTAGGGGATCCCGACGTACGCGGCGAAGCGCTCCTCGCACAGGCGGGTGGCGCCGGGGATCAGCGAGGCGCGGCCCGGGTAGGGCTCGTTCCGGCTGGTGGTCGGGGCGATGACCTCGGCGGCGTACACCTCGGCCTCGTGGGGCGCGGCGCAGTCCACACCCGTCCAGGTGTTGACGGCCAGGTCGGAGCGGGGGATCCGCACGCACTGCCCCGGCCCGATCTCGTCCCAGGCCAGCTGTCCCGTCTCGACCTGCCCGTCGTCGGCGGCCTCGGACCGGATGTCCCGGTAGATGCTGAACGCCAGGAGGAGGGTCCACAGGCCGATGCTGATCCCGGCGACGACCTGCGCCGCGATCGCCAGCTTCTGGCCGGTCAGCCGACCGTCGGACCGCTCGATGCGGTCCTTCGCGTACCAGGCGAGCGCCAGTGCGCCGAACCCTGGGATGAAGGGGAACACGATCGAGACGACGGCGAGGGCGAGCGCGGCGGGGGCATACGGGGTGACCGCGGCCGGCCGGCCGTCGGGGCTTGCGCCCGGTCCGAGCACGGGCGCCTCGCGGGGCTGGACCCACGGCGGGCCGCCCGGAGCGTCCCGGGAACCGGCCGCCGCCGACGTCTCCCACGGCGCAGGGGGAAGGGGGCCGAAGGTCGAGGTCGCAGCGACCCCCACCGGTGTCCCGCGGTCGTCGCGCTCGAGCCACTCGCGCCGAGCGGTGGCCAGGGTGCGCCAGCGCTCGACCTGGCCGTCGGAGAGATCGGTCAGCGCGGTGGCGTCGACGACGCCAGCGGCGACGCAGATCTCGGCTGCCTCCACAGAGGTGAGGTTGAACTCGTCGGCGAGCTCCAGCACCTGCATCGGCCGATGCTACCGGCGGCGCCGGAACGGCGTCGGGGAACCGTGGTCCTGCCCGGTCAGCGGATGCCGGGACCGTCGCGCCACTCGGCGTCTTCCTCGTCGTCGTCCTCGAGGACGATGTCCCACCGATCCATGCAGTCCTCGCAGCGGTAGGCCACGACGTCGCCGGGCTCCCAGCCCTCGTGGGGCTCGTAGGAGAGGCGATGGGCGCGACCGCCGCAGTCCACGCAGGTGATGATCTCGACGACTCGGAGCACGTCACCCATGGTACGGCCGGGCGGGTCGGGCGGGTCCGGGGCCGGTAGGGTCGCCGGCGTGCGGGTCGTCGCCGGAAGTGCCCGAGGTCGCCGACTGGTGGCCCCCGATGGTCGCCAAGTCCGGCCCACCACGGATCGGGTGCGCGAGGCGGTGTTCAACTCCCTGGTCAGCCTCGACGTCGTCGTCGGCGCGCAGGTGCTTGATCTCTTCGCCGGGTCGGGGGCGCTCGGCATCGAGGCGCTGTCGCGCGGCGCGGCCCATGCCACGTTCGTCGAACGGGACCCGGCCGTCCGCCGGATCATCGAGCAGAACCTCGCCTCGACCGGCCTCGCCGAGCAGGCGACGGTGGTGGCCGACACCGCCGAGCGCTTCGTCGGCGAGGTCGCGGATCGACCCGCCGCCGACCTCGCGCTGCTCGATCCGCCCTATGACTACGACGGTTGGCCGGCGCTGCTGGGTGCGCTGCGGGCCACGACCGTGGTGATCGAGAGCGACCGGACCATCGAGCTCCCGCCCGATTGGGGAGTTGTCCGGGCCAAGGGGTACGGCAGTACGCTCGTCGTCATCGCCCGATCGCCGTTCTGAGCCCCTTCCCTCCGGAGTAGTCGTGGCCTCTGTCCTGTATCCCGGATCGTTCGACCCGATCCACAACGGTCACCTCGAGATCATCGAGACCGCGTCGCGGCTGTTCGGCCGCGTGATCGTGGCGGCGATGCGCAACCCGCAGAAGGGTGAGCCGCTGTTCAGCCTCGACGAGCGGCGGGCGATGCTCGAGGAGTCGGTGGCCCACCTCGACAACGTCGAGGTCACCATGTTCTCGAGCCTGGTGGTCGATCTCGCCAAGGAGCATGGCGCCGACTTCATCGTCAAGGGCCTGCGTGCCGTCTCGGACTTCGAGAGCGAGTTGCAGATGGCGCAGATGAACCACAAGATCTCCGGCGTCGACACCCTCTTCATCCCATCGGCGTCGGGAAACTCCTTCCTGGCCTCCAAGCTCATCCGCGAGATCACCCGGTTCGGCGGCGACGTGTCCAACATGGTCCCGCCGCCGGTCGCCAAGCGCCTCGAGGAGAAGTACCCGCGTGTCTAACTTCGATTCCGATCTCGACGAGGACTACTTCGAAGCGCCGATCGCGCCGTCGCAGTACCACTCCCACGACACCGAGCTCCTGCTCCAGCGGCTGCGCGACATGATCGACGGAGCGCCGAACGTGCCGCTCTCCTCGACCCCGCGCATCTCCCGCGAGGAGGCGCTCGACCTGCTCGACGAGGCGCTTCTGCGCTTCCCCGAGGAGCTCAAGGCGGCGCGGTGGCTGCTCAAGGAGCGCGAGGAGTTTCTCGCCCGCATGCAACACGAGGGCGACGAGATCCTCGAGCAGGCCCGCGATCGGGCCGAGCGCATGGTGCAGCGCACCGAGGTCGTGAAGGCATCTGAGCAGCGGGCGTACCAGATCCTCGACACCGCCGAGGCCGAGGCCCGCCGGCTGCGTCACGAGGTCGAGGACTTCTGTGACCAGAAGCTGGCCAGCTTCGAGATCGTGCTCGACCGCACCCTCAAGATGGTGGCGTCGGGTCGCGCCAAGCTCCAGGGCACCAACCTGGCGGCCGAGGTACCGATCGACGACGACGCTGAGCCCGCCCCGGCGACCATCGTCGAGCCCGAGCTCGACGACCTGCCCCCGCCGCCAGCGGCCGCGCTGCCGCCACCGCCCGGCCGTGAGCTGTTCGACCGCGATTCGTGACCGGACGTCGCGACCTCACCGTCCTCGTCGCCGATCTGCTCCGCCACCCCGGGAGCCGGCGCACCGAGCAGATCCCGGTGGCCCTGCCGGGCCTGGCGATCAGTTCGGCGCTGGTGCCCGACGACGCCCCGATCGCCGTCGATGTGGTCGTCGAGTCCCTGTCGTCGAGCATCGTCGTCGCCGGTACGGTGACCGCGCCGTGGACCGGCGCATGTCGTCGGTGCCTGGGCGTCGCCGAGGGCGTCGCCGTCGCCGAGGTCCGGGAGATCTTCGAGGGGCGACCCACCGACGGCGAGACCTATCCGCTCGCCGGCGATCACATCGACCTCGAACCGTTGGTCCGCGATGCCGTCCTGCTCTCGCTGCCGCTGGCTCCCCTGTGCGCCGACGACTGCCGGGGCCCCGCACCCGACGCGCTGCCGGTGGCCATCGCCGCCGACGCACCGCCCGCCCCCGACGATCCCGTCCCGGCGCCGGCGACCGACCCCCGCTGGTCGGCGCTCGACGAGCTCCGCTTCGAGTGACCCCGGTCAGCGCCCCGGCCGAATTGGTGGCTACGGGACCGGGCGCTAACCTCTCTCCTTCCGCGTGCCTGGCCCCCCGGGGTCGTGCCCGCCCTCCGTTCGCGCTGACCACAGGAAGACCGTCGTGGCCGTTCCCAAGAAGAAGACCTCCAAGGCCAAGAGCCGCAGCCGCCGGGCATCCGCCTGGACCGTCAAGGTCCCGGCCCGTTCGGTGTGCCCCCGGTGCGGTTCGGCCAAGCTGCCCCACATCGTCTGCGGCAACTGCGGCTGGTACCACGGCCGCCAGGCCATCGACGTCAGCTGATCCCGTCGGAGGCGGGTCCCGCGCCTCCCGGAAACGACACCGCTGATGGCTGACCACCTCCCGATCGCCCTCGACGCCATGGGCGGCGACCACGCGCCGGACGAGATCGTCGCCGGTGCGCTTGCGGCGCGTGACGAACTCGGCGTCAGCGTGGTGCTGGTCGGCCGTCGAGACGAGCTCGGCGACGTCGGGGGGCTCGAGGTGATCGACGCGTCCGAGGTCATCGCCATGGATGCCGATCCGGCCAAGAGCGTCCGGACCATGAAGGACTCGTCGCTGGTGCGCGCCGCCGAGGCCGTGCGCGACGGCCGGGCGTCGGCGATGGTCAGCGCCGGCAACACCGGCGCCACGATGGCCAGCGCGCTGTTGCGGATGGGCCGCATCCGAGGGGTGTCGCGGCCCGCGATCGCCACGCCGATCCCGGTTCCCGGCGCGGCGACGCCCACCGTCCTGCTCGACGCAGGGGCCAACGCGGAGTGCAACCCCGAGTGGTTGGTGCAATTCGCGCAGATGGGTGCCGTCTACGCCCGCGACCGGTTCGCGATCGCGGCGCCCAAGGTCGGCCTCCTGTCGATCGGCGAGGAGCCGACCAAGGGCAGCCCGCTCGTCAAGGAGACCCACAAGCTGCTCGCCGACCCGGCGTGGATCGGCGACACGGGCGCCGTGTTCGTCGGCAACGTCGAAGGGCGCGACATCATGACGAACGACGTCGACGTGGTCGTCACCGACGGCTTCACCGGCAACGTCGCCCTCAAGACGCTCGAAGGGGCCATGCGCTCGCTGGTCGCCGCGCTGTTCGCCACCTTCGAGTCGTCCGACGAGGCACGCGAGGGTGCCGAGAAGCTCCTGCCCGCTCTGCTCCCGCTCTACGCCTCGCTCGACCCCGAGAACACCGGGGGCGCCGTGCTGCTGGGTGTTGACGGTGTGTGCATCATCAGCCACGGTTCGTCGTCCTCGCGGGCCATCGTCAACGCGCTCCGCGTCGCGGCCGAATCGGTCGACGGTGCGCTCGTCGATCACCTCCGCTCGGCCATCACAACCCCCTGACCTGCGTTGTTGGCCCGCCCGCGCGGCGGCGGCACGGTCGGCCGGAGGTGGGCCGCGCCGGTCTGCAGCGGTCCGCCCGCAACCGATCACAAGCGCACAAACTTCGCGAGCCGGTAGCATGGCCGCTGCGGCTGCGCTGCCGGGGGAATCACCGTCCGTGCTGCTGTGGTCGGGGGCACGCCGGCAGGACCGAGTTTCGATCCGCAGCGGTGGCGGCCGTGTCGGGTCCGTTCGGACCCGTCCCGGGGCAACGACATCGTTCGCCCCGGGGTCACACCTCCGTGCAAACCCCCGGGTGGCCGTGCGGCCACCACAACCGAAAGGACCGTCGTGCCCGCAGAGACCCACGTCGAGCAAGGCCCCATGGACCGCCAAGCGGTTATCGACCTCATCCGTGACCGCCTGGCCGACATCTTGGAGGTCGAGCCGACGAGCATCAACGAGGGCGACTCGTTCGCCGACGACCTCGACGCCGATTCGTTGGCGCTGATCGAGCTCGTCGAGGCCCTCGAGGAGGAGCTCGGTGAGCGCAGCGTGGGGTTCCGCATCGAGGACGAGGACCTCGAGGATCTCAAGACCGTGCGTGACGCCGTCGACTACGTCGTGGCGAAGCTGGGGTAGCGCTCATCTCGCGTCCACCCCGAGCCCCGTTCCGGGGCGAGCTCCGTCGCCGCACCCCGGCGCCCGGCACCGGCCCGCGCCCCGCGGGACGGTCCGTCGGCGCGCCGGCGGCGACGCTCGCCCGCGGGTGGCCGGCATGATCGATCCCGGCGCCTCCGTCGCGCTGTGCGCCCGCCTGGGCTACGAGTTCGCGGACCTCGACCTGCTGGCGCTGGCGGTGACCCACCGCTCCTTCTCGGCCGAGAACGCCGGCGCGGTGCCGAACGAGCGACTGGAGTTCCTCGGGGACTCGGTCCTCGGCGTCGTCGTGACCGAGCACATCTTCCGGGCCTATCCCGATCTCCCCGAGGGCGAGCTCGCCAAGCTGCGGGCATCGGTGGTGAGCGCGGCCACCCTGGCCGCGGTCGCCGAGGAGCTCGATCTCGGATCGGTGGTGCGCCTCGGCAAGGGTGAGGCCGCGAGCGGTGGCCGCCACAAGCCCTCCATCCTCGCGGACGCGCTCGAAGCGGTGATCGGCTCGGTCTTCCTCGACGGCGGCCTGGACGCGGTCCGGCCGCTCATCCTCGACCTGCTCGACGACCGGATCACCACCAGCGCCGAGGGTCCGGGCGGTCACGACTACAAGACCCGTCTCCAGGAGCTCGCCGCCCGCCACTTCGAGCAGCTTCCCGCGTACGAGGTCCGCGACGAGGGGCCCGACCACGAGAAGCGCTTCTTCGCCACGGTCCTGCTCGACGATCGCCGTCAGGGGACCGGCGAGGGACGCTCGAAGAAGCTCTCCGAGCAGGCTGCCGCCCGCTCCGCCTGGGAGGTCCTCGTCGTCGAGCTCGAGGGGGCCCCTCCGCCCGCCGCGTCGTCGCCGGAGCCCCTGCTGCCCATCGAACCGGCCGGCGCGAGCGCCGAACCGGTCCCCGTCGGTGCGCCTGTCGTGCCGTCCGATCCTCCGAGCACCCGAGCCGGCGTCCTGACGCCGGCCGACGCGCCCGGCCCCGTCCCCACCGCGACCGCGCGGTCGCACCATGCAGAGAGCGAGGGCAGAGATGCCTGAGTTGCCCGAGGTCGAGACCATCCGACGTGAGCTCGACCGCGAGGTGGTCGGCAAGCGCATCAAGACGGTCGCCGTCACGGGCGCGCGCGTGACCCGACGACACTCGAACAAGAAGGCGTTCATCACCGGACTCGAGGGCGCCAAGTTCACCGCCGTCGACCGCCGGGGCACCTTCTTGGTGCTGAAGCTCGACACCGAGGACCTGCTCGTCATCGACCTCGGCGAGAACGGCCAGTTGCTGCGATCGGCCAACAAGGACGTCGTGGACAAGGGCACGAACGTGGTCATCTCGTTCACCCAGCACGGCCAGCTCCGCTTCGTCGATCCCGCCGGAACCGGCGAGCTCTTCGTCACCAGCCCCGACACCCTCGCGAACGACGTCCCCGAGCTCGGCGCGCTCGGCATCGATCCGGTGGACCAGCCCATGTCCTGGCAGAACTTCGGGCACCTGCTCCTCCGCCACCCGATGAAGCTCAGGGCGTTCCTGCTCGACTCGTCGATCATCGTCGGCATCGGTCCGCTCTACTCCGACGAGATCCTGTTCGCGGCAGGGCTGCGCTACGACCGCATGAGCGATTCGCTCTCGACCCAGGAGATGCGCCGCCTCTACCGGTCGCTGGTCGAGACCCTGCACGACGCCATCAAGTACCGGGGGACGACGCTGGACGGCAACGACTACGTCGACCTCAACGGCAAGCCGGGTGAGTACCAGGAGCACCTCAAGGTCTACGAGCTCGAGAAGCAGGCGTGCCGGCGGTGCCGGGCGCCGATCGTCAAGGCCAAGGTCGGCGGGCGCGCCACGTTCTTCTGCGAGCAGTGCCAGGTCTGATCGCAAGATCCCAGATCGCAAGATAGCGGGGTCGCGCCGCGTCGGGCCACCGCTCCGGGATCAGGGAACGAGCACGACCTTGCCCGTGACCTGACGCCCGAGCAGCGCGTCCAGCGCCTCGGCGGCCTGGTCGAAGCGGAACGACGTCGGCGCCGAGGGGTGGAGGGTCCCGGCATCGACCCGATGCAGCAGCTCGTCGAGGAGCCCCTGGTTCTCGGCGGGGTGCTGCATGCCCCACGCGCCCCAGTCCACGCCGACGACCGAGCGGTTCTTGAGCAGCACCTGGTTCAGGGGCAGGCGCGGGATGGCGCCCCCGGCGAACCCGATGACGACGTACCGGCCGCGGTAGCCGAGGGCGCGGAGGGCCGGTTCGGCGAGATCGCCCCCGACCGGGTCGAGGACGAGGTCGACGCCGGACCCGTCGGTGAGCTCACGGGATCGCACCTTGAGGTCCTCGGTCGTGGTGTCGATGACGGCGCGGGCGCCCATCGTCAGGGCGGCCTCGCGCTTCTCGGCGGTCGACGCCGCACCGATCACGTCGAGGCCGAGCGCCACGCCGACATCGATCGCCGCCAGGCCGACGCCGCCACCGGCGCCCAGGACGAGCAGGGACTCGCCGGGCACCATGCCCGCCCGGTCGCGCAGCGCGAACAGTGCGGTGCAGTAGCTCTGGGTGAAGGTCGCCGCGCGTGCGAAGTCGAGGTCGTCCGGGATCGTGGTGGCCTGCGCCTCGCCCACCCCGACCTGCTCGGCGAACCCGCCGAGGCCGCACGAGACCAGCACCCGGTCGCCGACCGCGACCCGGGTGACGCCCTCGCCGACCTCGCGCACGACCCCGGCGACCTCGCTGCCGGGGACGAAGGGCAACGGAGGCTTGATCTGGTACTGACCGGCGATGAACAGGGCGTCCACGTAGTTGACCCCCGCTGCGTGCACCTCGACGACGACCCGTCCCGGCGAGGCGACCGGGTCCGCCTGCTCCTCGACGGTGAGCAGGTCCGGTGGTCCGAGCTCGGTGCAGACGACGGCGCGCATGGGTTCCCCCTGGGTTGTCGGTGTGGTCCGTGAGCCTTGATCATCGGGCGCTCGGGCGCAACGTCGCCGGTTCCGGCACCGCGCCCGGCGCGTCCGGGGGGAGCGGCGGTCGGGGGTACCCGCTGTTCACGGGGCATGTACGGCGGGTGCGGGAGCGACCGGTACAGTCGCCGGAGCGGGCGGCCGTCGTTTCGGTCGCCGCGCGAGCCGGGACGACTCTGGGTCCGATCGGTGGAGCAGGACGTTCGACCGCGTGGAGTGGCTGTGTACCTCAAGACCCTGACCCTCAAGGGGTTCAAGTCGTTCGCCGACACCACGGCGCTCGAGTTGGAACCCGGCGTCACGGTGGTGGTCGGACCCAACGGCTCGGGCAAGTCGAACGTGGTCGATGCAGTGGGGTGGGTGCTCGGTGCCCAGGCCCCGAGCGCCGTCCGCTCGCAGAAGATGGACGACGTCATCTTCGCCGGCACCGACAAGCGCTCGGCGCTCGGCCGAGCCGAGGTCTCGCTCACCATCGACAACTCTGATGGCATGGTGCCGATCGAGTTCAACGAGGTCACCCTCACCCGGACGCTCTTCCGCACCGGCGAGAGCGAGTACTCGATCAACAACGTGCCGTGCCGCCTCCTCGACATCCAGGAGCTGCTCTCCGACGCCGGCGTGGGTCGCCAGCAGCACGTCATCATCAGCCAGGGTCAGATCGACGCCGTGCTCAACGCCAAGCCCGAGGAGCGCCGCCTCATCATCGAAGAGGCGGCCGGTGTCCTGAAGTACCGCAAGCGCAAGGAGAAGTCCGAGCGCCGGCTGGCCTCCACCGAGACCAACCTCACCCGCCTGCAGGACCTCCTCCGCGAGGTCCGTCGTCAGCTCCGCCCGCTCGAGCGACAGGCCGAGGCGGCCCGCCGCCACGGGTCCGTGGTCGCCGAGCTGACCGCGCTGCGCATCTTCGTCGCCGGGCGAGAGCTCGAGTCGCTCCGCACGACGATGGAGGCCGGCGCCCAGCAGCGGCTCGAGCTGGAACGCCTCGAACGTGAGCTCAAGGTCACCCTCGCCGACCTCGACACTTCCGTGCTCGCCACCGAGGCCCGGCTCTCGGCCATGGGCGGCGACGACCTCGGCGACGACCTGGCCCTGTTCGAGTCCGTCTTCGAGCGGTCCCGCGGGCTGTCCACCCTGCTGGCCGAGCGCCGCCGGGGCATCGACCGCGACCGAAACGCCTTCGTCGACCAGGGGGTCATCTTCACCCTCGAGTCCGAGTCCGGCGACCTCACCCGCCAACTCGGCGAGGTCGGGGCCGAGGCCGCCGCGCTGGGTCCCCAGGCGGCCGAGCTCGCCGAGGCCGAAGCTGCGCTCGTCGCCGAGCGCGAGCTGTTCGAGAAGCACTGGGCCGAAGGGGTCGTCGCCCCCAGCGGCCACGCTGCGGAGATCCGCGGCGAGCGCGCCGCGCTGCGCGGCAGCGTCGAGCGGGGCGAGAACGAGACCGCCCGCGTCGCGGCCCGGCTGGCCGGCATCACCACCAAGACCGATCGACTCACCGAGCAGGCTGCCCAGCTCCGGACCGAGCTCGGAGCCGCGGAGCACTCCGAGCTGCCGATGATCGAGGCGCTCGACGGGGCCGAGCAGTACCGAGCCACCGCCGAGGCCCACCTGGCCACCGCCGAGGACGAGCACCGCACGGCCGAGTCCGAGCACCACTCCTGGGTCGCCCGCGCCGAGGCGTTGGCCCTCGCCCTCGACGAGGCCCGATCCAAGGCCGGGGCGGAGCGACTGGCCGGCATCGACGGTGTGCTCGGCACCGTCTTGGACCTCGTCGACGTCGACGCCGGCTGGGAGTCCGCGTTCGAGGCCGCGGCCGGCGAGGCGCTCGCAGCGGTGGTGATCGATGGCCTCGACCCGTCCCGAGAAGCGTTGCGGGCGCTGCACGCCGAGTCGATCTCGGGTGCGGTCATCGCCCTGCAGGCCGCGCGGTCCCCGCGCTCGGCGCCGCCCGTCGGGGAGTCGGTGCGCCGTCACGTGCGGTCGTCGCGGCCTGAGGTCGAGCGCCTCCTCGATGCCCTGGTCGGCCACGCCGTGGTGATCGAGGGCGACTGGGTGGATGGCATCGACGCCGCCATCGCCCACCCCGATGCCGTGATCGTCACCTCCGGCGGCGACCGGTTCGGGTCCACCGGCTGGCGCGTCGGCGTCGCCGGCGCCGGCGCCACCGGTGCCGCGCTCGACGAGGCCCGCCAACGCGCCGACGTCGCATCCGAGGCTCGTCAGCGGGCGCTGGTGCGGGTCGAAGCGGCGCGGACCGCACTCGACCAGGCTCGCGTCGCCGAGGCCGACCTCGCCCGCGAGCTCGACGGCAACGACGGGCGGCTCGCGGCAGCCGCCGATGGCCTCCAGCGGGTCGAGACCGAGAAGCGCGACGCGGCCACCGAGGCCGAGGCCCTGCAGAGCCACATCGACGAGCTCACCGAGCGGCTCACGCGTGAGCGGGAGCGGACCGAGGAGCTCGAGCTGGCCCTGCCGGCGCTCGAGGTCGAGGAGAACGCCAACGCCGAGCGGGGACGCTCGATGGGCGAGGCCCGCTCGCGGCTCGAGGAGCGGGCCGCTCAGGTCGGCGCCCTGCGCACCGATGTCGAGGTCCGGACCTCCAAGGTCGGCGAGCGCCGCCAGTTCCTCGAACGCCGACTCGCCGAGATCGAGTCGCGCCTGGTGCGCATGGCCGCCGAGCGCACCGAGGCCGAGCAGCGTCGCGTCGAGCTCGACCAGCGTCAGGCGGTGACCGACCGCCTGATCGCCTCGGTGGCCGCGCACACGGCTGTCGCGTCGCAACGGCTCGAGGAGCTGCGCGAGCGGCGTCGCCGCCAGTCCGAGGCGGCGCGCTCGGTTGCCCGGGAGCTCGACGGGCTCCGCAAGGAGCGCGCCGATCGGGAACGTCGCCTCGCCGAGCAGCGCGAGCGCCACCAGCGCCTGGAGATCGAAGAGGCCGAGACCCGCCTGCGGACCGAGACCGCGGTCGAGGCGTTGCGCCGCGACCTCGACACCGAACCGTCGGTGGCCATCGCCGCCGCGTGCCCGCCCCTCGCCGAGGGCACCAACCCCAAGGCCCGGGTGCGCGAGCTCGAACGCGACCTGCGGATCATGGGCCCCATCAACCCCCTCGCCCTCCAGGAGTTCGAGGAGCTGTCCCAGCGCCACGACTTCCTCGAGCAGCAGCTCGCCGACGTCAAGGAGTCGCGGCGCGAGCTCCACAAGATCATCCGGGCCATCGACGAGGAGATCGTCAACGTCTTCGCCTCGGCGTTCGCGGATGTCTCCCAGAACTTCACCGACCTGTTCTCGACGCTGTTCCCGGGCGGCACCGGGAAGCTCAAGCTGACCGACCCGGACAACCTGCTCGAGACCGGCATCGAGGTCGAGGCCAAGCCGTCGGGCAAGAACGTCAAGAAGCTGTCGCTGCTCTCGGGTGGCGAGCGGTCACTCACCGCCCTCGCCTACCTGTTCGCCGTCTTCCGGTCGAGGCCCTCGCCCTTCTACGTCATGGACGAGGTCGAGGCCGCCCTCGACGACGTCAACCTGCACCGCTTCCTCGAGCTGGTCAACGAGTTCCGTTCCGACGCCCAGCTCATCATCGTCAGCCACCAGAAGCGCACCATGGAAGCGGCCGACTGCCTCTACGGCGTCACCATGCAGCCCGGCGGCTCGTCGCGTGTCGTATCCGAGAAGGTCGGCGCCGGCAACTGACATCCGCCGGTTCGTCGATCGCTCGTCGGCCGCCGTGTAGACGCCGGCGCCGCTTCGTGCGAGTGACCTGACATGCAGCCCGATCCGCCGAATCCAACCGACGAGCCTGTCGGCGCGGCCGGGTCGGCCACCGTGGTGGGGCGCGCCCCCGACGGCGACGACGGGTTCGCCGCGTTCTACACGGGCGAGTTCCCCCGGGCGGTGGCTCTTTCGCGGTCGCTCTGCGGGTCCTGGGCGGTCGCGGAGGAGCTGACCCAGGAGGCGTTCCTGACCGCCCACCGCCGGTGGCGCCGAGTCCGGGATCTCGACGATCCCGGCCAGTGGGTGCGGAGGATCGTCGCCAACCGGTCGGTCTCGTCGTTCCGCCGGAGCCAGGCGGAGCGGCGGGCGTTGGCCCGGCTCGGCCCCGGTCGAACCGTCGACGATCCGCCGAGTCCGGACGGCGACCTGCTGGCGCGCATCGCCGACCTCCCGCCGAAGCAGGCGGTCGCCATCGCCGCCGTCTACGTCGACCAGCTCGACCACACCGAGGCCGCCGCCCTCGTCGGCTGCAGCCCGTCCACCCTCCGCACCCACCTCCAGCGAGGTCGGGCGGCGCTGCGGTTGGCCCACGACGCGAGGGAGACCGGCCGATGAGCCCTGATGTCGAACCGTTCGCCGATGACGAGCTCGCCCGCCTCGGCGGCCGCGTCCGGGCCGACGCGGCGCCGCGCACCGGGGATCTGGCCGACCTGATCGGCCGGTCGCGGGCGGCGAGGCAGCGCTCCCGGGGCGCGCTGATCGGGGTCCTCGGGGTGGCGGTGATCGTGGCCGTGGTCCTCGGCTTGACACGTGTCGGTCCGTCCACCGACTCGCTGCAGGTCGGCGACGGGACGGGTGGGATCGCCTCCGACTCACCCGACGCCGTCCCGTCGTGGACGGTGAACCCGTCGATCCCCGTCCCGGAGGACGCGGGCGAGGTGTGGGCCATCGAGGTCGTCTACGACCCGTTGGCCTCCGACTTCGGTCGGCTCGTCGAGGCTCCGGGGCCGGCGCCGATGATGAGCCGTTCGGCCGCGTTGATCGGGGTGACCAGCTCGTCGAGGGAGCCCCGTGTCCAGGCCTACTGGATCGGCGACGGTGCGCAGCGGGCAGCCGAGGAGACGCGAGCGTCGCTCCTCGGCCAACCGGGCATCGTGTCGGTCGAGGTCCGGAAGGCCGAGCCGACGACGCGCCCGCCGCGGACGGCGGTGCCCGACACCGGACCGCCGCACCCCGGGCCGACGGTCGTGACGCTCGTCCGGCCGGTGCTCTCGGATCCTCGACCGACCCAGGACGAGATCTTCGCCGACGGTGTCGTGACCGACGAGGAGTACGAGCTCGCGCTCTGGACCTTCGTCGAGTGCGCCGAGGCGGACGGTGCCTCGTTCTCCTCCGTCGGACGGTTCGCCGACGGCCGGTACCAGTACACGATGTCGACCGGTGGGGCGGGCGACGCGTGCTACCGGTCGATCTTCATGCAGGTCGACCTGACGTGGCAGCTGCAGCGCGAGGCCGCCGGGCCCGCGTCGGGTCCGACCGTGACCGGACGCTGACGGGCTCCGCTCGTCGCGGCGCCGGGCGTCGGCTGTCGCGTAGGTTCGGCAGATGGACGACGACGACCGTTCGATCGATGCCGACTTCCTGCGGGCGCGGTTCGGGTTGCAGCCGCACCCGACCTGTGGGTTCGTCGCCGAGACCTACCGCAGCGAGACGCGCGTGCCGGTCGAGGGCCTGCCGGCGGGGTACGACGCCGACCGGCCGCTGGGCTCCGCGCTGCACTTCCTGGTCACGGCCGACACCCACCTGCAGCTGCACCGCATCCGCTCGGACCAGCAGTACCTGTTCCACCTCGGCGACCCCATCGAGGTGCTCCAGCTGCGACCCGACGGCACCGGGCGCCTCGACGTGGTCGGCCCGGACCTGCGCGGTGGGCACCTGCCCATGCTGGCCATCCCCGGCCAGACCTTCCACCTCGCCCGCCTGATCGACGGGGGCGAGTGGTCGTTCCTGTCGAGCACCGAGTGGCCCGGCGTGGAACCACCCGACGTCGAGGTGGGCGACGTGGCGGACCTCGTGGCCCGCTACCCCGAGTGGGCCGCCGACCTCCGCCGCCTCTTGGGCTGACCCGACGAGCCAGGACGCACCAATCGCACTGATCGAGGGGTGCTCGGGTTGGTCGACTGGTGGGTGCTGAGCGGCCGAGCGTCGGCGACGAGCTGCCCGGAGCGCCCCGCGGTGCTCTTGTTTGGCCTCGTCGTCGCGCCGCCGGTCCGCGTCGCGCCGAGCGTTCCGACGCTGATCGAGGTCGACCCGGAGGAACAGCATCCAGCCGAAGAAGGCAACAGTTGGGACGACTGCCACAACCTGGAGCGCGAGCTGCGTCAGTACATCCCGGCGGCGGAGCGGCAGCGACCTGCGCACCGCACGGGGTCCCGAATCACGGGAGGCGACTGAACCAGGCCATCGAGAGGCCGCTGGTGGCGAGGAGCAGGAGGAGGGCGCCGCCGATGAACCACGCGCTGGCGTCGACCTCCTCGGTGGTGAAGCCGATCGAGGACCCGATGTCCTGGTAGACCTCGCGCAGCTCGCCTTCGGTGAAGGCCGAGAAGAAGGTGCCCTCGGTTTCCGTGGCGATGGTCTCGAGCGAGTCCCGGTCGACGGGAACGGGGACGGTGATCCACGGGGTCGCCGGGTCGGCGATGGTGCCGTCGTCGGTCCCGAAGCCGATGGTGGACACCGGGACGCCCGCGTCGATCGCCGCCTGGGTGGCGACCTCGTTGGGACGGCCGTAGGTGTTCGATCCGTCGGACATGAGCACGATGCGGGCCGGCGGCGCGGTGTTCTCGTCGTCGGCGGGAACCGACTGGATGGCTTCGAGCGAGGTGAAGATGGCTTCGCCGATGGCGGTGCGCTCACCCAGCTCGGCGCCGGCGATGCCCCGCCGGATCGCCTCGCGATCGGTGGTGGGCGCCACCCGAACGGCGGCGTTGCCGTTGAACAGGACCAACCCGACGTTGATCTTGGGCGGTAGGACGTCGAGGAACGACGACGCCGCGGACTTGGCCGCGTCGATCCGGGTGGGTGCGACGTCTTCGGCCATCATCGAGAGCGAGGTGTCGATGGCCAGGATGATCGTGGCCCGCTCGCGGGGCACCTCGGTCTCGCGGGTGGGTTGGGCGAACCCGACGATGAGCGTCGCCAGAGCGAGCAGGAACATCGCCGCCGGGACGTGGCGGCGCCAACCCGGCTGGCGGGGCGCCACGCGATCGAGCAGCGCGATGTTGGTGAACTTGACGGCGTAGGCCTTGCGGCGGCTCTGGAGGATCACGTAGATCGCCACCAGGGCGACGACCACGACCAGGAAGGCAAGCCGGTAGGGGGACAGGAAGTTCATCGGACGGAGGGCCTCTCGGGGGGCATCGTGGGGCGGAGCCTGCGCTCGGCGCCGGCGGGGGCGGACGAGGGCGAGGTCATGTGCGGGTCCGCGCCATGGACTCGATGCGGTCGCGGCGGAGGGCGACGAAGCGCACGAGGTCGAGCAACCAGTCCGAGTCGGTGCGCAGGACGAGGTGGTCGGCACCGGCGGCGCGGATGTGGCGGGCGATCCGCTCGCGCTGGGCCAAGGCCTCGCGGTGATAGGTCTCGCGGAGTTTGCGGTTGGCGGTGTTGACCTCGCGGACATCGCCCGTCTCGGGGTCGAACACCGACAGCACCCCGACGTCGGGGAGCTCGAGCTCGCGGGGGTCCACGATCTCGACCGCGAGGGTCTCGTGCCGCGCGCCGAGCACGCGGAGCGGGCGCTCCCAGCCGTCGGGCGCCAGGAAGTCCGAGATGATGACGGCCATCCCGCGCCGGCGCATGGTGCCGTTGAGCCGCTGGAGGGTGCCGGCGAGGTCCGACGCACCCGGCTGCTCGGCCTTCGCCGTGCGCACGACCTGGTGGAGCAGCGCCTGGAGGTTGAGGCGACCTGACTTCGCGGGGATGATCGCGGTGTTCGGGCCGCCGAGGGCGATGGCGCCGACCCGGTTCCCGGTGCGGGCGGTCAGGTAGCCGACCGCGGCGACCGCGGCGACGGCGAGGTCGCGCTTCTCGCAGTCGGCGGTGCCGAAGCCCAGGCTGGCGGAGAGGTCGGCGACGACCCAGGTCTCGAGCTCGCGGTCGGCGATGGTCTCGCGGACGTGGGGCGTCTGCATGCGCGCGGTGACGTTCCAGTCGATGCGCCGCACGTCGTCGCCCGGGTGGTACTGGCGGGTCTCGCCGAGCTCCGAACCGTGGCCGGGGACGAGGCCTCGGTAGTCACCCTGCAACATGCCGTCGAGCCGTCGCGTGATGGCGAGGTCGAGGCGGCGCAGGACGTCGGCTGCGGGCCCGGTGGCCAGGCTGGGCGGGTGGTTCAGGATGCCTCGCAGCGCAGCGTTGGCGCTGCCTGGCGGCGTGCTCATGCGGTGGGCCGGACCCAGCCGCTGGGGGAGGCGGGGGCCTGCTGACCGCCCGGCTGGGTCGGGGCGATGCGCGGCGCCGGGACCGTGGCGAGCAGTCGGGCCAGGATCTGCTCGGTGGAGAGACCCTGGGCGAGGGCCTCGTAGGAGAGCACGAGGCGGTGGCGCAGCACGTCGGGGGCGATGTCGAAGACGTCCTGGGGGAGCGCGTAGGAGCGGCCCCGCAGCAGGGCGAGCGCCCGGGCACCGGACACGAGCGCCAGGCTGGCGCGCGGGCTCCCGCCGTAGCTGATCAGCTCGGTGAGCTCGGGCAGGTTGTAGGCGCCGGGGTTGCGGGTGGCGAGCACCAGGCTGACCGCGTAGTCGACGACGCCGTGGTCGACGTAGACCTGGTCGGTCGCCTTCTGGGCCCGGATCAGGTCCTCGAGCGAGAGGACCTCCGAGGCGCGCGGCGGGTTCACACCCATGCGGTGGACGATCTCGAGCTCCTCGGTGGGGCTCGGGTACCCGATGACGACCTTCATCATGAAGCGGTCGCGCTGGGCCTCGGGGAGGGGGTACACGCCCTCGGACTCGATCGGGTTCTGCGTGGCGAGGACGAGGAAGGGGTTCGGGACGTCGAAGGTCTCGCCGCCGATCGAGACGTGGCGCTCGGCCATGACCTCGAGGAGCGCGGACTGCACCTTGGCCGGTGCCCGGTTGATCTCGTCCGTGAGCAGGAAGTTCACGAAGATGGGCCCGAGCTCGGTGTCGAAGGTCTCCGACGAGCCCCGGTAGATGCGGGTACCGACGATGTCGGCGGGGAGCATGTCCGGGGTGAACTGGAGGCGGGCGTAGCTGCCGCCGACGACGGTGGCCAGCGTCTCGATGGCGAGCGTCTTGGCCAGACCCGGCACCCCCTCGAGCAGCACGTGGCCCCGGGCGAGCAGGCAGACGAGCAGCCGCTCGATGGCGCGGTCCTGGCCGACGATGACCTTCTTGATCTCGAACAGGGCCTGCTCGAGCGCCTGGCTCTGGAGCAGGGCGTCGACCACCGGCTCGGCGGCGGGTGGCGGCGCCGGCGCGACTGCTGGCGCGACCGGTGCACGGGGGGCAGGGGCCGCGCCGCCGGCGTACCCCTGGTCGGCCTGCGGGGCCACCCACTCGCTCATCGCCCGGCGGGCGGGCTCGGGCCGGGCCGGGGGCGGGGTCGGCGCACCCTGCTCGGGGTGGTCCGGGCCGGTGGGGGTCGTCATGCAGGTCTGTCTCCTGGTCGGGGTGGCCCGGAGCCCGAGCTCGGGGCCACCATCACGGGCGGTGCGGGGGAGTCGACCACGATCGACTGAAAACCAGGGTAAAGGACCGTCGACCGGTCCGGCCGCCCCGGGGTCCGATCGGCGTCCGCGGACCCTGGCGGGGTCGCGGCGACGCCCGGCGGTACGGTCGGGGGTCATGCGCGTGCTGGTCGTCGACGACGAGGTGGATCTGACCGAGGCCATCGCCCGCGGTCTGCGCCGCGAGGGCTACGCCGTCGACGTCGCGTTCGACGGGGACGAGGCGCTCGACAAGGTGTCGGTCAACAGCTACGACCTCGTCTGCCTCGACATCACCATGCCCCGTACCGACGGG
>Ga0105044_10002015_pt1 | contig 27616 bp, 27 predicted proteins | sample MAT01_FD_78092 | JGI IMG/M metagenome (GOLD analysis project Ga0105044, IMG submission 78092) | Freshwater microbial communities from Lake Fryxell liftoff mats and glacier meltwater in Antarctica - MAT-01 | ecosystem: Environmental > Aquatic > Freshwater > Ice > Liftoff microbial mat | place... | reverse complement strand
TACAATGTGGCATCGAGTTTAGGTCTTGATGCGATGTTCTCATGGAGCAATCGATTTGGTCTTGGTCGCAGAACCTATGTTGGCTCAGAGGTTCTAGAGGGTCCTCAAGAACGCATCTATAGGTTCAACACTGAGCAAACAGGATTTATTCCGTATCAGGACTGGGTTCGAATGAAGGGAAACACAACCGTTGAGGCTGAGACGATCAACGCGGGGATTGGGCAAGGCGCATTTCTCACAACCGTCATGCAGTTGGCTCGAATGGTTGCTGGAATTGGAAACGGGGGGAGAATTTTTCAGCCGCAACTCGTCCTTTCCGAGAATCCACAGGACTCAGAACGCAGGAAGGATCTGCGCGCCGAAGTGGAAAATCATCTGCGTCTTGAAGATAAGACTCGAAGTCTGATTATCAAGGGAATGGAAGAGGTCATTAGCGGACAACTCGGAACAGCGAGACTTTCCAAGATTCCTCAGGTTCAGTTTGGCGGCAAGACAGGCACAGCGCAGGTCGTCGATTTAGAAGTTTGGAGAAGGCGCGCAAAGACCGATAAAAAGTTGGAAGATCACGGACTCTTTGTGGGGCTTGCACCGCTTGATGATCCTAGGATTGCCGTTGCCGTGATTGTTGAGAATGGAGGGCACGGAAGTGGGACCGCTGCGCCAATCGCAAAGAAAATGGTGCAGTATTATATGCAAAAGTTGCAGACGACGGAGGTAAACGATGGAACAACGGCGAACTAGCTCGAGGCCTCGAATTTTAGAGAACTTTGATCGTCCTCTTTTCGGTACCGTCCTTCTTCTTTGTGGGATTGGTCTCATGACAATTTACAGTTCGAGTTATTTAAACCAAATGGAGATCTTTTATCGTCAGCTCATTTTTATGGGCACAGGCCTTGGAATTGCGCTCGTCATTAGTTTTTTGGACTATCGCATTTTTGAGCGTCTTGCGATTCCTGTCTATATCATTGCTGTCATCCTATTGATTTTGGTTCCTCTGATCGGTTCAAAGGCCGGAGGCGCTCAACGATGGTTGCATCTAGGGCCCTTTGTTCTGCAACCCTCGGAACCTGCCAAAATCGCTGTGGTGCTTTTGCTCGCCCGCTTTTACTCGCGAGATAAGGTCGATTTGCAGCGCGGATACGGACTGAGGGAACTTTGGCCCGTCGTTTTGATCGCGGGACTTCCCATTCTTCTGATTTTTAAGCAGCCGAATTTGGGGACTGCTCTATTAATCACTTTTACGACATTCACCATTATCTTTCTCTGCAACTTAAAATGGAAATCCTTAATAGTTTTGACTTTGGCGGGTCTCGTAGGCGCGCCCCTCGCGTATCAGTTTGTTTTGCATGACTATCAGCGAACTCGAGTAAAAACTTTTCTCAACCCTCAAAGCGATCCACTGGGTGATGGTTATCATACGATTCAAAGCATGATTTCAACCGGTAGTGGCCAGGTATTTGGAAAAGGTTATTTAAAGGGAACGCAGAGCAAATTGGAGTTTTTGCCCGAACATCACACAGACTTCGTCTTCTCCGTCTTCGCAGAAGAATGGGGTTTTTTTGGGTCTCTCGTCGTGATGGGCCTTTTCATCATTCTGATCTTTTTGGGCGTCGATGTTGTGCGCAAGTCTAAGGATAAATTTGGAGCGGTTCTAGCAATGGGATGCCTTTCGATTATTGCTTGGCAGGTGGTGGTGAACGCAGGAATGGAATTGGGACTATTGCCGGTCGTGGGAGTCACCCTCCCGTTTTTCTCGTATGGGGGAAGCAGTGTTTTGACCACGATGATCGCGGTAGGAATTTTATTAAGTATTGCAGCACGTCGACATATTTTTTAGATTCTAACAGAGGAGATTAAAGAGATGAAAAATTGCTGGATTCTTGGATTTTCAATGATAGGACTCATGGCTGGATGTACGAAATCTGGAAAGAATGAGGAGAGTAAAATGAGTGGAGCTTCGGTAAAGAATCCGATTGTAGAAATAACAACCTCCCAAGGCAAGATTGCCTTAGAATTGGATGCGAACAAGGCACCCAAGACGGTAGAGAATTTTTTAGCGTATGTGGATGCGGGTTTTTATACCGGTACGATTTTTCATCGAGTGATCGATGGCTTCATGATTCAAGGCGGGGGCTTTTCAAACGAGATGCAACAAAAGGCCACCAATGCGCCCGTTGAGAACGAAGCGGCCAATGGCTATAGCAATGCTCCAATGACGATCGCAATGGCTCGTACGAATGATCCAAATTCGGCGACGGCTCAATTTTTTATTAATCTGGCAGACAATAAGCGATTGGATTATTCGGGTCCCTCCAATCCTGGCTATGCCGCTTTTGGCAAAGTGATTGAAGGCGAAGATATTGTCAGAAAAATTGGGAAAATGAAGACAACGAACAAGATGGGATTCTCAGATGTTCCAGCTGAAACTGTGATCATTGAATCCGCTGCAAGGCGCCAAAATTAGCCTTGCAGATGGGGGCTGATGAAGCCCCTAATCTGGTCGCGTGAGGCGCTTCCAACCATTTGACTGGCTTCGGCCCCGTTCACAAAAACTTTAAGTGTGGGGATGCTTCGAATACCCAGCTGACCAGGAACCTCATAGTTATCGTCAACATTCATTTTGAGTACTTTGAGTTTGCCTGCAAATTCGGTCGCGATTTCATCTACAATAGGGGCAATCGCACGACAAGGTGCACACCAGGGCGCCCAAAAGTCTATTAGAACTGGAACTTTTGACTCCAAAACTTCGGTTTTAAACGCGCCATCTGTTACTTCTTTTACATTTCCCATAGCTTAAGCATACAACTGCAAAATCAAATCAGTGTAAAGTGGGACTGTGTCTCGACTGAGTTTTCAATTGGTCCTTAAACCTGGTGAGCCTGGGGTTTTGTGGGCTTTCTGGCGTATCCATAGTTTGAAGGCGACGGGGGTTTTAACTGTTCAGTGGGAGAAGTTTAAAAAGCAGATTGCCTTTCGAGCCGGCGAGGCGGTCGCGTCCAAATCAAATTGGCCTCACGAAACCCTTGGGAGTTATTTGGTTAGGCGCAAGAAAGTGGAAGCCAGCAGTCTTCAAGCCGCGCTTCAAGAGGCGAGCAAAAATCAAAGACCTCTGGGTGAGCAGTTGGTGATGAATGCACTCATTCCTTCACATGAATTAGGAGAGCTTTTAGAGAGTCATTTTCGCGAACGGATTTTCAATTCGGTGGCCCTCTCTCACGGGGAGCTGGAATTTGCTACTCTCGACGAGCTAAGTCTCAAGGACACAGATCAAATGAAACTATCTGGAGAATTTTTGCGATTGCTTTGGGATGCGGCACGCCTCCATTTGGATTTGGGAGCTTGCCGATCTCGCTTGTCGATACTAGGCTCAAAACCGATTCAGGCGCGCGGAGATTTCCTTTCCCTATTTCTCCTAAAGAACTTCGATTTTGGAATGGAGCGGCCAAAGAATTCACCCAAGTCCAGGGCTCTGATATCGATGCTCTCAGGCTTTTTGCAGTCGCTCTAGAGTTCGATCTTTTGTCAAAAGGAGCCGCACCAGACGAAAAAATTCGCAAGGACTTAGAATCCCTGACGGAGAAGTTTAAGACGGCTAAAGCTTTTCAGATTTTGAATGTAGCCGAAGATGCAACTGAAGACGTTTGTAAGAGAGCCTATTTGGATCTCGTCAAAAAGTACCATCCCGATCGTCTTCCTCCAGACTCGGATCCCGTCCTTAAAAGATTGGGTGAAGAATTGTTCGCCAAAATTAATGAAGCTCATTCCACGATGACCGATCCTGAAAAGCGGGATGAGTATAATGCGCTACTCCAGATCGAAAAATCAGGAGGGATGGAGCAGATCGAAAAAACCTTGGAAGCAGAGATGCTGATTCCTCAGGCCAAAATGGCTCTGAAGAGAAGGCACTACAAAGCTGCCCATGATCAGCTAGTGACGGTCATGGCAGCAATCAAGAATGATGGTGAACTCATTGCGGATTTTGCGTTTGCTAAATTGATGCAGCTCATTGATGCGAAAGTTCCGATCAAGGAGCAACTCAAAGAATTTCATAGTGAAATCAAGAAAGCATTGGCCTTGCGACCAAAGTACGGCGCTGCCTATTATTATCGAGGCATGGCCTATAAATTGGATAACCAAATGGAAAAGGCAGTAGAAGATTTCGATGAAGCGGTACAGTTTGATTCGAGTCTCGCAGAGGCTGCTTCCGAAGCGCGCCTCATTCGAAGTCGAAAGGACAAGAAATCCAAATGATTCTTTTGCTTTGTTGTTTTTATGCCCTCACGACACTTTTCATCGCGCTCTATTTAAAGTCATTGAGGTTTGAGCGTCTAAGATTTCTCCGCTGGTTTCTCTTCGTTACTGTCATTTTGCATCTGGCCGTTTTCTTAACGAATTCGTCGGATCCTCGGTGGATTACAACATCATTGCTTGGCGTCGCCGCATGGAGCTTGAGTTTGAGACGAAGTACGCTTTCGATCGTTTTGGTTCTTCTGCCCATACTTGTGGTGGTTTTGTTGTTCGATTCTTTCAATCGATCTGATTTGAGTTCGGGGGCTCTTCCCAGTCCATGGATCTGGGTCCATGTTTTGTTGATGATCGCCGGTGAAACTCTCTTCGTTCTGAGTGCTGCTGTCTCGATGGTTTACCTAGCTGCGAGTCGGGAGATGAAGATTTCTAAAAAAATGGCTTTTTTCTCTCGAATATCCAACCTCCCGGCGATGGAGGCTCTTCTTCAGGAGTTGATATTTGTTGGATTTTTGTTTTTGTCGGCAGGAATGGGAATGGGATTTTTCTTTGCTAAGCAATATTGGGAAGTGGGTTGGCTGCTTGATCCCAAAGTTTTGGCCTGTGTTGCGACCTGGCTTCTCTATGCGAGTCTTTTGATTTTGCGGCAAATGCGTTCTGGAATGAAAGGAAAAAGGTCAGCACAAATCGCAGTTGTTGGATTTCTTTGCATACTTTTTTTGGCGTGGGGGGTGGATCGATTTTTCCCCTCGCAGCATCTGAATTATCGCATGATGGAAATCCAGCCTTGAGTTTTTTTGTGATCAGCTTGGATTTTCATTCGGCACCGATGGAAGTTCGCGCTTGTGCTGCACCTCGAGATCTATCGATCGTGCACAAAATTTTGAATCCTCTCAGTGAGAAGGTTTGGCTCTCAACTTGTAACCGCGTTGAGATCTACGGAACTCAAGGCCCCGATACTTCTTCAAGCCCTGAATTTATTCTCGAGTCGTGGATGAAACTTTGTGGGATGAATTCTGGACATCGAACTGCATTTAAAATTTTGAAAGATCGCCTGGCACTTGAGCATCTCTTCCGGGTCACAGCGAGTCTCGAATCCATGGTTGTCGGTGAAACGCAAATTCAAGGTCAAGTGAAGCGCGCTTATGAGGACGCGATTGGAAACGCATGGGTGGGAATTGAGCTCCATCGCATATTTCAAAAATCCTTTAAGGTCTCAAAAAAAGTTCGCACTCAAACAGAGGTAGGTCGATTGGCTGTGAGCATCCCAAGTATAGGAGTTAAACTCGCTGAGAAAATATTGGGGGATTTGGGCACACAGTCAGTCGCCGTATTTGGATTGGGTGAAATTGGTCGAAATGCCGCTGAGCATTTTGCCAGCGTTCAGCCCCGTGAAGTTCAATTATACAATCGAACGGAATCGGTGGCCATTTCGCTGGCCGATCGCCTTCGGTCACAGAATGTGACAGCCACAGTCCTCTCGAATCCCGATCAACTACTTGAGAATACGAATATTTTGGTTTTTGCCGCAGACGCTCCCCTCATATCTTTGGGCGACATGAAGGCTAAGGATGAAAGAGGAGAGGCGTTCTTTATATTGGATTTGGCTGTGCCTTCTCAAGTTCCGAGTTTTTCGCTTCGGAATGGATTCGTTTTTCGCATCGATGATCTTCAGAAAATCGCCGAAGAGAATATGAACTTGAGGTCTCAAGAGCTCGGACGTGCCGAGAAAATGATTGAAGATGAGGTTAATTCTCTCGAACAATTACTTTCCTCCAAGACCCTGGACGATGCACTTCGAGATGTTTCCCAGAAGACCACCATGATCGCCGATCGGGAACTGAAAGAGCTCCGGCCACGCCTCACCAAGATTTCAGATTCTGACTGGTCAGAAATTGAAAAAATGGCTCGAAGATTGAGTTCCAAAGTTTTACAGGATCCTGTGCTTGAGCTAAAATATCGGGCAAAGCAAGGGCTTGAGCCCGAAACGATCCTGGAGTTTTTTAGGAGTTTATTCAAAATCTAATGGCCACTAAGACCTACATCATTGCGACTCGTTCATCACCTCTGGCGATGTGGCAGGCTCAGTTTGTTCAGTGGCTGCTTCAAGAGCAGTGGTCAGAAGATGTTTTCCAGATTCTGGGAGTCACAACCGCGGGAGATGACCAAAGCATTTCTATTTCGAAGGAAGGCGGCAAGGGCCTCTACATAAAAGAGCTCGAGGTCGCTCTTTTAGATAAACGTGCGGATATTTGTGTTCATAGTATGAAGGATTTTCCTGTGGAGCCGGCTGCGGGCTGCTCTCTTGCCGCCGTTGTAGAGCGAGGGGAAGTCCGAGATGTCTTGATTAGCAAAGGCAAAAAGCTATTAAAGGACTTTACGCCCGAAATGAAAATTGGAACGAGTAGCCTCAGACGACGGGCACTGCTGCGTTCTCAAAACGTCAAAACTCAGATCGTGGATATCCGAGGCAATGTGGATACAAGGATCAAGAAGATGGAAGCAGGAGAGGTCGATGGAATCATCTTAGCGGCAGCAGGAGTTTTGCGTTTGGGTCTTGAGAATGCAATTTCGGAGTATTTTGATCCAACGATATTCGTGCCTGCACCTGGTCAGGGCGCGATAGCTGTTGAGTGTCGTTCTGACGACGATGATTTGAGGCTCAAGTTACGTCGAATCCACCATGACGAAAGCGGACAAGCCTGCACGGCAGAGCGCGCGTTCTTAAAAGCAATGGGAGCCAATTGTGCTCTGCCTCTAGGTGCCTGGTGTGAGATTGAACAATTTCAAATGAAGCTTCACTCCTACCTTTCGGATCCCGACGGAATTCAGGTGATGATGGACCGGGGAGTCGCTCCCATCGGCTATGCAGAAAAACTGGGAGACGAATTGGCCGAAAGATTCCTTCATCAGGGTGCTAAGAAAATCTTGGATAAAATTGGAAAGCCGTGAAGACGCATCTAGCTGTTCTTCTGAATCCTGAGTCTTTCATTCTAGAATTGAAAAAGGCATTTCCTCAAATTCGATGGGTTTTGCTCCCAGGACTCGAGTTTCGAAAGCTCAAATCTCGAATTCCAAAAAAATCATTCGATTTTGTTTTGATTACCTCAAAAACTTCAGTTCGGTTTTTGTCGTCACTTCCGAAAGCGCGCCAAATCATCTGTATAGGCCCAAAAACCTATGAGGCCTTCAGAAGAAAATTCAAATTGAAAGCTCGAGTCTTGAAAGCCTCACATTCTGAGGGGATTTTGAAATTTTTTAAAAAGACTGAAGCTAGCATCTTTTTTCCTCGCTCCAAACTGGGAGATCCTAGATTGGTGCAGTCATTGGAAGCTATTGGATGCCGGGTGACAACCAGTATGCTCTATACGACCAAAACTCATTCGGTCCGCCTTCATTTAAAGAGGCTGGTAAAATCCCGTCAGTTGAAGGCCTTTTTTTTGACCTCTCCTTCGAGTCTTAAAGTGGTACTTCGCTCGATTTCAAAGCAAGAATTGAAAAGGCAAAAATGGAGCTTTGTGGCCATTGGGCCCACGACCAGACGGCAGGCCAGACTTAGCGGTTTGGCTGTGATACAGAGCCAAAAGCCAGATTTGGCTTCGATGGCCCGCTCGTTCCTGAGATCTTGATCTTTATCGAGTCCCCTGCCATGACCTTCAGATGTCGAAAAAGCATGGGCAGCGAATGATTGAGGAAAGTGAACTGGAGCCCATTGCGTTTAAATATTCGGAGCCCCCCACTTTAATTTATTTCACTTGTCCGGAGGGAACCTCACTATGCCCTCGTTCTGGATTTCCTGATTTTTGGACTGCCCACATCTGGTATGTACCTTCGAAGTCACTCGTTGAGCTCAAATCATTGAAACTCTATGTAAATAAATTTCGAAATGAATCTCATTATCACGAAGAATTGGCGCATTTGATTTTGAAGGATCTTAAAAAGGCGCTAGTGCCTCGCTATTTGAAAATCGTGATGGACTATACTCGGCGTGGAAATATTCAGACCGATATCATCGTCGAGTTCTCAGAGAAGAATTATTGGGGCCCTAAAGCCCCGGAATGGAAAATCCGCTACGATTTTCGTTAGTTCTGGCGTGGGAGTCCTGTAAGAGCTCGAAACTTTCGAAGGCTGGCTTTGCATTTGGACCCCCACCATGACTTAATTTCGTGCCTCTCAATCGCAGCGTAGCCTCCTACGCCCGTGACCATCATGAGATAGTAGGCAATCTCCGCCCCTCGAGAGTCATTGAGTCCTGCCACCATGAGAACAGAGGATACAATGGCGAGCGCCAAATAAGAGGCCTTTCCTAAGTTCCAAGCGACTCGAGGCCGGTCTTTTAATTTATCCCTCATCCTGACGGTCGCCTTAGCAATAATAAGACTCCACGAGCCTTCTGCGATCCAAGAATAGAGAACGGTTTTGACTAGAGCCCAGCTCATGAGGTGTTCATCAATCCCCAAGGCATAGGCGTGCAAATGAAAAATCCCGATATAGAGCCACTGAAGGCTGAACTCTTTGAGCCAGGTTTCTACGAATCCGGCGTCTCGCTCCGAAAGTTGGAATACTCCATGCTTCGTCACCCATCGGACATATTGGGGAGTTAAAATTTGAAATCCAGCTGAGAGAGCGGCCCCCACCTCAGCCAAAACCATAGCATCTCCGAGTGGAACCCCCTGACCCTGAGTGAGGTAAACGACGTAAGCTGCCCAGTTGGCCAATGCTCGTGCAACCACATAAATATAGTCGGCTCTTTTGTTATGCCCATGAAAGGCCCCCTGAGCTTCAAGCTCCTTAGCCACTCTAAGGGCCTCGGGTCCTAGGTTTGCTGCAAGCCTCTCGACGCTTGGTCCTAGATCTTGAGCTTCTCTTAGTTCTGGGCTGAGAAATGGATCGACATAACTGGGTTGGTCTGTGTCCGGCCCTTTGCCCTGGGCAAAGCTTGAAGCTGAGAGACTAAGACTCACAAGGAGAAAGGAAAAAATTAATTTTGCTTTCACTTCTTTATCAACCCACCGCCCCGATTGCGAACAATTAGAAAATCACGACTAACAGCAACCAGAATATCTGTCGATCAGAAGATGAGTTGGCAATCAAAAAATTTCGGTTTTTTTGCCAGTCTCTTGACTGACGTGTTCCAGATTTCTTAGCCAAGCATCCTTCGGAACATAAGAAAGTGCGGAATCTTTCACTCGCTCGTGAATTCCTCCCAGACGAATATCTTCCTCAGAAATTTCTAAACGTGAAACACCTTCGAGAGGGATCAAGTCCTGGTTCCAGGGGCAAACTTCCTGGCAGATATCACAACCAGCAATCCAATTATTCCACTTGGGAGTCTTCGCAGTGAACGCACCTCGATGCTCGAGGGTCCAATAAGAAATACAGAGTTCGGTTTTGAGGACGGAGTCTTCGAGCGCCCCGGTTGGACAGGCCACAATACAGCGTTCGCAGGTTCCGCAGCGGTTCGTGGCATTCAAAGTGGCCTGAAAGGTTTCGAGCGCGATATCGGTAAAAATCTCGCCCAAAAAAAGGAAACTTCCATATTCCTGATTAAGCACTAGGGAGTTTTTTCCCTGCCAACCCAGACCAGCTTGGGCTGCCAAGACTTTTTCAAGAACCGGGCTTGTATCAACGCAGATTCGATACTCAAAGGCTCCGAGGACTTTGATAAGCTCGAGCACTGTCTGTTCGAGTTTGGTCTTGAGGACCTCATGATAGTCTTGACCCCACGAATAGTTAGAGACTTTCAGTGGCCCCGCTGCCCAGCCAGGAAAATAATAGAGTCCAAAACAAAGAATGGAGCGGACGTTTGGAAAGTAAGCTTTTGGAGATTGGCGCTCCAGCTTTCGTCGCTCCATATATTCCAAACCAGCTCCCTTATAGTGCTTTAGCCATTCGTCGTAGTGACGAAGACTTTCAGGACGGATCTCCGGCTCTGAGACGCCAGCTTTTGCCCAGCCCAGGCTTTCCGCAAATTTTCCCAGATCTAGTTTAGGAGACATCGAGCATTTGTAGCCTCAATCCTTAACGCGAAGAAACTTTTTGATCCGATTTCGATCCTCATCGCTTATGTGGAAGAATTTACAACCCATTCCCGGTGGGGTGAAGGCCGTTCGGTTTACCTGAGCCCATCGAACTTCGGCCCAGGCCGAAATTTTCTCATCCTTGCCTAGATTTAACAGGAATCGAAAGGACTCCCCAACAACGAGCGGGGGATTCATTTTCATGAACATTCCGTTGGGACTGAGATTGTGTATTTTGGTGCGAAAAGGGCGGTCTTCAAAGGGAAGCTGAATGACGATTTCTATATTCTTGGGGATTCGATTCTTTGAAACCGCCTGTCCCTTGAGACGCTTTCTCCAATAAATCCATCGCCCCTTCAAAAAAGTTTGATTTCGGACGAATACAAAAATGATGTAGATGACGACCAGTATGCAAATTGCAGCTGCCAGAATTTGGAGGGTGACTTCCCACTGATTCGAGCGTTCGAATCCAGAACCTAGGGCATCAAATACTCGCTGTCGATCCACGCTCTATTTTGGCACGAGACTTACAATTGATTCAATATGGTGAGTTTGAGGAAAGAGGTCGGCGATTGTGAAGCGCTTGATTTGATAGCCGCCCTTCTTAATCAATTGCGTTAGATCCACAATCAGAGACTCCAGATTACATGAAACATAAGTGATGGCGGGCGGACTCATTCGCTTGAGACTTTCGACTGTTTTGAGGGCGCCCATGCGAGGGGGGTCCAAAAGAACGAAATCAAAAAATCGCTTCTCTCGAAGGAGCTTCTCTAAAGTTTCCGAGCAGTCCCCCGCTATCCATTCGACTTCCGCCGAATTCTTTCTGGCATACTCGAGAGAAATTCCTTCACTCTCGACTCCCGTGACGCTCTCAAAATAATCGGTCAGTGGAACACTAAAATTACCTATTCCACAAAACAGATCGAGAGCTGCTTTTTTTTGTTGAAGATCAATGACGTCATCTTCAATTCGCTTCCAAAGAAGTTCATTCACCTGCAAATTTCCTTGGCTGAAACATGCATCGGAAAATTTAAGCTGATGGCCATCAATCTCATACGAATTGAGAGCGGAAATATTGACGTCTTTCGTATCGGGGAGTGATGCGACTTGGCTGCAAATGCTTTCAAAAAATCCATCCACTAAAATGGGGCATTCTTCCAGCGCAAAAGTTTGGTGAGAATGGGGCTTGAAAAAGTGAGGCTTGCCATTCTTCACTTGAATGCGGACTCGATGCCGATAGCCAAATGGATTGGGAGCGTGGATTTGATCCATCTCTAGATTCTTTACAAAGGGTGCGAGAGGGGAGCGTCGAATCCAATGCTTTGCCATTCGAAGTTTCCAAGCAGACTGTTCGCTCATCGGAAGATGTTGAAAGTCACATCCGCCACAAATCTCAAAGTGCTTGCACTCTGCTTCAATTCGAGTGGGGCCGGGACTTTCGATTTTTAAAAGTTTTGCGAGATATCGCCCCTTTTTTTTCTCGAGAATTTCCGCATCTACTTCGTCGCCGGGCGCCGTTTTTGGAATAAATATTTCTGAGTTATCGACGCGGGCAAGGCCTTCGCCCAAACTTCCAAGGCCCTGAATCTTGACGCGCAGCCTCATGCCTTTTTCGAGCTCTCGGTCTGATTCACGCTGCGTCATAGTTGATGCAGGGAATTAAGTCACAATCTGCGCGGCGTCAACTCTGGGTTTTTAGAAAAGCCATGTTATCCTTAATTATGGCGATCGACGGATTGATTGCTGAAAAGTCTAAGATCATGGAGGAGCTGTTGCGTTTGACAGCCCACATGCATCAAGCCCTTTCGGCGAATCAAACAGAGCAATTTGAAAACTTCTTGGAGCTACGTGGAAAGGCTTTCGACCAGCTACTTAGATGTGACGCTCAACTCAAAGGAGTCGCCACACCTCAAGATGAACTTTGGATTCGCCAACTTAAGATGATCGAGACCAATGATGGCGAGGTTGTTCAGTTCATTCAGCAAATGAGGCAGGATTTTGTGAATGAGGAAACGCTCGCAAAGCGCGAAAAGGGAGATCTGTTACAAGCCAATATGACGGATCCACGCGGCAATAGAATTCAAGTTCGAGGGTAAAAAGGAGAAGGCTATGTCACAAATCAAAAATCTCACGGTAGACGGAAATTCAGTTGAGGTTGAGTCTGGAAAAACTTTCGCGATGATCTCACAGGAGATCAAGCGAGGGCTAGGACCTCAGCGTGTTCTAACCGAAATCATCATCGACAATCGGCCGATTGATTTGAACGAAGAGGAAAGCCTTTCAACCAAGTCGATTTCAGAATTAGGCGATGTGATTTTTAAAACTCGTGATGTTGTTGAGCTTTTTCGTGAGTCGCTCCAACTTGCGCCGAAGATTTGCGAAGCTCTTCTGCTCGACTGTGACGATGTCGAAGGTTTCTTTAAAGCCAATGAGATGCGGCAAGCTCAAGAGCGAATTGGTGAACTGACATCTTTGCTCGAGTGGCTCCTTCAGTTGATTTCAGGAATGCAGCAGATTGGCGGACAAAGTCTTGAAGAGATGAAGTTTGGAGACGTTTCGGTTTCTGAATCCGTCGGCCGAATGCAATTTCTTTTGGGGAAACTGCATTTGCAGTTGGCCGGTCAACAATGGGATCTGTTCCGTGAAACTCTGGGCGGAGATTTCAGAACGGAAGTCACCGTTTGGAAGACGCTTTTTGAAGTCGCTTGCGAGAGCTGGAATCCTCAGGCTTCAGCGCGCGTGTCATAAGATCGCGAATTGCGTTTCGAGGGTCCTGTTCTCCTAAACAAATTTTGTATACCTGCTCGCAGATCGGGATCTCCAGGCGAAACTTCTTTGCCAAGGCTCGCACTTGCATCACAGTATAAAACCCTTCTGCTGGACCCGATAAGCCGGCGAGAATCTGTTCCAGACTTTTCCCAGTTGCAAGCTGTAGGCCGAGTTGGCGGTTTCGACTCAAGTCCCCGGTTGCCGTGAGCCAAAGGTCCCCCACACCGGCCAGTCCACTCACGGTCGAGTGCTTTCCGCCCATCGATTTAACCAGCATCGATATCTCATTGAGTCCGCGAGTAAGGAGAGCCGCTCGAGCATTCATTCCAAGGCCCAGTCCGTCAGAGAGCCCACAAGCAATCGCCATCACGTTTTTGAGAGCCCCGCAGGTTTCAACTCCTAGAGGATCTGTGCTCGTATAAACTCTAAAAAAATCGGTCGAAAAATAAACGGCACCCGCGTTTATAAAACCTCGGTTCTCTCCCGCAAGGACACAGGCCGAGGGTTTCTGCTGCTGAACTTCTTCTGCGAAGGTGGGACCCGAAAGGCTTGCGAGAGGACATCGAAGATATTTTTTTGCGAGGGGAGTGAAGGTTTTTAGCGTCTCGCGGTCAATTCCCTTGGAGGCGTTAATGAGACCTGCAATTTTTCTCCCTTTGAGAAGCCCTAGGATATGGTGGATTTCTTTGAAGGGAGTGGCGAGCAAAACGAGGGTTTTAGAATCCAAGCACTTCGAAAGATCTTCCACTTTGTTTTCAAGGCCCCAGAACTGCACTGGATGTCCATTTGCCTTAAGCACGCCTCCTAACGCAGAGCCCCAAGCTCCGGGCCCAAAGATCAATACTTTTTCAAACCTCGCAGGCAATGACGCTCTCATTCTTCTGGCATAATAGAGAGGTGTTTGAGGAAAAGCTAGAATCGAGCCACTCAAAACCCTTTCTGGGCATTCAGTTTGAATGTTGCAAGGTCTATTCGCGCATCTACAAGAATGAAAAAAAAAATATTTACCGGGGTCGATGCCCAAAGTGTCTGAGAACTGTTGAAGTAAAGGTCGATTCTAAGAACGGGACTTCGTCTCGATTTTTTAAGGCTCTATAGGAGGAGAGGTTCATGAGTTCTCGTTCGGTAGATCGCGATCAGTGGCTAGAAGCTGTCCACGAACTTGAGAATCAGCTTTCACGTGCCGAATCGCCAGATGAAATCGCTTCCCTTTGTCGCCGCCTTCTTCATCTCTATCGCCAGGAAGGGCCAACACAGAATCTTCAAAAAGCAGCAAAGTTTTGCTATTTGGCAGCCGACGCCTATGTTGCCATGGGTCGGATGGCTCCCGCTGTTGCGCTCCTCAATGTACTTCGAACATTTTCTGGAGCTGAGAATTTATCTAAACGACTTCATCGCAGAATCTCAGATACCTTTAGCCTTCCAGTTCAGAAGGCTCACAAGCGAGATGATCATCTTCCACCACCCACTCCCTTTCAGGAATTGAAGGGATTCGTTACTTTTGAGAACCAAGACGAAGATTTAATTCGACATCAGTGGGTTGAAACGGCTCCCCAAAAAGCTCCGCTTTTTTCGTGGCTTCGATCGAGTGAAGTCTTTGATCTCATTCACCTCGTCTCCAATCGAGATTTGCCACCGGGTGGCCTGCTCTTTCGCGAGGGGGATCGTGCGGAAGCATTTTATATTGTTGCAGAAGGTGAAATGGAACTCACCAGCTCCACAGGATTCTCACGCAAATTCAAAGAAGGAGAATGTTTTGGTGAGATCGCACTGCTCGGAAATATGCGCAGAACCGCAACGATGAGGGCGGTGACAGGTACAAAACTTTTGGAGTTTTCTGACCAGGCGCTTCGACAATGTTTTGAAATTAATCCTCAACTCGAGTCGAAGGTCATGCATTTTTACGAACTTCGAATATTTTTAAATTCAGCAAGTCGAAGCCATATATTCAAAGGGATCTCGATGGCGAGCCTGGAAGTGATGTGGGATCAGCTTACAGCACTGCGAATTCCTAAGGATCGAGTTCTCTTTGAAGATTCCAAAAAAATTGATCGCTTTTATCTGATCACCAAAGGTCACTGTGAGGGCTATGCTGGCAGCCAGAAAGTTGTGACTTGGGGTCCTGGTCAATTTGTGGGGCGCGCCACCTCGCTCTCAGAGATCAAAGCATCTGAAGAATGCAATCTCCTAGAGTGCCATGAACTCGTATTTCAGGAATATTTTGCAGACTATCCTCACCTCAAAGCCGCCTTTGAAGAGCGTGACAGCAGCCATTTCTTCGAGGGCGAAATTACGAATAAAGTTTTGATCGATTAGAACGCCCCTCTTTGTTAGTCATTCTTCATGAAAATAATGGACGGTAAGAAGGTTCTGATCATGGGACTTGCGAATGAGCGTAGTATTGCTTGGGGAATTGCCAAGGCACTTAAGGCGGCCGGTGCTCGACTTGCATTTACTTATATCGATCTCATTGAAAAGCGAATGCGCCCCTTGGCGGAAGAGCTAGGTGCGGATTTTATTGTTCGTTGCGATGTGAGCAAGGACTCTGATCTTCAAGCACTTGGTGCCGCTGTAAAAGAAAAATGGGAAGGTGAACTTCACGGTTTCGTTCATTCAGTCGCTTATGCGGAACGCGAAGATTTGGATCGTGATTTCGTTCTTACTTCTCGAAAGGGATTTTTGACCGCTCTCGAGATCTCCGCCTATTCCCTGATAGGCGCAACCGCTCAGTTGCTTCCCGCCTTAGAAAAAGGAAAGGGTTCCGTCATTACGTTAACTTATTACGGCTCCTAGAAAGTGGTGAAGAACTACAATGTGATGGGGGTGGCGAAAGCTGCACTCGAAGCGAGCGTTCGGTATTTGGCAGATGATTGTGGTCGTAGGGGAATTCGAGTCAATGCGATTTCTGCGGGACCCATTCGCACATTGGCAGCGAGTGGAGTAAAAGACTTTCGTTCGATTCTTACAAAGATTGAAGAGCGAGCCCCTTTAAGAAAAAATATCACCATCGATGATGTGGGCAAAACCGGACTCTTCCTCGTCTCCGATATGGCCAGTGGAATCACGGGCGAGATCATTTATGTGGATTCAGGATTTAATATTTTAGGGGCGTAGGGACGCGCTAACGTCTGAGGATGGCGTTGATCCAATCAACATTATCGGTTTTGACTGCCGTAGCTTCGACCTCGGCCTTTCCAAAACTATTGCCATATCTACCGCTTTGAAATTGAACGGCGCCGTCGTCCAGAAATGGGCCCTTAAGGCTGAGTGTGCTGATGGCGCGTCCACCTTCTTGAAATGAAGTGCTCGATTGGAAATTCTGCTTTGTAAATTCTGAAGCTTCCTTAAGAAGATCCCGCTTATCGAGGCCAATCTCTTTATAATTCACTTGGGTTACTTTGATCTTTGTGGCTCCTGCGCCTTGATCCTCAAGTCGAACATTCAAGAGATCAGAAATTCCATTACCGAATTTTGAATCTACCTCAGTTCGAACCTCTTCCTCTGTGGCATCCACATTCTGACTGGCATAATCTTTTGCCACTTTGAGAATTGAATCTCTTAAGTCTCTCAAATCTTCTTGAGTCGGATCCGACAGAGGCTTCTCTGGCTTTAGAGTCTGTTCGATTTGGGAAAACGGAATCTGCTTCTGGGGGCTTTCAACCTTGGTGCGCGTATACAAAACGGAGCGGTTCGAAAACGGGTTGAATCGGATTCCCATGAATGTCTATCGACGCTTCGCCCCAAGAACTTTAGGAGAATCCCAAGATTCTCCTAAACACTTAAATTCACTCAGTTTTTAGACAACTCACTCGGCTTAAGTGCTAATTCGGGTTCGCTGCAAAATCGCAATGAACATTCCCTGACAGTTGTGAACGTCTGGGGAAAGCACGAAGTAGGGATCAAATTCACCAAAGCTTTGAAGAACTTTCTCGTCCCACTGAAATCCAAAAAAATTGGAAACATAGGGAACGATGAATTCTCTCAAATAGCTAAGTGCCGGAACCAAGCGATATGAATTATGAGAAGTCCTTAGGAAATTCTCAACTTGCGCTTCATTCTCTGACTTATTCAAAGACGTGGTCGAATAAATAAGATGCCCACTGAGTTTCAGTTTGCGAGCGCCTTCGCGAAGTAGAGCGGCCTGCAGCTTATGCAATCGAGTCAGCTCCTCCTTCTGAAACTTCAGTTTCAATTCCGGTCGACTCGCCAGCTCTCCTAAATGGGAGCTGGGTGCTTCAACCACAACAACATCCAAACTCTTCACTTCACCAATCTGTGAGTCAGTGACAATTCGGTAGTTATCAATGCCTGCTTTTGCGGCTCGGTCTCTGAAAATCTTGAGTCGTTTGCCGTCGGCTTCATAAATAAAGACGCTGCCTTTGTTGCGCATCATCGTAGCAATCGCCAAAGCGTTTACGCCGTGATTTGCACAGAGGTCTAAAACTCGGTGACCTGGTCGCGTATTTGAAAACAATGAAAAAATCTGTGAGGCTTCGTCTTGAAATTCAAAAAGCCCTCGATCCAAAATGGGATGGGCTTTTCCCTCTTCCGGTTTTCCCATTTCAAATCCCCAAGGACTGAGTCCCGTTTTCTTAATCTTGAGGTCCTCCGCAATCTGAGTCTGCGGAAACGCCTTCAGATCGGCCTTTAAAAAATTTAAGCGAAGAGCCGTCTTGGGCTTCATCGAGAAAATCGTCGCGAGTTTATGAACGCGATCCTTAGAGAATCTCTCAGAAAGTTGCTCTTCGATCGCCTGTCCGAGGGGTTCTTTTCGGAAGTAGAGTTGAAGTTTTTCTATGACCGCTGGAGCAGCGAGGAATCGCTCTTTCTCCGATAGGCCCAGTTCTGAAAGAAATCGATCGACTCCGGCTTCAAATGTCTCGGCCTTTGGCTTCCATTTTGTCAGAAATAATTCAGTGGGATTTTGAAGAGCCTTCTTAGCCGCTTCGGAATTGCCTTTGGATTTCGCGACTTCCTTTGCCGGCTTCACTTCTTTGGCGGGCTTAACGAACTTGGCGGGTTTTGCCGCTCTTAAAGGCTTTGCTACTCTTACGGGTAAAGGCTTTGCTACTTTTACTACGGGCTTAGATTTTGCCTTCGATGTCACTTTTTTCACCAACTTTGCTACTTTTTTGACCAATTTAGCCGCCTTTGACTTCATTCCGGGCTTAGATTTCTGCGATCGTGCATTCTTCATTAACACCTCATATTCCGCCATAAACAGCTTTAAAGCCATTTAATGGCAGAAAAGCGCCAAAACTCAAGGAGGCAGGTTAAGGAGACTTAGTGGGGGAATCAAGCGAGATTTACTGTCTTTTCAGCTTTTGATCATCCAGCTCAAACGTTAAAGATGACCATGCCCAATCGACTCGCTTCTGCAAGCTCACCTTATCTTCAACAGCACAAAGACAATCCGGTGGATTGGTATCCCTGGGGTCCCGAGGCACTTCAAAAATCGAAGACGGAAAACAAGCCCATTTTTTTGAGCATTGGTTATTCGTCTTGTCACTGGTGTCATGTCATGGAGCGCGAGAGTTTTTCAAATCTTGGCATCGCCGAAGTCCTCAACAAACTCTTTATTCCTATTAAAGTAGATCGAGAGGAGAGACCAGACCTTGACCACCTTTATATGCAGTCGGTGATCATGATGACCGGAGCCGGAGGTTGGCCCTTGAATGTTTTTCTGACACCTGATTTGCGGCCCTATTTTGGAGGTACGTATTTTGCCCCCGACGCTCGCTATGGGCGCCCACCCTTTGGTGAGCTCTTGATCAAGCTCTCTGCACTATTTCACGAACAGCCTGCAGAAGTAAAAAAGAATGCCGATCAACTGACGGCTATGCTTGTTCAGCAGGGCAGATATTTTCAGCCACGCGAAAAAATTGATCCGTTAATTATTTCGAAGATTTTGTTAAACGCCTCAAATAATCACGATTCGAAATTCGGCGGCCTAGGTCAGGCGCCAAAGTTCTTTTATGTTGATGCACATCGTCTCATGCTTATGAAGGGCAGAGAAATTCAGAACCCAGAATTAATTGCGAAAGTTGAAACTACGCTGAAGCATATCTCTTATGGTGGGGTCTATGATCAGGTGGGCGGAGGCTTTCATCGCTATTCTACCGATGCTGAATGGAAAATTCCTCACTACGAGAAGATGCTCTACGACAATGCGCTGCTCAGCGTGCTCTTTACCGAAGCTTATCAAGCAACTCAGAACTCTCTCTATCAGGAAATCGCAATTGAAACTCTCGAATGGGTACTCAGAGAAATGCAAAGCCCAGACGGTGGCTTTTATTCTGCCATCGATGCGGACTCGGAACATGAAGAAGGAATTTTCTATTCATGGGATCTCAAGGAACTTAAAAAGAATCTTCCTTCTGAAATATTTGATCGCTTGCCCATGTTCACAGAAGCGTTTGAATCCAAGCGAATATTTCATTTTTCATCGGCAGTTTCCAACGAGGATCGACTCGAAATTAAGGCGCATCTGAAAAATCTTCTCGCGATTCGCGGTCAGCGCGTTTGGCCGCTCATTGATCGAAAGATTTTGACGAGTTGGAATGGTCTAATGATTTCGGCCCTCTCAAAGGCTGCGAAGGTTTTTGATCGCAAAGACTTTGAAGAGGCAGCAATTCGAGCTGTTAACTACATTTGGACCAAAGGGCATCGAGAAAAGAATTTGGCGCACTGTTTTTTCGAAGGTCAGGCGAGCGAAGAAACTTTCTTAGAAGACTACGCCTATTTTGCCGAAGGATTGCTCGACCTCTTCGAGCTCACTAAAGATGCAAAATTTTTGGAGAGAGCTCAAATTCTTGCTGATGAACTTTTGGAGATATTTGAAGACAAAAAGGACGCTGGCTTTTGGTCGACTCCTGCTACGGCCACCGATCTTCTCATGCGATCGAAAGAAATTGCGGATGGTGCACTTCCAGCTCCTTATTCTGTCGCACTCGCACTACTTTCGCGACTTGAAATGAAAGAGCCTTTTGAACGATCACTCAAGGCCATTTTAGGAAATGTTGAAGAGGGGCCGGGTGGCTTTAACCGGTTGGCGCTCGTTCTGGATCGAGCAATTAAGAATCAAAGTCCGCCGGCTTGTGTCGACGATAGTTGTGTGGCGCCTTCAAACTGATTTTTAATGGAATTGTCGGGGCCTAAAATTAAGACTTTGGGCTTATGATGTTCAATTTCGGTTTCTGAAATCCAAGAATAAGCTGCAATGATCACTCGATCGCCACATCGAATGAGGTGCGCCGCAGCACCATTGCTTTCAATCCGACCACTGCCCGAGGGGAGTTCGATGGCATAGGTACGCAGTCGCTCGCCGTTTGAAATATTGTAAACCTCAACGGATTCATAAGGCTTAATCGCGGCCCCATCCAAAAGGGCGGCATCAATTCCGATGCTGCCTTCGTAATCCAAATCGGCTTTGGTCACGACCGCATTATGAATTTTGGATCTCAAAAACTCTCTCATACGACGTTCAGATTCTAGCGATTCGCAGTTGATTTGGCTACCGACTCCACCTTTAATAGATGTCTTGACCCTCTTTATTCTTAAAACCCTCAATTCACTTTTAAAGCTTTTAAATGGAGAAACAGCGCCCTCTCAAATTGCCGCAGGAATTGCCTTTGGTTTGCTCGTCGGGCTCACTCCTTTTTTAAGCCTTCACAATCTCTTTTTATTCATGCTGGTTTTTCTGCTGCGCGTGAATCTATCGATGTTCTTTGTGAGCTTGGGAATTTTTAAGTTGGTCGCCTATTGGGGCGATCCAGCCTTTGATGCCTTTGGATATTGGATGCTGGTGAATCTTGAAGTTCTGAGACCATTTTGGATCAGCGTTACGTCGGGCGCCGTTTGGCCCTTCTTCCGATTTAACAATACGGTCGTGATTGGATCGCTTGTAACGGGCCTTTTGCTCTGGCTTCCTTTATTTGTTTGGTGCATTTGGGCCGTCAAAAAGTATCGATCCGGATGGCGCGAGCAAATTCGAAGTTCAAAATTCATGAAAGGTCTTAAGGCGACGCCCATTTATGGCCTCTATACAAAATATGAATCCTTTAGAGAAAAGATGAATATCCTCTCATGATTCGATTTAAAGTTTTTATCCCTGTTTTTCTGATTTTTGCACTGGTGGTTTGGTTTGCTATCTATCGCCTCGATTTATTTGTGAAAGCTGCGATGGAGGATGGCATCTCAGGAATCACAGGGACAAAAACAGATATCACACACTTGAGAATTTCATTCTTTGATTCGAAGCTTTCCATACGAAAACTCGAAATCGCATCGAGTACGGAAGCCTTAAAAAATTCAGCAGAGTTCGGTGGTATCGTTGTAGATTTTCAATTTCTTCCACTTCTTGAAAAGAGATTCGTTGTTGATGAGTTTTCGATCACGGGCATTGCATGGGGAACCCCGCGTCGAACATCTGGGATTCTGCCGCCAAAGCCAAAATCTGAACCTTCTTGGTTTTCCGGGGTAGCGGATGAGGCCCTTTCTTCGCTTCAGTCAGAATTCGACAAACTTCCTGTGAATAAGCTTCTGGATTTTGAGCTTCCGAGTGATCCCAAGGAAATCGTGGATCGAATGGATTTGCAGTCGATCGTTGCTTATAAGGCCGCAAGCCTTCAGGCCCAGGAGCAACAACAGCGCTGGACCAATCGCTATAAAGAGTTGAAGGACATTTCGAGTTATAAAAAACTGATTTCTGATGCGCGCGCTCTGGTTCAAAATTTGCCTCAAGATCCTCAAGAAATCCTGAAGCGAGTAGAGGCAGTTCAATCCATTCTCAAGCAGATTGATGACGAGAAGAAAAAAATTGAAGGAATCTCACAAGATATTTCCGCAGATTTTTCAAATCTCCAAAAATTGCTTGAAACGGCAAAAGCTGCGGTCGAGGCGGACTATGAAAAGGCGAAAGGGCTGGTTGGATTTGATGCTTTCGACACTTCGACGCTCACCAAAATGATTTTTGGACGTCAGTGGGTGGATAGGGCTGAAGCGATTATTCGTTCTCAAAATGCCATCCGCGCGAAACTGGCACTTCTTTCGGCCTCGAACAAAGACGACGGCATTCAAGTTCAACCCAGAGCGAAGGGACGAGATATTATTTTTGTAAGACCTCAGCAAAAGCCGTCCTTCGTTTTGGCAAAATCAGATTTCTCTGTCCTTGCGACGGATCAAAAATACGAGATGAAAATGAGAGATATTAATTCTGCGCCGAAAATCTACGGCAAGCCTACTTCGCTTGATCTTAAAGGAGAGTTTAAGAATGCGGCGATTGGATCCGCAGGATTCTCGGGATTTTGGGATTATACGAAGGATGTTCCAAAAGATATTTACAATGCCGAGGTGAGAAGGATTCGAGCCAGTGACTGGCCAGTGGGAATTCCCAAGATTTTTCCTGTGAAGATCAGCTCGGGATCGGCCGATGCGGTTGTAAATTTTGACTTTCTCGGTCCGGTTTTGACGTGGACCAATCAAGTGAGCTTTTCAAATGTCGTCTGGAATTTTGATCAAGTTCCAAAGGCTGGAATTCTAGTTCCCATTCTGACGACAGTTTTCAATGAAGTGAAAAATTTTAAAATGAATTTCAAAATTACTTATAAAGAGAAAAAACTGAGTTTTGATATTATCAGTGACCTCGACGATCATTTGAAGCGAGGAGCCACTAAGTATTTAGATCAAAAATTTCAGGAATTTCAGGCAAGACTTCGTCGTGAGGTGGAGCAAAGAATCGGCAAAATTAAAGACCAGGCAACCACGGAGGTCAGTAAGTTTCAGAATGAACTCAAATCCAAAGTTGACTCAGCTCTCTCTGACGTGACGAGTTCGGCGGCGGAGGGCAATCAGCTTGTTTCGCAAGCCGAGCAGAAGGCCAAAGACGCAGCTGCCAAGAAAGCAACGGATGAGCTGAAAAAAAGTCTTCCTGGTCTTCCTGCGGGGCTTCCGAAACTGCCGGGCAAATTTAAATTTCCCTAGGGCGGCTCTTTTCATCTGAGATAATCGAAAATGGAGATCGCGTCCCAAGATCCATTGGCATTTTGCAAAAGGCCGATCCGAATATGAGGGCCTCGACGGAGTATTTTTAGTTCATGGCTTAATCCGTATTTGTCCCGCGACTTTTGAGAAACACGAACCACTCCTGATCCTGAATGTTGGGCTTCGTAGCCCTTTTTTAAAGCTCGAAGCCACTGCATCGGCAGGGGATCTTTCTTCAAAAACTCGATCACTTCATTTGAAAATCGAACGCCTCGGACTTCTGGGTCTCCATTCATTTTAAACGAATAGGTGTGGCCAGGGGTTAGGGCAGAAATATCCAAAGTGCCTTCCAGAATATTCTCGAGGTCGGTCGCTACTTTGGTGATATTGTCTGGCTCCTTCAAATCTCTTTCAATTCCTTTGAGGTTTTCTTTCAGGGCTAAATACCGGTCAAAGTCTTTATCGACTAACACCATAGCGGCCTCGTCCCCAAGTCGATCCGCAGTCTTCTGTCTGGAACTAATTTTCGCAAAAAACCAATTTAAATCCTGAGGGTTTTGAAGCTGCGGGTTCTCGGAAAGCAATATCGCTGCATAAATGAGAAAGGCATTTTGGCCGGGATGTTCAGAATTGAGTTCTTCAAACTTTGCTCGAATGCCGGCATCGAATTTGGGATCGAAAACAAGATTCTGAGCAAGATTCAAAGGAGTGAGGATTTTACCAACTCCTCCAGACTTCACTCTGCCTTCAGGTTCATCCCGGGTAGCTTCGGCATCTTTTGGAGATGAGGGCTTGATGGCTGGAAGCGGCGGAACTTCTGGGGAGTAAGTGAGTCGTTTGACTTCGTGAGCAGCCGCTTCATCACTTAAAAAGAAAAGTTCAAGTTTTTCGACGCGGTTGTCTTTGAGCCAGACCCCAATTTGCGCATAGCCGCGAAGGAACAAATAATCACCGTACTGACTTCTTTTTTTTGGTCGAATGACAAACGGTGTCTCAAGCACTTCTTGGACAAAAATTTTCCAGGCCAAATTTGAAAATGGAGGAAGGGCGGACCAAAATCCAGCTGTATCATCGGTGAGCGTAGCGGCATAATTGTTGGCCGCCTCCTCTTGCTTTTCAGGGTTCCAGCTTCCGACCATTGATTGATCGTGCCAATTCATATTCACTCTCATTTCATGCAGAGCCAAATTGGTGAGAATCGTCTTAATTTCCGTCGCCAGTTCATGGGAGAAGGCATTCAATACACGCAGTTCATCAAACTTTGCTTTGTAGAGATGGTTTCCAGTTTTTGTGTTTGGCTTCAGTAGAGTCAAAAGCCCTGCACCAAAAAGAGGAAGGTTTTCTGTGAAGGCGACCGCTAAATCTCGGATAGATGGGTCGATGCTGAATTTTTTCTGATAGTCTTTGTAAGCTTCCTCAAATTCAGTTCCAGGGCTTTGAGCGAGATTCTTCATTGCCGTTACTAGATAGTTACGCACCGAGGCTTCTGCTTCAGGGCTAGAAATTTTATCAGCCCAGGCTCGCGCTTCGGGAGAAATGAGTCCGTAAACGGACTTTGGATCATCTGGATTTTCAATTTGAGCCAAGTCGAGTTCGAGAAGTCTAAGGAGCTGATTCGCGATACGTCTTTGACTTTGTTCAAACCTTAAGGCCTTCAGAGCCATGCCTTCGGGAGTCATTGGAGTCACGTTATCGGCTTCAATCATGCTCCTAGAAGTGTTTATCAATTTGGAGGCTAAGACATTTCGCTGAGTATTCAGAATCAAGAGTCTAAAAAAATAAATTGGAATTCTATTTGATGCATACCAGCTATTTACAAAATCTGTTGGTCTTAGTTTAGAAAGTACGGTTTCCAGATACCCAAGCTGGCCCATGAGAACATCACAATTTCTGTATCCCACAATTTGCTTAGCTCGAGTCGATACGGGGTCGGGAGGAAGCAATCAGGATGCCAATACTCGAATCTGCATAAAAACCAGCCAGATCTTATGTAAACGCGTGAATTCTTTGAACTTAGTTGAAGTCTAAAGAGGGGCGCAAGAGGTTGGCATAGAACCTGCATTTCTCCCCGATCCAATGTTAGGGAGTAATGGGAGTATTCGGACTAAACTCCTGAAAATACTAGTATTTTCAGGAATCTTCATCGGCCAGGCCGCCAATGAACTGGGACATCTATGTCTCGCACAGTCTCCTAGCCAAGTGCCCAGCGAGTATCCCATCACGCTCAAAGATCTGGGCCCTTTGACTGGATTTGTTGATTCGTCCAAGAAGCCTCAGCTCAAACTCGTTCGAATAGGCTCTGTTTGGGATCTCAAGATTCTCAAAACCGAAAAGCGAGTTTCCGAAATGGCCATCGAAGATTATCGGCTCTCACCCTTTCGTAGCGGCGAGATCAATCGCATTCTTTTGAATGATTGGATTCTGACGATCGACCCAAAGATTCTCCTACCCAAAGCAAAATCCGATTTTCTGGATGCTTGGAGATCCTATCGTGAGTCATTCATCGAGGAGCTCGCGAGGTTCAAGGATCAACGCAAACTTGAGGGTTACACCAATTCCGCAGAACTCTATTTTTCAAAGTCATTGATTCAGCAGGGGCTTCTGAAGGCGCTCGAAGATGCCGATCTCAATGAAAGGCTCAGAGCTCTTGTGTCTGAGACATTGGATCGTGAATTTCAAGAACTTCCATTGGTTTTAGATGAGAAGTTTTATTCGCACGTGAATGCCAAGGAAGTTCAATCAAATATAACGGGACAGATCCTCATTCGTCCTCGAGTTTTGCCTTCTGAGCTCAAGGCTGAGTTTGAACCTCACTTTGCAAAATCTGAAAGTATTTACGAAAGCGTGCTCGGCCAATTGAAGCTTCAGATTCCCATTGTGGGAGCGTCTATCAAGGTGGGATCACTTGCTGTGCAATCAGATCTATTGCCGACGCCCTATGTAATTTCCGAGGCGGATGATTTGTCATTTGAGATGGAATTGAATCGGGCACAAGCCTTCGAAATTAAGATCACCGTTATTTGGAATAAGATCACTCAGCGCCCTGAACTGCGATTTGAAAGAAAAGATCTTCGAACACCTTTTGAGTCGGCTCGTATAACCAGCTTTAAATTTCGTGGAAAGCAGATGGACGTGGAGAGCGACTCACCAACGCAGTGGGTGCTTTGGAATTTTATTGAGCCGACGATGAATAAGCCTGAATTCATGAGTTCGATTTTGCATTATTCCACATCGAAGCTCACCGAAATGCTGACACGGAGTTTGCCGTTCCAGGAGACCTTTGTAGTCATTCAAAATTCGGATCCAAAATCTATGGAGAGATATTCCGTTGATCTTTTTCAGGCCGGATTTGCGTCCCATGATCCGGGCTTGAATCCGAATTTGGTCGCTCGCTTTCAACTCACCGTTCCAATCGTGATTGAAGCACCTGAAGTAAATGTTGCCCTTAGGTCCGTGAGCGAGTCCCTCGCAGGAAAAATTGGAATTCGAATTCTCAATCCAGATGTCGAACTCGAAAATTTGGAACTCTTTTGGAAGGGCAAAAGGCTTTCGTCTGACCAGGTTGGCTTTCGCTTTCGAATGCTCAACCGCGAGGATCGAGTGACAAAGCTTGATGCCATAGCCGAACTCAGTTTGTCCAATGAGCTCAATTTTAAGCTTGATCAACTTTCGACAAATTTGGACGGACTTTCTGTTCGCGGTTTAGATGTACGACTTGGAACTAAATGGCTGGCGGGTGATCGACCAAGTCTTCAAATGATTCTCGAAAACATTGATCTTCTTCGAAAGGAGTTAACACATCCTAAAGCTCTCAAGGGAATAGGGGAGCGTCTACAGGCCTATGTGGAAAATCAAATTCGTCGCGAACTTTCTGGACGACTTTCGAACCTCAGCATCCCACTAAAGCTTCAAGAGCAGGGCGTAAAAGCGACTGGCGAATTTCAAATTCCTTCGATTCCCATTCAGGATGTGACGTTTAGACTCAGAGACTGGAAGCAGTTGGGCCAGGTTTGTAAAGGCAGTTATCTGATGTCCGCTGAGGCCTATTTCGGCTTGAGCGATTCAATTATTTTAGTGGGAAAGCGCCTCAATGTAGATGCGTCCTGGAAGGGTCTTTCTGCGAGCCTAAGAGTTGCGAGTTTATCCGCGAGTATCGTTCCAGACGAAAAACTCAATTTGAAATTTGCCTTTGATCTATGCTTGTCGCCGAATCGAGAGACGATCGACTTTGCAATGCGTTACGGGGACGCCAACCTTAAGAAGTTTAGTATTCACAATATTCAGCTCAATGGACTTGAAACCTCGAGTGGCTTTTTGGATGCCGCCGTCAAAGTTTTTGGTCTAGGTTCTGGGAATCAACGAGAACTGAAAGTCGCTCAGATTGTCGGGCACATTCTAGAAACTCAAAAAGAGAGCATCTTTGCCAAAGTGGGTCTTGATCAGTCCGACTTTATTTCTGGAAAAATTAAGTCGTTTCTAGATTCGGCTCCCATCCGCGGCGAGATTGAGCGAAAACTTATTGAAGTCGGTGATGTCGAAGAGAAGGTGACAGATCTGATGTTCGATTTGGGAAAGTTTTTGAAGGGACCACTCGAAAAAAT
>Ga0105044_10002014_pt1 | contig 27625 bp, 18 predicted proteins | sample MAT01_FD_78092 | JGI IMG/M metagenome (GOLD analysis project Ga0105044, IMG submission 78092) | Freshwater microbial communities from Lake Fryxell liftoff mats and glacier meltwater in Antarctica - MAT-01 | ecosystem: Environmental > Aquatic > Freshwater > Ice > Liftoff microbial mat | place... | reverse complement strand
ATTTGCGGTTACTAAAAACACTTGAAAGATCAACCCATAATTGTTTGGAGTATTCCATCACCAGCCGGCACGGGAAACCTTCGCTCTTAGCAAGCCCCTCATTCCTGCGCTTATTTCGGATAAATAAAACGTTTGAAAACCAGATTTAATACAATGAAGAATATGTATTATTATGTTTATGTTTAACCCCCTTCGGGGTTGGGAATTGTTGGTTTATACCATGATAACATGGGTTTCACCCACGGCTACTCAAATTGAACCCTTTCAGGGTTGAATACCTTAAATAATAAATTCCATTACTAAAATTAATTATCCTGATAAAAAGGTTGAAAGCTTCGGTATCCTTGATTTTAAACTTACGTTGAAAATTTCAAGTGAACAGAATCACGAAATTGAACGCAGTAGTCTTTTTATTCGCAGCCCTGTCTGCCTGATTTTTTGTTTCATCCTGAGCAATGCCGATGGGTTTTATCAGGGAAAAAAAATAGAATCTATCGTTTTTAAGAATCTATCGCTCAATAATAAACTAATTGTACTCCTATTTTATTCATTCCCTCTTTTCAATTTGAAAGAGTCACCTCTACAGCCGAACGAGTAAGCTTACGATAGAAAGCAGTCATGCATTTACCTACCGGCTTTTAGCCAAACCAACAGCCTCTGTTTGATCAACGGGCAATGCAAGGGGCTTGCCAATTTTGCTGATTGTTTCAAATTTTTCTCCCAACAAACCCGCAATGGTGGCTACCAACTGGTTGCCGTACAACTGTTGCTGACCGTTCATTTCGCCGGCTGCGGTTATACCCGGACCAATCATTGCCAGCCAGGTTTCGCCCGAACCTTTGATAAATAAATTATGGGTCTTCCAGGTGTTGGGCTTGCTTCCTCTGCCATGATCGGTGGTGATTATAAATGTGGTATTGTCTTTATAGAATGGATCGGTTTGTACATAATACCAAAGGTCTGCAATCATTTTATCTACCATGGTTGCCTGTTGCAAATAAGCATCGTACCTGCTGCTATGTGCAGATTCATCCGTTTCGCCGAGGCCAAGGAACAATACTTTTGGATGCTGCGTTTGGATATATTCCCGGGCACTTACATAAGTAAGTATATCATGCCGGGTATGTTTTTTTACGGCTATATTTTCCTGCACCTCGTTGATTAAACTATTGGTTGAAGCAAGCGAATCTTCCTGTAACATTTCATAACCACTGTTTACCGGCAGTTTGCTTCTACCCTCATTTAAAATATAGGGAAAAATATTCCATGAGGTAAAGGCGGCCACTTTTCCTTTGTAGCCGGGTTGCTGGTTGAGGTACTCAAGGATATTGATATTGCTATTATTTACCGGCGTGTTTGGGATGAACCTAAGATCTGTATTGCCCGTCAACATTTCGTTGTAACCTGCATAGGATATCTTAAATATATTTTTCATGTTCACTTTATTTCCCAGCAGCCTGTTGCCATACAACTGTCCCTTTTTTGCAATTACGTTCCAGAAAAAAGGCATCAGCATTTTTCTTCTTAATTCAGGGACATCATCCCAATACATATCTTTTGTGAGGGATGTATCAGCCGTGTACTTTGAGCTATTGATGAGCACGGGATCTGCACCGGTAAAAACTTCCTGCCAGCGAAAGCCATCGGTAGCGATGATAAAAACATTTTTTGTTTTGATTGCAGGTTGAGCCGTTAGCACTAAAGAAAAGCCAAACAACAGGATTAATAAGCAACATTTCATTTGAAGAGGTTTTTCAAAATTAGCTGCCTCATGTAACCATAAGATTACGGAATGATTAAGTTAGCATTACCGATTTAACAAAAGCAGTATGCGGTACACAATGCCAAACATATTGCAAATCCTTATTGTATAAAAACAAACGGCTTCAAATTTACAAACTAAACTGCTCAATCGTTATTCCGTTTTTTTGCAGTAAGATTATATCCCTGGTTTCGATCATAATTTTTTGGGCAAAACCCATTTCTTTTATTTCTACTACCAGGCGGCTATTCGATATTTTATAAACGACTTTCCAGAAAAGATTGTGTTCAACAACATGATCATTTATGAATAATATTTCATCGCCCACCTCAATATCCGTTGTTTCAAATTGGGTTTCAATCGTGATGTTTGCTTGCATACGTTTAATTTTATTGATTTTAAAATCATTCCAACTTACTTCCTTTTTTTAGCTGGTTGTTTTACTGTTTTTTCATTTTCTTCTTCGGCTATAATTTTTAAAAATGCACTTCTTCTTGGCGCAGGCATCACCGCATCTTCGCCTTTTACCGCCTTCCAAATCACCTCACTAAAAACAAGATCCGGCACCAGGTCTTCTCTGGAAAAATCGAATGTGGCACTGAGTTTTGCACTGGCGGTGGTTGAAACATTTTTATCTTTCAAATTAATATTAGCAGGCAAAAAACTAAAAGGCTTTGCATCCGCTGTTGCCGTAAATGAACGCCACATGGGTGTAGCCGCCGCATCATATTGACTCATGGGAGGTAAACCAAGAATAAGCTCAATGGTTCGTAGCATAGAGGAGGTAGAATACATGGTATGATCTACAATACCTCGTTTTACAAAGGGGCCAGCCAGGTAAGCAGTGGTGCGGTGTGCATCCACATGATCGGGACCATTTTGTGCATCATCTTCTACAATAAATACAGCACTCTCTTTCCAAACCGGACTTTTTGAAAGATGCTCCAGGAACATACCTACAGCCAGGTCATTATCCGCCACATGTGCAAAAGGTGTTGGGCGACCAAGCCGTAAACCTTCGGTATGGTCATTTCCAAAACGCAATGAATTGAAACGAGGCACCTGGTTAATCGCCAGCAGTGAATCAAAATCTGCCCGCCATTTATTAAACCGGGATGTATCGGTTACGGCCAAACTATAATCATAATCCAAACAAAAGTGTCCATCCAAAACCGGTATGCTTGCTTTGTTATCATCAACAAATTCACCATAGGTACGATAGCTGATGCCAGCTCTTTTACAATAATCCCAGATGAACCCTTTTTTAGGATTGGCAATTGCTCTTTTGCCTTCGCCAGGATACGTTCCGCCCCTTGCGCCATAGCTGGTTACCCAATTCTTTTCCAGGTAGTCGGTAGCATTGGCAGAAGTACTCCAGTTATGCCCATCGGCACTTACTTCTCCATCTGCATAAAAATTATCCAGCAACACAAATTCTCTTGCCAGCTTGTGTTGGTTGGGCGTAATTTTTTCACCAAATAAAACAAGACTGGTGTCGCCATTTCCTTGCGGCAGATCGCCCAACACCTGGTCGTAAGTGCGGTTTTCTTTAATCAAATAAAACACATATTTTATCGGAGACAATTCACCCTGTTTTACCGGAATAGGATTTCCTTTTTCGCCGGCAGCCGTTAATTCTTTTTCTTTGGAGTAAGCGGTGTTTGTATAAACGGCTTTTGAATAAATGGATAGTTCTGCAGCGGATGGTTCATCAATGATCGACAGGGTTCCTTTCATCAAACCGCCGATATAACCATCTCTCACCTTCACCATCGTCTCACCCACATGACGTTCTACTGTTTGATCACGCAGCATCGGATTGGGACCTGTTGGGTTAGCAAAAGAAGAAAAACCTTTGCCATTGGAAACCATTATTTTTTTACCAATTACTTTAATATTGGTGGGATACCAGCCAACTGGTATAAACCCCTTTGACCTGCTTTTTCCCGGAGCGGATACATCAAATACAGCCAGGCAATTGTTATCTGCATTGGCGACATACAATGTTTTTTCATTGGCAGAAAGGGCCAACCCATTGGCTGTGGAACCGGTGGGTGCATTTGTAAAAAGTGCGGTATTGAGTACTTCCGATTCTATGCGTTTTGCAATATCAATTACCGATACGCTGTTGTCGTTGGCATTGGCTACAAACAGGAGATTTCCCTTTTTATTCAGCAATAATTCGTTGGGATTGTCTCCCACTTTTATTTGTGTAATCACTGTTCTTTGCTTTGTATCAAACAGCAATACGTTATCGCCGCCCCAAATAGAGATGTACAATTCTTTTTTATCAGGTGATAGTAAACAGGCATAAGCTTCATTGCCCAGTTCAAGCTGGTAGATGGTTTTCTTTGTGGTAAGATCAATGATGTACAATGCATTGTTTTCTTTGGTAACTATATATAACAGGTTGGCCTCGTCATCTATTTCAATACCGGCCGGAGATATTTTATTGGGCCACATTTTTCCCAATTTGATGGTGTCAATCAATTTCAATTTATTATTGTTGACGGCGTATTTTAGTATCCAGTTATCGTTGCCCCCGGAGGCATACAAAGACTTTTCATCCGCACTAAATTTTAATCCATACCATGATTTTGCAATCAAGATATTGTCCAGTACTTTTTCAGATTTTGTGTCAATCAGCTGGATGCTTTGAACACTTTGTCCATTGTTGGTAACAGCCATCAGTTTTTGCGACGTTGACAGGGCCATATTCAGCGGCAAATCTCCCAGTGGCAACGATCTGCCTGCAGGAGAAAGATGCCAGCTATTGGGCAGCATGACTCTTTTATTGTTTAATTGCGCTTCAAGTGTACTGCTTTTTTGTGCATTCGAAAAACAGGAAACCAGGACAAGGCTGACAAAAACTATTAAACTTTTCATTCGTGCGAACATTAAAAATTGAAAAATAAATCCTTCCGGTAAAAGGTAGGTTATTGACGCTGGTTTATCAAAATTCAAAATGGTATTACAATCTGATTATAGTGCAAATTTGACGGTTTGATTTCGTTATCCAACTGCATCCCCATTATTAAATGATGAACAAATGCAGAATGGTTGGAAGAAGGCAAACTCCCTCACCAGATGATTTATAATTTTACTGGTTGGATACGATTGATCAAAGGCATTTTTACGAGCAAAGACTTTTATAGCGGCGGTAATCATGCAGCCATTCTATCAATTGCTCGGTACATTAACCGAGGAATTTCTGCATAAAAAAAACTGCTGCTATAAAATGTATAGCAGCAGTTTTCATTATTTACTTACCGTGTTTATTGCTTATTGATCCGGATGGTTTGCTGTCCGTTGCTGTTTAAATAACGCAGCGTGTAAACCCCGGCAGGAAGGCTACTTACATCCACTGTGGTTTGTTGCAATTTTACCACCAGCTTTTTAACCACCATACCCTGCATATTGATGAGTTCGATGGAGCTATTCAATAAATCCTGGCTGTTGGTCCTAACCGTTAGTTTATCTTTTACCGGATTAGGATACACCTGGATTCTTGCTGTTGCACCTTTTACATTGGCAGATACAACTGACGAATAAGAAATTCTTCCGGTGCTATGTTTTAATTTTAAGCGGTAAAAATTTACACCTTCATAAGGCAATGCATCAACATAAGAGTAAGCTGCAGCGGCACCTTTGGCTGTTGCTGTAGTAAGGTATTCAAACGAAGTACCGTTTTTACTTCTCTCAATTTCAAATACATCCCGGATATCTTCAGCGACCGTATTCCAGGTTACCAGATTGCGGGTGCCGATATTGGAAGCCTTGATGTCGGCCAGGGTAATTTCCAATGGAGACGAAAAATTGACTGTGTAAAAAGAAAGCGTAGATGAAACTTCGTTGGCCAATATTACGATGGGCACTCCCGTTGGAGAATTGGCAGCACTGATATAGATAATTCCTTCTGCTCCGTTATCGCCGCCATAGGCCAATAAATTACGGGTATTTTTATAATCCACATACACCGGGTTGGCCGGGTTGGTAATATTGTACACCATACAACCGCCGATTCTTTCAAGCGCAATAAACGCATAGGTTTGTCCTGCAATTACGCCAATGGTAACACCTTCCGGTTCCGGTCCTTTATCATCACTTCTGTTTTTGAAAGTATTGTTTGAATTGCTTACATTAAATAGCGAACCATACACCGGGTGTTTAGAGATAATCATTTCCATTTGGTCGCCGCTATCCCAAACCAATGCACCGGTGGAAGCATCAAAGATAGAAATAGACCTTGATCCATAAGCATGTATTTCATCAAAGTCACCATCGCCATCTGTATCACCACTGGCGGTGGTTACGTTTAGTCTGCCAATATTTGCTTTCAATGCCGCTGAATAGGGGAAAACAACCGGGTCTAAAACATACCCTGCTGAACCTGCTCTTACAATTTCTGAATAGGCATTGTATTCGCGGGCATCTCCTTCATTGGCAGTAACCAGGTAAGTTTTTGCACCTACCCGATAAGATGCGATGGCATCTGGCATGAACACACCTTTTACCGGCCAATTGGCTATCTCCACTACCCCACCCTGGTCGCTGATATCAAGTGCATTGCCCGGCATCGCATGATTTTTTGTGCCCAGCGGAAGAATGTCTGTAATGGTATTGGATGACAAATTAATGATGGCAACGGCATTGTTTTCCTGGCAGGTAACCCAGGCCGTTTGGTCATCATCCGAAATGGTAATATACTCCGGCTCCATATCCTGTGCAACCGTTGGATTGTTGGCGCCGAATATGCGAACACCTGCTGATTTCAATAGTAATTTTACACCATTAAAAGCATTAAAACCGGCGGTACTCACATTGGCTTGTGTAAGACTTGCCACTCCACCACTAATATCCACGATGGAAACAGAACCTTCGGGATCCACCACATAATCTGTTCTGGGTTGTCCTTCGTTGGCCGTTAATACTTTTGTACCGGCATTGTTAAATGTAATCATATCGGGCATCGACCCAACATCAACCTGGCTGATAAAATTTCCATTCATGTCAAAAAATACAATCTTGCCCGGAAGTTCGGGTACCACGTTTTCAATTGCCGCCGCCAGCATACCATTTTTTACTGCAATGGAATTGATATTGCCATAGGGTGTAACTGAAACAGAACTGATTAAAGTAGCCGCCGATGGATTGCTAAAGTTTACAATATCAATTTTTGCCCCGATAGAGTTGGCAATAAATAAACGTTGGGATGCGGGATCGTGCGCAACAATTTCAGCAGAATTTGCACCAGCAGCACCATTGCTGAAGGAAGCAATGTGACTGAGTGATATGGATTGAGTAGCAGCCGGTGCCTGCTTGTCATCATCGGTAATTGTAACGGTAAAATGATTAGCAACTGCAGCAGGCAAATCAATATTTACCGGGTTAACAAACCGTACGATGAAGTACTCTGCATTTTCGGGCAGTGCATCGTTGTTGATGGTAAAACTAATAGTTTGATTTACGTCATTGGCATTGGCAGGCCAGTTAAATTTCAGCGATGCAGGCAGCATAAAATCGCCTGGAGCAGTTGCGGTAGACAAGGGTAATATTTCTAATTCGATGGAGGCTGCACCGGGTCCGCCGCCTTTCAGATTGGCAACAATGTTTACAGTGCTGGTTGTTTCGCTTACGCTGGTTTTTGTACCTACAAAACTTACCGTGGCGATTGCCGGCGTATAAGGTGGCGTAGGATATACACCCGGAGTAGCCGTTACCACACCTGCTGATGGTTGCGGAGTTATGGGATTGGATGGTGCAATCCAGTTACTGCCCAAATTGTTGTCGTTGGCTGCGGCATTCAATTCAAATGAATAGCCATATAAACCTATTGGTGCTGTGGGCCATCCATTGGTACCAACAAAATAGGCAACGCTATCCACCACCTGGTTGAGTGCATTACGGATAACTAAAATATCATTGGATGAACCTAAGCCACTTGAAATGGTGTATACCGGCGATAGGTTTAATGTGACCGCAGCCGTAGCAGGACTGGTTGCAAAAATAGCCGTAGCACCAGCTGCAAGACTCACTTCCGGAAAAGCTCCACTGGTGCCATCTGTCCATCTTAAACCACCAAGGTTAACGGCGGATGCACCTGCATTAAAGATTTCGATGGATTCGATATCATTGGGCGAATGGATGATTTCGGTAATTACCAAATTAGGAACAGCCGCGTTGTAAACGATGTTTAGATTGGTAGCCACCATCGTGTTTAAAGCAACATCCTGCACACCCGAAACGGCCAACACATAAGGCTGACCATCTATGAAAGGCGCATGGGTTATAAAAACGGTATCACCCGTTGCAGATAAAGATAAATTGCCAATTGCCAGGGCAGGAGTAAAAAGGTAGTTGGTTAAACTGGTAGCGGTAGCACTGGTAACCGCCTCGCTGAATTTTATAAAGGAGGTGGTAGCAGAGCTGGCCTTGTATGAAACAGGGGCAGGTGCAATCACATCTGCACCATCAACGGTACCGCTTACCGTTACCATATCAAAACGCCAGTTGCCGGTAGTGGCATAAGCACTGGCCGAACCGGAGGCTGCATAGAGACTGGTAGTTGGCTCAAAAACGGATACTACCCGAAAACCTGCATTCGGATTGTTATTGAGTGCTGTAATCGCTGACAGATTAAACGAACGGTTAAACCAGGTGTCGCCTGTGGCAGCAGTAACCAACGCCACATCCAACCATACAGGTGTGGTGGCTGTAATATCTGCTGTATATTGAAATTGCGAATTGCGGGACGATGTATTGCTTTGGCGCACATCGTAGGTTACCATAATATTGATGTAACCTGCAGTTGTGGCAGCAAATCTAATACCAGCGGTTTTATCATTGGTTCCATTTGCAGGGTGGGTGGTATTGCCCCAACCGGAGTCATCACCAGTTGCAGGATCCGAAGAACCGGTGCCAGCATCACCAGAGGCAAAAAGGCTGGTTGTTCCACCGATGGCAGCAATGGTTCCGGTTCCCGTTGAAGGACTGATTGAGCCCGTAGCAGTACTTGCATCGGGCACAACAGAATTAAAATCCCAGCGGGTAATAACAGTTTGAGCATGCACTTCCGGCAGGAAACTGAACATACAAAAAGATAAAATAAGGCTTGTAAAGCGTTGAATCATGCAACTAAGTTTAGCCAACAAAATTGCCTTCGGTGTCTTAAGGAATTGTTACGAAATGGTTAACATAACAAAAACAAATTGTAACCAAATTGTAAATTTTTAAAACGGCATTCTTTCCGAAACAGTATTTATAGAAACTGACTGTTGCGATTACGAAGCTGGTAGCATCCGACTATTTAAGTTTCGCCGGGCAAGCTGTTTGGTAAATCTGCTTTTACAAAAGGATCAGGAAAACAAACTGCGTATATGTATAAAAAACACCATTGCGAAACTCAATTTCATTTACGCAGGAAACATTCCGTTCTCCATTAAGAGTAACGATTGGGCAGACACCAGCGATCCGGATAAAAACATTTCCGAATATCACAGCGACTATGGCTTTTAACATAGTATGACCAATGTTATTATTATAGATTTAAAAGAACCATGCAGCAAACCATGTCCCAAAAGCCTGCCACCACCAGGATAGTTGAAACTGCCAGATAACATGGAGCATCAATAATACTCCCAGTGTAACGAGGTAGGGTTTAACTGAATTACCTTTTATACTATCAAAAATGATTAATGCAACGGTAATGATTTCTGTAAGTATCATTGAATATAAAACGCCCTGTGGAAAAGGCATACCTCCATAAATAATGAAGGCTCTTCCTGTGCCGGGACCAAGCATCAGCAGTGAAGTAGCAATCATATACCTCATGTGAGAGGCCGTATTTTTTTTGTTGACCATTGCCAAAATATAAAAGGCTGCAAACGCAAAAATATCCGGTATATCCAATGCAAGCCCACCAATCAATTGCTCCCTTGGTATGATGGCTAACATACGCTGGTATTGGCCCCTGGTAACAACGAATATTGAAATCAGTAACAGCGGTATTAATACATAAGAAATCTTTCCGAGCTTTCTATGCAGCTCAAACTTCCTGTAACGGATTAACAGGGGCTGAACAATGAGCATGGCAAACCAGCAAACGGCAAAAGATATCGCCGATAATTGTTTGTTTTTTGAAGAAACCCTCGATAAAGCACTCAGCTTTGATGAAGTAAAAACGCAAGCCTTTATACCGTATGAAAAAAAGTTAAGAAATCAGAAATTCAGCAACAGTCCATTGATTGTCCAATGGCTCAAATTCACGGTTCAGAATATATCGCCTAAAGACACCATTGATTTAAATATTAGTACAGTTCATTATTTTACAAAATTATACACCGATAAAAAATTAATTGGAGTAAGCGGTGCATATGAAGTGAACCCCAATGACCAATATGACTTAACAAGCGAATTTGACCGGGGAAGGTTGCCCATCATCATACCTCCGAATTTTACCAGCACTTATTGGTTTAGGTCAGAAGATCGGCAAAACCAATTGATACCGCCACACATATTGCCGGAGACCAAAGTCAGCGGCATGATAGAAAATTTGAAAAGTGGATTTGCCGCCCGATACCTCTTCCTGATATTGGCCGGAATGACAGGCTGCTTTTTCTTCATCGGAATTTACGCTGCCTACAATTATTACCTTTACCAGCATGTTTCATTTATCTGGTATATCTGCTACACCATTGCTGCTTTTTTTTCGGGCCTGCACTGGATGGATGTCAGGATGGGCATGTATATGTTTTCGCAATTGGTACATGATATTATTTTTTCTGTTTTCGTTTATTTGATACCCATCTTGTATAGCTTCTTTATAGGCAGTATGCTACAGTTGAATGTTCATTTTAAAAAGGGATGGTTCGTTGTAAAGTTGCTAACGATCATCTGCATCCTGCAAATGGTACTACAGCTTTTAGAAGTACGGTTTGGCTGGTTTCCCTTTAACCTTAATTATTATGGTATCATTTTAATACCCTTTTGCTATTATACTTCTGAATATTATTTTATTGGTACTTACAGTAAAAAGTAAAGATCCTGTGAAATGGTTTTTATTTACCCGGATAGTAAGCCTGCTGGTATTATGGTGCATGCCATTGTTGAACCTTTATACGCCACCAACGGATATGAATTTTGAGTTGTTCCTGATTGTTAATTTCCCCATTGTTTTCCTTTTGCTGGGCCTGGTAATTGAAGCCATCTGTTTTTCATTTGCATTGACCTACCGTAGTAAACTGGTATTGCTGGAAAAAAATAAATTACAGGAGAATTATAACCATCAACTGCAAACAGCTTTGCAAGCAAGAACCACCGAGCTAAAAGCACAAAACAAGTTAGTGGAAGCGCAAAAAATAAAACAAATTGAAGCTGCTTTTGAACAAAAAATTGCAGAGACAGAAATGACCGCTCTAAGGGCTCAGATGAATCCGCATTTTATTTTCAACTGTTTAAATTCCATTAAGCTTTATACACTGGAGAATGATTCACAAACTGCCTCGGAATACCTTACCATATTTTTGCAATTGATACGATTGGTATTGGAAAATTCCCGTTCAGAAAAAGTAACATTGCAAAAAGAGTTGGAGACGTTGCGTTTGTATATTGAAGTGGAAGCAATGCGTGTAGCCTGTAAAAAATTATAACAGTAACTATTTTGAAAAACAATTCAAACTTAATAAACCAGGAACCCACCTTCGTAGTGCAGGGAGGTCTGAAAGCTTTAATCATAGATGACGAGCCCGATTGTGTAAAGTTGCTGGCCTTGCAATTGAAAATGTATTGTCCGCAGGTGCAGGTGGTGGCGGAGTGTACAGAAAGTGAAGTGGCGTATATGAAGATAAAAGAACTACAGCCCGATCTGGTGTTTATGGATATTGAAATGCCGGTGATGAATGGGTTTCAGTTGGTGGAAAAAATTGGCACCATCAATTTCAGCCTCGTATTTCTAACGGCTTATGATACGTTTGCAGTAAAAGCATTTCGTTTTAGTGCATTGGATTATTTATTAAAACCCATTGATGGCAAAGACCTGAAAGCTGCTGTAGAAAGAGCAGAACAACGGCATTGGACGCAAACACAACAATTAAATTTACTCAAACAACAATTGTATGAGGGCGATAAAAAATTACCGGAAAAAATTGCACTCCCCTATCAAAACGGTGTAACATTCGCCGAAATAAAAAATGTAATTTATTGCGAGTGGGATAATAATTACACCCGCATTCATACGGTTGATGGCGGTCAGTATATGGTTGCTAAAAGATTGGGTGATATCCGGGAAGTATTGGAAGAAAGAAGTTTTATGCACTCACCACCAGTATCTTATCAACCTTGACCGCAGCAAAAAATATGTTCGTGGAGAAGGCAATTACATCATCATGTTCAACAACCAAAGCATTCCGGTTGCCCGTAACCAAAAAGAAAGATTGATTGAAAAATTTGGCTGGTTATGACCAACAGCCGAAGCCTACAGCATTTATTATTTTTTAAATACCGGCGAAAATAGCCGATGTTATTTGTATTGACCAACATCGGCTGAAAACGTCGCTTTATTCAATAATAATTTTCCTCGTTTCCACTCCTTCATTTCTAAACAGTTCTATTAAATATATCCCCTTTGATAAATGCGAAATATTGTACCTGTTGTCCAGCCGTTTTTCAAACTGTATCATTTGTTTGCCGCTTATATCCATTATCCGCAGCCGGTTGTACTGGTCACCATTTTTTATTATTATAAAATCATGTGCTGGATTTGGCTGAACAATTACGCTACTTTTTTCCTCAAAATTAATCCTCGCCAAATCGCTGTAAGTGAATGTGCCGTCCCTGTCAATTATTTTTAACCGGTAATAATTGTTACCGCTTAAAGGCAATCTGTCTGTAGTAAAATAATTATTTGCGCTTCGGCCTTCTGCATTAACAAAAGCAATTGCTTTAAAATTCCTGCTATCAGCACTGCGTTGTATTTCGAAATGGCTACTGTTGATTTCATTGGCCGTGCGCCATTGTAACTGCACCGTCTTGTTTTGCATGTAAGCTGTAAACGAAATTAGCTTCAGCGGCAGTACACCGCCTTCATTTATTTTCCATAATTCATTAAAATCACCAGGCCCTGCTACAGAAAAATAAATGGCATTATTAAAATTGACAAGCCCCGAAGGATTGCTGCCATTAGCACCTTGATTAAGGTCGCTTACCAATAATGTACCTCCGGCGGTGCCGTCTGTTTTCCAAATTTCCAGGCCTGTGGCAGCATCGGCAAAAACAAACAATACCTGGTTGTTATCATAAGAAGCGATATAACGAAGGTTATCATCTATCTGCGGTTTCTGCCCCGAAGGAAACTGGTAGGTCTTCAACGCAACTGTTCCTACACTGGTGCCATCACTCCCCCATAAAAGCAATTGCTGTGTTTCGCCAAAAAGATCTTCTACATCCACATAAAAATAAAATTTGCTGCCATGGGTATAAAAAGAAATGGTTTTTATATAATCTGCATCCACAGATGTATAAGGCAATACTTCTTTTACCAATACAGTGCCTGCTGCTGTTCCATCAGTTTTCCATAGCTCCACATTCGCCTGGCTGGAGCCGTTAATATTTTTCTTTATAAAGTACAAACTGCTGCCCGATAAAAATAAATTACCGGGAGAAACATTTGACGTAAAAGCTTTTACTTCTGTAGTGCCTGCGGTTGTGCCATCAGTTTTCATCAGCGAAACTGCTCCGTTCTTTAGGGCAATCATATACAGGTTGTTATTATAAACTACCATTGGCAGGAAGCCGGCAGAGCTTGCACTGCCTGGATTAATGTCTGCCACTAACTGTGTGCCTGCATCTGTGCCATCGCTTTTCCACAACTCATTTCCGTTTGTGCCGTCATCTGCAAAAAAGAAAAGTTGGTTGTTAAATGCAGTAAGGCTGGAAGGGAAACTGTGTTGAGCGCCGGGTTTAATATTTTTTACTATCGAAGCAGTGGTTCCCTGGTATTTCCATAATTCAATTCCATTGGGGCCATCGCTTTTGCTAAAGAAAAGAATATTATTGGCTACTTGTAATTTATCAGGCTGAATTGCGGTTACGATTCTTGCAGTTCCAGCCGGAGTGCCATCGCTTTTATAAATATCCCTCGAGCTGCTGCTGTTGAACGTACGGAAATAAAAATTAGTATTATCAATATTGGTAAACTCAAAAGGACGGCTGAAAAAAGCACCAGGCTCCAGGTCTTTCAATAATTGTGTGCCTGCTGTTGTGCCGTCTGAATACCATGGTTCACTATCACTTGAGGCAAGGGTACCGCTAAAGTAAAGCCTGTTGCCAATTGGAGTGATATGCGTTGGATAAGAGCCAAGGCCCTGCGTTTGTATGTTTTTTAGCATTTGTGTGCCTGCCACCGTTCCATCAGATGAATAAGGTTCTGCCCCGAAGTCGGGATGATTGCCGGAAAATATCAACTTATTATTTACTACTGCTTCAATTAAAGTAGAGCCGCCAACACCATTATTGGTACCTGGATTAATTTCTGTAAACAAAGATGTGTTTGCGGTGCTGCCGTCTGTTGACCACAACTCATAACCTGTAGCGGGTGTGTTTGAAACAAAATAAGTCTTGCCATTGAAAAATTTATACCCCCTTGAATCGCTGCCGTTTACGCCGGGGTTTACGTCTTTGAGTAATGCCGTTCCTGCAGTTGTGCCATTACTTGTATAAGGTTCTGTTGAACTCACAATGCTGGTGCCAACAGAAAAGTACAATGTACCATTGCAATTGGTTAGATATACATAGCTGTCGTTTTTTGAATTGGGCACCGCATCAAACAAAGCAACCGTTCCTATGCTGGTGCCATCTGTTATCCACACCTGCCGGTTAAGTGCATCCTGCGCTACAAAACAAAGCTTGTTTCCAAGAACAGTAAAATTATTGGGGAAGGAACCCGATGTTCCTGCATAAATATCCAGCAACATAAAAGTGCCTGCCGCAGTGCCATCGCTTATCCAAATTTCCCTCCCTGCTGTTGATGATTCAAAATAAAAAACAGCCTTGTTGCCAAGCGCTGTCATTTCGCCAGAATTAGCAAAAGAATTGGAAGCAGCATCAAGGTCGGTTATCAATACAGTGCCTGCATCTGTACCGTCGCTTTTCCATAAGCCCGTGCCGGTAGATGTTGTGGCGCTGAAAAATAATTCGCCGTTGATATTGTTCATGTTTTGCGGGTTGCTATTGGCAGCGCCGGGGTTTATATCTTTTACAAGCACGGTGCCTGTTGCAGTGCCATCACTTTTCCACAACTCGATTCCTACGCCGCTTTGAGACACATCAAAAAAAACGGTGTTAGCTACAACAGCCCTTTGAAACAGCGGTTGCCCAAGGCCAAAGTCTTTTACCAAAACTGTTCCTGCGGAAGTGCCATCCGTTTTCCAAATTTGATAGGCATTGGTTACTGGCAACATAAAGTAAACAGTATTGGCCGTGGCAATAAACCTGCCTACGCTACCTGCCCCTTCGGCTGAAAAGTCCCTTATCATAATGGTGCCGGCAGGCGTGCCGTCTGTTTTCCAAAGCTGCTTGCCGGAGCTAAAGAAAAAGTTAGTGCCAAGTGAAGCATTGTCGCTACCGAGGTTGGAGCCCTGGTCCAGGGTGTTGATATTTTTAACCAACTCAGGTACCTGGGCATATACCAACGAATTGAATAAAACAATGGAAAGAATGAGGAGAGATTTTTTCACAATAAATGTTTTGAGAATGCTAAAAGAATACTTTACCTGGTTTTGCAGAAGGATATTGGCAGATAGAAACAGGCAAAAAAGCAAACCTGTTTTCAAGGCATAAAGGTTTAGTAAATAGCGCTTTTTAGAAATACTTAATTTGTAGTACTGGAAATACTTTTGGCAGTAAAAAATACGGGGAACGATACATCACTAATTCTTAAATACCTCCATTCAATTAATTTCATTCTTTTTTTTGAGACACTACAACGCTGTACGACATGAAGTTGATAGTTTCTTCATTGGCTTTATTGAAACATCTGCATTAGATATATGAAGTTATCTATACAATACAATCCTTCCCGTTTAAGAAGATCTTTTAATTGAAAGGCAGCAAAATAAAGGGAAAATTATTGCCATAGGTTCAGCAACACTGTTGAAGGTAAAACCGGATTTTAAAGCAATTGAACAACCGATTATTCGGGTATGTAAATATCAAACCTCGCTCCTTTATTTAATTTGCCGGAGGCGGTAATAACACCCTTATGATTTTCTATAATCCTTTTGCAGATGGCAAGTCCGATCCCCGTGCCCTTAAATTCTTCCTGGCTATGAAGGCGCTGAAAAACTTCAAATATTCGGGTATTGTATTGTGGGTCGAAGCCAATTCCATTGTCGGTGTAGGTAATGTGGCAGTAATCATTTTGGATAGCTGATTTCGGATGTCCCGGTATAATCATTTTAATGACCTCACTTTTAATTTTTACTTGCAGCTTTTTTCCGGGTTTAGCAAATTTAAGCGAGTTGCTGATCAGATTATGTAAAAGCTGGCGAAACTGGAACCGGATAATGCTGGCATCGCCGAGATGGGTAACATCTATAGCCGTTTGCCGTTCTGCTATCATTTCTTCAAAATCTTTTTTTACCTCATTGGTTATTGTCTTCAAATCCGTTTTAACAAAATCCCGATCGCCGCTTTTAGTCCGGGAGTATATCAACAGATCATCAATAAGCTGCTGCATTCTTTTAGCTGTAAGCTGCATTCTTTTAAAATATACTTTGCCGGTTGCTGATAAATTTTTTTCTTCATCTTGAAGTAAACAGCTTACAAAACTTTGAATTTTGCGCAATGGTTCCTGCAAATCATGGCTTGATACATACGTAAAGGAAGTAAGATCCTTATTGACACTTTCAAGTTCTATGTTTTTTTGTTCCAATTGGATTGCCTTTTGCTTCAATTCCTCCTGACTTTTAAAATGAATGGAAAGGTCTGTAAGAATAACACTCAGCACAAAAGTATTATCCAGCGTAAAGCTGTTTAAAGACATTAGTACGGGAAAACGGGTGCCTTCTGCGGTATGTATAAAAGCCTGCTCGCTTATAGGTTTTAAGATGCCTTGCAGGAGCAGATTTTTAAAACCTCGTTTTGAAGTAAAATCAATAAAGCTTGCGAATTTTTTTCCAAACACTTTTTGCTGAGGCTGGTGTACCATAGCCGCAAAACAGGCGTTACAATAAAGTATAGTTCCGTCATTTGAAAGCGTAACCGCCCCTTCATTCATTTTGTCAATTAAAACACGGTATATTTTATCAGTTGTTTTTTCCGTAAAAACAGTAAAGTCTTTTTCATTGGCAACTACCAGAGCATCTACATTGCCCGTTTTAATTGCATTGATCGGTTTTTGTGCTTCCCTTAATTGTTTGTGGAGCGATTTATTTTCATTGCCCAATCTTTCAATTTCAGCCAATAAATCCCCTTTGCTATTTTTTGCCTGCATGTAAGCCGTAAAATTAATTATATAATATTAAGTCCATCCAAAACCATTTCAGTATCTGACAAATCGCCGATTACCCTTTCCTCAGGTAATGGCAACTTCTTTATCAGTACCGGTATTGCTATTATTTGTTCCTCAAGCGCCAATGAAGGTTGCTGGTAAATATCAATTATTTCCAATTCATACCTGCCGGTTAAATATTTTTCACAGATCGCTTTTGCATTTGCAACTGCACGTGCAGAGTTGGGTAAGATGCCCGTAATAATTAAACGTAGCAAATACCTTTCACCACTGATTTCATCAGCTTCTACTTTTATTGTTGATTGCACAGACCCATTTTTTACCTTCATAATAAGCTTATTTTTCAAACAAATATTCAATCAAATCAAACTGATTTCTATTTCCAAATAAAGGCAGCATTATTTGATACCGATCGATTCTTTTGAGGTGGATAAATTCAGGTGTTCCTTTATTGCTCTTTTTGTTTCTGTTGACGGAGAATTCTCATGTGTAACAATGGGAAGCAAGTGAATGCCGGTTTTTGTAATATTGAATCTTCGAACCTCGTTGGAATGACTCATGCCCCTTGATTTCATAATACATAAGCTACGGGTACGCTTGGCATCTACTTCTATATCCTGCACCATTATCCAGGTATCCACCATTGATGAGATCCCCTCATCACTCGGATTTCGTTCGATGGATCCTACCGTTATTGCCGCAGTGAACATGACCGTTATCTGGTGAAGTTTTAAAAAATCTACAAATCGGGTGAGTATCGTTCTGATATCACTGTTGGGGCCTTCCGTCATTAAATTTGTGATTGGATCAAGAATAACAACGTTGGGTTTTAGCTCATGGATCATTTCCTTTATGGCGATCAAATGCAATTCAAGATTTTGCAAAGTAGGCCTCGCATAATAAAATTGTAAATGACCCGATTTAAGGAACGAATCCAGTGAAATACCAATTGAACGCATATTCCGGACTACCTGGTTAGGGGCTTCCTCGAAAGCACAATAAAGACAGCGAAGTTTATTTTTACAAACACTATAACTGAAAGTAGCAGCTATACTTGTTTTTCCGGTGCCGGCGGTACCTGATACCAAAACGCTGCTACCGAGGAAAAACCCTTTTTTATCCAGCATCTCGTCCAGGTCGGGAATGCCGGAAAGTATTCTTTTTGAACTGGATTTTTGTTGAATTGCACCCTCAATAAAAGGCAAAACAATGATTCCATTTGAATCAATTGTAAAAGGATATTCGTTGTTACCATGCACAGAACCCCGGTACTTAACTATACGCAGTCGCCTGGTAGTAATTTGGTTTACTACACGGTTATCCAATACTATTACGCAATCTGCAACATACTCTTCTATTCCATCACGGCTTGTAAGGGTATTTCCTATTTCACCGGTTATAATTGCGGTTACATCTATCCCTTTAAGCCAGGTGAGCAGTCGTTTAAATTCAGAACGAAGCACTTTATAATCAAATCGGTAAAAAAGGTTATCAAGAGAATCAAGTACTACCCGTTTTGCCTTTACTTTTTTTATTGCTTCTCCAAGCCTTATAAACAAACCTTCAATATCATAATTACCCGTGTCCGAAATCTTCGAACGTGTAATTGGGATATGCTCCAGGTATAATCTATTATTAGCAATGTGCTTATCAAGATCAAATCCCAACGATTTTACATTCAATACCAGTTCCGCTATATCTTCTTCAAAAGAAAAAAAAACGGCAGATTCATCAAACAACACAATTCCATTCACCAAAAACTCCATGGCCATAATTGTTTTTCCACAACCCGTATTACCTAAAACCAGCGTAGGCCGGTTTCTGGGCAGACCTCCCTCTGTAATTAAATCCAATCCCTGAATTCCTGTTAAGGATTTTGGAAATTTCAAATCCTGCTTTTTAGTTTTAATCACTTTTGGCATAAAGCTTTATTTTAAATAAATAGGTGCTATACTTCAACAAGGTTCACAACAAATTCCTCCCGTGGCAGCCTAATCAATTTGTTTTCCATCATCATGGTAAGAATATGCTGAACATATTTCCTTAGCTCTTCCATATCTGTTTTACGAACATAATAATAAGCACCTTTATCATACAGCAAGTCAGCATTTCTCTCCTGCAGGGAGGTTGAATAAATAATTACCGGAAGATGCTTAAACTTTTCGTTTAAATTTATTTCCGATAAACATTGTAAACCATTTTTGCGGGGCATATTAAAATCCATAAAAAGAATATCGGGCGGATTGCCTGAATTTTTAAGAAGATAATGTATCAGTTTTTCCCCATCTTCCACTGTTGTTAGCCGGGTATTAATCGGTATCTCTCCTAAAATTCTTTTAAAAAAATGGCGGTCATCCTCATCGTCGTCTGCCAGTAATATATTAATGGGAATATTTTCACCCAAACTGGCATTTTCATTTTGCTTCATATTATAATTGTTTTCAAATTCAAGAAAAATTGAAATGGGTTCCTGTATTTTCAGTACTTACTCTGTGGTTGAGCCAATGCGAAGGAAGTGAGCTTATTAAAAGGAAACAGAATTTATATTGCAAATTTGCGCTTAATTAACTGCAACCAATTGCATAAATTTGAGATTAATTTACATAATTCACACATTTAGTGTAGCAGCGGGTAGAAGCAAATTGAAGGATATTGAAATTAATGAATTTAAAAAATGTTTGTTTACAAGAAATGTAACATGTCTTCTTCGGTTTCTCTCCGGGAAATGCGAGCGTTTTGATTGATATGTCTACCCTGACTATATGGATGCAACCATCAAGTATCGGTGTAGAATGCCCTGCGGTCAACATCTGGTGAAGCACACCGTTGTAACTACGTCTATAAACCCACGTATTATTACAGCTAACAAAAAAACGATGGCAAATTACACGGCTACGTAACGCAGCATCCTGCGCATCCGGTGTATCACATTCAATTTTTGGGGTTGTAGACATGGCCGCTTCGGTCAGCTTCAGTACCGGCCATCCATTGCAAGTCCTCGTCACAGCCCAGCCGCTCAAACCCTCAACTGCGGGCTTTCCATTCCTGTCCGGCAGCCATTGAGCAGTAGAACGGGATTCAACAAAATGCAGAACAAGCGAAGCATCGACTCAATTAATTAACGCCAGGCTAAAGTACTCTTGCAATCATTTTGGTGTACCTCAATTTCAAACAAAACGTTTCGGCTACAATAGGGAAATTCAATTAGCCCGGCATCAGGCTTCTATTGCCGAACCATGGCATCGAATATAAAGCAGGGCAATTGACTATTTTAAAAAAGGCGATACTGGTTATTGGTGATTTTGATGGTCTTTAGAATCTTAGAATAGTAATAGGGCAGCTACTGGCCCGGACCCGATATCCGGTACTGTAGCTGCATGAGCGAAAAGCAAAATATTAATCTGGGTATATTTCTCAATATACCATCTGACGAACGGAAACAGCGTGGTCTGCTATGATATTTTTAAAAATAAAGGGTATAATTTTTCACCTTCATTTCCTTTATCTTCTAGCTGTCATTTTTTGCCGGTGGTGAATTTATACCACAATTATTGAAATATGATCTCCACCCTTTCATTCTTACTCAGCAATTAAAAGGCGATTCAACTGCAACAGCGATTCTATTTTTTTTAATTGAATTTAAGTAACATAAACAAAACAATTACTTAACGTGGGCGCATAATAAAAACGGTTAATTTTATCGTCTAATCGAACAGTAATTCTCTCCTAATTAAAACCACAACCTCCCTGCTTCATCATACAAATAGATTGATTCATGGATATTTGTTATTTATACATCATTTTAAATTTATCGCAACAATTTTATCTAAAATATTTTATTAAAACTAAAAGCACATGAAAAATTTAGCCCTTCTCTTTCTCGTTTTATTTTCTGCAATCTCAGGCTACAGCCAGGTTGTAGCCGATCCTGCATTAAATACACTAAATTTTAGTGCAGTGCAGGTTGATACATTAATTGATCCCAAAATACTTATTTTTGATAACGTTATTAATTTGAAGGTTCCAATACTTAATAAAAACATATTGAACAGACTTCCTGCAGGATCCTGCAAAATAAAAATTGGTCTGGGTTCAAAATTAGTGCTTGATCCGTCTTTTGATTTAAATAAAACAAATACCAGCGATTACTTTAACTGGACTGTTGTAAACCAGGGTGGACAAGTACAATTAACAGGAGAATTAATGAGGGAGCTTCCTGAAAACTTTGATAAGCTGGGTGAATTTATGATAAAAGGCTCGTTGTTGGGTAATTCTACCATCACAGTCAATTTTTTGGTCACTAACCATAATACAGCCGTTGTGCTCTCAGATCAAAACCCATCCAATAATAATGCTTCGATCGCATACTCTATTTTGGACAAGCAAGCAGGTCCGCTTCCGGTAACCTTTTTAGGACTAAAACTTAAGAATGAAGATTGTGGTATCAAAGTTAGTTTCACCACAGCAAACGAAATAAATTTAAAAGGGTATGAAATTGAGGCCAGCAAGGATGGAAGTAATTTTATAAGAATAGCAGAAATTGCAGCAAACAATAGTTTGAACTATAATTCAACCTTTCAATTAAATGATAACATTAAAACTTCCCTATTATATGTTCGTATAAAATCGATCGATATTGATGGTAAAACTCAATATTCAGGCACCCGTACAGTAAAAGGTACCTGTAACGGAAAAATTGGGATCAAACTATATCCAAATCCCGTAGCAAAAAACAGCAGTGAACTTACCTTGAAGGCAGAAGACGGTTTGTTTAATGGCAGAATTTCCATTGCTTTATTGGACATGACCGGTAGGATTATTCTTCAAAATGAAATGAACCTGGTAGATGTCAACCAGTTAAAATTAAGAATCGGCCTGCTGGCTTCTGGTCAATACCTGCTTAAAATTACCGGCAGCGAAATTGATACACCTTACCTGTTAAGATTTCAGCAACTGTAGAAATTATCAGTCTATTTTAGATATATTTAACACCGGTGTAAAAATTGCACCGGTGTCTTAATTTAAAAAAAAACAAGCCCTGAAACATACTTTTATTAAAACCAATGCAAACACATGAGAAAGCTGTTACTTTTTTTTATTGTCATTTTTTCCGCACATCCCATCTATGCTCAAACGGTAACGGCAGATCCTGCGATTACCCAGTTTGATTTGGTGGACCCTGATGGTATAACCCCCGCATTCGCAAATTTTATTGCTCCAAATAAAGTCCTTCAAATAAAAATTCCTGTTTTTAATCTTCACCAGGCTAACACGATTCCGGCAGGCAGTAGCAAGTTGAAGATCAATCTTGGAAGATATTTATCGGTTGATCCGTCCTTTATCCTGGCCAATGCCTCCTTAAACAATTATTTCAAATGGACCTCTTCGTTAGTAGGAGGTAATGTTGAAATAAACGGTGACGTAATAGCCCCAATACCAGGCGATTTTATAGGAACCGCCATATTTGATATTAAAGCGGGAACCATATTGGGCACGAGCGAAATTTTTGCAGATTTTCAAACAACCAACCACAATACAACCATTACCCTGGCAGATGAGGATATAAATAATAATACGGCCTCACTGCAATATACTGTTACCACTAATCCCGTGGTACCGGTTACGTTTACAAAATTTTCCCTTACAAAAAATGAATGTTTGGTAAAGGTGAATTTTTCTACAGAAAACCCGGTAAATGTTAGCCATTACGAACTTGAAATTAGCAAGGATGCCATTAACTTTTTAAAGATTGGTGAGTTGCCCGCAGTCAACCGCATTGATTATAATTTTGACGTTACGATTACCAGCAACCTGGAAGCTGATCAGTTGTTTTTTCGTATAAAATCGGTTGATAAAGATTTGAAATTTCAATTCAGCGTAACAAGAACGATTGCAGGAATGTGTGATGAAAAAAAAATGACGTTGCTGTTATTTCCTAACCCGGTGGCGGGTGAAAAAAATGAAATTGTTATTAAAAGAAAAGAAGGAATTTTTAATGGGCAATACAACATCTCCCTATCCGGTATCACAGGAAAATTGATTAAAAGCCAGCAGTATTATTTAAACAATGTAAACCAGTTTAATTATGTTATCAATAATTTGCCAAAAGGTCAGTTTATTTTGCACATTCAAAGTAAGGATAAAGCAGACCAGGTGAACATTCAGTTTCAGCGTTTATAATTACAAATCAAAAATTGAATTTTTATGTTTCTATATTCAATTAACAACTATCCTAATTATCCGTTCTGCCAAAAATTGAATTAGATGATAGTGATTCTATTTTGACACTACACGGTTGTGCATTTTATGAAATAAAAAATCGATTTGATTTTACTACAATACGGTAGACGTGCGCCTACCAACTTAAGGAAATTATTTACCCTTTCTCTATTCAATTACTCACTTAGGTTTCGATGAAATCAATGGACCGACATTATCAGCTCCCTTTATTGAAAGAAAATAATAGCGCATTTTTCTTGTGATATTGTTCATAATTATTTCGGGTTAAGAATGTCAGCCGAATTTGATTTTTATTATTGGCTTAATAACTATCACCTTTTAAATGAAGCCATGCAAAATTGCTTGGTCAGTTTCACCTTGAACTGAATTCGAGATAGTCTCTAAATAAGTCCCGTTAGTGGTTAGCTGCACATCTGTTGTAGTTTTAATTAGATTTTCGTTAAACGGTTTTTTAAACATTGCTGGTGCAACCTAATTGCCAAAAATTAGCACCTCCAGGGAACAATACCCTTCACTATTTTCCATAAATCCAACAAGTTTTAAATAAAGCTGTTGAAAAAATTATCAAAAAAAATATGCATGAGCAAAAGCCCATGCATATTTTTTTATTCGATATTGAAAAAACCAAACAAGCGGTATTAAACCGGTTGCCTAGAATTTTTCAAACTTGAGAATGGTTGATTTCTTAGAATCAGCACTTGCAACTTTTATCAGGTATTTACCTGCGACAATATTGCCAAAGTTGTAGTTAATGTTGTTAACAAAACCCACTTCCATTTCTTTTGACTGCAAAAGTTTACCAGCAATATCATATAAGCTGATACTGTATTTACCACTCATTCTTCCCTGTACCAATTTAATGTTAACAGAGCTAACATCTTTGGCAGGATTTGGATAAACACTCATCTTCAAATCACCATTTGGAACTTGGTTGATAAGGTCAAACTTCTTTGCTACCCTGTAACTTAAGTAGCTTGAATTGTTATTACCATTTTCGTCTGATAAAATAGCTTTTGTGTTGTGATTGCTAATTAAAAAATTAGCAGTGATAGTAGATTTACCTTCAGCAACTGCTTTTACTCTAACAGCTAAGTCAAGAGCATGCACATCTGCGGGTAATTCTTTAACCAACTCACCGGTAAGCTGCAATTGGCCACCACTTATAACTGAACTCCATTTAAAGTAGTTGCTTGCAGCAACGGTATTTAAATCAAAACCAGGATCCAGTGCCAACTTTGAACCAAAACCAATTTTGATTTTGCAAGAACCTGCCGGTAAAGCTTTGCCGTGGTTTTCGCTGCCTACAGGGAGTGTTAATTTAAGTAACTGCTCCTGTGGAATGTTATTAGCATCCAATACCTCGCCGGTAAAATCGGTAATAGCCAACTTTCCGATACTTGCATCAGCCATAACAGCAGCTCCACGCTGGGCACTTTGGGCAACACTACCCAACGATACTGCCATCAAAGCAGGCACTATAAGCCCCATCATGTAAGATCTTTTCATTTTTAAATTATATTTCATGATTATTATTTTAAGAAATTTTTAATAACCAGGGGATTTTGCAATCCCCTGGTTGAATTTATTTATTCTGCAGCCATTATTATGGAATTCAGGTTATTGTCCAGGTTCACTTCACCATTTGCCCTACGCAACCTTGCACTTAAAGTAAAGGTTGAGATGTTTGGCGTATTACGCAATAAAGTGATTGAAACAAATACCCGCTCATTACACAACAAAGTACCAGGAATACCTGCTGTAAAGCTTGGATCCTGTAAGATGATTGACACAAACGCAGGGTTTGAATTATCAATTTTCCATCTTGCATTATCCAATGTATAAATGGTAGATCCTACCACCTGGCTTATTGTAGCCGGGTTGAATCCAATTGTGAAACCAGAAATTTTGGTGATACGGATGGTGTCACCTACTGCAGGGTTACCTGCAACTTCCGATACATTGTAAACAATTGTTTGTTGAACACCCGGAGTTCCAAAGAAACTGCTGGTGATATCAGATCCTAAAGAAATATCAGGAAGTGAACTGACCGGCTGAGTAATGGTAACAGTTGTAGTTGCTGTACAACCATTGGCATCAGTAACCCTGATAGTGAAAACACCAGCAGGTACGCCTGTGAAAATACCATTTGCAGCACCTGTGATGTTACCAGTTGGTGTAGCACCTGACAATAGTAAGTAAGCATAAGGCGCAGTACCACCCTGTGCAACTGCTGTAATACGTCCGTCGGATGCGCCGTTACAAACGTTATTTACAAAGCTGAATACAGAGGTAACCAACGTATTTGGTTGATTGATCACTACAGAAGCAGTGGCAGAACAGGTGTTACCCAAATCACCGGTAGCAGAAGCTGTGATGAAATAAGTACCTGGTACCAAACCGGTTACTGTATTGGTTGTTCCTACAGTTGTACCACCAGCGTTCCTGGTAATTACAGTAGTACCTGGGCTGGTAAACAGGTTGATGATACCATTTCCAAAACCATTACAGGTTACATTCACCCGTGTAAAGCCTACAGTAACCGGAAGGTTGTATTGTAGTGTAGCACGGTTGTTTTGTAAATCCTGATCTGCTAACAGCGCACTGTTGATAATTTCAATACGTGAACTCACGTTAGAAGTACAAGAATTTCTGCCAAATACCCTGAACGTTAATGTACTAACAAAATCGGCTGATAATGCCGCTATTTGCGTACCTGTAATAACGATACTATCAGGATTAGCAACAGGACCAAAAGAGGTAGACGCCCAAGTAAAGAAACCTGGTAATGGAGCATTACCGGCAGTTAAATTAACTCCCAATCTTTTACCAAGATTTACTCTGATCGTGATGGTACCTGTTGGTAAAGGTCTCACCTGATCAAGGTTGTAGAAAGGAATGTTCAAATTGATCGTATCAGGGAATACCAAAGAATTGGCATCTTGTGATGCACCAAGTGTTGTAGTAAAGTTCATCTGACCCACAGCAGGATCAGCAATTGGAACAGTAAGACCAGCCAAAGCAACAGCAGCCGTTGTACCAGTACATGCATTTGCACCAGTTACAGTAAATGTATAACTACCTGCAGCCAAACCAGTAAATACGCCAGTTGCAGCACCAGTTGTATTGATAGTAGTACCACTTGCAATTACATAACTATAAGGACCTGAACCACCAGCACCTGTTACAGTAACTGTACCAGTTGTGATAACTGCAGTGATAGCTTGTGTAACAGCAGCAGAACCAGTAACAGCAGTTGGATTAGCCACTGTAACTGTAGATGATGTAGCCGAACAAGTTGTTCTGCTCACTTCTCTTGCAATAATTGTGTATGGAGAAGCTGAACCATTTACAACAAAAGTATTTCCAGCCTGGTAAGAAGTACCACCATTAATACTGTATTCAACAGCACCTACGGCACCTGTTGCAGTTGCAGTAATTGTAGTAGTTCCACCATTACATAAAATAGCAGGAGCAGAAGCAGAAACCGCAATAACGCAAGCTGCCGCACCATTTGATAAAACAACACTGCCGCTAATGCCTGTACATCCCGCTGCATTAGTACCAGTAAATGTATAAGTACCAGCTAATAAACCAGAAAACACACCAGAAGAAGCACCCGTTGTATTGGTAGTTGGGCCAGAAGTGATCACGTAAGAAACACCACCTGTTACAGTAATAGTTCCTTGACCACCTGCTACAGCGATAGGGGATGTAACAGAAGCACCAGGAACAAATGCTGCCGGTTGAGTTACCGTTACCGCAGTAGCAGTAGCAGTACAAGTTGGAGCAGCTACTTCTCTTGCAGTAACTGTGTAAGGAGAACCAGCAGCGTTTACTGTGAAAGTGTTTGCTGATTGGAATGTACCGCCATTTAAACTATATTCAACTGGATTTGAAGTACCAGTTGCAGTTGCAGTTAATGTGGTTGTTCCACCATTACAAGCGATTGTACCTGCTGAGGCTGATGCAGTGATAGCACAGGCGGCAGCAGCAACAACTTCAATTGTTGAAGTAGCAAAATCATCTGCGGTAAAATTACCTGGTACCTGGACGCCTGGTGCGCAGGTGGTACCATTACCAAAATTTATTTGACCTGTAAAAGTCTGAGGTGGTGTGAT
>Ga0105044_10002011_pt1 | contig 27643 bp, 22 predicted proteins | sample MAT01_FD_78092 | JGI IMG/M metagenome (GOLD analysis project Ga0105044, IMG submission 78092) | Freshwater microbial communities from Lake Fryxell liftoff mats and glacier meltwater in Antarctica - MAT-01 | ecosystem: Environmental > Aquatic > Freshwater > Ice > Liftoff microbial mat | place... | reverse complement strand
TTCCAGCTATTCCCGAATCTGTATGCAGTCCCGAATCTGTATGCAGTCCCGAATCTGTATGCAGTCCCGAATTTGTTGCATTTCAGAATCTGCGGCATTCCCGAATCTATACTAAGGCCGTCCACACCTTGCTGATTGTTGCTGAATTCGCTCTTGCAACGCCAGGGGCACCCCCAACGCCGCCGTTCCATATAACCGCTCAAACTCCCGCTCAAAATGGGCTGCAACCGTGGCATTCTCAATCACCACCACATTTTCATCGTTGCTGTGGTTGGCTGCATCACTCCAATTTTGCGAACCCGTAATCACCCAGCGGCCATCTACCACCGCAAACTTGTGATGCAGCAAATCCCCATCTGGTAACGTTGGCGTGCCGAGGGTGGCGATCGCCCCTCCCCACGGTCGATTCTCTGCCTCCAGTCGGCAGCGCTCATCCGGCAAGGCCACCCCAAGCAGGTCTAGCCCTTCGCTGTAGCTTCTAAAGATAAAACTCTCATCAATCACCCCCCGCACCGTCACCCCCTGCTGCTGGCGCACCCCCAAGATATTGCTCAAATTTTGGTCGCTAAACACAAACAACGCAAAATCTACCCGTTGCTGCGCCCGATTGAGGGTGTTTCCAATCAACCCATTGCCGCTATTCCACCAATTTTGGGTCGGGGAGATTGGCGAAAACTGCACCGTTACCGCTGCATCTGGGCGCACCATGACGCGACTAGGCGGACGGTAGGGCTTTTGCAACCCAAAATAACTGTTGGGCAACTGCCCCACCCCATCCCCCCACAGCAGGGCAAACTCTTGGGCAAACAGCCGCGCCACCTCAATACTGTCAATGCGGATCAGATGATTGGGGTTGCCTCGGCTGTCGGGTTTCAAGAAATCACCATGCATATCTGACGGGGTGAAATTAGCCGACCCCATCACCACCCAGCGCTGATCGACCACCACAAACTTGTGATGCATCAAATCACTACCCCGAGAGCCATCTGCCCGGTCATCTAAAATTGGGATGCCTGCGTTTTGCAAAATCATCAGGGCATCGTTTTGGTTGATTTCAGCCTGGGAGAGTTGCCCGTCTTGGTCTTGGTCGATAATCTGCATCCCATCTACGTAGCGGGCGCGATCGCGATCTTCCATGGCCGCTAGTTCTGGGGCGCTAATCTGGCTGAGCGGACGCCGGTAGGAGTCTTCTAAAATGACCCGCACCTGCACCCCCGCCCGATGCCGCTCTACCAACGCCCAGGCAATACCGGGCAACCGCAACTCCTGCACAGCTATATCGACAGACCGTTGGGCAGAGGCGATCGCCCCAATGACGATCGCTTCCAAATCATCTCCCAAGCGCTCTTGAGGGCGATAGGCTTCGGTATAGCGAGCCGCCTGAGATTGATTGAAAAAAACCTGAATGTGCGGATCTTGGGGCAACGGCTCTAATAACGCATCTGCCGCTGGCGCGAGTGCCCAGCGCCATACCCCCCAGCCCGCTGCCCCCACTATCGCCAACCCCGCTAGCCCCAGCAGCAGCCAGCGCCAATGCCGCCACAGAGAGGGCGATCGCTCCCGAACTAACACCGCCATCGCACTGCACCCAACCCTTCAGAAATTACCCTGGCTCTTTTAGTAATTCCCGTATGGGCGATCGCCCTAACACTTCCCTAAACGGATCCCTGAACGGACGGATATTTCAGCTATAGCTATAGTCGCAAAGATTTAAGACGTACCAGCGTTATTCCCGTGGAAACGGGAATCCATGGGTTGCACGACTCTCAAGATGGATTCCCGCCTGCGCGGGAATGACAAGTAAATGTCCTATGGATCTGGCTACAGCTATAAATCCCTTAGAAAAACCTTAGAAGCGCCGACCGAGCAAGCGCTGCCGCACACTCTCTGCAATCTTCTGCCCCAAGTATTCTGGGATCAAATTTTCGTTAGGCCCCAGCAAATATAAAATCAGCCGCGTGCGCCCACGCCACACCAGCAAATTGGCGTTCACAACCAGGAGATCTTCCTGCCAAATGGCATACATCACCTTATAAAACAAACCCGGTTGGTTGTCGGCTTCAATGAGCAAGGCTGGCAAATGAAAGACCGGATCTACATAAAACTCTGTTTCTACCTGCTCTAGACCTGCATCTAGGTTAAATTCTACCGCTAGCATTTCTTCGACTTCAAACCGACCCGCCAGCGCCTCACGCACAGCTCGGCAGACGTTATCTGCCGTTTTTTCGGTTAATACCTTGCCCCCACGGGAAACTACCAGCTTGATAAACACCAACATGGGCGGATAAATTTGCCCATAGAGACTAAGGCTATGGATCGTCAAACCATAGGCAGCCAATACGCCAAAAATGTCGCTCAACAAAAAAGATTGGTTGCGGTAAGCAAAATGGAGCGCGTTTTTATTGCCCTCAGGCTTTAGCTCAATGACAGCCTGCTTTGTTTTGTAAAGGTGGTAAGCGAGGCGCAAGTTTTGGAGCTGAATTTCACTACTCACAAACTGCTCGTAGAACTGTGGAAACGCTCGATTGAAGCGCTTCAAAAGATCTAACGTAGATGGTTTTAAGCCCGGAGCCATAGCGTAGAAATAGGGATAATCTGCCTATTCAGTTCGCGAAGAACTGGCTAAGCCTCTTTATTCATACTAGAAAACCCTAACTTTACGACATTCCTTTTCGCAATTGCTCAAAGAATTTAAGCCTATTCTCAGGCTCATAAGCCTGTCCTAAGGATTTTAGGGGGTTCTAACATTATGGGGGTGAAGTAGGGGATGGCCTCTGGTTGAATGGCTAGAAAGAATGGAAAGGGGCGATCGCCCATCTTTACATCTAGTACCCCATGAGCCAATCTCTAAATAACCCCTAACGCATCATGATGGTGACTCACTCCAGCAAGTTAACCATTACTCTAACCATTACTCAATGATGGGCAATCATTGCTAATGACTGGCAATAACTGGCAATTTTATGAAACGCGCTGCACCCTAACTATTTTTCTTGCGAATTTGTTCGCGAATCTTTCAGTGAGTTTTTTGGCGAGCCATTTTTTGAGCAAATTCTGTGGTCGTTGCTATCGTGCTTGGCTCCGCCAGGGTTCGCTCCGTCATAGATTTATGCCAATTGGGGCATTAAATAAAAAGCACAATCCCTTGGGATATCTGAAGCGAGATCCCAAGGGTCTAAGCGAATGCTAGAGGGTTGTGTCTCAGTGCTTTAGGGCTTAGCATCATGAATCCTTGGGCATTGGGTCGGTAGAAGTCTCGTTGATACGCATCTACCTAACCCAAGCCCGATCACCATAGCCTTGACATAAAGCCTTGACACAGAGCCTTGACACAGAGCCTTGACACAGAGCCTTGACACAGGGTGAGCCTACATCCCAGGCATATTTAGCCCCAACCCACCCGTCAGTTCTTCCATGCGCTCACGCATGGTAGCCGTGGATTTGTTGTAAGCATCCTTGGTGGCCGCTAGCACGAGGTCAGACAGCACCTCTGCCCCTTCACTCAGCACATCAGGAGAGATTTCGACCCGGAGAGGCTCTTGGTTGCCGGTCAGAATGACCTTCACGAGGCCACCCCCAGCTTCTCCAACAATCTCCATTACTTCCAGCTCTTCCTGGAGTCTCTTGGCACCTTCTTGAACCTGTTGGGCTTTTTTGAATGCTTCGGTTAGCTCTTTCATTTTGCCCAGGCCAAAGCCGCCGAATCCCTGTCCTTTGGTCATAATGTTGTGTTTGGTTTGATAGTTATACAGATGGTTTGTTTTGATGGTTGTGGCAGGTCCCATCCAAAACCTGCGTTGCTAAAACCTTAGCACTTCGCTAAGACCTTAACACCTCTCGTGCTGGAAAGCCCATTTCCTGTAAAACCCATTTATAGCTTCTCGGCAGATCTTAGAAAGCAAGACGCCGAGGAAACAAAGGAAAGCACAAGCCGAGCCGTAGACCTTCCCTGGTCTACATCAGAAGGGCTTTATGATCAGGATGCCCTATGAAGGGACGCAACCTGACAGGGAGATTTCTCTCTCGCTGCCAGTTTTCTCTCGCGGCCATTGAAAACAACCCGCCCAAGCAACGAACCCTTTCATCCTCGAATTATCCTCGAAAGATGGTTTGGATCCAATGTGTCATTCGGTGCGATCGCCTTTGATGCGACTATCTTCGATGCTAGCGCTTTCTACGCAGGATCTGTGGATCATTTCTCCCACGATACTGGTATTCGTACCCATCATCCAGCGAATCAGCCGATGGCTGGCAAGGCCACAGGATTTAGTCTGAGGTGGCGAGATTTAGCGCTTTGAGACCGCTCTGCGTGAGGTTTGGGCAATGTCCGTATCCATGCAAGTACCCTAGATAAATTCAAACTCACCGATCATCTTTACTTCGGGTTCTAGGAGCATTTGCCAGTGATGATCGACTTCTGCTTGCACATGGCGAATTAGCCGGAAGATATCACTGGCGTTGGCACCGCCACAATTGAGGATGAAATTGGCATGGAGCTGCGCCACCTGAGCCATGCCAATTTGATAGCCTTTGAGTCCTGTATTTTCGATGAGCCAGCCTGCGGTTTTGGGGGTGGGGTTGCGGAAGACACTGCCGCAACTTGGCATGTGGTAGGGCTGAGTGCGGTGGCGGTGGTCTTTGTGAACGCGCGTCCTAGCCAGAATGGTTTCTGGCGCATAGCCCGCTTCGAGTTGAAAGGTGGCTTGGGTGACGATGCGGGTGGGAGAGCCTTGGAGGCTAGAGGTGCGGTAGCGATAGTGGAGGTTGCTGGGTTGGAGGGTTTGGGGTTGACCTGTGGGCGTGAGAATTTGAGCATTGATCAGCACATCAGCGGTGCAAAACTGATGCGCTCCGGCGTTCATCACGACGGCTCCGCCGACGGTTCCAGGGATGCCTACTGCCCATTCCAAGCCGCTCCAACCCCGCTCTGCGACTTTCCAGGCCAACCGGGGGAACTGTTCTCCGCCGAAAACGGTGACTTGTGCGGCTTCGTCATCAAAGGAGACATGGCGGAGATGGCGGGTACAGAGCACAAGACCGGTTAGGCCGCGATCGCTCACCAGTAAGTTAGATCCGGCACCCAAGAGGGTCGTAGGCAGCCCTTGATCTTCTGCCCACTGGAGGCTGGCTTGCAGATCATCGTGGGTGCGGGGTGCGACAAACCATTCCGCTGGCCCACCCACTTTGTAGGAGGTGTGCTTGGCCAAGGACACCTGGGGTTGAATCTGGCAGTCGCTGAACGGTAACAAAATGGGCGATCGCTCTCCACCTAAAACCCGAGAGTAGGTAGAGGCGCGCGGTTGGGGTGCACCAGGATCGAGGTCTTGGATCCCATTATTGCTAAGGTTGCCGGTGCTAAGGTTGCCGGTGCTAAGGTTGCCGGTGCTAAGGTTGTTGGCAATATTAATGGAAGTCATGGCTTCGGGATAGAAGAATCAGGGCTGTAGTGTGGAGGAGTGCCCGGAAGGAAACCGAGGGGTTTAGTCCAAAGCGTGGGAGATCCGGTGTGGAGGAAAACCTCTGGCGATCGCAATCGCTTTAAGAAAGCGGGTTTGAAGGTGCGTAGATTTTAGGAGTCGTCTTCAAACGGTGCCGAGAGGCAAAAGCTCAGAGTTAGGCGGGGGGTGGCTCAGGGGAGCCACCCAAGCGCAACCCTCACGACCCCGCAGAGGTTCGCTCCATCACTAGCGAGTCTAAATCTAGGTGTTGATAGTGCGATAGCAAGTCAGGGATGACTTGGTTGAGGTTTCCGGCTCCTAGGAAAATGACCAAGTCACCGGGTTTGAGGGTGGCTTGCAGGAGGGCAGAAACGTCGGGGAGTGAGGGTTCGTAGAGGGTGTGGGGATGATGGTGCGCGATTGCCTCCGCCAAGGTTGCGCCTGTGACGGTACCAGGATTTGCTTCCCCAGCGCTGTAGATGTCGGTGGTCACCACTACGTCAGCATCCACAAAAGACTGGGCAAATTCCTTCAAAAAGGTTTGAGTTCGGCTGTAGCGATGGGGCTGAAACACAGCCACGATTCGCTGCTGGGGAGAATCTGCTGATTGGATGCGCAACCGAGCCGCCGCCAGCGTCACCTGGATTTCGCTGGGATGATGGGCATAGTCATCAATAAATAAAATTTGGTGGGCTTCGCCTCGGCGCTCAAAGCGACGACGCGCCCCTTGAAAGTCTGGCAAAATCGCTGCAATGGTGGCAAGGTCTAGCCCCACTTGGCGACCAATGGCGATCGCGGCTAGGGCGTTGCTGAGGTTGTGCCGCCCTAACAGGCTGAGCCGCACGACCCCGAGCGGGGTGCCACGCTCCCAGATGCGGGCAACGGTGCCATCGGCGCGATAGTCTACTTGGTCAGCGGTATAGTCTGCCCCGCGCGCTGGGTCGAGGCTATAGCTAATCGCGGGCTGCAGTTGCTCACGAATGATGTCACAGTCCCAGGAGCCAATGAGGGTTTTGCACTGACCTGCAAAGGTTCTAAAAATTTGGATGACCTGCTCTAGGCTGCTGTAGTGGTCGGGGTGATCTAGCTCAATATTGGTGATAACGCCAACCGATGGAAACAGCTTCACCAGAGAGCCGTCTGATTCATCAGCCTCTGCCACCAGCAACGAACCCTGCCCCACATGGGCATTGCCTTGCCATGCGCCGACTTCACCGCCCACCACGATGGTGGGATCTAGCCCTGCTTTGAGGAGGAGAAACCCAACCATGCTGCTCGTGGTGGTTTTGCCGTGGGTGCCTGCGATCGCGATCCCCTCATAATCTTGCATCAGCGCGGCTAGCAGATCGGAGCGGTGAAACACCGGACAACCCAGCTCTTGAGCCGCCTTAAATTCTGCGTTGTCTGGGTGAATGGCCGTTGAGCAGATGACTTGGGGTAAAAGGGTTGCGCTGCCTTTCGCTCTGGCTGCATCAGGGGCGATCGCCCCTGCCACACAGGCTTGCGAGCGATAGGGATCAAAATTAGAGGCTTTTTGCCCTAAAAAAATGGTGGCTCCCAATTGTTCGAGCCGCCGCATTATGTCATTGCTAGAAATGTCCGAACCAGAAACTGGAAGATTGCGTTTCGCTAGAACATAGGCTAAGGCAGACATTCCGATCCCCCCAATGCCAATGAAATGAAACGGCCTCCCGCTGAGATCAACAGGATTTTGCATCCTCACTCCTCATCACGCCACGACACCACACACCACAGAAAAAATATCATGCGACACCCTGTCAGATTTAATTAATTCTCAATTAAACTCTGATATTCAAAAGACAACCTCATTTCTCCGTACAAATCCGGACAAGATTTACAGCAAGTTAGCATGGCTTTTACCGAATGGATCAAATCATCCCATTCCGCCCGATCCGTTGCTCCATCATCTAGTCGCCCCATGAACTAACCGATAACCATTAAATTTCACCATCAAAACCTATCGCTAGAGTCCTTGCCAGATTCCATAGCTTAATCCCTTTGTCTAGTTTTCCCGCTTTTTAAGTGGGCTAGGGATGCGATCCCAGGGATCTCGTAGACTGTTTTAGTCAGGGCTTGGGGGTTAGGCTTAACCTCTGTTTCTAGGTACGATACCTCAGATTGATCGTGAGGTTTATTGGGTTGGGAGCGTGTTGAGCTACCGGAATCTAGGAAATTTCCTGGCAGATTGAGCGTAGAAAATGGTTCAGTTGAAACCAGTTTTAGACGCTACGTTTGGCCATTTTTTCTTTAGAAACTACGGGGACAGCGGATCGACCACCGTGTTGCAAATCGGTGTTTATTATTAGTACAAATGCTCAATAAATATTGCTATGGATCGGCTGCGCTGACCATTAGCGCTGGAAAAAGGTCTGACGATAGAGCTTCTGGGCATGGAGATCTGGCCATGGAGATCTGGCCATGGAGATAAGATCTGACAAAAAGATTAGGTTGCTTTTGGATGTCCCTTGGTTTGACCCCTGTTTTTGGGCGATCGCCCGCTGATTACCCCTCCTAACCCTTCCTGTACGGTTGCCCAGACTGTGATCACCCCAAAGAATGCCCAGAATGAGAGAAAAAAGAACGGTGGTATGCCGACGGGGTATTTTCGGTGGAACCTTTAACCCGCCGCATTGGGGGCATTTGGCGATCGCCCAAGCAGCTCTCCAACAAGGCCAGTTGCAGCAGGTAATCTGGGTTCCTAGCCACCAGCCGCCCCATCGTGCGGATGAGGATCTACTCGCGTTTGAGTATCGCTGGCAGATGGTGCAACGGGCGATCGCCCCACACGCTGCCTTTATGGCCAGCGACCTCGAACGCCACCGTTCTGGGCGCTCTTTTGCCATCGACACCCTCACCCACCTCCAGCACGCCTATCCCGACAGCCAGTGGTTTTGGGTGGTCGGCCTTGACACCTTCCAGAGTTTGCCCCGGTGGTATCAGAGCCAGCAAGTGGTGCCCCAATGCACCTGGTTGGTGGCACCCCGCCCATCCCAAGCAGAAGCCCCCGATCTCCAACCCTCTGCGTTAGAAGGGGCGATCGCCGTAGCAGAAACCTTCCGCAGCCTTGGCATTACCCTAGAGTGGGTTTTGCTCGATCTGCCGCCTATTCCGATTTCCTCTAGCCTCATTCGTAGTCGGATGCAGCAGAGTAGGCGCACCGCCCAAACAACCTGGGATGCCACCCCAGCGCGATCCCCCATCTACACCCTCGTTCCACCCAGCCTAGAAGACTACATTCTTCAACACGATTTTTATCGGGCACACTCTTAAGCCTGTCCCAGCCCGTCCCCATGCTCCATGGATTGAGCGGATTGATTTGTGGAGACCGCTGATAATCCCATGGGGTTATCTAGAATGGCGACGGGTGAGGCTTGCTAGATTTATGGGAGAGATGATTTATGGGAGCGCCGATGGATTTTTGCAAATTTCTAGGATATTGATCCCCGCAAATTCCCTGATTGTAAGCGCTTGAGCCGAGATGAGTAAAATTACTCATTTTCTTTGGAGGATTTTAATCCGCTATTTTTACGGGTTTCTCTCTAATTTCCTTGATATATCGCGTACTTCCTCTCTTTTTTGAGGATAACAAATACCTCTTGAGAGCGTTACTCCCAAGAGTGTATGATCTGTTTCATTACATGCGAATCATGAGTAAGCAGAGGGTAAGACGCAGTGATTAGAGTAGCTATTAACGGTTTTGGGCGCATTGGCCGGAACTTTTTGCGATGCTGGCTAGGCCGAGAAAATAGCCAGCTAGATGTCGTAGGTATCAATGACACCTCGGATCCTCGGGTCAATGCTCACCTGCTCACCTATGATTCGATGCTCGGCAAATTAGATGCCGACGTTCACGGTGAAGATAATTTGCTGATCGTGAATGGTAAAGCGATCAAGTGCGTGTCTGATCGCAACCCCCTCAATCTTCCCTGGGCAGATTGGGAGGTTGATTTGATTATCGAAGCGACGGGTGTGTTTGTGAGCCGTGAAGGAGCCTCCAAGCATATCGAAGCAGGGGCAAAGAAGGTTCTGATTACCGCTCCGGGGAAGGGAACCGACATCGGCACCTATGTGATGGGTGTGAACCACGAAGACTATAAGCATGACGAATACCCCGTCATTAGCAACGCCAGTTGTACCACCAACTGCTTGGCTCCTGTGGTGAAGGTATTGCACGAAAATTTCGGCATTATCAAGGGCACCATGACCACTACCCACAGCTACACCGGAGACCAGCGCTTGCTTGATGCTAGCCACCGGGATCTGCGACGGGCACGGGCCGCTGCCCTGAATATTGTGCCGACCACCACTGGGGCTGCTAAAGCTGTAGCACTGGTTATCCCTGAAATGGCTGGGCGCTTGAACGGAATTGCGTTGCGGGTGCCTACGCCCAATGTGTCAGTGGTTGACTTGGTGGTTCAGGTCGAGAAGCCTGCGATCGCCGAGCAAATCAACGAAGCCTTCAAGACTGCCTCTGAAGGGTATCTGAAAGGGATTTTGGGCTATAGCGATTTGCCTTTGGTATCGTGCGATTATCGCGGTGTTGCTGTTTCTTCTACCGTAGACTCTAGCCTGACGATGGTGATGGGTGGCGACATGGTGAAAGTGATTGCTTGGTACGACAACGAGTGGGGCTATAGCCAACGGGTGGTTGACTTGGCTGAAACCGTAGCGAAGCATTGGGTTGCCTAGTCTAGGCTCAAGCTGAGATTTCAGCGTGAAGCCTCAGCTATTGCAGTTTGAACTATTGCAGTTTGAGCTATTGCAATTTGAATTATTGCAGTTTGAGCTATTGCAATTTGAGCTATTGCAGTTTGAACTATTGCAGTTTGAGCTATTGCAATTTGAATCATAAAGAGGAAGGGCGATCGCCCTTCCTCTTTATGATTTTTGCCATTTTTGCAGTGGGGTTTGGGACGATTTAACTAGCCTTAATCTATCTGACCATGGCGGGAGAAGGTGTAAATGCGTTGGGTTTCGATGGGGCTGTCTAGCATGGATGGCAGGCTAAGTGGCACCTGCCCTGGGGGCAGGTGGAAGATTTGGCGATTGATTTGGCCTTGCAGGTTGAGCATGGGATCGCTGCCCGCAGAGACTAGAAATTCTAATTGTTCGACATCGGGCCATGCGGCTAGGGTATCGAGGATTTGGGCGATCGCCCCACTATAGGGATGCTTGGCGTGCTGATACCAGTCGGCATCGATGCTCTGTTGTTGATCGATCCCCAAATGCAGAATCAGGGAGGCGCGGTTGAAAAGGGCGATCGCCACCGGACGAGCCTCTTCCTGCAACAGCAAGTTGTGGCTCTGGGCGAGATGCCGAATTTTTTCGAGGCAGTCGTGGCGGGCAGTGGCTGAGCCAAAATCATTGCGCCATTGCAGCGCGACGGTGACTAAATACCTGCTGAGCAGTAGGTGCCCCAATTTTTCGGCCTTGGTCGCCAAATAGGCAGCATTGTAGGAGGTGGCCTCAATCAACAGGGGAACCCGATCCACCATTTCAAGGCCGTAGCCCTTTAGCCCTGCGATTTTGCGAGGATTATTCGTAATCAGCCGAAATTGCTGGACTCCCACATCATTGAGAATTTGGGCACCGATGCCATAGTTGCGTTGGTCGGCGGGGAAGCCGAGGCGCTCGTTTGCCTCTACGGTGTCGAGGCCAATGTCTTGGAGCGAATAGGCTTTGAGTTTATTGATTAGGCCAATCCCGCGTCCTTCTTGGCGCAGATACACCACCACCCCTGCGCCAACCGATTCGATCATCTTGAGGGCGGCTTGCAGTTGCATCCGACAATCGCAGCGCAAAGAGCCGAGGGCATCCCCCGTGAGACATTCTGAATGCACCCGCACCATCACGGGTTTGTCGGCGAAGGTGGCGGGGTCGCCTTTGACGATGGCAATATGCTCAGAATTATCTAGGAGGTTGCGGTAGCCATAGACCTTGAACATGCCAAATTTGGACGGAAGATCGGCGATCGCCTCTCGCTTTAGAAAACGCTCATGCTCTAGGCGATAGCTAATTAGGTCAGCAATGCTAATAATTTTGAGCTGGTGTTGGGCGGCATACTCGATCAGTTCGGGGAGGCGAGCCATGGAACCATTGGGGTTTTGAATTTCGCAAATCACAGAGGCGGGGTAAAGCCCAGCCATCCGAGTCAAATCGACCCCAGCCTCGGTGTGCCCTGCCCGTTTCAGGACGCCCCCTTCCCTTGCCCGCAATGGGAAAATATGTCCGGGTCGCCGTAAATCTGTGGGACGGCTGTTGGGGTTGATGGCAATTTGAATGGTTTTGGCGCGGTCTTCTGCCGAAATTCCGGTGGTGACTCCTGCCGACAAGGCTCCGTCGATGCTGACCGTAAAAGCCGTTTGCTCATAGCTATCTTCAAATGCACCGCCAGTCACCATTAAGGGCAAATCTAGGGTATCGAGCCGCTCCCCGGTCATCGCAATGCAAATTAACCCCCGTGCCTCCACGGCCATGAAGTTAATCATGTCTGGGGTGCAAAACTGGGCGGCTCCGATCAAATCGCCTTCATTCTCGCGGTTTTCGTCATCGACCACCACGATCATCTTGCCTGCCTCGAGGTCTATGAGGGCGTCGGCAATGGAGTCAAACTGAAATCCGGCTTCGGCGGCAGGCACTTGGGTGGGGTTCTGGGAAAGGTTCTGGGCGGGGTTCTGGGAAAGGTTCTGGGCGGGGTTCTGGACAGAGTCAGAGGAATGGAAAGACTGCGGCGATTTCACGGGGTGTGGGTGCGTAGGTGAGTAGGGTTGAGGGTTGTAGAGGCGGGGCTGCGACAAGCTGGGGATCGCCCACCCTCGGCTGATAAGTTGGTGATAAAACAGATTTCAACGATGCAACGGTTTTTAAAAGCACTGAACCGAACGGGACTGCTCAGTAGGGATTGGAGAAGGGATCGCTTACCCCTAAAAACCTTATTCTATCGAGAATTCTGGGGAGTATCCTCGACAGCCTGGGGGATATAGCCGGAGCTGAACAGATGAGGGCGCTGACCCGTAGAACATTCTCGCCAATGATAGGAATCTAGCTGGGTAGCATGGCCGGATCAAGAGATCTCTGCCGTCGCGATCTGTGGCCATCTGAGGTGGAAGGTTTTGGGTGAGCGCTGCTGGCTTGGCCAAGTTTTTGGGAATTGGTCTGGTTTTTGGGGGCGATCGCCCTGCCGCTCCTCCCGTGATCCCTGATAATGAAGAGGATGGTTTACAGTTCTTCACCATGCCACGAGACCTGCGGGGATTTCTCAAACTGCTTGAACAACGCGGCCAGTTGCGCCGCATCAGTACTTTAGTCGATCCAGAATTAGAAATTTCTGAGATTAGCAATCGGCTGATGCAGGCCGGTGGCCCGGCGTTGCTCTTCGAAAATGTGAAAGGCTCTGATCAGCCAGTGGCCATCAACGTCATGGGCACCGTGGAGCGAGTATGCTGGGCGATGAATGTAGAAAAGCCCCAGGATCTCGAACAGGTTGGCCAAAAACTAGCGCTACTCTATCAACCCCGCCCCCCCAAGAAACTTTCCCAGGCGGTTGAGATGGGGAAGGCTTTATTTGATGTGCTGAAAGCAAAACCCCTGCGTGATTTTTTGCCCCCTTGCCAGCAAATTGTGGTGGAAGGGGATGCTGTGGATTTGACCCAGATTCCGCTGCTCAAGGTGTATCCCGGCGATGCGGCCAAGGTGTTGACCCTGGGGCTGATGATCACTAAAGACCCAGAATCTAAAATCGTGAATGTGGGCGTCTATCGCCTCCAGTTGCAATCTAAAAACACGATGACGGTGCAGTGGCTCTCGGTACGGGGAGCCACGCGCCACCTGCGCAAGGCCGCAGAGCGGGGCGAAAAACTGGAAGTGGCGATCGCCCTTGGGGTAGACCCTCTAGTGATCATGGCCGCTGCCACGCCCCTTCCCATTGACCTTTCAGAATGGTTGTTTGCGGGTCTCTACGGCGGTGCAGGGGTGCGCCTGGCCAAATGTAAAACCGTAGATTTGGAAGTGCCTGCCGATGCCGAGATGATTTTGGAAGGCACGATTACCCCCGGCGAAACGGCGGTGGATGGCCCCGCTGGGGATCATATGGGGTTCTATGGCGGGGTCAATAAAGCTGCGCCGATGGTGCGGTTTCACTGTATGACCCACCGCAAAGATCCGATCTACCTCACCACCTTCAGCGGTCGTCCTCCCAAGGAAGATGCCATGATGGCGATCGCCCTCAACCGCATCTACAACCCCATTTTGCGGCTCCAGGTGCCCGAAATCATCGACTTCTTTTTACCCATGGAAGGGCTGAGCTACAAAGCGGCAATTCTGTCTATTGATAAAGCCTACCCAGGCCAAGCCCGTCGGGCAGCGCTCGCTTTCTGGAGCGCCCTGCCACAGTTTACCTACACTAAATTTGTGATTGTCGTAGACAAAGAAATCAATGTCCGCGATCCTCGCCAAGTGATGTGGGCGTTCACCTCTAAGGTAGACCCTGTGCGGGATGTATTCATTTTGCCTGACAACCCCTTCGACCGCCTAGACTTTGCCACCGAACGCGCTGGCCTGGGGAGCAAAATGGGCATCGACGCCACCACCAAGGTTTACCCCGAAACCGATCGCCCTTGGAACGACGAACTCAAGCCCGACCCCGACACCGCCGCCATGGTCAGCCGCCGCTGGGCAGACTACGGCCTCGCCGACCTCAAACTTGATCAGGTCAATCCCAACCTATTTGGCTATGACATCCCAACGCCTTAAAGTCCTACGTGTCTTCTTGAGGTGTGGTAGAAGAGGGGGCGATTCATCACATTGCCGTATTTAATCACGCGGATCGATGCAATCCCAAGGGATCGATTAATTAGGCTGATGGATAAGGGGCGGGTTGAATCTCGCCTGCGGTGACCGTCAGGATTTGGGAGGATTGTAACCACTGGGCATCGAAGGAGCCAAGGTGGGTCGTGGTGATCAGGGTTTGGAAGCGATCTTGGATGGTTTCGAGTAGTTTGTTTTGGCGGTTGAGGTCAAGTTCGGCCAAGACATCATCGAGCAGCAGCAGCGGCGGTTCGCCAATCACGGCTTCGATCAGCTTTAGCTCGGCCAACTTGAGGGCTAAGACCAGGGTACGCTGTTGCCCCTGGGAGCCATATTGGCGGGCAGGGGTATCGTTGAGAATAAAGTCGATTTCGTCGCGGTGGGGGCCAACCAAGGAGGTGCCTTGCATGTGCTCAGCGATCGCCCGTTCCTTCATTTTCTCTAGCAATGCGGCTTGGATCTGTTCTGGATCATCGGGTTCGGCGGGCACGGTGGGGGCATAGGCGACTAGCAATTCTTCGCGGCGATCGCTGATGTTGCTATGCCAGGTTTGGGCGAGGGGGGCAAGACGGGCGATCGCCCGTGCCCGCCGCCGGATCACACGGGTGCCCACGGTAGCGAGTTGGGCATCCCAAATGGCAAGCTCAGTGGGGTCGATGGGTTTAGAGGTATCGGCTTTGGTGCGGTGCTTGAGCAGTGCATTGCGCTGCCGCAAAACTTGGTTATATTGCTGCAACAGGTGGGCATAGACGGGTTCTAGTTGCACCAGTAAGGTATCAATCCAACTCCGCCGATAGGCAGGGCCTCCGCGCACGAGGTCTAAGTCGAGGCTCGAAAATTCGACGGCACTCATCAAGCCCAAAAACTCAACCTGACGCTTCAGGGTTTGGCCATTGCCAAGCAGGGTTCGCCGCCCGTTACGGCGAAGCACCATGCCCAAATCTAGGCTACCCACATCCCTCGTGAGGGTCGCCGTCACACGGCCTTCTTCTTGGTGCTCCATGACCAAGTCGCGATCGCGGCTCACCCGGTGCGATCGCAGGGTTGCCAGTAGCTCCACGGCTTCCAGCAAATTGGATTTGCCCTGGGCATTTTCGCCCAGCAAAATGGTTTTAGGAGCCAAAAACTCCACAAATTGGTCGCTGTAGTTGCGATATTGCCAGAGGTGGAGGGTTTTGAGAAACATCCCGGCGTTGGAGAAGAAGACACGCAGCCATGCCACCATCCTCGCAGGTTGTTGCAGGATTTGGCTGATGGTCTTTGGCCAACGGATTACGGATTGCGGATTGCAGATTACAACCTACGGATTACAACCTACGGATTACAACCCATAAATTACAACCTATTGACAAGTCTGAGAGCCAATGGAGAAAGGCAGGCTTAGTTACGCTTCCAGCGGAAATACCATTTGATGAAGAGTTTTTCAAACTCAACCCAAACGAACATCAGGGAGCTGAACCCTAAACAAATCAATAGCTCTGTGCCGCTCAAAACCTGGGTTCCAAAGAAATTGCGCAGGGGTTCAACGTAGATCAACGCTAGTTGTAGCAAGGTGGTCAGCGCCACCGCCGCCAACACAAAGGGGTTAGAGAAGGGGTTGATTTGTATGGTTAATTGAGTGTTGGAGCGAATGGCGAGGGCATGGCCCATTTGCGCCACACAGAGAGTGGTAAAAACCATGGTTTTCCAACGCCCCGGCTCACCGGGGTTGCTGGGTAGGTTGGTATACCAGTAGGCAAAGACCATGAGGCTAATGGCAATGATGGCCAGCACAATCCCAATGCGAATCATGTAAGCCCCTAAGCCTCGGGCAAAAATGCTTTCTTTGGGGTCATGGGGAGGGCGTTGCATAACGTCGGGTTCGGCGGGTTCAACGGCCAAGGCTAGGGCGGGTAGGCCATCGGTGACTAGGTTCATCCACAAAATCTGGAGGGGGGTGAGGGGCACGCCGCCACTCACCAACAAGGGAGACGCTGCAATGGTTAAGACCTCTCCAATGTTGGAACCTAGGATGTATTTGATGAAGCGGCGCACATTGGTGTAAACCACTCGGCCTTCTTCGACGGCGGCGACGATGGTGGCAAAATTATCGTCGAGCAATACAGTGTCGCTCGCTTCTTTGCTAACGTCGGTGCCAGTGATACCCATGGCAATTCCGATATCGGCCTGTTTGAGGGCAGGGGCATCGTTCACGCCATCCCCGGTCATGGCAACAACTTTGCCTTGGTGTTGGAGGGCTTTGACGATGCGCAGCTTATGCTCTGGAGACACCCGCGCGTAAATGCTGACCCGTTTGACGGCTTCGTCGAGATCCGCCGCGCTCATTTTTTCGAGTTCACGCCCCCCTAAGACGCGATCGCCCGGTTCTGAAATGCCTAGGTCTTCCGCGATCGCCTGGGCTGTCAGTTGGTGGTCTCCCGTGATCATGATGGGGCGAATACCGGCGCTGCGGCACTGCGCCACGGCTTCTCGGACTTCGGGGCGGGGGGCGTCGAGCATATCGATCAAGCCTAGCCAGATCATGTTCTGTTCCGTGGCTTCATCGGTGCCTTCGAGGGGTAGGGTATCTAGGGGTTTGTAGGCAAAGCCTAAAACCCGTAAGCCTCTGGCCGCCAGTTGGTTGTTTTTCTCTAAAATTTGGTGACGTTGCGCGTCGGTGAGGGGTTGTGGGCGATCGCCCACAAAAATTTGCTGACACCGTTCCAGCACTAGCTCCGCAGAACCTTTGCAAAATAGGGTGTAGGGAGAGGGTGCATCGCGGTTGGGCAAAAGGGCCACAGCCTCAGCCTGATCAGCTGCTTGGGTTGCCAACACCACACTCATGCGCTTGCGCTCGGAGGTAAACGGAAACTCAACCCCACGCTCTAACTTTGCGGCTAGCATGTGGCGATCGATATCTGCTTTAGCGGCTGCCACCACCAAAGCTCCTTCCGTGGGGTCGCCTAAAATAATCCAGTCTCCATTTTCCTTTTGTAAAACGGAATCATTACACACCAGCGCCGAAACCAACAAAGCCGTGAGTTCTCGATTTTCGAGTGTTGCAATTACCTCGCCGCCCTGACGAAACTCGCCTTCAGGGCAATATCCCTGGCCACTGATGGCAATGGAATCACTGGCGGGGTGAGCCGATTGCACCACCATTTTGTTTTGGGTGAGGGTGCCTGTTTTGTCGGAGCAAATGGTGGTGACAGAACCCAGGGTCTCAACCGCAGGCAGTTTACGGATGAGGGCACGCCGTCGCACCATCCGTTGGGTGCCAATGGCCAGGGTCACGGTGATCACCGCTGGCAGGCCTTCTGGCACCACGGCCACCGCCATACTTAGCGAAACCTCTACCAGTTGGCGAAATTGCCCCCAGCCCGAGACGAGAACCCCAATCCCAATGACCAAGGCCACCAAGCTGAGGGAGCCGGTGACCAAAACATTGCTGAGTTGATCCATCCGCCGCTGCAACGGGGTGGGTTCAGATTTCACCGCTTGCAGCATGGTGGCAATTTTACCGATCTCGGTTTTCATGCCCGTGCTAGTGACTAACACCATCCCGCGACCATTGAGGACCTCAGTGCCCTGGAAAACTGAGTTGACGCGATCGCCCAGGGGGGTGTCATCATCCAAATCAATGGGGACGCGCTTCTTGGAGGCGTGGGCTTCCCCGGTGAGAGCCGACTCGCGCACTTGGAGGTTGCTACATTCAATCAGCAACCCATCGGCAGAAATCTGTACTCCGGCTTCGAGCAACATAATGTCACCCGGCACGAGGGACTGAGAATCAATTTCCATCAAGCGACCATCCCGGTTTACCCGCACCCTGGGAGACGAGAGATTTTTGAGCGCCGCCAGCGCCTTTTCGGCCCGACTCTCTTGCATATACCCCAGCAAACCATTCAAAAAGACAATGGCCAAAATGGCGATCGTGTCTTTAAAAGGAATGTCGTTACCTTTATCAATGCCAGCCTGCAAGTCCATTAAATCCATGATGCCGGAGATGACTGCCACGGCAATCAGCATGATCAGCATGATGTTTTTGAACTGATCGAGCAGAATTGAGAACGCTGTGCGTCCGCCCGTTTCTTCGAGTTCATTCAGGCCATAAATCTTTTGCCGTTCGGCAACTTCCTCGGCACTTAATCCCTGTTGGCGATCGCTCTGCAATAGCTCTAAAGCCTTGTCTGTTGAGATCGTATGCCAATGCGTCACAGGGTTGGGAGAAAGAGCTGTCATGAACCTGAAACCTTTTTGCTAGGGTAAGGATGAAGGGAATCGGAGAGTTTGGGAGCCGAGGCTGCCCAAGGCTAGCACGAGTGCTACTAAACGGAGATGGAGACCAAAACAAAGCTAAATCCCCGACCTGGTTCATTGGCACAACGGCTAATTTTTCTGAACCATCTAGGGACATGGAAATTGTCAGAATCTTTCAACAGGAAAGCACTTAAAGCAAGTATCCAACAGTTCACAAGTATCAGACAGTTCACAAGTATCAGGCAGTTCACAAGTATCAGACAGTTCAACTGCTAAATTTTCAACTGTTATATTTGGCCATTTACATTTAGCCATCTCTAACGGTTACTCGTGACGGCAGACCTTGCAGAGCCGCACAAGTTGGAGATTTAACAATCAGCTGACGACCCGTAAACAGGAATGCTTCGTAGGCTCAATGATTGGCTGAGAGATTTGCTGAAACATCTGTAAACGGCAATGTCGCTTGGGCAAGGTCGATTTGAGGATTGATTGGAGAGATGAACTTTGCTTGGCTCTGGGGTGCTAGCGGCTGTAGCTTGGTCATTCTCGCCTCTAAGGAGGGTTCCTTTGCATAGGTGAGATCTATAGGTTTTGAGCCAATTCTCCCGAAAATCTCCTCAATTGTTTTCATACTAGAGGTGTTTGCCAGAATCGCGGAAAAAACTGTGGGTATGGCTACCGCATCAGATGCCAGGTTGGTATGCCTTGGCCAATTAGAACAGTTTGCCCAGAACCCCTTGAGGTTGGAACCCTTGGGTTTGGAAAGCTTGACCAATCCTTATACTAACCCCTGAACTCAACTCTACGTGAACGGGGCGATCGCCATCTTCCTACTCTAATCTAGGTTATTCATATCATGATCTAGAACCTCGAAATCATCGTCTAGCCCCTTTTCTCCTTAGGGTTCCCCTCATTTGCCCCGCCGCTTGCGTCTTAAAAAATCTCATCTGAACTGCTTGCTCTTGGGATAGTCTGCTTTTAGAGAGTTCGCTCTCTGGCCAATTTATGCGCTGACTTAGCTCTGGACTATAGTTGGGGAGTTGGGGCAAGAGTCTATGTTCAGGCGTACCCTGAGTGGGGGCGGTGACCTTGGAGGATGGGGATATGGGATTTTTGGCAGCGGTGGCGGTGGTGTTGATGGGGGTGGTGTCGCCTGTGAATGCGATCGCCGATCAGGTGGCAGAAAATACCCTGCGGCGGCAGATTTATAGTGCCGAAACCCTAGCGGTGCGCGTAGACAACGCCCCCAATTACCGCATTGTTCAGGGGCGGGTGCAACGGGTGCGCGTGGCCGGGAAAGGGGTCATGCCCATCGAAGGCGTGCGGATCGAGCAACTAGGGTTAGAAGCAGAGGCGATCGCCCTCAACCCCCAAGCCTTGCGGGATGGCACCGTGGAGTTGGATCGTCCCCTTGAGCTTGCCGCCCAAATCATTTTGACAGAGGCTGACCTAAACCAAGCCCTGCAAGCCCCAGCCGTCGTCGATCAGTTGCAATCGATGACCCTCCAACTGCCAGGAGCCGCTGCCTTTGGCATCGAGCGCTATATCTTGGTAGACCCTCAAGTAGATTTGCAAGGGGGCGATCGCCTGCAATTTAGCGTGACCTTACAAGAGCGGCGAACCCAGCGGCGGCTACAAATTCAGGTGGCCTCTGGCCTAGAGGTGCTGGGAGGGCAGCGGTTGCGCTTAGTGGATCCAGCCATCCAAATTGATGGCCAAGCGGTTCCGACTGAGCTGTTGGCTGCCTTTACCCGTGGGTCTGTGGTAGACCTGCAACGCTACGCCGACGATGGTTTTTTGGCGCGTCTCTTACAATTAGAGATAAGAGAAGACGAAATGGCGATCGCCGCTTGGGTGCAAGTCCAACCTCAAGTTTTTTCCGAAAACTAGGCACGTTGCCTTGTAGTTAGTTAACTGGGGGTATCTATTAGGCGTTGAAACGTTGCGATACAAACACGTTTTAGTCCTAGTTTTTGTCCGTATCTGTTCTCTGGAAGGCGTCATTATGACAGACGAAATGACAGACGAAACACTGCATTCAAATCCGCTTCAGCCCGACCCCAAACCCAGTCGCCATCGCTGGTATCGTAATCTGCCCGTCAGCGCGTTGACGGCGATCGCCGCCGTTTTGCTGGCCACTGGCAGCGCCACCGCCTGGTGGACTTGGCAAACCATTAGCGCCCGCCAAGAAGCTGCGCAACAGCCTACCCCCGAAGCCGTCATCCCCATCACCCCCGACTCCGTTGATGGTGCCCCTGGCACAACGGCTTCGCCCCTAAACCCAGCAACCGAACCGGTGCCCAGATCCACAACTGAGCAAGTTTCGGTGCAGGTGTATTGGCTCAAAGACACCGGAACGCAGCTAGAACTGGTGCCCACAACGCTGATGCTGGAGGCAGGGCGATCGCCCGAATCTCAACTGCAGCAGGCGTTTGAGCATTTGCTCAATGACACCAACGCCACCGATGGCGCAGAGGAGGCTGGGGCGATCGCCTCTACCATTCCCGCAAACACCCACCTCAACTCCGTAGACATCGCCGCTGATGGCATCCATGTTGACCTATCTGCCGAATTTACCCTCGGGGGTGGCAGCGCATCGATGGGCGGGCGTTTGGGGCAGGTGATCTATACTGCCACAACCCTAGATGATAATGCCCCTGTCTGGCTTTCCATCGATGGCACCCCGCTAGAGCTATTGGGCGGTGAAGGGTTGATGATCAGCCAACCCATGACCCGTGCCGAGTTTGACAATGATTTCTCCCTCTAACGATAGGGAACTCTTTCCCTTATCGTCTGTATCACCGGCGCAGTGGCATCCAAGGCATCAAGCTTAGATGTCACCGCGCCGGTGATATTGTGGCTAAGGAGAGGTTGTGCCTGAGAAGAGGTTGTGACTAAGGAGAGGTTGTAACTAAGGAGAGGTTGTGCCTGAAGAGACAGGTTGGGGGTGGCGATCGCCCCAAAAATCTGTTAAAAATCAAAGGCTTCATCATGTAGTCGGTGCCTAAGGGGTTTCAACGACCCACGTATGGCACAAAAGTTTTAGGAATGGCTGGAAAGCGCCCTAACTCGCATGATCGGCGCTGAGGTTCAGCGCCCTGCCCAATGGCCACCCTAACATCTGCTCAACTTTCACGATGTTTAACAGTATTACCTGTCTATGGCTCGCCGTCGTTCTGCTTCAAAGCTTCGTGCCAAGCAACCGCTGCCTTGGCGATTTATCCTCGATACCCTGGCGATTTCGTCGTGGGGGGTCTTGCTGTTGCGATTTTGGATTTCTGGCCGTATCAATATTCTGTTACACCCAGGCTATGTTTGGTTGGCGGTGGCCGCTGGATGCTTCCTGGTCTCGTTGGGGGTATTTCGGATTGTGCAGGGGATGCAGGGACGCATCGGTGCTGAAGCGCCTCAAATGGCTCATTTCAACCTCTTCCCACCCGCTTGGAGTAGTGGGCTACTGCTAGCGGTCGCTATTTTTGGCCTACAGTTTTCGCCCCAAGCCTTTACCAGCCAAGTTGCAATGGATCGCGGAGTGGCAGACACCCTGTCCATGACGCGCTCTAAACCCCAATCTTTTCGGGGAGGAACCCGGCCTGAAGATCGGTCGTTGATTGACTGGGTACGCACCTTGAATGTTTACCCCGAACCGGATGAGTATAAGGGGTTACCGGTCAGCGTAGAAGGCTTTGTGATTCATGCTACCGAACTTCCTAGTGATTACTTGATGCTGGCTCGGTTTGTGATTACTTGTTGCGCCGCAGATGTCTACCCCGTGGGGCTACCCGTTAAACTAGAGGGCGATCGCTCCCAATATCCGGCTGATGGATGGTTTCATGTAGCGGGAGAAATGACCACAGAGACCGTGAATAACCAGCGCCAATTAGTCATTTTGGCGGCTCAACTCGACTCAATTCCTGAACCCGAAAACCCATACGATTACTAATTCAAACGGTATGGTTAAGGAAGATAGCTTTGAAAAGCCAGATTCATTGTGAATAGCATGAAAACTGACTAGACCCTAGATAGGATAAGGGATCTATGAGGAAACCAAGGCAAACATAATGCTCTGCCTTTACTTTTGCCATGACCTTTTACTTTTGCCATGACCTTTTACTTCTGCCATGACCTTTTACTTCTGCTACGACAGTGCGTTGTGTTGTAGCTAGAGAATTTAAAAAACGAGAGACTGCTATCTACTGACCTTTCATCACCTGATATTTTGGGGATCTTCGCAACAAATCTTAATAAATAAAGTTTGTTAAAATGGTTTTTTTGCTTTCCACAAGTGACTTTTTTTAGGTATCCCTGCTACTGCTTTCCGATAGCGAGGTAGTCCTCAGCCTCTCAATTGATAAAGCGCCGTAGAATTCCTTGTTTGTCAGGGTATCTTAACGGCAGTTGGGTGTCTCTATCCCGGCTGCAATGTTTGGCTTCTGTGGCGATCGCCCTACGCCGCCACTAGACTGTCTTCGCCCCTTTGGAAGGTGTTTGAAATGCGGTTGCAAGATGCTTGTAATCCTCCGAATAATTGCGGATGTTATGGTAATCAAGAGTTAATTTACCGTAGTTGTTTCTAAAGAGGCGGATTATACTGATATCCGGTATTAGTGTTCAAGATTAATATCCTGAACAAGGCTAATATCCTGAATGAGTATTCGAGCAAGCTGATCGCGAGTCGTAACGTATTTCCCCTTCAGACCGATTCCCAATTCCCGCGTTCTAGGAAATCTGGTGTATTGATGAAATCGTTTCAGCGGCGAGTCCGAGATTTAGCGGGGCACCCCCCTCCTTTGCACGACCCAAAAAATGGGCACAAGCGGCTCATCTTTTCCCTCAGGGAAGGATTATCGCAGCCTTCTAATTTTTTCCCAAAACCCAAAGGGGCGGTTGCCCCAGATCTACCCTGGCCACAGCAGGTGAAGCAAACCCTAACTCGCTACGCCAAATTAGTGGTTTGTCCACCGCCTAAGCATCGAGTGGGCAAGGGCAAGCATCGATGTAGTTCTGTCGCTATTTTTGTGGTGGCCGTGGTGTCTCTCTCCAGCACCATTGGTTATCGACTTTATAACGAGCCGCAGTTGGCCGTCGGAACCCTTTCCCCACGCACTCTACGAGCGCCAGAGGCGGCTTCCATCGAAGATGCAGAAACCACCGAGAGCGATCGCCAATCAGCTCGCATCGGGGCTATTCCTGTTTTACAGGTTGATACCACCGTTAACCAGCGCATTTACCAGCAAATTCAAGGGCTATTAGAAGAAGGTGAAGCCCTGCGGAACCAGGCTGGGACGTTCCCGGTTGTGTCGCCTTCCATCCTATCCACAGCGACCCAACGCAACCTACGGCAAGTCTCTGAGGCCGAGTGGCAGGCCGTGTTCAACCAAGTAGAAGCCCAAACCCGCCCCAATTCTTCAGAAGGTTCGTTTTCGACTGCCTTGGCGTTGGCGGTGGTAGAGCTACAAAATTATCGCCGCTATGCCTCAGAAGATAACTTTACATCGCTAAAACAGTCGTTTCAGCGATCGCGCCAAGCCTACAGTCGGGCGATCGCAGCGTTGGCACAAAGCCCCTCTAGCCCCTCTGTCAATCCTTTTTCCCCAGCCCTCCTCGACCTTACCGATGCAGCTTGGGTAGAAACCAAAACCTCAGTCCGTCGAATTTTAGAACGAATTTTAACCCAGGGGATTCCTCCTGGCTTGCCCAATGAGTTGCTAGAACAGGCCATTGATTTACAATCCCGCGAGCGCCTGTCGGCAGACTCTGCCAAGATCGTAAAGCAATTGCTGCTGGCCGTGCTAGAACCCAATCTGGTGCAAGATCCAGAGCAAACTCGGCTCTTGGCTGAACAGGCTGCCAAGGCCGTAAAACCCGTGGTTGTGAATGTGCGGCGCGGCGAAATTATTGTAGAGTCGGGGCAACCCATCACCCAACGAGAGTTTGTTGTGCTTGACCATTTTGGCCTGAGTGAACGGGTCATTGATTGGTTTGGGCTGATTGCGTTTGGGGCATTGGTGAGTGGCGGTATTATCCTTTTCTTGCTCGTTGAACGCCGCTTTTATCCGGGGTTGCGCCGCCGCGACTATGTTTTGGTGTTGTTGCTCACCCTCACCACGCCGTTACTGGTGTCGTTAGGGATTCCAGCCACCAGCTTACCGGCGGTGGGGCTATTGGTCGGCAGTTTTTATGGCTCAGCCTTAGGGGCAACGGTGGTGACGCTCCTGAGCATTGCCCTCCCCATCGGCATGGACTTAGGAACCCGGCATTTACTGGCCAGTGCGATCGCCAGTCTACTTGGAGCCTGGATGGCGGGGCGGCTGCGTTCTCGCGAAGAATTAGCATTGCTAGGCGGAGCGGTTGGTTTGACCCAGGGCATTACCTACCTCTTTCTGAGCCTTATGCTCAGCCCTTGGAGTTCGTCGGTGTGGGTCAGTGTCCTGTCGGCCTCCGTTACCCAAGCTCTCATGGGCATCACTTGGAGTGTGACGGCGCTGGGGCTCAGCCCCTACCTAGAGCAGTTATTTGACTTGGTTACCCCCATTCGGTTGGCCGAGCTTTCCAACCCTAACCGCCCCTTGCTAAAGCGGTTAGCCTCCGAAACCCCCGGCACCTTTCAACACACCTTATTCGTAGCAACCCTGGCAGAGGCGGCAGCGCGGCAGTTGGGCTGCAACGTCGAACTGGTGAGAGCCGGGACGTTGTACCACGACATCGGCAAAATGCATGACCCCCAAGGGTTTATCGAAAACCAAATGGGTGGCCCCAATAAGCACGACCTGATAAACGACCCCTGGAAGAGCGCAGACATCATTAAAAAGCATGTCACCTTGGGGATCTCGATGGCGAAGAAGTATCGCTTGCCCAAGGCGGTGCGCTCCTTCATCCCTGAGCATCAGGGCACCATGCGCATTGCCTACTTCTACCACCAAGCCCAAGAACTGGTGAAGGCTAACCCCAGCCGGGTCGTGCGGGATCAAGACTTTCAATACGATGGCCCCATCCCCCAATCGCGGGAAACCGGCATTGTGATGGTGGCTGATTCCTGTGAAGCGGCCTTGCGATCGCTCAAAGACACCACCCCCGAAGAAGCCCTAGCCATGGTCAACCGGATTTTGCGCGCCCGTTGGCAAGATCAACAGCTAAAGGATTCTGGCCTAGAGCGGTCTGAGATGCCCATCATTGCCGAAATTTTTGTCAGGGTCTGGCAAGATTTTAACCACCAACGCATTGCCTACCCCAAGATTCCGCTGCCGCCCCCCGCCCCTTCCGCCCGGTAAACTGGGGTTCTATTACGAGGATCTCCATTGCCAGCCGCAAGCTAAACCACCAGCCTTTCAGATAGAATCTTCGCGCAGAGTCTGAAAGAGCCTATAAAATCAATATATTGGCTGCTGTTGGCCGTTCTCTTGATCGTTGGCTGGCTGGATCGTGGATCTCCTCCATTGATCGATGCATCTGTCTCATGATCGTCTGACTCATGATTTATAAATCAGATCTATTGCTCCGGTCTAATATCCACGAACTCTACCCATCGCCCTCTGTCCTAATCTATCGCCGTTTTCCTATCTCCGATAGCTGGCGCTGAAGGCTTGTAGTGGAGATCTCAAGGCATCTGTTAACGCTGGTATCGGGCGTGGGCTCAGGCTCACTCACCAAACGCCATTTTATTCGATTAGTTGGAAGCTTACTGAAAGCGCGATCGCCATGCTTGAATTACCTGACCTGAAGCGAGACATCGATCTCCTGTCGCAACGCCTGGGGAAAGCCCAGGACTATCTTTGACATCCCTGCCCTCACAGCCAAAATCTCAGACCTAGAGCAGCGCACTGCCCAACCCGAGTTTTGGGAAGAGCAGGCTACGGCTCAAAAGACCTTACAAGAGCTTAATGACTGCAAAACTCAGTTGCAAAATGTTGGGTCTTGGCGCTCGACCCTAGACGATGCAAGGGCTGTCCTGGAACTGTTGGAGTTAGAAACCGATGAGGCACTGCTCCAGGAAGCCCAAGCTAACCTTACCCAGTTAACGCGCAGCCTCGATCAGTGGGAACTGCAAAAGCTGTTGTCGGGTCCCTATGATGCGCGAGGGGCGGTGCTGAGCATCAATGCTGGGGCTGGGGGCACCGATGCCCAAGACTGGGCTGAGAGCCTCTTGCGCATGTATACGCGCTGGGCAGAACGGCGGGGCTACAAGGTACACCTATCAGAACTTTCCGAAGGAGATGAGGCAGGGCTAAAATCTGTCACCTTAGAAGTCGAAGGGCGCTATGCCTATGGCTATCTTAAGGCTGAAAAGGGAACCCATCGCTTGGTGCGAATTTCGCCCTTCAACGCCAATGGCAAGCGCCAAACGAGCTTTGCTGGGGTTGAGGTCATGCCCATTCTCGACCAAACGGTTGAATTAGAGATTCCTGAAAAAGATCTGGAGGTCATTACCTCGCGGGCAGGGGGGAAGGGTGGCCAAAACGTCAACAAAGTGGAAACCGCCGTGCAGGTGCGCCACATCCCCACGGGGTTGATGGTTCGCTGTACGGAGGAGCGATCGCAGCTCCAAAACAAAGAAAAAGCCATGGCTCGGCTGAAGGCTAAGCTGTTGATTATTGCCCAAGAACAACATGCCCAGGCGATCGCCGATATTCGAGGCGACATCGTGGAAGCGGCTTGGGGCAACCAAATTCGCAACTATGTGTTTCACCCCTACCAGTTGGTCAAAGACCTCCGCACGGGTCTAGAAACCACTGACATCAACACCGTGATGAATGGGGATCTCGATCCCTTCATCGAAGCCTGTCTCCGCCAAGAAAACCAGATGATGGCTCCTACCAGCGTCTAGGGAGCAGTTTCAGCCCACTTTCTTGGTTCTACTGTCCATCCTGCTTGTTGAGGCTCATGACTGACTCCCAACCGACTCCATCCTCGACCCCTGACCGACCGACCAACCAACCGACCGATGCCATAACGACGCCCCCGATTCCCGTTGTGCTGGCAGGGGGCAACCCAGAACCCCCGCCCAGCTATGTCAAGCTAGCCATGCGCAACATGGTCAAAAAAGGGGGCAAGTCGCTGTTTCACTTCGCTTTGACTACTGTGGGGTTGCTGGCGCTCTTGGTCGGGCTGGCCTATTTTACCCATTAGTAATCACCCATTAG
>Ga0105044_10002010_pt1 | contig 27645 bp, 16 predicted proteins | sample MAT01_FD_78092 | JGI IMG/M metagenome (GOLD analysis project Ga0105044, IMG submission 78092) | Freshwater microbial communities from Lake Fryxell liftoff mats and glacier meltwater in Antarctica - MAT-01 | ecosystem: Environmental > Aquatic > Freshwater > Ice > Liftoff microbial mat | place... | reverse complement strand
TTGAGGACTGCCCGCTCTTGCTTCAAAAAACTCAATCGACTCTCCCATGTGCCAGTTCCGACAGCCGACGTGATTTTACGACGGTCGCACGCAGCGACAGGAATCTTATTCCTGAGTTCGGCGGAACACAAATCAAGAAACCAGTAACGACATTCGACACTCCCCCTCAATCGTCGTGCAGCTCTTCTTGCGGCTGCTTCGGTCTGTAAACCGCCAGCCAGCCAAGGACCGAGGTGCTCTGGCCCTGTCATCGTAAGTACGACAGATGTCATCGGATTGACGTCGATGCTGACCTGCGTGTGACATGACATTAGAATCGCAAAGGACAGTTTCCTGCCGCAAAATGCTGACCTGTTGGTGCGAGCCCGGTTTAAGGGATAATACATTGGTCCGATTATTGCTGTCAGTTCGTTTCGGGGATTACTATTCATGTTGGAAAATCGAATGAAATCGCTTGTTCGTTTCTGTCGAAGTCAGAAGTCGAAGTCAGTTGAGAGATTGCGGCGCGTACCGCCGTACCCTACACTTCATTTCCAGCAAAGGATCTCGCCGAGGGGTTTTGCGAAATGTGGGCTAAGTTGATTGTTTCAGTAACACTGTTGCCGGTGCTGCTTCACAGCATCCTTGGCTGTTGTTCGCACCATGCCCATTCGCAATGCCATTCTGCGTGCGTGAGTTCGCGGGTCGAATCACACAGTGCCCGAATTCAAAGTCACAATCACCAAAGCGCTCACGGTCAATGCTCGGAAAGCGCTGAGCCGGTTGTCCCGATGCCATATCGACATGACAAACCATGCGATGACTTTCCGTGTGTCTATATTCAGGCTGAGTTTGTGCGAGCGGCATCTGTGTTCGATCTGTTTGAGCACGTCGCAGCATTGAATGCCGGTGGGATCATGTTTCGCAGTGTGGCTGCTGCGACGCTCGGGAACCTGCATCAAACCCAAAAAGTTTCCGCTGCATTGCAGCACTGCGCGCTGACGCAGGTCTGGGTTGTCTAACGAACTGCCGACCATCCTGCACGTGATGGTCGATTGTGACTCTGTTGAATGACGGCTTTCGTGACGTCATTTCAGAGCCCCCCGGCAAATTTCTCCACTCCAGTTTTTGCACGCTGCTACGCTGCAGTCTGAGAGCAACAGTTATGATTTCTACAGGAAAAGCCTTTCGCTCCAGGTGGCTCTGGGGCATCGGAATGGCGGCACTGATTCTGATCGGATTCGCAACACGTTCAAAGTGGTGGGAGCCAGGTCAGAACTGGGTACGAACCACGATTTCCGGCAATCGCAAGGTCTCGTCGCTGCAAAGTCATAATTCCGGAAGTCGCGCGGGCGGAGAAGATCGGTATGCCCATGAAGGACACGAGCATGGCCATGACGAAGGGACGTCTCTGGCTTTGTCTGCCCAGGCACAGGGGAATATTGGTCTGACGCCTGAGTATCTGCAGCCAGTCAAACTGGAGACATTCCAGCGAGCGATCACGGTGCCGGGAATTATCGTCGGGCGACCGGGCCGAACACGGCTGGAGATTTCGACGCCGATGGCTGGCGTGATCACACATGTGCATGCTGTGCAGGGAGAAGCTGTTGATCCCGGCACTCTGCTATTTGAACTACGCATTACAGCTGAGGAATTAGTTTCCACACAGACGAATCTGTTAAGGACCGTGGGTGAACTGGACGTGGAAAATCGCGAGATCGCGCGGCTGGCGAAAGCCACTGAATCCGGTGCCATCTCGCAGAAAACATTGCTGGAACGTCAATACGCAAAGGAAAAATTGGAGGTTCTCATGAATGCTCAGCGTGAAGCGCTGCATTTGCATGGACTCTCTGTACGACAGATTGATGAAATTACAAAGAATCACAAACTCCTGCGCGATCTGCAGATCGTGGCTCCAGGACGCGATAGTCACGGGGCAGAAGAATTAAAGTTGTCCAGCATGGAGGCGACACCCGTGTCACTTGCCATCGAGCAGGAACGACAACTGATAGACGAGAGTGCCGGGCACGATTCTTCCCGTGCCGCCGATGAATCAAAAGTTCCCCTCATCCTGAAGGAGGTACTCGTTCATAAGGGAGAAACAGTTGCGGCCGGGGCCACTCTGGGTGCGCTGGCGGACTATTCGGAACTTTACATTGAGGGCCGCGCTTTTGAGCAGGACCTGGAAGTTCTGTCGCAGAGCGCTGCGCGTAACTGGAAGATCACGGCCGTGTTTGAAGGAGCAGCGAACTCCGTCAGGCGAATCGAGAATCTTGATCTGGTGTATTCGGCCAGTGAAATTGATGCGGAAGCTCGCTCACTGTCGTTCTTTGTGCGACTGCCGAACGAAGTCGCGCGCGAAGTTCCGTCGCCGAATGGTCAGCGATTTCTCGATTGGAAGTACCGCCCTGGGCAGCGGCTTCAATTGCTTGTGCCTGTCGAAGAATGGGAACACCAGATTGTTCTTCCCGTGGAAGCAATCGCCCGGGAAGGCGCGGAATCATTTGTCTTTCAGCAGAACGGCGATCATTTTGACCGCGTGTCGGTGCGGGTTGCCTATCGGGATTCTACGCATGTCGTGGTCGCGAATGATGGTTCGGTCTTCCCCGGCGATGTCATCGCGCTTCGTGGCGCGCATCAAATGCAGATGGCATTGAAGAACAAATCGGGTGGCGATGTTGATCCTCATGCCGGACACAACCACTAGTCAAAAAAGGGGTCAGGAACCAAGCGTCAAATGGCCCGGTGGGTGCTCCGCACTATTCGTTCCTGACCCCTTTTTCAGAGCCTGACAAAGCACCAGCAACTTTAGTCTGACGCTCCGGTGATCGACCGGATAAAGACTAACAGATCAGCCGCCTCCTGAGCGGTAAGGTCGGCGAACACTCCGTCGGGCATCAGTGACCGGGTGCTTTTCTGTCGTTCCTCAATGTCGATGACTGCAATCGAGACCAGTTGTCGGTCAGCCATTCTGAGAACCACCTGACTTGCTGACTGACTCTCAATCAGGCCATTCAGTACACGACCGTCATTTGTGACGACCGTCCAGGCCGCAAACTTATCATCGATCTTCTGCGACGGCTGCACAATGTGCTGCAGCAGTTCGGATGTGTGCATATATTTCCTGCTGATTTCCCTCAGCGTTGGCCCCACCGACAAAGCCGCCTCGTCGGTATGGTGACAGGCTCGACAGCGCGCCGCATCGCTGAAGAAAATCAGTCGGCCTCGCTGGGCGTCGCCTGTTTGAGAGAGCACGAGCGACGGTTCAAACGTTCTTCCCAGTGTCTTCTTTCTCTGTGATTCGGGAACGAATTGATCAAATAGACCGCGAACATCGCTGCTGGCGTTACGAACTGTCTCAATTGCCGTTTCACGGTCAGCAGGCGTTAGATCTCCGGAGTGCAATCGCATTACCAGTGCGAGCGCCCCTTCGGTGTTGCCGGTCAGTTGCTGAATGGCCGCCGTGCGAGTTTCCTCAGCGGAAGTCCTGACTGACAGCGATGCAAGCGCCGTCGCTTGAGACGACGTGGTGACCAGCGGATCGGAAAGTTCCGTGGATGGATCTGCCGGCAGCGATCGAATCCACTGTGCGATCAGCGAGACTCCGTGACTATCGACCACCTGAGATCCGATGTACGGCATTCGGGCGTAGCCAAGTTTTGACATACGATACATCATGACGGATCGAAACGGATCGCCGGGAACGATGATCTTAGCTTTCTGCATTCCGAAGGTACCAATGTTGGTCCCTTTGTTTGTGGCCATCTGATCGAACAACAGATCCCGTGTCAGGAAAAATGACACGATCGCATTTCCGCCCTTGTGGTGGCACATGCTGCAGTTGCCGTGCAGATACGAGCGAGCTCGGTCGGTGAGGTCGAGAGACTCGTCGCGCGGGTCCACCAGCCGAAATGCCGGGCTGCGCGCGTCATCCGGGATTGTCGCGATCACTTCCTGCTTCAACAGGGACTCAAGCTGATCTGCGTCGTTGACCGTGTTTGTCGTCAGCCTGGAGAGTTGATTGCCCACAAAGCCGAGCACAAATCCCGGCCCGGCGTTGTGGCACAGTCGGCATTCATTGATTGCGCTCGTGTGCCAGGTGTGTTCCGTAGGCTCTCCAGCGACATTCGCGTCGGGCCATTGAACGGTCTGCATTGTGCCCGCGGAGCTGACTAGTTCCGCATCAGTGCCTGCGTCGTTCCAGAGATAGCTGTAGGGATTCCAGACTCCGCTCTGCAAATGCAGGATCTGAGTTTCGAGAGGCTTCGTTGGTTTACCGTCACGATCCGGGATGCAGAGCTGCTTCGCAAACACCGTACCTTCCGGGTATCGACCGCGAATTCCAATGTGAGGTGCCAGTTCAATCCGATCGTGGCCCGGCACTGCGACAAACCGCCGGGCCACCGCTCCATCAGTCCATTGCGGTACAACAACGTCATATTCCACGACGCCAGCGGCAGGCTGAAGCGGGGTCACTGATTTGAAGAGACCCGTCTGGCTCAACAGTCGCGGGAATCCGGCCGACAGGTCTTCGACATTGTTCGGCAGCAATTCGTAGATCTGGCCCGTCAGGTCATAATCGAGCACATAAAGTTCGCCCGCAGCGCCTTCCAGGAAATCTGTGATACGAAGATCTGTGTCAACCAGTGTCCGGCCGACAAAGGAACCGTCAGCGGCACGGCCGACCGACCAGATCGTACCGGTGATGTAATCGCCGTAGACAAATTCACCGTCAAGCGTTTTCAACTTGTCGCCGCGATAGACGGGGCCTCCGATGACCGAGTTTGCTTCCGAATGGTGATGATCGCGAATCGGCGGAGTGATCGGAGTCGGCCCGGGAGCGACCTCACTTCTGAGCAGAGCTCGTCCTTCCATAATCGGCCAGCCGCAATTGGTCCCATTGGCGACAAGATAAATCATCTCCCACGTTTCCCAGCCGTTGTCTGCCACATAGACTTCGCCCGTCTTTCGGTCGATCCCGAACTTCCATGGATTCCGCAGCCCGTAGCTAAAAATCTCAGGACGCGCCGACGCATGATTTGCGAATGCGTTATCCGCCGGTATGGAATAATTCATACGGTCAGCCGGGTGATCCACATCAATTCGCAGAATTGCACCCAACAGATCCGTAACGTCCTGACCTGTCGTCAATCCGTCCGGAGGATTCGGGCCTGATCCATCTCCGGTTGCGATGTAGAGCAATCCGTCGTTGCCGAAACGCATGCAGCCGGCATTGTGGCCGCCCGAAGGCCAGGTAATGATTACGGTCTCGCTCGTCGGATCGATCACAGGAACAGCATCATTCGTGATTTCAAATCGGGACACGCGCGTATGTGAACCATTTTCAGGATGCACAATGCACAGATAGACGAAACGATTCTGCTGAAACTGCGGATGCAGCACTGCGGCAAACAGCGAAACGCTTCCGTGAGCCAGGTCCTGCAGATCAACCGCAAGATCTGCCGCTACTCCGGCATCGCCTTTGGAAAAAGTGAGCACTCTCCCGCCAATTTCGGTCACCAGCATGCGGTTCGTACCTGGGATCTCCAACAGACTCGTGGGATGATCAAACTTCATGAGAGGAAACGCGGGAACAATCCGAAAAGCTTCCGGAGGCGTCGGCGTTCCTCGCAAACGTGATGTCGCCCACGGTTCCCGAGGTTCAGGGTGCTGTGCGGCGACTCTTGACGTCTGGCCCAGGGACTTTGGTTCCTCGGACATGCCCGATGGACAGCACACGACGAAAAAAGCGAGACCTGCGATAAACCATGTTGGCGGTGGCAGCACTGTCATAGCAATCAATCCCCTTCCGGACGCTGCAGGCATTTTGACCAGAGCGATGTCTGTCTGAATTGACACGTTACGAAACCCTCGCGGAAAGCGTACTCGAAGGAAGCATCTCCCACAAACGTTGCTGATCGAACACGGAGTCCACACGGTCTACAGGATCAATGGATGCAGAAACTCTCCATTCGATGGTGGGCCGAAAATCCTGCGACAAACTGTGTAACACTTCATTGTGCATTCCGCTGCAGTATTCATGGGCTGAAATGTTCAGCCTCCAAATACAGCAAATTAGCCGGAGAACTTCAATGAAACGCTCATTTCTCTACACAGCATTAGTACTCACAACGGTGGTCTTTGCGACGGGATCGACGACTTTCGGTGATTCAAAGAATCGAATGGGATCCGGAGGATCCAAGCACGGACAAGGAAACAACAGCGGCGGACAAAATTCCGGTTCACTCAGCGGAAGGATCGGAAATCTGAGCAATGGTCATTGGAGCGGGAACAAGCACGGAAATTCAGACAATGGAGCATCGGGGAGCGGTCAACCAGGCGGAATCAACCTTTCCGGCAGTTCTCGTCAGCGACAGCCTGGAATCAAACTGCCGCACCACGGAAACATCGGAATTGTCCAGAACCAGATCAGGCAAAACGGACATTCGATAATGCTTCAAAACGGAACAAAGACGAAGTCAATTGCAATTAACGTGGCGCAGCTACTGAAGCACAATGGCCCTTCCGTTCAGGGCCAGCCTCAGATTCAGAACATTGTGGCAACCGCTCCGAAACACCTCTGCGGCCAACCCCATTTTTCGTGGTGGGTCAATGTCTGTCACAACCACTGCCATACAAACTATGGTTGCTGGAATACCCACAATCAATACTGGGACTGCTGGACACCATGCAACTGGCAGGTCGTCCGCTGCGAACAGTTCACCTACTACGTCGGCCTGAACTGCACTTACATCCCTGACATGCAGGCCTACGGAGTTCAGTCTGTCAACGACGGATCGCCTGCACACCTGGCCGGCCTTCATCCGGGCGACCTGATCCTGTCGGTCAACGGTCAGCCGGTCTTCGATCCAAACCTTGTCAACACGGAACTTGTTCGCGGTCGTCTGGATCTGCAGATTATTCGGGAGGGGGCACCTGCACCAATATTGCTGACTGTCTTTCCTCGTCTGATTCAGACCGTGTCGTTCTGACCAATGCAAGGAAAAGGCTTCTGACTACAGCGAAACTGAGAAAGCTCGACGGTCACCGTCGAGCTTTCTTCGTTGTTAGACAGCGCAAAAATACTGAAAGCTGGAGTCGGCAGTTGCTTTCAGGGGAAAATCGGGGAAAATGGCAGACCAAACTGGGCGCGTGCGCGCTCAGGTCAGTCGTTGCGACGAAATTTTCCTGCTCGAGTCGGATTAACGTGTTTATGCTTTCACGTTCCACCAACGATTATCGGCTCGGCATCCGTATTGGCCTGCTGATTTGTGGCATTGTCGCCATCGACGTCTCGAACGTCCCAGCTCATGGGCAAGAAGCTGCGGTGGCGTTCGTGACGGATGAGGCCACTCTGATAGTTCAGCCGGTGCCAGCGGCGGCTCCATTTGAAACACCAACACAAGTCACTCCGGCGACCGGAGCGACACCACCCGGCAGTCCACCTGTCGCTGGCAGTACGTCCACTCCACCGACCGCTGAAAGCACTGTCAAACGACCGACCGCCGAAAAATATGTGCCTCAGAAAATCGACACGGAAATCCGTAAGAATCCGGATGGTCTGGTGGCGTTCAACATCGTGGGCCAGCCGTGGGAAGCGGTCCTGCAATGGCTTTCCGATGCGTCTGCATTGTCCCTCGACTGGCAGGAACTTCCTGGTGATTCACTCAACCTCATCACGACACACGAATACACGATGGAGCAGGCTCGCGATCTGATCAACCGTCACCTGCTGATGCGCGGCTTTACAATGATTGTGAACGGTGAGGTCATGTCTATCGTTCGGACCAAAGACCTGAATCCCGCGATGGTCGTGCGCGTGACTCCGCAGGAGCTGGAAACTCTGGCCGATCATACGATCTGCAAAGTCTCGTTCAATCTGGACTGGCTGGTGGCGGATGAAGCTGTCGTAGAGCTGAAGCCCATGCTCAGCTCCGCCGGGCAGATTCATAAGCTCAGCAAGACGAATCGCCTTGAAATTCTGGACACCGCCGTCAGCCTGCGACATATCTGGGGCTTGCTGCAGGATGAGCAGTCCGAAAGCGGCGATGATCAGCTTGTACGCACGTTTATCCTGAAGCATCGTCGAGCGGAAGATGTGATCCGGCTGCTGCGCGAACTGCTCAAATTACAGCCACCGACGGGCGAGCAGCCGCAAAGTGCCGGTGGCATGGACCCGAATATGGCCATGCAGCAGATGCAGCAGATGCAGCAGATGCAGCAGGCCATGCAGCAGGCCATGCAGCAGCAGGCGACGGCTCAGCCGGGGTCGGGCGGTACTAAAGCCCCCAAAGAAACACGGCTGGTGCTCAATCAACGGGAAAACATGATCCTGGCTCAGGCTGCCCCTGATCAGATGGCCGTCATCGAACTCGCGATCAGGGAGATCGATGTACCGCGTAAAGGCGAAACTGGTCTGCTGCAGAATATCAATCGCATGAAAATCTATCGTCTGGAATCAATTGATCCCCAGACGCTGGTCGATCTGCTGCAACAATTGGGTGACCTGGATCCGGGCACCGTACTGAAGGTTGACAAAGGCAAAAAATCCATCATGGCGTGGGCTACTCTGGCTGACCACCTGACCATCACAACGCTGGTTGAAAAGATGGACCAGTCTTCGCGGCAGTTTGAAGTCATCACGTTGAAGCGTCTGGACGCTGAATACGTGGCTGGCACAATTCGCATGTTGATGGATGCCGAACCGAAAGAGGAAGACCAGAGTCCCAATCGTCGGTTCTATGGCTTTTATGATTTCAATCAGAATCAGCAGAAGGAATCAAAGGAACGCAGTTTTCACATAGAAGCCGATATCGAAAACAACCGCGTGCTGGTGAATGCAAACACGATTGAGATGGAAGAAATTCGAACGCTGCTGATTAAACTGGGCGAACTTCCGGACCCGAACGCTGCCGACGACGGAATTCGTGTGTTTGAAATCAATGCTGATGAAGATCTGCATGAACTGCAACAACGTCTGCAGCAATACTGGCGACGAGGAAACCCGTTGGAGTTTGATCTGCCGAAAGAGCAGCCAAAACTCGACCGCGAATCGGATACACCAGAAAAGAAGTCCAACAGGAAGAAGCTGGCCACGCCGGACGACGTGACCAGAATTCCCTCCCCGTCCTCGCGGATTTCGATTTGGAAAGACGGTCGCAGGCAACCCGCGAACATCTTCCCTGCGGAAGTTTCTGCGAAACCTGGCTCGGCTTTCGACGAATTATTCCGCAATGCCGGACATCCTTCGTTGCTCGTAAATTCACCGCTGCCTCAATCCAGGGCAACGATCCTGACGAAACATAAATTCAATGAGGCGGACGATTCAGATAATGAAGTGTCAGCTGACGAAAGCAAGCCGGAAACGCCGACAGAAACCAGTGATGCCGCGGAAATATCGCAGGAAGTGCCGGCTGAATCCCAGCCTGTGATCGACAGGAATCTCATTGAGCGACTGCGGCGCCAGTTACAGGACACGCAGCCCCGAGCAGGCGAATCTGATGAAACGCCGCAGCAGGATTCGGCGGCAGAAATGGAGCCAACCCCACGGAAAGATTCCGACACGGCTGACGCATTGCAATCTCCTGATCCGCATCAGTCGCCGATCAAGTTCTCAGTAACGCCCGATGGCAAGCTCATTGTCAGCAGTCGCGATTTGATAGCGCTCGCAGAACTGGAAGCCCTGATGGGGCAAGTGGCGGCACCTCGGCGCAGCTACAAACTGTTCCGGCTCAAGTATGCCACGCCGTCGTGGGTCACGCTCAACCTGAAAGACTTTTTCAAGTCAGATGAACAGACGAAAAGCGGTATCGAGTACGATCCCTATTATGGATTTATGCCTTCACAGAAAAAGACGAAGGGAAATCACAGTCTGTCGAAACGACGGCAGCCACAGTTCATCTCCGACAATTTCACCAGCACCATTCTGGTCCGCGATGCTGATGCCAGACAATTGCAGACGATCCAGGATCTGATCGGGATTTACGATGTGCCTGAACCGTCCGATTCCGGCTCCATGCGCGTGACGACGATTTTTCGCCTCAAACACGCAAGGGCGGGATTGGTTGCGGCCGCCGTCAAGGATGTCTTTCGTGATTTGCTCAGTTCTAACGATAAGGCGCTGGAAACCGATGACAAGGGACAGCGGCAGTCAGGCGGCGGCGGGCTTGTGACGTTCCTGCCGCGAGGTCCGGCAAAGGAAGGCAGTGAAGGGGAAGAAGAAGAACCGATTCGGTTCAAGGGGCTGTTGTCAATGGGTATTGATGATTCTTCCAACACACTGATTGTATCGTCTTCCGGTTCATTGATGGACACGATCGGCGAGATGATTGAATCGCTGGATGAAGCAGCGGATTCATCTTCGGTCGTACAGGTGCTTCATGTCGATGAGACCGTAGACCTGGGACTCATTCAGGAACGCCTGCGTGAACTCATGAAAATTGACCCTGCCGTGCAACAGCCCGGCCAACAGCCTCCTCAACCTGGTCAACCGCCCGGAACGCAACCGCCGGGAACGCAACCGGGTGCGAATCCGGCAGAAGCTGCAGGCAATCAATGATCACTCAGAGGCTATCCGTGAAGGGGACCCCCTTGCGTGGCCCTCACATTTGCATCGCCTGATCATCTCGATTGCCACCCGAGACGACGCAGACAATTTGCTGATTTGCAAAACGGCTGCGGTGCTGATGCACGACCGCCAGTGGTACCGCACCTGATGGCTCAGCAATCATCTTTGCGTGGGTTCCAAGTTGTTGCATCGCCTCGCTGATCGCAGCTTCTGAAGCGCACAGGATTTCATCAACCAGTTGATAGATAATCGGAAACGTCAGGCTTCCAAGCGGTGTCCGCAGACCGTCGGCGATCGTGTCCGTGCGCCACACGGGTTCAATCTGTCCGGACTGAAGACTGCGAAATGCGTCATTCGCCCATTCCGGTTCAGCAGCAATCACACGGACGGACGGTTTGAGTGATTTGACGGCGATCAGTATTCCGGCAAGCAATCCGCCACCGCCGACCGGGACGACGATCGTTTCGACATCTGGATACTGTCGCAGGATTTCCAGTCCTACTGTCCCCTGTCCCGCGATGACACGTGCGTCGTTGAACGGATGAACAAGGGTGGCTCCGGTGTTACGCATCACTTCATTTGCCATTGCTTCGCGGGCTGCCGGCGTTGATTCGCACAACACCGGTTCAACCCCAAGACTGCGAACCGCCGCCAGCTTGATCCTCGCTGAATTTTCCGGCATCACGATATGAGCTTTGATACCTCGCAGCATTGCCGCCCGCGCCAGTGCGGCGGCGTGATTGCCGGACGAATGTGTCACCACGCCCCGAGCTGCCTCTTCGTCAGTCAGACTGAATACGGCGTTGCAGGCACCGCGAGCTTTGAAAGCGAACCCGTGCTGAAAATTTTCGCACTTGATCGCAATCGAACAGGAGATTTCGTGACCGAGCGAGGCAAATTGAATGGTCGGCGTCTCGACGACCAGTGACCGGATGCGTTGAGCGGCAGCCTCTATCTGAGGCATCGACGTGCAAAAGGATGTGCAGTCAAATTGATTCCGATTCATCGGTGGCGGCTATTTCTTCTTTGACTTCGAGGCTGGCTTAGTGGATTCGGATTCGTCGCTATCCGATTCCACATTGTCAGGAATTCCGTACAGCGGCAGATGCCGGTAGTAGACTTCCAGCGTCATTGTACACAGACATGTCATGTACAATCGACCGGCAGCACCGCCGTGAACGTCGCTTATGTTCCAACTGCCTGCCAGGTGACCCTCGGTTTGCTGTGTGGACACAAGATGGTCCCGCATGACAGAATTCCATTTGCTCCAGGTTTCGCCACCATAGTGCAACATCACCTGAGTTGCATAGTAGTTGTAGTACATGTTGCCTGGGTCTGGTCCAGTCGCGCTCAGTGTCTCAACAGCCATCTTCAGTCGCGGTTCTTCACGCGACACTCCGGACAACATACGACACACCAATCCGATCGCTGTGGTTGATGGTTTGGCATCCTGTGGGCTTTGGTAACCATAAAAGCCGTTTCCAGCCTGCACCTGATCGAGAAAAGCGTTCGCTCCGCGAACGGAGTTGGGATTCACCGGGATATCGGCATGCACTGCGCTCTTCAGAGCCATAACCTGCCATCCCAGAATGGATGTATCGCCTTCGGTCCCGGGGTCATAGCCCCAACTGCCGTTTTTTTGACTTTGTGCGTTGATGATAAACTTGATTGCGTTCGAGGCGGCTGGCTCTAGTTGACGAATGATGGCGATGCGCTGCCGGTTGTTGCCGCGTTGATCCTCCTCGCCGACATTCTCCTTGACTTCATGCTTCAGCATTGACAACGTCTCGCACAATGCTGTGGCGGCGATCGCATGAGTGTACATGCCCGTATTGCCGGCATGTTGTCCGCGCAGATCGAGACCCGCTGGCGCGGCGCTGGAATGTGCCAGCAGAAACTTGACGCCGTTCAGTACAGCCGCCTGGAAATCGCCTCGGAACGGTGTATTTCCAGCACCCAGCATGGCCAGAATCGCCATCCCGGTGGCTGCGTTGCGACAGTTGTCGCCCAGCGAACCTGGTTGCGAACAACTTCCTTTGCATTCGCCGCCGGTATGGTCAAAACTCCAGCCACCGTCCGGAGCCTGGTGATGTGCCAACCACATCAATCCCTGCTGCACGGCCTTTTCGCTCGCAGCAGAACCTCCCATTTTTGCAACCATCGCCGAACGACCGGCTTTGCTGCGTCCGCCAAATTCAGGGCCCGCCATCGCAGACGCAGTCTTACTGCTGACGTCCACACTGGTTTGGATGGATGCGAGTTCCAGATCGTTGATATTGATATCGACGATATCCATACTCTCAACCTTTGACTCAACAAAAGTTTCTGCGGGAGGAACGGATTCTGCCAATTCGACCGGCTGATCCACTTCCATCATCTCCAACTCTTCGGTCTGAGCAGTCTCCGGCTCAAACGCGCTGGTGATCATCATGAACTCTTCCTTTATCTCAGACGGCAGGAAGATGGCCGCAAGAATAAAGATTACGCCCGCATGAACCGCGACATTGGTCGCCAGGACGATCAGCCGTCGGCGTTGCGTGGCGTCCGGATGCAGCAAACGCTGTTTCGATGTGCGCGGTTCTTCGGAGGTTTCCTCCTCCGTCTGCAGTTCTGGCGATTCTGATTCCTCATCTGATGCTTCTGCCTCCACAGTTGCTGATTCGAATGCCGTCGATTTCCCAACAACAATCGGAGGTTTTGCGGCGGTCGTCTTTGCGATCGGCGTCACATTCACAATCGGAGCGACAGGTCGAGCCACGGGAGCGGCGGCCGCTATCTGACTCGGTTCACTTGCAGCCGAGGTTTCCAGTAATCCGGCCTCGATGCGCCCTGCCCAGTGGATCAGATCCGCAGCCGACAGACCGCTTTCACGTTCGATTGTCATTTCCGCTTTCGTCCCGATTGTCGGCAGCGTGGCTGTGACGTGCAGGCGACCGTCGTTGTCGTAATTGAAAAAGACATCGACGGGAGTGGCGGCGGGCAGATCAGGTGGCAGATCACGCACAACGCAATTGCCAATAAGTGTGGAATGTCGCCCTTCGTCGTCACCGCCTTCAGCAACCTTCACCGAGACGTTCGACTGATTCTGGCGTGAGGTCGCGAAGCGTTTTCCTTTCTTGACGGGAAGCCGTGAATTTCGCGGGATCACCATCGACCGTCGCTGGCCGCCGGAGTCCTTGTCCAGTCCCAGCAGACCCAGATCGTGGGAATTCACATTGTGAACCGAGATTGCGGAACTCAAGCGATGATCGGTCGAAAGCAGAATACCTGCATAGATTGCGGCGCCATGGGCCACGGATTCGTCAGCAGACAGAGACCGATCGACCTTCAGATTCGATTCCGACTCCAGCATATCCTGGACCATGGGCATTCGCGACGATCCACCCACAAGCAAGAGCCGCGAGACGTCTTTCCATGTTCGGTTTGCGTCTTTGAGAGCCTTGCGAGTCGTCATCAGTGTGCGATCGACCAGGTCGCCGCAAAGTGTTTCAAAGTGCGCGCGATCCAGAGGCAGCTGAATCCGATCGCCGTCCATGAAGAAGCGTAGAACAACTTCGTCGCGCTGCGACAGCGAACGTTTGACGTCTTCGGCTTCTGTCATGAGTCGCTGGCGCTGGGACGGATCCTTGCGAGGATCCTTGCCGAACCGAATCAAAAACTGTTCTGCCACATAATCGGCAATGCGAAGATCCCAGTCGATTCCACCTAGATACACGTCGCCGCCGGTGGCGATCGCCGAATAATCATTGCCCAGGATTTCCATCACCGTCACGTCAAACGTGCCGCCGCCAAGGTCATAAACCAGAACCGTTTCCAGCGACTCAGTTCTGCCTTCGGGCGAAACAAAACCACGCTGAATTCCATACGCGAGCGCGGCGGCAGTAGGTTCGTTAATGATGTCAACGACATTCAGACCGGCAAGTCGTCCGGCGTCCTGAGTCGCCTTGCGCCGCGGTTCGTTAAAGTAAGCCGGCACTGTGACAACACACTGATCGATCGGACCCAGACGATGAATTGCATCGTTCTTGAGTTTTCGCAGAATCAGGGCCTGGATGACTTCGGGAGGAACCTGCTGGCCGGCAACAGGGATGCGATAGCCGACTTTGCCCAGATCGCGCTTGGCAAACTGGACGACGCGATCCGGCTCGTATTCCGCAGCCTTCAGCGCTTCTTTTCCCACGACGATCGACTTGCGATCAAAGTAGACGACGCTGGGGGTTGTCGCATTCCCTTCCAGATTCGGAACGGTACACGGACGACCGGTGTTGTCCAGATGCGCGACAACTGATCGTGTGGTTCCGAGGTCGATGCCGACGGCAACTTGATTTCCCGCGATGGCCACTTCAGCAATTCCAATGGTGCTTGACAGAAATGCAGTCTCAGACAATCAGCATTCGTTTGGACAGATAGTTTTGATTCCGTCGTGTGATCCTGCAGCAGTATGCCGCTATTTGCCGGAACTTTAGCCATCGCAATGCGTATACGTCTATGCCTGAGAAACTGTGCGTCAAAAAACGCTCCGCCTTCTTGCATTGTACATCAATGTAGCCAAATTTAAGTCCGACGCGACGGTATCGCGAGTTTTGTCCGCACTCCGCCGGCCCCTGCCTGAATTGACGTGCATTGTCTTCACCCCTCGGAACTGCCAGCCAGCAGTTTTCAGCGGCCCGCCGGTTCCTGCATCAGGCCCGCTGCAGCAGTCTTCGCAGTTGCAGAAGCAGTTCCGTCTTTTCCACGATAACTGACGGTTGACGTGCTTCAGGAATGTCCGAATTCGCCAGCGATGCTTCAAATACTGACATGCCGGCGAAATTCTCAATCCGGCGTTCGTTGTGCAACAAATTGAGACATGCATGAACATCTGTTCTCGGTCCATCAAGATCAATGATCGCCAGGAGACTACAGTCACTCTGCGAGGCGAGGTGACTACGAATTGCGGTGGGAGATAATGGCATCTTTGTGCACTCACAATTCAGCGCCGCGAGAATTCCGGCCACCGTTGTCCGCAGCTCGGAATCACTTGAGATGACAATCGCGTTGCCGCGGACAGACGGCACAAGATCGACGGGAAACTGACTGCGGCGGGCGAAGATTTCTTCGCCTGCAGACATGGGAAACATCGCCGGAGTGTCCGTTTGAAAACCGAGGAGTTCCAATTCAATCAAGGACGCTGCCGATGCGGCGGGGATGCGAAATGCCACTGGCCAGAGTTCATGACTCCGACCGTCGGCCGCACACCACGGACCGTAACAACACACGATACGCCCAAACAAACAGCGTCCGATCAATTCATTGATCTCGTGCTGAGCGAATTCACCTGAGCACGACTGCAGCACGATCACGAAGTCTGTCGACATCGTTCGCCCAAGTCCAGCGTCCAGCGCCGCCAACAGCGTCTGATGCTCCGAAATTACGCGGACGTGAGCGTTTTGTCGCAACATCTGCAACACATCGCGAAACGTTGAACCATCGTCGCGGCCGATGATCACTGCGTTTGCTGTTTTGGATTTTGTAAATTGCACCAGTTTTCTTTCACTCCCGATCAGGGCAATCCATTCAGCTTTCTCAACACCCATTCCGACATCAACAACGTGAAGAAGACTAACACGACCAACCAGTGATCCCAAAGTGTGCGCTCTTCAAGTTTCTGTTCGGGACGGTCGTGTGGCTGAACCAGCGATATCAATCGCTCCGCTTCAAACGGCTCGACGACAGCCCCGTTGGTCATTTCCGCCAGTTGAGTCAGCAGTTCACGGTTGCAACTGATGTTTGCCAGTTCCCTTGACGTCTGTTTGCGAACAAGGACTTCGCTTTGAATCGAGACTACTTCCGTGAGATTCCCGCCGGTGACTCGGAGCTGGACTTTCCATGCACCGGCGGACAGCCGTGGCAGGCGACCAACATACCGTTCTGCGGCTTCTGCGGCTGGCGTGAGCACGGTAACGTGTTCGGCAGGCGTCAAGGTAGCATCATGTGGAGACGGCCCTGGAATATCGGAGGTGCCAACAGCATCCGTATCCGAGAGCGGTTCAACAAGGGTCGCCACGACTTCAACCGCAGCGCCTTCCAGTTGCGGCAGCAGTTTTGGATTCCAGCGCACCATCGCTTCGAGCGTTTCCGATTCATCGATCACGACGTCGGAAAGAGACATTCGTACGTTGTCATTACCAGCCGCAGCTTTGTTGCGTGCGGCCCAACGGATCAACTGCCCCCAGAACCGGTAATGCCACTCATCTCCCGCTCGTCGCCGCCAGCGCCAGGTACTGTCAAGTCCCATCCAGACGACCTGCCCGAAACCATAGTCGTGGTGCACGATAGTGGGTTCAGCAGTGACGTCAACACCGGGAATTGCGGACGTGGCCCAGACCGTGGCCCCCGGTTTGGGGATGCCGCCATAGATCCACGGATGACCGGGCAAACTCGAGAATGCTGTGTTGCGGTCGACCGGATCAGCGGACAGCTGAAACATGGGCAATGACGATGCATCGACGCCTAGTGACAGTCGAAACGACGATTGCTCGGCATCCGGCCCTGTCGCCAGGAATTTCTCCGCCAATCGTTGCCGAGTTTCCGTGACAGGCAGCAGCGTTCTCAGAACGGGTGATGTGATTTCATGCGGCATGTGACTGCGACCAGGAATCACCATCAGCGTCAGGCCATCTCGTGTGACAGCCTGATCGATCATGTCCCAGACGCCGGGTTCCACCTCCACCGGATCGATGTCGCCGACGATCAGCAGATCCGTTTTGGCGAGCTGTTCTCGAAAGGCTTCGACCTGTGGAAGTTTATTGGGAATATAGGGCTGATTCAACAGATCCAGAAACGGCTGATGCAACAGGACGGTCAGCGGTTCGACCTGTTTGTCGCGGTCCAGCAGATTCTTCAGGTAACGGAATTCCCAGCGGGCATCACCTTCAACAAGCATGACTCGGGCTTTGTTATCGACGACCTGCAAGCTGAAATCGCGACCATTATTGTCGTCACGCAATTCCCCGGGTTGTGTGTCGGTTTCCAGGTGATAGTCGAACCGACCGGCTTTGTTGGACGGAATATCGAACGTGACGCTGGCACTGTCCGTCGCCGGAGTCACCGTCTGCTCCGACACCAATACTTCGCCCTGTCGCAGACGCACGGTCACAGGTTCGCCTTCGAATCCGGACGTGCCGATGACCACACGGATCTGGGCCTTGTCGTTCAGAAACACGGCCTCCGGGGATTCCACAGCAGCAATCGAAAGGTCGCGCGCCGGAAGTCGCGAACCGATCGGAACAGCGTAGACCGGCACTTGCAGGCTTGCCAGACGTTGTGCTGTTCCGGCGACATCGCCAGCGACCGTTTGGCGTCCGTCTGAGATCAGAATGACACCGCGAATCAGCCCGGCACCCTCTTCTGATGTGATTGACGTCAGCAACTGCAGAGCATCAGTGCCGCCGGGAATCAAATCAGCTCGATCAGACTGCAGTGCAGCGGCAAGGCGCAGCGGGACTGTCGCCTGTTGTTCGGAAGCAAACAATCGAATATCGATCGGCATGACGTCGTCAAGCCGATCAAGCAGTTCTCCAGGCTTCGACTGCAACAGCCGACGTACAAATTCGACGCGCGGCATTTCGGCAAGTTCGTTCAATGAATCCATTACCTGACGGGCACGCGCCTCGGACAGCGACTGTTCGGCAGGTGTCGTGGGCCGAACCGCGCCTCCGAGCCAGTTTGGCTCCTTTCCCGATTCAGCGGTGACCACCCATTCGTCGATCAGCGTGCGGGTTTCGGCTGTCCCCAGCATCCCCAACGCCTGAGCCCAGCGAAGCTTTTCGCCGAGCGACGCATGACGGTCCTGTGTCTCCATGCTGAGTGAACCGTCAATGGCAACGATGATCTTGCCTCGCTGCGAAACGTCGAACCGTTTCGTAAGGACGGGTTGCAACAGCGTAATGAAGAGCGTGAGGAGTACCAGAATTCGAAGCGTCAGCAGAGTCCAGCCGACGGTGCGGGAAACCAGTCTGCGTTCCAGTCGCAGCAGCCAGATGCTGATTCCGATGGCAACAAGCACTCCGAGAACGGCGTAAATTGTCCAGCCAGGAGACTTCAGTCCCGAAAAGATCAGCCTCCAGTTCATCCGCCGTGTCTCAGTCCCGCAGTTGCATCAGGGAGTTGTGTCGAAAACAGCGAAGAAGGCTAACGGATCAAGCGGCTGAGTTCCAGCAGCGAACAATGTGGAAAGGGTCTTAGGGGCATCGACTTAAAGAATTTCAACGGCGAGCCGGGTACGTAAGTGCCCGGATTTCTCCAGCAATCGCAACAAATCGGGGGATCTACATCCCGGCTCGCCTTAAGTCCGCGCCATCGGGGAATGGGTCGTATGGGACGTAGATGACCTATGTGGGTTTTGCTGAGAACACAAACTGATTCTACGCCGCCGACGTATCGATAAATCCGGCGGGAGACTCTGATCGCGGCAGTTTCAACGTAAATATCGTGCCTTTGCCGATTTCACTTTCAACGCGGATTCTGCCTTGATGTGCTTCCACGATGCGAAGACAAAGCGAAAGCCCAAGTCCAGTGCCGCCCTGACCGCGCGCGTCAGGGGTTTTGGTTGTGTAGAACGAATCAAAGATGTGCGGCAGTTTGTCGTGAGGGATCCCACAGCCTGTGTCACTCACAACAATCTCGGCCCAACCTTCGGACGTGTTGTCGCGAACAATAAGTCGCAGGCGTCCGGCTTCTTTCATTGCCTGGCGTGCATTCACGATCAGGTTCATCAGGATCTGCTGAATCTGGCTGCCGTTGACCAACGCCCAGACCGGCGAGGGAGCCATCAGATCGACGGAAATTCGATGCATCTGCAGATCTTTCTGCACCAACACCAACACGTCATCCAGGAGCCGTTTCAAGTCTGCGGGCTCAATGCGGTCAGACGTGTTGCGGGCATAGGCAAGCATTCCGGTCGTAATCTGCGCGGCGCGCTGGCCGGCCGAAAGGATTCGATCAAACGACTTTGTGCGGGTTTTTTCATCGGTATGCCGCAGCCCCATCCTGGCGTAATTGATGACCGTCGTCAGGATGTTGTTGAATTCGTGAGTAATGGATGACGCCAACGCTCCCACAGAGCTCAATCGCTGCGCACGCATGAGTTCATCCTCAAGCAGGGCCAAACGTTGTTCCAGGTCAGCAATTTTCAGTGAATCATCCATGACGTTCAATTGCTCCGGAGAAATATGCGCGGCAGCGCGCCAGGATCCATAAAGCCGCTACCAGGAGATTTATCGGCATAATCCGACGACATCTTGCGGGGGTCGTGTTGCAAAGCCGCATCAGGCGGGGTAATTCTCCGGCAGAAACTGCTGGAACCCGATCGGTTCATTGCCGTGGCACTGTGGAAATGTTGTGTTTCGGCGACACGGTGTTGTGCGATGACCATGTGGTGTTTTCGCGACCTCCAATGACTGGGAGGTTCTCCGTGCGATTCTCACGGCACGATCTAGGCTCTCACAACGGTACGACGAATTCCGGACCGACGGGGATGCTGTAACCGGTCGGAGATTTATCGGATGTACGTTTCCCTGATTGAAAAGTCTGGAGTGGATTCATGCGCCTTCTCAGTAAACCGACCCGACACACCGTGACTGCGACGGGGCGTGACGGATCCACGTTGACGGAAACGGCAATCGTGCTTCCGATCTTCTTTCTGATGCTGTTTGGATTCATTGAGTTCGGCCATGTCTTCATGACCATCCACACGTTGAATTCCGCAGCGCAGCGTGCCGCACGTCTGGGAATCAGCGAGACGGCGACGACAGCCAGCGTCACCACGCTGGCGAATCAGGTCGTCAGTTCAGCGATTCCCGGTTCCAGCGCCACGATTCTGGTGAAAAACGGCGATGCGTTCGATGTGACCGGTGTGGATGCTTCGACGATCAATTACTCCGCGCTGCCCAACATCGAACTATCCACCGCGGAACGGCGGCAACTGTTTATTGTGCGCGTGTCCGTGCCTTATTCGAACGTCGCCATTCTGGGGCCAAGATGGCTGGGCGGGCTCACTGTTTATGGTCAGTGTGTCATGAGGAAGGAATAGTCATGAGAAGTTCGACATCAATGAGACGCCAACGAAATCAACTTTCAGTCCGGCAAGGCAACCGTAAGGCCGCTGCAATGATGGAGTGCGCAGTCACTCTGCCGGTCCTCATAATGATGGTCCTTGGGATTCTGGAGATCGGGTCGGCGCTGCGAGCGTCCACGATCTTACAGTCTGCCTGCCGTGAATCGGGACGACTGACTGCGATGGACTGGCGATACATCATCCATGACAACCAGACGCCTAATCAAAAAGTGGCCCAGGATCTGAAGAATTTTGTGACAGCAGCAGGGCTCAAGGGCAACGACTCGACCGTCACGATTACCCATGCGGACGGTGCCAGTGTCGGACAGACTTTTGACCTTGCAGATCCGAACAACGATCTTCAGTTTGTGCGACTTCAGGTCACATTGCCGTATTCGAGCGTGAGCCTCTTTCCGCTGACGTACCTGGCCGGGACAACGCTCAAAGCATCGATCGTAATGCGAGCCACCATCAGGGGTGGCTCACTGTCCAACTGAAAAATGAAGTGTCCGGTCGGGTTGCAGTTACAACTTACAACCCTTGGTAAGAATGCTGACGAAGAACCGTTTTCGATTGCAGATGTGATGGCTCCGTGATGAATCGACTGAAGAAAAACTGGCCGAGGAACTCTTCAATCGAGGTTTTCGATCGGCATGTCAGGTACGTCGGAACGACTCCCTGTAACAACCCGTGAAGAATTACGAAAGAAAGAAGGGATTGGAATGAAAAAAGTAAATCAGAAATCCGGAACATGGCAGTTCCGGCAAGAGCATCGAAAAGGTGTCTTCTTCGTACTGGCAACGATATGCCTGTTGGGGGCCACGACGTTCGTGGGAATGTCCGTGGATCTTGGCATGATCACTGTCACGAAAACACGCATGCAGGCCGCTGCCGACTCGGCGGCCCTGGCAGCGGCTCAGGAGATCGTGGTGGCCGTGCGTAACGCATCATGGAATTCAGAAACAGGACTGGACATGGTCGCAGTGCATACCGCAGCGGCAGCAGATGCTCGGGCTATGGCGGTGTATGTCGCCAATATCAATGGATTCTACATTGATCCGAGTATCGATGTCCTGCCGGGGCGGCGAATGTTGGCAAATGACGGCGTTTCTTACACCCAGACATGGGGTACAGGCCCGTACAACTGCGTGAAAGTGAACATCCGTAAGAACAACAGTAACGCGAATGCTCCAGATGCAAAACTGCCTCTGATTTTCGCTCCCGTTTTTGGTGAGCGGGCTCAATCGATTACGACGTCGGCAACCGCCTTCATCGAATCTCGAGACATCGTATGTACATTGGACTATTCCGGTTCGATGAACGACGACAGTTGCATGAGCTCGGCCACGATCAGCCGTCTGACAAAATCCAGCGTCGAAGCCAACCTTGATGCGATTTGGGCCGCACTCGTGGCATCCGACGTCCGGTTCAGCAACGACGCCCCAACAAAGAAGTTCCAAACTGCAGGGTTTGGTCTGATGAATTCTGCTGCAGGCACATACAATTCCAGCAACACCAGTCAGACTGTGATTGAGGCTCTGGGTCTGTACACGCCGGAAAAAAACTACTACGACACATGGTCGTTCAACAGTTCAGGCGACGACTACTATTTCACGACGTCAGGCGGCTTTAACTTTCGTCGGTTCACACAGGGTACATTCAATGGGCAGCTACGAAGAAAAACGACCAGCGGCAATACCTGGTCGACCGTAGCAGCAACAACAGCCCCTGGCTATTTTCCGCAAATCGTTGAGAGTGCAATTCGGTTTCCGCAGGAAGGCAAAAACACTTCCACCGGCATGCGCCTTGGAAAGCCATCCATCGCAACCAGCAGATCACGATGGCTGGCCTATGTAGACTTTGTCCGTACCGACAGCAACCTCAGCAATCAGGGTTATAACAGGAAATACGGCTACCGGACGCTGTGCGTGTATCTGATGGAATCTCGCGCCTTGAACTCACAGTCTGAAGATCTGTGGCGAGCTCCGTGCTATCCGTTTCATGGTATGAAGATGGGCATGGAAACGTTCTGTGAGTTCATGACCGATCTGAGTTATGGCGACAACATTGGCCTGGTGAACTATGCGACGTCAGCCCGCATCGAAACCGGGCTGAACGAAGACGGTGCCGGTGCGACTGTGAATCTGGGTACTTCAGACCTGATGTCAACACGATACCAGGATATCAATACCATCCAGATGCACAAACAGGCCGGACATTATTCTAACACCACGGCTACCGGTGATGGCATCCTGAAAGCCGTTGGACTCATCAACTCAAATGGGCGGTATGGCGCTCAAAAAGCCATCCTGCTGATGACGGACGGTATTCCCAACGTCAGCCCACCCGGCTTTAGTCTTCCATCTGACTGGAACTGGAATACGTTGCTGGACTATGACGACAACGGCACTGCCGACTACACAACCAGCGACGTGAATGCTCGATATGCCCTGTATCAGGCGAAGCTGGCGGCGGATCAGGACATCGTGATTCACACGCTGTGCCTCGGTGCCGGAGCGGATACGGCGCTTCTGAAAGCAATTGCGAAGATCTCCGGTGGCTACGACATCGTTGTGCCGGCCGGGACTTCGGTCACTGCACAGACGTTGCTGTTGCGAGAAGCCTTCGGCGTTCTGGCCGGACAGGTGCCTCCTGCCCGCTTGGTGGTGTCTCAGGAATAACTTCGGAACGAAAGCCTGCGGAATGCATGACTTCTCAAATTAAAAGGGCCGCGTCGCGAAAGCAACGCGGCCCTTCTTGTTGTCGTCTGGCCCTTCCTGCGTCATTGTTTTAAGATCCCGCCACGCGCATGTTTCGACGCTTCATCGTAAATTTATGTTTCACACTCCGGTAGCACTATCTCCGTGTCTGAAAAAAAGCAACGCATCAAACCACAGACCCTTCGCGGCTTTCGCGACTTCCTTCCCGATCAGATGATGGCGCGGGAACACCTGATCGACATCGCGAGATCCGTTTATCGAAGCTACGGCTTTGCACCGATCGATACGCCCGCACTGGAATACGCCGAAGTGCTGTTGGGTAAGGGTGGAGAAGAATCGGACAAGCAAGTCTTCCGTTTCACCGATCAGGGCGATCGTGATGTCGCGCTGCGATTTGATCTGACCGTGCCACTCGCACGCTTTTCCGCTCAATACGTTCAGGAACTGGGACTCCCGTTTCGACGCTATCACATCGCGCCGGTCTGGCGTGGTGAACGGCCAGCCCGTGGACGATTCCGCGAATTCATGCAATGCGACTTCGACACAATCGGCACGATGAGCAATTCGGCCGACATCGAAACGCTGTTTGTGATCAATGATCTCTTTGAACGCATCGGCATCGAACGATTCACGATCCGTGTTAACAACCGCAAGGTGCTGAATGGCCTGCTCGAAAAGTGTGGCCTCCAGGATCATGCCGTTGGCATTCTTCGGGCACTGGATAAGCTGGATAAGACCGGGCGCGATGCCGTCGTGGCAGAAATGGTGGAAAAGGCAGGCATCCCGGCTGTCGGTGCAAATCAAGTCCTCGACATGGCCCAACTCAAGGGAAGCCCTGATGAAATCTTATCGTCGTTGGAAGGCATGTTGTCCGGAAGCCAGACTGGTGAACTCGGCCTGCAGAATTTGAGTGACCTTTTTTCAGCCGTGAATGGATGCGGGTGGCCCGCCGGGCGCGTGTCACTCGACGTTTCCATCGCCCGAGGTCTGGATTATTACACCGGCACAATCTATGAAACACTACTCGGAGATCTTCCGGATATTGGCAGCGTCTGCTCCGGCGGTCGTTACGACAATCTGGCCGACCTCTTCACGGCCCAACAACTTCCCGGCGTCGGTGCCAGCCTTGGACTGGATCGCATGCTGGCCGCCCTCGAAGAACTTGGCCAAACGCAGAAAAACACCACACCGGCACCGGTGCTGGTGACAATGTTTGACGCCGAACGAGTCATCGACTACCTACAACTCGGACGCATGCTTCGCAAGGCTGGTATCGCGACAGAGGTTTATCCGGAAGCGAAGAATATCGGCAAGCAGATGAAGTACGCCGACAAGAAAGGATTCAAACTGGCTCTGATCGCGGGTGGCGACGAATTCGCCGGCGGTGTCTGGCAAGTGAAGAACCTCAAGAGCGGCACACAGGCATCCGTCGCGACCGCCGATCTCGTCGCCCATCTGACGTCTGAATTGATTGTGCCTGTGTAGCTCAGTTGCTCCGCCGACTGAGATTCACCGGGAAAATCGTGGCAAATCCCCGATTCCGGCTGACCGTTTCGACTCACGAAAAGAAGCCCGGCATTGCAGAAATGCCGGGCTTCCGCTGTCAAAAGTTCAACCACGCAAGTCATCACTCGCGTTCATGCAGGCTGCATGGCACCGATGACTTCCCGCAGACGGCCGCGAGCAGTGTGCAGTCGTCGCTTGATCGTCCCGATCGGGCTTTCAAACTGCTCACTCATTTCCTTCAGCGAAGAACCTTCAAAGTAGAAGGCCCACAAAGTTTCCCGGTCCATATGGCCGAGCTGGTTCAATCCCTCGCGAACCTGTTCGATATTTTCCTGTCGAATCATTGCAGAAAAGGGAGTGTCGTCCGTCTCCTGCAGGCCGTCGAAGGACTGAGGCTCAAAGCAGGTTTCATTGGGTCGCCGAACTGCTCGATTAATCGACAACCGGACGGCGATCTGGCACAACCAGCCACCGAACCGTTCGGCCTCCTGCAACTGGGGCAGTTTACGGAAGGCTCGCAGAAAGACTTCCTGCACGACTTCATCCGCTTCCGCCGTGTTGCGTAATCGCTGCATCACGATCCCGTAGATTCGTGACTGGAACAGCACGACAAGGTCGCTGAATGCATCCCGGTCGCCGGATTGAGCTCGCAAAACAAGTGGTGAGAAAGAATCAGTGATCATAGGTCAGACTCCAGTCTGAAAATCACGCCGTGGCATTCGAAGGGATCGCCCGTGGCGGAGATCGAATGTGGCGTAAATGGGCTTCGCAGGAACTGCCGTGAGTCCTGAAGAGCAATCGCTGCGGAAACAGCAAAGCCTTCGGAAACTCACACGAGAAACATGGAAAGCACACCGTGCGCGATCCATTTCGAGCGGTTCGAGCGGAAGAAGTTTGAAATTCGTCCTGAGGACGGGAGCTGTCTGCCCCTTAACTTCTGCCGCTGATACCAGTCAGACAACCCAAGCCTTGATTCAAGGCCCGCTCCGGGATTTCGAGTAATCTCGAAAAGGAGCGACTGAGCGAACTGAGACAGCGATCGGAGAATCCTCCGCAACACTGTTTCGAATCGCTCGCCGGGTGTCCGTGCAGGTGACGCCAGCGCGAATCGCGCATGGAGCCCATCTGCTTCGGTACCACTGCAAAGACTGCGGGGGAGGCAGAACGGACGAACAGCCCGGCAATCACATGGGCCGCGACGGCCTGTGTTGATGCAATCAGAGCGTATATCGTTGTGTTCAGCAGCATTGTTCTGCCCCCAGAATTGGTCCCGAGCCCATTGTCTGTCACTGTGACGGACAAAGTTCTTTCGGTCCATGTGTATCGTCGCATGTTCGCGACGCAAATAGGTCAACAACAACGATTGTTGTCGACAAAACAACCATCCCAGTTGGACAGTCCGGGATCTTTCAAGGGTTTCCCGAGACCGTCAAACCAAATTACCCATCGACGCCTAGACACGAGATCTTCTGAATTGGTTCGCCAGAACTCTTCAAGTTTCGTAGAATTCTTCCGAAAATACGAAAAAACCTGATTTTTGCCGCGTCGTCCACGATGAAATTCACAAAATCTCATCGAAAAATATCTTCACTCCGAACTTGCATGACAAATTCGTTGTCCGTTACCGCGAATCGCAGCCGCAGTACTTGGCAGCATTGTTGTTCCAAGGTATCATGGCATCCACCGCTCCTATAGCTCAGTTGGTAGAGCAACTGACTCTTAATCCGTAGGTCGAAGGTTCGAGCCCTTCTGGGAGCACTGAACGCCACCCCTTAAGCTATTGCTGGGGGTGGCGTTTTTCATTGGTTCTACTCGAGAAACAGGGGTTTCGGAGTCAATTTGCCCCTTCACTGTGTCCGGTTTTGTCCGGCCCTGTCCCGTCTTGTTCTGCACCGTTTTGGGGTGATTTGCACCACCGGGCGGTTGCCGTCAATTCGGCCCGTACCGTCCGACGATGCCACGAACGCTTCCTCGAAGTATGGGCGCAACTCAGGAAAGATCGGACAAACCCGGAACGACTTTCCGACAAAGTGTTCTGTCTTGGGGCTCCGGATGGTGAACCGCCCCCGTTCAAAGTCCACGGCTGACCACTTCAGAGCAAAGATTTCGGATGGAACCCGCAGCCCACCGTATCGCCCCAGAGCGATAATCAAACGCCACTCGACATCCTGAGCCCCGGCAGCATCCTTGAACCAAACCCGAGCCCCTTTTTTGTCCCGTGTCACAGTTGCCATCAGTCTTTCCCTTTTCCAAACAAGAACAGAACCATTACACAGACTTCTTCTGCGGCTTAGGTAAGCAACATCTTCCAACCCATTGAAACTCGGTCGCGCACTGTGGGCAACTTGCCGGGCGTTGACTCAACTTCACACCGCACTTGGAACAAACGGGCCTATGATCAAAGAAACAGACCATGACGATGCCAAACGGTCCAAGTAAGAAACCAAGAATGGTGCCTTCGAACCCCGCTTCCTTTCGAGAACCAACAATGCCAGCGATGGCACTTGAGGCAATCGAAAGCCCCATCATCCAATACCAATACGCACCCATCAGTCTTTCCCTTCCCCACGAACAACGATTTCCAAACCCAGATACTCCGCCAACTCATCCAACGCTTTGAACGAGATACCAGCCCCCGCCATGAAGCGGCTCAACTGCGGCTCATTCAAATCAGTGTTTTGGGCCACCCGGTAGCGAGTCTCCCCGCAGTTCTCCAACGCAGCCCGGATTTGATCCGTCAGACTTAGCGGCTTAGTTTGTTTCTTTCCCATGCAATC
>Ga0105044_10002007_pt1 | contig 27656 bp, 16 predicted proteins | sample MAT01_FD_78092 | JGI IMG/M metagenome (GOLD analysis project Ga0105044, IMG submission 78092) | Freshwater microbial communities from Lake Fryxell liftoff mats and glacier meltwater in Antarctica - MAT-01 | ecosystem: Environmental > Aquatic > Freshwater > Ice > Liftoff microbial mat | place... | reverse complement strand
TAACTCAACGCCTTGCAACGCTGCCTCAGCCGCTTGTGCTTTTTGCTCGACACCCGCCAATTGCCCCGCGAACAATAACGTCGAGGCGTAAATCACCCATAACGCAGGTCGCGCATTCAACGCCGTGGGTGATAAAGACATCAGCCAAGTCAAGACAGGCATGACCACCCCGCGAAACGGCAACGGCATCCCATCCCCTTCAACGAGTCGCGCCGCATGGTCAATATCATGAGAGGCAACCGCATGATGAAAGGCCTCAGCATCAACGCCATTGTCCTCATACCACAGGCTGGCACGGGTATGTAAGGCGTTTAGCTCCCCCGCAGTCGCGCTATGATATAGCCGCTGCCGCAGCAAATCCGCGAAGAGGTGGTGATAACGATACCAACGTCTTTCATTATCTAGGGGGACGATGAATAGGTTGGCGCGTTCGAGATAAGCGAGGGTTTCTTGGCCGGAAGCGGCGGCATCAAGCAAAACGGCATCGCACAGCGAACCGCACATACGATCAAGGATCGACGTGCGTAACAAAAAGGTCTGAACGCTTTCGGATTGACGATGCAGGACTTCTTCAATCAAATAGTCCAGCACAAAATGATGATTGCCGGTGAAAGATTTGATGAAACCAGTGGCGTCTTGATGTCCCTGTAATGAAATAGCGGCTAATTGCAGGCCGGCAATCCAGCCTTCAGTGCGAGTTTCCAGCGCAGTGATGTCCTCAGTCGAGAGGTTTAGCCCCATCACTTGGTTGAGAAATCCGGCGGCTTCTGAGGGAGTAAAACGCAAATCGGCCACGCGCATTTCGGTCAATTGCTGGCGGACACGTAGCCGCGCCACAGGCAGACGTGGGTCTTCACGGGTGGTGATGACCAAATGCGCCTGCGGTGGCAAGCGTTCAAGCAAAAAACTCAGGGCATCGTCAATCGGTTTGGAATCAATAACGTGGTAGTCATCAAGGACGAGGATAAAATTGTTCGCGATACTAGTGATTTCATTGAGCAAGGCTATCAGAATCGATTCGATAGGCGGCGGTTGCGGCGATTGAATCGCCCCTAACACCCCTTGTCCAAGATTAGCCGCAATCGTCTGCAAAGCAGTCACGAGGTAAGTTAAAAAGCGTGTAGGATCGTTATCGCCTTCATCCAACGACAGCCAAGCAACTTGTCGCTCGCAGCCGACGACCCATTCGCTGACCAACGTGGTTTTACCAAAGCCGGCGGGCGCAGAGATGAGGGTTAGTTTACGGTGGAGACCGTCATTTAGGCGCTCGATTAGGCGCGGGCGGAGGATCACTTTAGGCCGAGGCGGGGGGATATAAAGTTTAGTAATCAGAATGGGTGTAGGCATAGAGGTATAACCTGAGTTTTACATGAACCTAGGATCGTTAAGTAAACTATACGATATTGATAGTAACAAAGTAGCGACTATTTTGCCTTCATTTTGAAGTAATATTTCTGAGGTAAAAAATGTGACATAATACGCACGTTTTCGATCTTCTCGGTAGATGGGCGACATCTCCCCCAACCAAACACAGGCGTTGTGTTTTGCTTAAACCGAGGCGGTATCGGGGTATTTAGGGCTATATCTCAAACTAAGTTGCAAAGTTTCCCCGTCATGGGTTAAGGCTGTGACCATTTTTTGGTCGCTATGTGTGGCTTGAACAGCACATTGGAGGAACAAAAGAAAAAACTGCTGCACAACAATCGGTCTTAAGCACGAAATGTCGACGTTGTGTGAACCAGCGCTGTCGGCAGGAGTGGCATTGCGCTGCTTTACCATCCATTGAAAAGCTTTAAGCGTTTCGCCAAGCCATAAATTAATATCCATTGGAGTCGATTCACTTTCAGATTTTAACCCAGCCAACTCACTCAAGAGATTGTCTGTATTATTTTTCGCAAACGGGTCATGATTAAGCCAAATCAACTCGCTCACTTCTTTACAGGCGGCGCTGAGGTCTCGATAGGCTTGGCGTGGGGAAATCCCTAGTCTATTGGCGATGTTTTGCAATTTTATCCCATTCACATAGTGCATTTTCAGCAAAATATAGATGCGCGAAATGCGTGCAGCATTTGCAGGATGATGGTCATTATTGTTCGGGTTGAGCGATTCAATCGTCGTGATGAGTTCACGACGCAGGTGTTGTCCTAACGATTCGCTGGCTGTGCCATAACCAAGGCTTACAGCCAGCGGATGACGATTGAGTATCCGTGAGTTAGAAAGATTTTTCAGCGCGTGCCTGACTTGCCCAATGAACTCATCGGAGGGAGGGAAGGTCGCTATCGGGTCAAGAGGTGTCATGCGTCAATCTCGTTCTGAGTGTACGGACGATAACTTACTCATACACGCGAAAATTACCGCTGACGTGCAGCAGCGCCATCATATACAGCAGATTGTCATAGTAACGGTATTGCCCGGTGTTGAGGCGTGAATCCCAAAACGCTTGCACAAATTCCAGCCGAATCGGGTCATCGGCGGCCAACGCAGTCACTGCGTTCATCGCGATCAGACCGAGTGAACGATGCTGCGGCTGAACGGGCGTCCCGTCGATTTTGAACTTGGTGTTATAGTCGTCAATGCCCAAGTCATAGAAAAATCGCAATTGGCGATTGCTCTGCTCAACTTGCCATTCATCCGCCTCAAACCAGACGTAATCGACAGCGATGTGCATCCCTGTCCGCCATGCGTCGGCGTAGAAGAACTCACCATAATCGCCCCACGGCACAGGTTCACCGGTAAATTCGGCGTAGTTGGGCATCAATCCGGTTTCGGGATGAACCGTGGTGTGCCAAAATTCTCGGCTCACGCTGGCCGCTTCTGACCAGAACTGGTTATCTTGTACCGCCCAACGCGCCCAAAGTTCATAAAAATACGGGGTGTGATAGGACGGATCAGTGAACTCGCTCATTCGCCCAAATTGCGGCACAAAAACCACCATCTTAGACTCGGCATCGAACATATTGGTCGCGCCAGAGGTCGGGCTTTCGGTGTGCAGCATGGCATTTAGGATCGCGTTAGCTTCTGCCTCATAGTCAAAAATGCCTTCGCCATTTCCCCAGCGGTGCGACGCAAAAAACAAATTGGTCACAAACCAGATTTCGCCGTCGGAGGCGGGGTTACGGTCAATTGGCGTCCCGTCTATCCGGTTGTGCCAAGAGAAATAACCTTGATACTGCCCATCAGCCTGATACATATAGGTCTTTGCCCACGTCCAAAGGCGGTCAAATTCCTCTTTGTGATCAAGTTGCACGGCGATCATCATCCCATACGACATGCCTTCAGAGCGCACGTCTTGGTTATTCACGTCAATGATATAGGCCATATCATCCCCCACGGGATAATAGATGCGCTCGGTGTCGTCATCCCCATAAAACAAGTTGTTCCACACCTCGTCAATCCGCGCCTGAATCTCGTCATCGGTCAAGCCGATTTCGCGCAACAAATTAGGGTATTCTCCCGTGAAAAATGCGCCCTTTTCGTCGTCCTGTGCTTGAACCGGCATGATGACAATCCCCATTAGCAGCAAGACAAGCATTAAAACTCGTATGCGTAATGCGATCATCTTAACGCACCTCAACCGGCGTGAAATAGACCTGCTCAACTTGGGTAGATGCGCCACTGATGGTAAATGCCCCATTTAAGCGGATGTCTTCCGACGACGCCCCGACCATCACAGTGATTTCACCGCCCTCAACCTGATAACGCATGTCGAGGTCATAAAAGGCGAAATGTTGGGCGCTGAGTGAGAACGTCACGCGCTTGGAATCGCCCGCTGTGATATGGACGCGCTTAAAGCCTTTCAGCGCCTTAACTGGGCGAGTCACGCTGGCGATGGGGTCGCCGACATATAACTGCACGACTTCATCACCTGCCCGTTCACCGACATTCGTCAGGGTCAGGCTGACCTCAAGCTTGCCATCCACGCGGATGTCTGAGGCGCTCAATCTCAAGTCGCTGTACTCAAATCGCGTATAGCTCAGGCCATGACCAAACGGGTAAAGTGGTTTGGTGCTGAGGTCTGCATAATCGCCTTGCCAGTGCGTGCGCCCGCCGGACGGCTTATGGTTGTAATAGACTGGGATTTGCCCGACGGCGCGGGGGAATGACATCGGCAGTTTGCCGCCGGGATTGATGACGCCGGTCAGCACATCGGCCAGCGCCGCGCCGCCTTGTTCGGCGGGCTGCCAACACGTCAAAATGGCGTGGGCGTGTGGCTCAATCTCAGTCAGGGCGAATGGACGCCCGTGAATCAAGACCACCACCACCGGCGTCCCGGTCGCGGCAATCGCTCGGATCAGGTCGGCCTGTAGCCCCGGCAGACGGATGTCTGCCCGGTCAATGCTCTCACCGCTGGTCGCGCCTTTGGCTAGGCCGGATTTATCGCCGACAATTAAAATGGCGACATCCGCACCTTTCGCCAGCGTGACGGCCTCGGCAAAGCCAGCACTATCGGCGCTGTCGATGTCACAACCTTTGGCATACACGATTTCGGCGACCTCGCCCAGTGATGCACGAATCCCATCCAGAGCCGTCACTGAGGGCGGGAAATGCGGCGTCCAATCAATTTTGACGTTGGGCTGTGCCGGATTGGGCGCTTCCAAACTTTGGTCAGGGTCAAACATCCCCTCAAGGTGACTCGGATAGTGATAATCGCCTTGTAGACTGCGGATGCTGTGCGCGGCTGGCCCAATCACCGCGATAGTTTTGTGCGCGCCGGACAAGGGCAAGATGCCATCATTTTTCAATAGGACAATCGCTTTGCCCGCCGCCTCACGGCTCAAAGCAACCGCCGCCGCGTCGTCATAAATTTCCAGCACACGCGCCTCATCCACATAAGGCGACTCGAACAGGCCGAGTAAGACTTTTTGGCGCAGCACGCGCTTGACGCACGCATCGACCAACCCGATTTCGATGTCTCCGGCTTCTAATGCAGCCTTCAACGGGTCGCCATAGCAGTCTTGATTGGGTAGCTCGACATCGACCCCGGCTTCGAGTGCCAGCCGCGCAGCTACGCCTTTATCCGCCGCAATATGGTGATAATCCCGCAGCATATTGATGGCGAAATAATCCGAGACCACCGTCCCTTCAAATCCCATCTCGCCGCGCAAAATATCGACCAGTAGGCGCTTGTCGGCGTGACATGGCACACCGTCTAGCTCGTGATAGGCGGGCATGACCGACTCGATGCCAACCGATGTCACAGCTGCCAAAAACGGTGTCAGGAACATCTCGCGCAATTCGCGCTCCGCCACATGTACCGGAGCCCAATTCATCCCACCTTCTGAAATACCGTAAGCGGCGAAATGTTTGGCGGTGGCAATCACCCTCCCGTCCCATGACTCCCCTTGCAGCCCACGGATATAGGCCGCGCCGATGGCTGAAATCAAAAACGGGTCTTCGCCAAAAGTCTCCTCAACCCGCCCCCAGCGCGGGTCACGCACGACATCGAGGACTGGCGCGAGGGCGTGGTGCGCGCCGACAGCGCGCATCTGACGCCGGATAATCCGCGTGATTTGCTCGACCAATTCAGGCTCCCATGCTGCGGCCATCGCCATCGCTTGTGGAAAGGTGGTCGCGCCGCGTGCCATATAGCCCGCACAACTTTCTTCGTGGACAATCGCTGGGATGCTCAGGCGTGTTTGCTCTATCAGATAGCGTTGGAGGGCATTAGCGAGTTTGGCGCTTTCAACAGGCGGCAATAGCGAGGACGCACCGACGCGAGTCAAGTGTCCAATGCCATGTCCCAAGCGTTGAGTCAGCTTATGAGGGATGATTTGGCGCTCACGGTCAATCAGGTCTGTGACCCAAATGCCGGTGATTTGTGCCAATTTTTCGTCTACGGTCATCTCAAACAATAGGGCATCGACCCGTTGTTCAACTGTGAGCGTGGGATTCAAGTGGAGTGCATTTGGGGTCATGAGGTTAGGTTATACAGGCGTCCTTCGCGCCCAAGAAGAGGACTAGCCTTTTAATTCACCGCCGGTCAAGCCGGTAACAATATAGCGTTCGGTGAACAGGTAAAACACGACGGCGGGGAACATTAGGATGACAACATAGGCCATCACACGCGCCCAGTCCGTGCCAAATTGTCCCTGATATTGCATAATGCCCAGCGGCAGCGGCCAGAGTTTGGGGTCGGTCAGGACAATCAACGGTAGGAAATACTCATTCCACCCGGCGATGACTTGCAGTACGGCCACCGATGCCAATGCAGGGCGCGCCAACGGCAGCAAGATATACCAGAAGAAACCCCATGTCGTGCAACCGTCGATATACGAAGCATCCTCTAATTCATTCGGGATGCTGGTGAAAAAACCGCGTAGGATGACCACACTCCCCGGCAGACCAAAGGCTACCAGCGGCAAGATAATCCCCCACATGGAGTTAATCAGACCGAGTTGGCGCACTTGGATAAAGATAGGTAACACGGCAATCGCCAGCGGGAACAACAATCCCAGTGACAGGATATTGAACAGCAATCCGCGTCCCCAAAACGTCAGGCGGCTGAACGCGAAGGCCAAAAGACTTGCTAATGTGACATTGAAAACCGTCACGCCTATGGTGATGACCAAGCTGTTCCGCAATGAGTTCCAGAAATCGCCATCGGTCAAGACATCGGTGTAATGTTGAAGCTGAAGCCCTTGACGGGGGATGTCGAATGGACGCGCCAAAAATTCGCCGGTGGTGCGGACGCTGCCCAAAATCGCCGTGGCGACTGGTCCCATAATCATCAGACATATCACGATCAAAACAATAACTTTGACCGTCACGCTAATTTGGAATGGTTTAGCAGGTCGGCGTGCAGTGCTATTTGCCATGATCGTCCCCTTTATGCCCCACGGGTGTCTTGATAGTCGCGCCGTAGCACGAAAAATTGGTAGGCCAACGAGAATACCAACGTAATCACGAACAACGTGACCGCGACGGCGCTCCCATAGCCCAATTGCAGTCGCTGAATGCCGTATTTATACACATACGTCCCCAACGTCTCGCTGTAATCAACGGGACCGCCTTGCGTCATCACCCACACGATCACGAATTGCTGAATCGACCCTAAAACGGCTAGGAAACCCGTCAACCGGATAGTCGGACCCACCATCGGCAAGGTGACGTTCCATAGCACCTGACGTTCACTTGCGCCGTCGATACGCGCCGCGTCTTCGAGGTCGCTAGGGATGCTTTGTAGCGCCGCCATATACAAAATCATGTAGAAGCCGAAGTATTTCCACGTCAGCACGAAAAAGATGGCAAGCACAACCACATTTTGCTCACCCAGCCACGCAATCGGTTGATAGCCGGGGACGAGCGTGCCGATTACGACATTGATTAAGCCAGATTTCGGGTCAAGCACATAGCGCCAGATGATGGCGGTGATGATTTCGCTAAACACATACGGCACGAACAACATCAATCGAAAAACTCTGCGCCCCGGAAGCTCGCCACGTCCGACCAACAACGCCAATCCCATCGCCAGCGGCAATTGGATACTCAACGACAGTGCAACAAACGCCAACGTATGCCAGAGTGCCGCATGGAAAGCTTTATGCTTGAACAATTGCTCAAAGTTCTTCAGTTCCCAAAAGATTTCTGGGGGGCCAAAGCCATTCCACTTATAGAGGCTGAAAACTACCGATTGGAAAATCGGGATAAGCACGAACAAGAAAAACAAAACCATGCCGGGCAGCACCATAAAGATAACCAAACCCGCTTTATTCCAGTTACGCCGCCGACGATCAGCGGCCATCTTTCCAACGCTGCCGGACAGCGAGGCTGTAGGTGTCAGGGATGACATCTGAGGGTACTCCCTGTTAAACTGAGGGGAAGGCGTTTTATCAATAAAACGCTTTTATGGGAGTAGCGGAAGGTGTGGAGACTGCATGACCCACCCGCCAAGATGGAAAGCCCGTCTCCACACCTTCTTAGCCCTTATTGGCTGAGTTCAAACGACGCGACATCTTCAATAGCTGCCGCAACTTCTTCCGGGGTCGCCGCGCCCGCAAACAACGCTTGAACGTTGTCGTTCACAGCACCACCGACGGCGGGCGGGAGGAATTGGTCATAGTACAGTTGCGAGTAAGGGGCGTTGTTACGTGCCGCAATAATCGTCTGCATGATTTCGTTGCCTTCCAGCGCGACTTCAGCGCCGTCGACCGTCGGGACGATCCACAAGCCCGCCGCAGCCGTCTGTACTTCAAGGCTGGTGATGTATTGCAAGAATGCGACTGCCTCATCCGGGGCGTTAACGCCTACTGAGAAGCCATCTCCGCCGCCCAACACGTCATCCGCGTTGCCAGCGCCGCCCTCAATCACCGGGAACGGGAACCAGCCGAGGTCATCACCGATGCCACCGTTTTGGCTGTTGCCGGCCTGTGCGCCGGGGGCCCATTGACCCATCAACTCCATCGCGGCCAAACCGTCACCCATTATGCCAGCTTGTTGACCATAACCATTTGCCATGAAACCTTCTTGGAAGGGTTCAGCCGCGACCAATTGTGCGAGGTACTCACCGGCCTCAATGAACGGGGCGTCGGCAAACGAACCATCGCGGTTATAGGCATCTAGGAAGGCATCACCGCCGCCCAAACGCAACGCCAGATACACCCACCAGAAATGACCCGGCCACTTATCCTGCTCACCCAAAGCAATCGGGGTGATGTCCGCGGCCTTCAAAGCATCGATTGCCAACAGCAGTTCTTCCCAAGTGGCGGGCGGGGTTTCGGGGTCAAGGCCAGCTTGTGTGAACAGCGCCTTGTTATAGAAGAAACCTACTGCACCCCAGTTCCACGGGACACCATAATACTCGCCGTCATTGCCGTACAATTCCAACGCGGCCTGTGCAGAGAACGAGTCTTTCCATTCGCCTTCTAGTTCCGGGGAAATGTCGCGCACCAGATTAGCGTCCGCGAACTGCCATAGCACGCCGCCGCCCCAGCTTTGGAACAAGTCAGGGGGATCGCCCGCCTGCATCACGGTCACGAGACGGCTCTTAAAGGCCTCATTTTCAAGGATGGTGATTTCAATGGTTACGTTCGGATTGGCGACCATGTAGTCGTCGGCCACTTGCTGCCAGAATGCGGCTTCATTTTCATTGGTGTTGATGTGCCACCAGCGGACGGTGACGGTTTCCTGTGCAGCGGCGGTCACGCTCAAAGAGAGCATGAGTGTCGCTAACAGGGCGAATAAAGCCAAAATACGTTTCGTCATGGGATTTTCTACTCCTGCAAAACAATGGACAAAAGATAGGTTAAAACTGCTGTGTAACTGTTTGCCTGTCACCACCCCCCTTCAGGGTTATTTAGGGATTACATACGCGGCGGCGCTGTACTTTCGCGCAAGACGAGCCGTGTCCCCAGCGTCAAATGACGCGGCGGCTTGTCAGGATTCTCGATCTGATCCAACAACATCCGCACCGAAACGCGCCCCATCTGATCCAATGGCTGATGAATCGTGGTCAGCCGAGGATGCACCATCGTGGCGTGCGTGATGTCGTCAAAACCGATAATCGAGAGGTCATCAGGCACGCGCATACCGCGCTCGCCCGCCGCTTGCAGCGTGCCAAATGCCATCAAATCGTTACTGGCGAAAATCGCCGTCGGGGGCTTGGGCAACGCCAAGAGATAATGCCCCCCGGTGTAACCTGTGGGTTGGAAGAAATCGCCGGGGACGATCAATGTCTCGTCCAGCGGGATTTTATGATCGGTCAGTGCTGACTTATACCCATCCAAACGATCAACCGCGCTTGTTAAGTCCATTCGGCCTGTAATCAGCCCGATATGACGATGACCTAGCTCAATCAGATGGGTAGTGGCGTCATAGCCGCCTTGCCAGTTGGTAGCGTAAACCGTGCTGCTGTTGTTGGTCGGGTCGGCTTGGTCTACCAGAACAAAGGGGAATTTGCGTTTTTGCAGCACTTCGAGATAACTGGCTGGTACGACTGGCACAACCAGCAAAAGGCCATCGCACAGGCCATTAGCAATCGCATTGACGAACTGCGACTCCTTACCGCCTTGTTGGTGAGTGGTATACAGCATCAAGCTGTAACCTTCATTATTCAATTCCTCATCAATGCCGCGCGTTACTTCGAGGATATAACCATTATCCAGCGCCGGGACAAGCACCCCAACTACTTTTGAGCGCCCACCAGCAAGGCTACGCGCTTGCACATTCACGACATAACCCAACCGCCCCGCCGCTGCCAAAACCTTCTCGCGGGCGTCATCGCTAACATGTTCAAAGCCGCTTAATACCCGAGATACCGTGGCATACGACACCCCAGATTCACGCGCCACATCAATGATGGTGACTGCTTGAGATTTTTTCCGGGAGCGATTAGGACTGTCATTCATAAAATCACCTGCAAACGCTTGCAATAAACTTGTGGGAAAAGCGCCAAAAGGCGCGAAATATTGGGCGTTCAGACGCTTTTTGTGCTATTTTACACAATCAATGTCTGCAAACGCTTGCAATAAAGTAAATTTAACACCCCAACAAAAATTTGTCAAGTTATTGGTGACTCGAGATTTATTAGCAGCCTATTGCTTCTTAAATGGGTGCTAACAAGAATCACTTCAAAAAATTGACGAAAAAGGGGTGGTCACGTCGTATTAGACGTGACCACCCCTGAAAAGACTGAGATGATAAGTATTATAGGGTATGGACCTGAAGGGATTCGAACCCTTGACCTCTACAGTGCGATTGTAGCGCTCTCCCAGCTGAGCTACAGGCCCTTCTATACCCATGATTTTAGGACGATGCGCGGGCAAAGTCAAGTGGCGACCCCGCCCGCCATCCCATCAACTTTGAGGGCTACTCGTAGCGCAACGTATTGGTGATGCGCTCACGCACCGCCATCGCCCCACTCGCCAAGGTCGCCAACACCCCAATCAAGACCGAAATCAAAATGAGTCCCACGGCAACTGGCATAGCGTTGGCTGGAATGAGGATGGCCGCGTCTAGGCCATAGCGCGTCATGATGAACACGCCCAGCGCGCTCAAGCCAATCCCGATCACCCCGCCCAGCAGACACACGATCACATTTTCGAGGATTAGGACGCGCAACACCCGCCCGCCTTTCAAGCCTACCGCCCGCAACACGCCAATCTGACGGCGGCGCTCCAAAATCGACAACGCAACCGTATTAGCGTTAATCACCGCCGCCGCACCGAGTGAGAATAACCCAACCACCAAGGGTAAGGCGCTGAATTGCGTGATGAGGCGCTGCAAAATACCATCGAAAAACGAGATGTCGAACGTCAGTATTAACGGGATGCTCGATAAGCCCAACAAGACTTCGTTGAGATTTTCGGGGCTGACTTTAATCAGGTTCAAGGTGAAATCCGAATCGTTGGTTGAGATCAGATCGAGCGGCAGCATGAAGCCACCAAACCCGGCATTACTGCTCGCCCCAGCCACGCCGACCACCTCCACTTGGACGTTGAAATCATTATTATAGGAGGTAAGCGTCACAATATCCCCCACCGCATAGCGGATGGGTTCTTCTTCCTCGGTAGGATCGGTAAATTGTGGCAACTGAAAGACGGCCACCGGCTGTCCACGATCAGCGAAAGTGAGGCTACGTCCAGCCATGATATTCGGGATCGTGAAATTCGCGTCCGTCGTATCGCGGATGATGATGCCTGATGACGGGTCAAAACGGCGGCGGTCATCAAAGACGCGCTCCCCGTTAAGCTCACTAACATAACTACTGATTTGGTGGATGCGCGTGCGTGACTCCACCCCATTAAGCGTGTTAAGGCGGGCATCAATGATGGGCGCGGCGATTTGTTGCGGCAGCAGCGGAAAAATGATGATATTACCGCCCAGCGCGTCGCTAAATGTGAAGCGCAAGATTTCGCGTGCGCCCTCGCCAAATAGGGCGATACTGCTCAGGGCAAACATCCCGGCGCTCAGGGCAAGTAAGGTGGTAGCCGTCCGCATCCGCTGCGTGGTCAGATTACGTAGCGCGAGATTGAGGTCAACATTGCCAAAAGCGGGTAATTTACCCAATAGCCAGACCACGCACCATAACAGCATCGCCAAGATGAACAAGATGAGTAGTGTGATGGCGACTCCTAATACCCCCGCCCACCAAACCGTGATGATTTGACCCGCGATGAGTCCTAGCGCCAACACGACAAAAATCACCACCAATATGCTCGAAAAACAGCCCGCGTTAACCGGAGTCGAGTCGTTGGGGCGCAAAATTGAGGCCGGGCGCACCCGTGCCGCTGACAGCACCGGCAGCACGCCAAATACCATCGCCACAACCACGCCCAAACCAAACCCAAATAGAATGGCCTCTGGGTAAACTTTGAACTTCAACGGCTGCTGAATCAGGTCTGCGCCAAAACGATTGGCGACACCGCTGAGAAGAACGCCAAGTACCCCGCCCAACAAACTACCAAAAACCCCCAACCAGAACGCCTCGGCCAAAAACATCGCGGCCACTTGCCGTCCTTTCAGGCCAAAAGTCTTGAGCGCGGCGATTTCATCGGTACGCCGTCGCACCAACACCAGCATCGTATTGATGATGCCGACACCGCCCAACAGCATCGCGCCTAAACCCAACACGACAATGAAGCGGCCTAGAATATCGGAGATGGCCGTGAATGAACTCGCCAGCGACGGCGCATTGACCGAATTGAAGCGGCTCCAGTCCGAATCAGCCTGAAGGAGGTCGGTTAACTCGCCATCAGCCGTATAAATGTCCTCTGCCGATGCGCCATCGGGCAAATTGATCCCGATGCGATTCGCGCCGTCCGATGTATTGAGCAGTTCGCCCACGGCGGCGCGGTCAAAATAGGCGAAGCCGAAGAACAACGAGAAAATTTCGCGGCTTCCCAACTGCTGTAACCCGGCCTGTGCTGCCGTGGGGACAATTCCCTTCACGGTGAACAACACTTCTGAGCCAGAGACGCGCACGGTGTCACCCACATGAATCTGGGCGCTGTCCGCTAGATTTCGACTAATCACGATGTCGGTGGGCGCGGTGAGTAACTCGCCCAACGGCATATTAGGGGGTTCATCGGAGAGGATGGGGTCGGTGACGGGGTAAGTATCGGGGTCAATGAAAAAAGAACTGATGAATTGTAACCTCCCTACCGTGACCGCATCCAGTTTCGCCACCTGAAGCCCGGAACGCAACCGATATTCGGTAGTACGCGCATTGTTCTCTGCTGCCCATTGGCGCACCGTAGCCAATTCTGTCTCGGTAAAGAAATTCTCGGCCTTATCCGGGTCGCCAAGCGTTGAGGCGAAACCATCACCGGGGATCGAAATAGTGATGTCGCCTTTGTTGCTGTTGCGGACATCGCCCACCAGCGAGTCCCCAATCGACAATCCGAGGCTGCGGAAGGCGACCATCGTCGCAACGCCTGCCGCGACTGAGAACACGGCGAAAGCAGACCAGCGTCGGCTACGCCACAGATTACGGAGGGCATATCCCAGATAAAACAGCAGTTGCGACATGGCTTGATTACTCCGTTGATTTTTTGATGATGAAGATTACTCCGGCGTCCAACGCATGTGAATCACGCTGCGTTGTGGCATAAAGCGAAAACGGCTGAGGACAGCTTGCACCGAGGCATCATCAGACGGATGTTCCAAGATAAGCGACCCTGCGCCAAATTGTCGTATCGCCGTCGCCAACAGCGCGTCCGCGTACAGGTCGGCCTGATTGGGTTGCGTCATCAGTTGCAAGCGCGTAGTCAGGCCAAATGCGCGTTCAATCCATAATGACGCCGCCAAACCGCCCTGTTCATCCGTGACGACATAGCGGCTTTGTTGGCGAAAGTTCAACAAATCGCTGATAACCCGCCAAAGATTGGGCTGGAATAGCGACGGTGCAATCGGGCGCAACCAGCCTAAGCCGCCGCGTTGATTGGGACGCAACCCCGCCGCCAAATCCATCTCGGCGCGCCATTCGCTTCGCCGCCGCTGACGGACATAGGTCGAGACCTCATGTTCCAACGGGGGTAAGCGTAGAGATGGTAATCGCTTATACGTGGTGAAGGGACGTTCGGTTACGAATCCGAGTCCGTGATACAGGTCAAGAGCGGCGGCATTGTCCTCGTCAACTTGTAATAAGATGAGTTTTCCGCCCTGTACGCGGATCACTTCTAGCGCGGCGACCATGAGTCGTCTAGCGATGCCCCGCCGTTGAAAATGTGGATGCACGCCGACATTGGCGATAATCCAACCTTCACCGCCGCCTTTGGGCAGATGGGCGGGATAAATCGACACATTCCCAACCAGTTGACCGCCTTCAATCCAGACCATGCCCATGCTGATGCCGACGGCCATCTCGTTGAGTTTAGACAGCAGGTTCAACCCCGCGCCCATGCGGCTCATCATCCGCATCTCACGCAAAGCAGCCCGCCCGCTGGGGTCCATCGTGTCGGAAAACACCAACTCGATTAAGTCCGCCAGCGGCGCGAGATCCGTTCGTAGGTTAACGGGTCGCAACATGGTTATCAAGCCAAGACTGGGTTTAGAACCCGGCCAATTGGCTGAGGTCAGCGCGACCTTGCTGCATGGCGCTGATGGCTTGCAATAAGCCGACTCGGTTACGGCGCACGGCAAGGTCTTCGGCCATCACCAACACGCCCTTGCCCGGCTCTTCACCGAAAAACTGGCTGATCAGCGGGATCAGCGGCGCGAAAACCGACAAAAACCCATCGACATCTGCGTCGGCGCTCAGCGAGGCAGCGGCTTGTTTATAGGCCAGATACAGCGCCTTCTCCTCAGGTTCGGTAAAAGCAGAGTCGTCAACGGGGTTCGTCTCGGCAACGGTACGGGTGATGCGGACGCAGCGGGCAAAACTGTCCAAGATTTTCTCCCACCCATCCGATGACGCCCATTCGCTCAATTGGCGGATGTTCAAAAGGGCGCGCTGTGGGTTATTGGATTGCGCCGCCAAGACCGCGTTAACGACATCGGCGGACCAACCCTGATCCCCCAACCACGAGCGCAAACGCCCGCTAATGAAGTCCAAGATTTGCGCCTTAGAGTCTTTACTAATCGTGACCGGTTGCGCCAGCGCGACGGCCTCTATCGCGTCGGTCAAGTCGAGATCAATTTTGTTGTGAGTCAGCAGTTGGACAATGCCCAATGCCGCCCGGCGCAGACCATACGGGTCAGCCGTAGATTTGGGCGCGAGTCCGACCCCGAACAATCCGACCAGCGAATCGAGGCGGTCAATCACTGCTAACAGCGTTCCAGCAGGGCTGGCGGGCAAGCTATCCTCTGCCCCACGCGGCAACCAATGCTCAAAGATAGCGCTGGCGACGGCCTCGCTTTCGCCGCCCAGCTTGGCGTATTCGCGCCCCATCGTCCCCTGAAGCGAGGTCATTTCGACCACCATGTGAGTGGCGAGGTCTGCCTTGAGCAGGGCGGCGGCGCGCTGGGCGGTCTGGACATCGGCGCTGGGAGTCCGCAACAACTTACCGATAGGCGGGACTAACCTGCCAATCCGCTCATTTTTGTCTAACATTGAGCCGAGTTTCTCTTGGAAAGTCAACGTGCCGAGGCGCGGCAGATAAGCCGACAACGGCTGTGTGATGTCGTCTTTATAGAAAAAGCGGGCATCGCTGAAACGGGCGATGAGGACGTGTTCGTTGCCCTTCTGGACGAGGTTAACGTGTTGTTTATCGCCATTGCGGATGGTGATGAAATACGCCATCAACTTCCCATCAGCATCTTCTACCGCAAAGTAACGTTGCTTATCGCGCATGACCGTGACCAGCACATCACGCGGTAATTCCAAGAACTCTACGCCGTAAGTGCCGCGCACCCCCGTCGGCACTTCAACCAAATTGGCGACTTCTGCCAACAGGCTGCTGTCCGCCGGAACGCGCCCGCCAACCTCAGCCGCCAGAGCATCAACTTGCTGCATGATGGTCTGTTTACGCGCCTCACGGTCAAGCACAATCCCTTGCGCCCGCATAAAAGCGAAATAGCCCGCCGCGTTCGTGACGATTTGCTCAGGCGACCCATACGGGCGGATGCCGCGAGTTGTGTTGCCGCTGGCCGCGCCCGCGTAAGCGAACGGGATGACGACATCTCCGAACAGCGCGACCAACCAACGGAGCGGGCGGCTGAAGGCGATATTCGTCTCGTTCCAGCGCATCGTTTTACCAAATTTAATATTGGCGATCAATCCCGGCAGCGCTTCGGCCAAAATCTCGGTAGCGGGGCGGCCAATCTTTTCGACCTTCGCCATCACATAGCGCCCGCCGTCAATCTCCTCAATCGTCAATGCCGAGACATCAATCCCGCGTGACTTGGCAAACCCCTCCCCCGCTTTGGTCGGCTTGCCCGCCGAATCAAAGGCACGATCCGCCGGGGGACCTTTTTCAATCAAACTTTGATTGGGCTGGACGGGCTGCACCTGCTTGGCGTAAATGACCAAGCGGCGCGGCGTCGCCATCACCTCGACGCCCGCGTTGCTCAAAGCAAGGTCGCTGAACAATTTCGGCGCGGCGGCGGTCAACTGCGCCAGCGCCGCGTCTACATCATGCGCTGGTAACTCTTCCACGCCGATTTCAATCAAGACATCAGCGGGCGCGCTGGGCGCGGGCGGCAGCGCAGATGGGACGCCCATCGGCTGTCCCGCCCATTGTTGAGCGAGACGCAGCATCGGATAACCCAACGCCTCGCGCTGTGTCACATAAGCCTTAGCGATGTTGCGAGTCATATCGCGCATCCGCCGGAAATAGGTTGCCCGCTCGGTCACGCCGATTGCGCCGCGTGTGTCCAGTACATTGAACAGGTGGCTACATTTCAAGATATAGTCATAAGCGGGGATAATCACCCCAGCTGCCAACGCCCGCTTATGCTCGCCCTCATAGGTGTCATAAACTCCGCGTAACCCTTCGACATCGGCGATGTCAAAGTAGTATTTACAGTGGTCGATTTCGTCTTGAAGGATGATGTCGCGGTACTGCAAATCGCCCAGCCAGTCGATGTCCCAAGCCGAGTCCTTGCCTTGCAGCGCCAAGACGATCCGCTCAACGCCATACGTGATTTCCACGCTTGAGGGGTTCAGTTCAAGGCCGCCCGCCTGTTGGAAATAAGTGAACTGGGTGATTTCTTGCCCGTCCAGCCAAACTTCCCAACCCAATCCCCACGCGCCCAGCGCCGGGCTTTCCCAATTGTCTTCGACAAATCGGATGTCATGTTCACGCGGGTTGATGCCCAGCGCCTCCAGCGATTGCAGATAAAGTTCCTGTGGGTTGCCGGGGTCGGGCTTGAGGACGACTTGATATTGATAGTATTTTTGCATCCGATTCGGGTTTTCGCCATAGCGCCCGTCGTCGGGGCGCACCGATGGCTCAACGTAAGCTACGCGCCACGGCTCTGGCCCCAAAACGCGCAGCAGTGTGGCCGGGTTTCCCGTGCCAGCGCCGACTTGTACATTATACGGTTCCCAAATCACGCAGCCGTTACCAGCCCAGAACTCGTGCAGTTTGAGAATGACTTGTTGGAAGTTAAGCGGTTTTGCGGTCATTAATTGCCTCAGCCTTATCCCGCGATGAAGTCCTCCCATTATAGTAAGCTCAAAGGCGATGTGCGAGGGCGGCGGGTTTTTTTAGGATTTGCCTAAAATTCGTCAATACTTAAATTGTGTTTGAGCTAACAGGACGTTATACTAGTTTCAGCGAGCTAATCGCCACCCTCTTTTTGTTGAGGGACACTGAGGAGTTATCAATGGCGGATGCGTTAATCGGCACAACTATCGGCGAATTCACAGTCCATGAAGTCATTGGGCGGGGTGGCATGGCGACAGTTTATCGCGCCTCTCAACCGTTAATGAAGCGGGATGTGGCGCTCAAAATCATTCGTATGGATGATATGGCCGCGGAGAACAACCGCGACTTCAGTCAGCGTTTTGCTACCGAGGCCAAACTTATTGCCTCACTGGAACATCCAAATATTTTGCCCGTCTATAATTACGGCATAGATGGGGATGTGGCCTATCTCGCGATGCGTTTGTTGCGGGGCGGTTCGTTGGAAACACTCTTAATGGGCGAACCACTCCCCTTGACAAAAGCTACCGAGTTATTCCTACAAATCACACAAGCATTGGCCGTCGCTCATAGCAAGGGCATCATTCACCGCGACTTGAAGCCCTCCAACATCCTTCTGGACGAAGATACCCACGTCTATCTCACCGATTTTGGCCTCGCCAAGTTGGTGGACAGCGAGGGCTATCAGACCAAGACCGGTCAAATTGTCGGGACGCCAGTCTATATGTCGCCAGAGCAGTTGCGGGGCGAACCACTCGACTTCCGTTCGGATGTCTACGCGCTCGGCTGCCTCCTATATGAAATGTTGGCGGGCGCACCGCCCTTCCCGGTCACCAATGGCGATGTCATCCCGGTCATCTTCAAGCACCTACAAACCTTGCCAGAGCCATTGTCAACGCGCACCCGCACCGCCCCTCCCGCTGTCGAGGCAGTGGTAATGAAGGCGCTGTCTAAAGATAAGGTGGATCGTTACGACTCCGTGCGCGCTATGGCGACAGCCTTAGCCGAGGCGATGGGACGCGGTGACACCCTTTCGCTCCCCCGCCCTGCCTCATCCATCTTGAACGTGTCCCGCACTGACCTCACCGCGCAAATCTCAAAGCGCACGCCAGCCGGTTTGATCATCGGCGCGATTCTAGGCGCGATTGCGGTGCTGGCAATTGTCGCCATCGTCGTCCTAAAACCGTTCGAGAACCTAGAGCCGCTGCCCCCCATCACTGTCATCCTCGGTGAAAGCAAACCACTGGCAGACTTTACAAGCGAAACGATCAATACCGAATTTGTCGAACGGCGTTTAGGCGATAACGGTTTCGTGGCTATCGTGCCGTGCAATACCTCATCCGAATACCACGCCGCGCTCACCCGTGAACTCACCACCTTTGCGCGTGCGGCCAATATACCAACCCGCGTATACGACCCGGACAGTGACCCCTATAAGCAATTAACCGCGCTAGAACGCGCCCTAACCGAAGGCGCTTCCGGCGTGATTCTGTGTCCGTTAGACATGGCGCTCCTAGACGCGACCCTCAAGGCAGTTAAGGACGCTGGCATCCCGTTGGTTTCTACCGCTTCCACCATGGGGCAATATAACGGCGTCGGCATCCTGACCGATAACTATTTGCTCGGCTTCAAGCCGGGGCAGTATGCCGGGGAATGGATTCGCGATAACCTCGACGGACAAGCCAATATCTTGGTGCTGGCCTATGACGATTTGCCCGACCTCGTGACCCGTGCCGATGGACTGATTGATGGGGTAAAGGAATTCGCTCCGGACGTCGAAATTGTCGCCCGTGAAACTGGCGCAGTGATTGAGTTAGCCGAAGAGAGCGTGAATAAGGTTCTCGATCAGGGGATTAGCTTCGATATCATCCTCAGCATTAACGACGCCGGTTCTTATGGGGCAATCGATGCGCTTGAGGCAGCCGGTATCCCACCGGAAGATGTGCATATCTTCAGCGTAGACGCCGAAGTCTTGGCGCGTCAGTACATCACCGAGGGCAACTACTTTGTCGCCTCAGTGGACGCAGGTCGCACGGTCTATGCCAGAGCCGCCGTCACCACTATGCAACTTTTGCTGTCCGGTCAACCCTTGCCAGAAATTTTGACGATTGAACCCGGTGATTTGATTACGCCGGAATGGTTAGCCGAAAATACCCCGTAATATCACAATATGAGAGGATGCCAGCGGAATATGATGGATGAACGACTGCTAGAAGCCATTGGCACACTCAGCGGTGATATACGATTTTTGGGGACGTTGCTGGGTTTGGTGATTCGGGAACAACACGGCGAAGCCGCCTTTCATCTGGTCGAAGAAATCCGCGCCAGTGCCAAAACCCGGCGGGCGGGCGGCGAAGCCGAGACCGAACGGTTGATGGAACGGGTTCGCAAATTGTCGTTGGAAGAAAAACGCATCCTGATTAAAGCGTTTGCCAATTACTTCCAACTCATCAACATTGCCGAAGACCATCAGCGCGTGCGCGTTTTGCGTGAACGCGAGGCTAAAAATACTCTGACCGAAACGCTTGATACCGCCGTTGCAGATTTGCGTGCGGCGGGCATCAGCGCGTCTGAGGTGCAAAACATCCTCAATGCAGTGCGTGTGCGGTTAGTCTTTACCGCGCACCCCTCCGAAGCCAAACGCCAAGAAGTCCTCTTAAAGATGAGCGACATCAGCGAATTGCTATCGTCGTTGGAACGCCAACACTTGCTCCAGCGCGAAAAATTGCGCGTGGTGGGCGATATTTTGCGCCGTATCGAACAGCTTTGGCAGACGCGCCCCAACCGCGCCCAGCGCGCCACGGTGATGGATGAAGTCGAGTTTGGCACGTATTTCCTGATCTGGTTTGTGATGGATGTGACGGTAGATATTTATCTCGACCTCCAGACCGCCCTCGAACGTCATTATCCGGGGCATGACTGGTCAGATTTGCCACCGCTGCTATCATTCGCCTCGTGGATTGGCGGAGACCGCGATGGCAACCCTAACGTTACGGCGGATGTCACCCGCGATACCTTAACCTACATGCGCGATCATGCCCGCCGGGCTTACCAAACCGAAGTCGGCTACATCCGTGACCGCCTGACGCAATCGTTAGACGAAATCGGCGTGAGCGAAGGCTTGATGGCGGCGGTGGATGGTCAAAATCTGTTCAGCGGACGCTACCCGGGCGAGGTCTACCGCCACTTCCTCGGCCTCGTGACTCAGCGATTGGAAAATGACGAATATCGCCACGGTGGGGATTTGCTGACCGATTTGCAACTGGTGCTAAACAGCCTCAAGGAAAACAAGGCGATTTATGCCACCGAAGGCACACTCAAGCGCCTGATGCTGAAAGTGCAATTGTTTGGGCTGCACCTCGCGCCGATTGAAGTCCGTGAGGACTCGCGGTTGCACCTTGCCGCCCTGAGCGAACTGTTCAAACATTATGGCATGGTGGATGATTATGCCGCGCTGCCGGAGGCCGAAAAACAGGCCTTGCTCACTCGTGAAATCACCAGCAAGCGCCCGCTATTCCCCATCACGCCCGTCTTTAGCGAGCCGACCAACCGCGTGATTAACACATGGCGGATGGTCAGCGATGTCCACCGCGAACACAGCCCGCGTGCGATTGATACCTTCATCGCCAGCATGAGCCAAAATGGGAGCGATGTCTTGGCGCTATTGCTTTTGGCGCATGAAGTCGGGGTTGACCAAGATATTTGGGTTGTGCCGCTATTTGAGACCGTCGAAGACCTCCAGCACGCCCCCGCCGTCATGACCGCGCTGTTCGAGAATCCGGTCTACAAAGCCTATCTGACTGGGCGCGGCAACGTCCAACAAATCATGATTGGCTATTCGGACAGCAACAAAGACGGCGGCTATATCGCGTCGAATTGGAATTTGTATCAGGCGCAGCAAAGTCTGGCCGTGTTGTGCGCCCAATATGGCGTCCGATTGGAGTTATTTCACGGGCGCGGCGGCAGCATCGGGCGCGGCGGCGGCCCGACCAATCGCGCCATCCTCGCCCAACCCCCCGGCTCAATGCAAGGCCCGATTAAAATCACCGAGCAAGGCGAGGTCATCGCCTATCGCTATGGCAACCCGGATATCGCCTCTCGCCATCTTCAACAAGTGATGAACGCCGCGCTATTGGCGATGGGCAAACCCAGCCCACAAGCCGAACCCGGTTGGTTTGAGGTGATGGAATCGCTCTCGGAATCCAGCCGCGTCTATTACCGCACTTTCGTTTATGAGACGCCGGGCTTCTTGAATTATTGGCAAGAGGCCACGCCCATCAACGAATTGGCGCAGCTTCCCATCGGCTCGCGCCCAGCCAAACGCAGCAAAGGCGGTTTTGAATCGATTCGCGCCATCCCGTGGGTGTTTAGCTGGATGCAGAGCCGCGCCATCATCCCGTCATGGTACGGGGTCGGCCACGCTTTCGAGTCGTACTGCGCCGACCACGCCGACGGCCTAACCACTCTGCGCGCCATGTACATTCGCTGGCCGTTTTTCAAGGCGCTCATCGACAATGTACAGTTAGACGTGGCAAAGGCCGATATGGGCATCGCCAAACTGTATAGCGGCCTCGTCAGCGATTCACAGCTACGCGCCGATATTTTCGGTCAAATCGAGTCAGAACACACCCGCGCTTATCACTGGATTTGCGCCATCACAGAACAAACCATCTTGCTAGAGAAATCCGCCCTGATGCAGCGTTCGATTGAGAGCCGCAATCCTTACGTTGACCCCTTGAATTTCATTCAGGTCGCGCTCTTAGACCAACTACGCCACGCCAACCCAGAACTGCCCGCTACCACTGAGGTGCTTCAGGCGATGCTGGCGACGGTCAACGGCATCGCGGCTGGGATGAAGACCACCGGATGACCGCCCGCACCGTGCTACAACGCCTCGCCCCGCGCTTGCTGGTCGCGCTTTTGCTGGGATTCGGCGCAGAAGGTTTGATGTGGGCGGGCGCGGCTGACCGTTCCGTGCTGGATACCCTGTTAGTCGTAGCTGGGATCGCGGCGGCGGCTTTGGTGTTATTAGACATCATCGTGCGCTGGCGCGTGCGGGATTTATACGGCCTTGCCGCTGTCGGTGGACTATTCGCACTGTCCTATAGCCTCTTGCTCAACCCGATTTCGCAACAGCGCGACATGCAATTGGCGTTGTTAACCGATATCATGGGTGGTCAATCGTTGATTGCGATGGGGATGCTGCTGCTGTTTTTTGCATTGGCGGGGACGGCGGGGCGTTGGGCATGGTTAGGTATCCCGCTCGGCGGCGGCATCGGCGCGTGCTGGGGGATTTGGCTGCGCTGGGCGCCAATCTCCGGGGATTGGAATGCGCGCCCCGCCAGCCAAGAGATGCTGCTCCTCTTAGGTGGCGCGGCACTGGTAAGTATCGGGTTGACGGCATGGGTTTGCGCCCGAGTCAGCCCCATCCCCACCGAACCGCTCAAGATGGGCGCTTATGAGGCGTTGTTCGCGGGCAGTGTGGTGATTGTGGCGTTGTACCGTCAATTCGACGGACGCCAAATCGACGTGCCAGTATATACCGTCCTCAGCGGGTTAGCGGGGATTTGTGTGGCGATGCTATGGTATCGCAAAGACTCGTATTTCGCGTGGATTGGCGACCCGTGGGGAGCCAAGCCCGCATGGGCGGCCTTTTTCGCCACCGGCGCAATTTTTCTGGCGGCCGCCGCCGTCACCTACCCGCTGCCGCGCATAGAAAACGGGACGCTTGAATTATTCGAGATCATTCGCCTAATATTCACATTGTTCGGCTTAATCTGGCTGCCGGGTCTAGCTGCCCTCATCGGCATAAAGGCCGTCCTCCGCGACATCCAATCCAAACCTTTATAACCGCAGTGCGGTTCGCGAATCGCCCGTGCTTTTGGCGCTTACTCAGGACTTATCACTCCCTAAATCAGCCCAGCATCTATCCAATATTCACCTTTGTACGCCAACGTGCCGTCTAAGGTGATGGTCAGCGTATAGGGCTGCTCCGGCGTATCGGCGGGCAAGATGTCTAAGGTCAGCGAATCAGGCAATAACACATCCGCCCATTCGATGCTGCGAGGCGCGCCCTGCTGCGGTGTGACCTCGGCGCGTAGAGTCATCGGAGCCGGTTCTGCGCCGACGAACAAGCGCACTGCCGCTGACCGTGCGCCCAACATGACCTGCTCGACATACGCGCCGCGCCGATGGAAGAGGTTGAAATCCGCCCGCCCGGTCATCTGAGTCGCGCAACGGCGGCGCACCTCAGCGGGCAACAAGGCGCGCAACGTGTCGGCCTCGGCCTCAGACCGACACCAAATCATCTGGAGCGTCTCTAATGTCAAGCCATTGGGGACAAGCACTTGCGCCCGCCGCGCCATCAAAATTTCCTCGCGGGCGTCCGGGCGCGGCACGGCATCATGATAAATCTGCTCAAACGGTAGTTCTTCAAAGGCATTCGAAGTGGCAAAGGTCTTGCGCGTGAAGCCCGGCTCACCCGCGCTAAAACGCGATTCCGGCTCACATAAAATCGACTCGAGATCGAACAACAAGTAGACCGGGCGCGGGATGTCATCACGGGCGCGTTTGGCCGTCGGTTTGATGCCTTCCTTGTGCCATAATTCTGGCGTGCGCGGCCTAAAATTCAGATGGGTGTGACCATCGCGGCGGCGTCCATCGGTCATGACCGGCGGGATAAACCCGTTTTTCAGGATGTCTACCGCATCTTCCATGTCCACGCAATGGAACAGGAAATACGTCCACCAGACCCGCCCTGCCAACCACGGTTCGCGCCGAAGGTGTACCAAATGACGGCGAAATGACGGGGCATCACGTTTTTCCGGCACAGACAAGCGGCGCGAAATGCGTCCCGGTTTGAATGGGGAGCGCGTCGGGCCGTCGGACGGGCTTTCGGTCAACAGGCCAAACGCCCGCCCTGCGTTCAGGTCGCTGAACAAATCGCGCACACGGGCGGTATAGTGCGCCGCCTCGGTGAAGTCGATGTAATTGAGGTGTTCGATGTGCAGCGGAATATCAGCCAACGCTTGCACCAAAATCGGGACGATGCGCTTGCCTTTCCGCAATAAGCGCATCTGCTCGGCACGGCAAAAGCGCGAGTGATAGGACGCATGACTGAGCAATGCGATGCCGACATCACACGCCTCAATCGCGTCTTCAATCGCCTGAGTCCAACTGTCACCGCCCTGAATTTGCGACAAATCCAGCCAAACCGAACACCCGGCAGCGCGCAAGTCATCGCGCAGGCGGATGGCGAGGTCGCGGGCATCTTCCCGCGCATACGAGATAAACACGTTCAATCCGCCGTCCATCACGCCTCCGAAGGGATTAAGGTCAAAGTTCGCGGGGCTTGCGCGGCAGGCGGCGGGATGAACAACACGGCGTTGACCGTCCCCGCCTCCCCCGTGATGCCGGTCTTAACCGCCCGCACCCAGTCCAAACCCGCCAAGACCGGAATGAGATAGGTCGCGCACGACTCAACCGCGCCGGGGAACTGCCATGCCATCAACAACCCGGCACTCTGCACAGCTGTCCACAATTCGGCTAAGGTGCTATCGCTGAAAACCACCGGCTCGTCCCCCTCCGGCGTCAAGGTCAACAACTGGCGGCGTGCGCCGGAATCGATGCTGGCAGTGAAGGGCTTTCCGTCCGTGCTGGTAAATTTACCGTCGGCTTTGCGAATCGCCCGCCCCAATTCACGCCAGAAACGCACCGAATCAACCCGTGTCGTCGGTTTGTTGAGCAAGCTATCTATCTGGCGCAAACTCCGCGCTGGGTCATTTTTGCGGTCATAAGTATGCAGATAGACCGGGATGGGTAGCGCCGCCAACGCCGATTCCAGCACCGGGCGGATGTCGTCCTCCCAGCGCAAATCGGTCTCCTCGAACTGTGGGACAGCCAGCGAGCCGATGCCCCATTCTGCCCAACGGCTGACCAATAACTGCACTGCCGATTCGAGGTCACCGCGTTTGGCCGCCGAGCGCCAATGCGCCTTGACCGGCAGGTGCAAAATCCGTTTCGCGCCCGCTTGTGCCAACCATACCCGCCCCAGCGTCAATTTGCCCGCGTCACACAAAGCGCGGTATTGGTCAAACACGCTGGGGAAAAATCGCTTAAACTCTGCCGAAACCCCGCTGCCCATCACCCCAGCCGTATTGACCGGATTGACCAGCACCGTGGCCGGGGACAAAAATAAATCGCATTCAACCGTAATCAACATAGCGCCCAAGCCCCCTTCATGTCGCCCCATCTTAGAACAAGTTTTCATATACGGCAATCAAAAAGGGCAAGCGTTTAGACGCTTGCCCCTAAAATTGGGCGAAAGGGGGTTAGCCTTCAGCGGTGGCTACGGCGTCCGGCGTCAGGGTGACGGGCAAGCCGAGGTCGTTGGTCAAGTTGAAGGTCGCCATCAATTTGACTGCATCGGTCACAGTAAATAGGGTCTCACTAGCGGCGTCGTTGAGGTCAACATCGACATTGTTCAAGCGTAAGGTGGCAGTGCGGAGGGTCTCACCGTCGTTCAATAGCACCGCGAGGCCAGACTGCGGTTCGCCTTCCGAGTTACGGAACTTGAACGACACGGCAAAACCGCTACCGCCGTTGCGCTCTACCGGGACGACGCTCAAGAGTTCGGCATCGGCGCGGCGGCTGAGGACGAAAGCGCGGGCGGCCTCTTCATCAGCTACCGTGGTGGCGTCAACGCTGTCGATGAATAACGTGCCTTGCCCAGACGATTCAAGGGTCACAGGCTCACCGGCCGCGCCATCGCGCACAACCCAGTTGTTGGGGTAGCGGATGACCAGATTGTCTTGTTCGCTATAGAAACTGCTCCAGCCAATCGTGGTTTCGCGGAACAATTCCACCGGTTTGATGACGGTCTGCGCCTTAGCAATCAGGTCGAATAGCAAGGCGCTGGCGTTGGTCGGGGTGACGGCGCGGGTGACATAAATCCAACCATCCTCGCGCAATTGCGCGACGTGACGGGCGATATAGGTCTGGTTGCGCTGTTCCAACTCAAAGTCGATGGTCACGGTCTTGGTCGCGGCATCAACCTCACGCCCAGTTTCCTTCCAGCCGCCGGTGTATTGACGCCAACCGCTGGCGAGCGTGTTGTCATCGAAGCGGGCGTTGAGTTCTTCAACCGTGGTGATAGCCGGGTCAGGCACATCAACATAGACCTCGACAATGCTCTGCATGGCCGTGTTTTCGAGGTTGACTTGTACTTGCGTCCCGTTGTTGCTGGGGCGGGTGGTCGTCCAACCTGTTGGGTAGCTGGCGGTGTACAAGCCGGACGGGTGCAGATATTCTTGGTCGAATACAATGGTGCTGAGGTCAGCAGGGGGCGGCGGGAAGGTCGGCGCGCCAGTGGGGGTCGGTTGAACAGTGGTCTGCTGAGTATTCGGCAAGAAGCTCTGTGCAACGGCAGTGAATACCATAATCACCACCAAACCGATGGCGAAAATGGTGTAACTGCGCTGTTTTTGTTGGGTGTTATTCATGCGGAACTCCGAAAAAATGTCCGGTCTGACAAGGTTTCAAAACGACGCATATCATACCCGACTTTAGGGGTGGTGTTAATGGTGCGCCGCTTGTTGGGCGCGTGATTGAGTATAAAGTGATGAGTGATGTGATGAAATCCTTGCCCAAACATAGCCTGATTGTGCTGTTGATGCTGATTTTGAGCGCGTGCAGCGCGCTTGAACGCACGGACATCCCCGGCACGCAAATCGCCGAAAATATCGGTTTCAGCACCGAGGTGGCCGCCCTGAGTCAAACGGCTGTCGGTGAACAAGCCACCCACAGCGCCGAGACCGACGCGCTCATCAACGAGGCCGCGCTCGTCAACGCCGTCAACAATCAACTGCTCGGCACATTACAAGCCGTCGTGACGCCTACCATGGTCTTGATTCAGGACGACTCAGTGGAGCTTGCCAGTTTGCCTTCTAATGTGCGCGGGTCACGCTTATACGTCGGGACGGGCATCACCGGCATTATTGACAACGACGGCTGCATCACAGCCCGAACGATCTCGTTTGACCCCGGCATCCCGCGCATTTATGCGACGATGGTGGTATATAACATCACCGCAGAAACAACGATGACGGTGGAATGGTTTCGCGGCGACGAATTGGC
>Ga0105044_10002006_pt1 | contig 27657 bp, 19 predicted proteins | sample MAT01_FD_78092 | JGI IMG/M metagenome (GOLD analysis project Ga0105044, IMG submission 78092) | Freshwater microbial communities from Lake Fryxell liftoff mats and glacier meltwater in Antarctica - MAT-01 | ecosystem: Environmental > Aquatic > Freshwater > Ice > Liftoff microbial mat | place... | reverse complement strand
TGTACTGGTACTCCTTTCCGCAGCAAGCGATTTGCCAGCGGGATTACGGGATCGTGGAGTAAGCCGAAGCTGTGCACGACGAGTGCTGAATCTCTTAAGCTCTGCTTTGAATCCGGATTGCCACGGCGTTGAAGACTCTTTATCCTCGTGCATCGGCCTCACGAAACGGAGTTCACGCATGTCGACGCAACGACTGGTCCGGATCGGCAATCATCTCTGCGGTCAACGGCAACCCCTGCTATGGATTGCCGGGCCCTGCGTGATCGAGTCGCATGACTTGACACTGTCGATTGCCGACAAACTGGCTGAATACTCCGAGCGCATCGGCTTCCAACTGATCTTCAAGGCCTCGTTCGACAAGGCTAACCGGACTTCGGGCAAGTCGTTCCGCGGGCCGGGATTGCAAGAGGGGCTGAAAACGCTCGACGCAGTCAAGCAGAAGCTGGGCCTGCAAGTCACAACCGACCTGCACGAGGTGCAACAGGTGGAAGCAGTGGCCCAGGTCTGCGACCTGCTGCAGATTCCCGCGTTTCTGGCACGGCAGACCGATCTGGTGCTGGCTGCTGGCCGTACGGGAAAAGCGGTCAACGTGAAGAAGGGCCAGTTCATGGCTCCGTGGGACATGAAAAACGTCGTCGCTAAGATGGACGAAGTCGGCAACCCGAACCTGCTGCTGACCGAACGCGGCACCACGTTCGGCTACGGCATGCTGGTCAACGACATGCGGGCGATTCCCTGGATGCAGGACCTCGGCCGGCCGGTAATCTTCGACGCGACGCACAGCGTGCAGATGCCCGGCAGTAAGGGCGACCGCACGGGCGGCGATCGGCGAATGGTACCGTACCTCGCCAAAGCCGCTGTCGCGGCAGGGTGCGACGGCATCTTTGTTGAAACGCATCCCCGGCCGGACGAGGCACTGAGCGACGGGCCGAATATGATAGCCTTGGATGACCTGCCCGCGTTCATCCAGTCGTGTATCCGAATTCGCACGGCCGTCGAGCCGGCCGAGCCTGAGACAACTCATGAACTGCGTGCGTCGGCATAAAACGGTTGGAATCGCCGTACTTCTCCTCTGCGCCGGGGGATGCACCTCCCGGCCTGCTCCATCGACGAAACCCGCAACGGGCGACAATCGCGACGATGGCGTGGCCACGGCCCTCGCCCGCCTGGAACGGGACAATGACCCGGAAACCTGCCGCGACGTTCTGGCCGCTCTCGATGCGATCACCCAGCCGCGCGAATCCCGGCCGGATCCATCACCGGCCGAGATCAAGCAGTATGCCGCAATGCTGAAGCTGACCCCGGCCCAGGCCGAGGGTTTCGCCTCCCCCACCTTCACCAACGCGGATGGCGACTATCTGGCAGACTGCTTCATTCTGCGCGACGCCATAGAATCACTGGAAATTGGCAAGCTGCCACCGCGCGAACAGGCAGTGCAGGCATTTGACTGGGTATGCCGACAGGTGTACCTGACGCGTCAATCCACAGCGCCCGCTCCGGCTTGGTGGCTGCTGCAGGCGGGCATGGGAACTGGTCTCGACCGCACGTATTTGTTTCTCGGCATGCTGCAGCAGTTGAACCTGCAGGGGTACCTGATTGGCCCACCCGAATTGGCGCAGTCGCCGGCGTTCAACCAGAATGCACTGGCCGCAAGGCAGAATCCGTTTCCGCCGATCCGTGCCGTGGGCGTGCGGATCGGCAACGAGGTGCTGCTCTTCGATCCGCGGAAGGGTGAAGCGGTCGGCGGCCCCGACATGATTTTGACACTGTCCGCCATTCGCAGTGATCCATCCCGTGCGAAAGAATGGCTGACTGCCGCGAAGATTCCTGACGACGAAGTCAAACGCTGGCAACTTTTTGTGGCGGCACCAATTCAGTCATTCCAACCACGAACAGCTTGGCTGCAGCGGCAGTTGACCGCCACGGTAACGGTGGCGCTGGCCATCGATCTGCGGGGTGTGATCGAGAAGACCGGTCGTGACCTGCTCAGCCAGCCGGCACTGGCGGGCATGCAGTGCCTGCTCTGGAACCCCGCCAACGATCCATGGTCGCTTGTCAACATCGTGACGACGTTCAGCATGGAAGCGCGAAACGATCAGGCCAGCCCGGGCAACGTGCAGAAAGCGAAGTACATGTTCGATCATTTCCCGTGGCAGTTCCTGCCGCGGTTATCGGTCGATGGGGCACCGCTCAGTGGGGAACCGCAACGGATCGTGGGCCGGTTGTTCGAATCGGAATTCAAGCAGACGATGTTCGCGACGAACTCGCCTCGCGACAATCTGGTGCGCGGCAACTTCAGCAGTGCCATCGCGGCATTGACCGAGGTGAAGGACCGCAATCAGCGAATCCGCGACGTAGTAACGCGCACGAAGATCACGACCGCGGATGTGGAAGAATGGTCGAAGGCCGCCAACAATATCTTCGCAGCAGTGCTTGCTGCGGAAGAATCGGGCGATGCGGCCGCACTGCATAAAGCGATGGCGAAGCAGTCGTCATTTGTGCTGACGCCGCAGTCCGAGAAGATTGCACTGCTAATCCGGCGGCAGACGTCGACGCTGCTGAACGCGCAGGCCGACTACGAACTGGCGATGATCCTTCACGAACGGGCGGTCCGCGCCTTGCTTCGATGGAAGTTGAAGCCCGATAACGCAACGCGCACCGAGGCGGAACGATTGCTGAGCAGTGCTATCGATGGCTGGCAGCGCTACTTGGACAATCATCCGGAACTGCGGGAGGAGTTTGCGGACCGTGATCAGCACGCCCGGTCGCTGCAGAAGCAGGCCCGGGCAACGTTGGCCAAGCGATGACTCAGTCGCCGACCTGGGCGGCCAGCACGCGATACGTCGCCTGGTCGCTGGGGTGGACCGCCTTGACGTCGAGCCCGCGGTTCTTTGCTTCGCGAAACGACTGCACCGCCTCGGTCTTCTTCAACTGCTTGAACTGGGCGACTGCCAGATGGAAGTAACGCAACGCCGTCTGCCCCGATTCGAGTGCTTGCGTCAGATCTTCGATCGCGCGATCGTAACTGCCGCGCGCGATCTGTACACGAGCCCGCGTGTCGAGCAATTCCGGGTTCGGGCCCATCACGTTGATGGCCCGTTCGATCGAACGCAGCGCCTCATCCAGCGATTCCCCCCGGGGCGACAGGATCCACGCGAGGTTATTGAGAGCGACGATGTTGTCCGGCTCGCTCCGCAAGATCTCGCGGTACAGCGGTTCCGCGGCGGTGTAGTCCTGCCGCAGGGCGTGATACTCCGCCATGCACAGACGGACCGTTGATGATTCCGGCTCGGCGGACATCGCGGCATCAAGCCAGCCTTTCACCTGCTGGAATTGCCGCGGTCCGGACGTGCCAACCTGCAGCACGGCCACGGCTTGCGTCAGAAACTTCATGGGCGACAGATTCGGCCGTGCTGTCTCCAACACCTCGAACGCCTGCGCCGCCTTGCCGTCGGCCGCCAGCAGCAGTGCCAGCGGGACAACCGCATCAGGGTAGCTTTTCAGGCACTGACGGTAACGGTCAACGGACGCAGTGGAGAGAGCTTTTGCCCCCGGCAGGCTTCGACTCATTGCGGCACGTGTCGCGCGGTCGAGCATATCTGCGGCAAGACGCATACGAGTCGGGCCGTCCGCCGTGCCCGACTCCGCGGAACGGACATAACGATCGACCGCTTCGATCGACCGTTGCGGCAGTCCGGCCAGCGCGTAGTAACGGCATAGCGTGCCGGCTGCGCGCGGATCGTGCGACGCCTCTGCAAGCCTGCCCAAGTGGACTTCGGCCTCATCGACGCGAGAATCGTTGAGAAGTTCTTCGATTCGGGCCAGCACGTAGTGCAGGTTGCCTTCATCGCGACGCATTGCTTCCTTGAAAGCCGTCTCGCCGCCCGTACGATCGCCCGCCTGCCGATAGAGTTGGGCAAGCTGGAACCAGTCGCGGGCCGTGGCGTCCGCGTGAATGGAAACCTGCCGCATGATCTCAATCGACTTCTGCAGCAGTCCCTTGCGGGAAACACCAGTCAGGTTCTGCGATGCCAGCGCGAATGACGCCGCGCGACCGCGCTGATCATCGAGTGTTCCTTCAGCCTTCGCGGACACATCCTTCAGCAGGGCAGCTGCCTTCTGGCTTTCACCGGCCCCGCCTCGTGATGCGGTGATGATCGCCAGGTTTTGTTTCGCCCAAGCCGCTTCGTCAGGGGTGCTGCCGGCCGAGTCGATCACCTGGTTCAATTGCACGGCCGCATCGCTGACCTTGCCGCGGGCCAGACGCGTGTTCAACATCGCTTGGGCGAACAGGCGGACTTCAGCGGGCTGTTTTAACTCCGGCACCCATTCGGGCTGTTGCGAGCGAATGATGTCGGCAGTCTCGGCACAAACGATGAGCCCATCCTTCGCTGAAAGGGTCGCGCGAGCCGTCTTGATGAGGTCGAGCGCTTTCTCCGGTTGCAGGCGAACACGGGCGATCCAGCCATCGGCCAGTTGCGGGAACGCCTTCGTCACCTGCTCGGCCAGCACGCGGGCTTCGCTCATCCGGCCGCGTGATTGCTCGACACGGGCCAACCAGAGGAGCGACACGCCTGACTTGCGCACGAGCGGTTGCACTTCGGCCATGCACCGCGTCTGCTGCTCGGGTGTGAGTCCGAATGTCGCCCCTTCGATCAGGCCAAGAAATGCCTCGCCCGACATACGCGGGTCAGCGAACAGTTGTTCGACGCGCTTGCGGCTGGTGGCGGCATCGCCCTGTCGAAGGAGGAAACTCAGATGCAGTTCAAGATTGGTCAGGTTGCCCGATTCGAGTGCGATCGCCTGTGCATACTCGCGCCCGGCCGTCGCGGCATCGCCCGTCTGGTCGGCGACGCGTGCCATCAACAGATGAGCATCCGCCCGTTTCGGTTCCTTCGTCAACAGTTCTGCCGCCTGCGAGCGCAGTTGCTGCAATCGCTCTGCGGGAAGTGGGCGAGTGCAGGCATGCAGCGAGTCGGCAACGTCAAGCATCGATCGGCCGCCGAGACGGTCGATCTCAGTCAGCATTGCTTGTTGCAGGGGCTCATCGCCCGAACGCAGGGCCGATTCGTAGAGACCGCGGCGGATCAGCAGGTCCCCCGGCACGCGGGCGGCAACCTGCTTCTGGAAGTGCTTGAGCCCTTCAAAGTCGCGGATGGAGGCGCAGATTTCAGTCATGCCCATCGCGAGGATGAACTGGTCGGCTTCGCTGAATGCCGAAATTGTCTGGCCGAGCGAACGCAGTCGATCGCCGCGGTCGCGCTGCCAGTCGGTGGCCCAGATGCGGGCGCGGGCCAACCGCAGTTCGACCTGGTCGCCCGTCAACCGTTGGGCTTCATCGACGACGTCGATGGCGGCGTGCATCCCCTCGGTTTCCAGTGCGATTGCGGCCAGTACTGACCAGATGCGCGGGTCATTCAGCTTTCGGCCGGCTTCGTCCCGCAGCAACTTCTTTGCCGTGTCGTACTGGTTGCGGGCCATCAGCATCTCTGCTTCGGTCAACACCGGTTCAACGGAGTTCTTGTACTTGTCGCGAAGCAGTTTCACATACTCGCTGATTTTCGACCAATCGGCCGAGGTGCCGGCCGCGCGGGCGCGGGCGATCATCAGTCGGCCCAGCATGATGCGGGAACTTAGCGGCGCGAACGGTGAGCGGGCAGCAATGACGTATTCTTCGATTGCCTTGTCGAGTTCGCCATTCGTCAGATAGAGCATGCCGAACTTGAGACGTGCGCTGAGGTTTCCGGTATCACTTGTCAGGACTCGCTTCAGCGATTCAATCTCGTCATCGCGTTTCCCGAGTTTCTCATGGCACGTGGCGAGAAGAAGGTTTATCTGGGCCGCCAGTCCGGCACTGTTGACGGCCTGGTTGCGGAGCGATTCGAGTGACGCCGCCGCTTCGACCCATTTGCCGTCCAGCATCTGCAATCGGGCGGTCAGGTAGCGGGACTGGCTTTCGTAGCCGCGCCGGCCCTCGAGCTTCTTCGCGATCTCGCGCACGCGCTCGGCATCGCCCTGTTGAACCAGCAGATCGCCCAGCGGAGCCAGCAACTCAGCCGCGTTGGGAAGTTGCCGGATCCCCTGTTCCAGGCACGCCACCCCGGCCGGCAGGTTGCCGCTCGACAGTTCCAGCCACGAGAGTGCCCGATAGAAGCGGACATCCTTCATATGCAAAGCCATCCCGTCCGACAGCAGGTCTCGGGCGCGGGCCAGGTCCTGCTTCAGCTGCGCCAGTTCAGCGAACATCAGGAGGCCATCGGCATTCTCGGGGTCGCAGAGCATCAACGTTTCCAGGTCGCGCATGCACTCGGCCGACTTGTTCTGACTGCGGTTGTAGCGGGCACGCACCAGATACGCTTCCGCGCTGGCGGGGTTGGTCTTCACCATCCGGTCGATAGTTTCGCGCCCGTCGTTGGCCAATTGCAGATGCCGGATCTGCACTTCGGCCAACAGTTCGTAACTGCGGATGCGCGACGGTTCACATTCAATCGCCTTGCTGAACGACGCGCGGGCATCATCATGCTTGTTCTGTGAAACCTGCGCGACGCCCAGTTTCTCCCACAGCATGCCATCGTTCGGGGACTGGTCGAGAATCGCCCGGGCATGAATCATCGCGTCGCCGTAGCGATCCAACCGCAGGCAGATGTCGACGAGCTTTCGGCGTAAGTCGGTGCGCTCCGGGGCCTCGCGAATGACGCGTTCGTAAAGGAACAGCACATTCGCGAGTTCCTTGCGGCCCTGGCCTTTGCTCTGAATCAGCTCGGCCAGCTTTACCGCCGCATCGTGATCGGTCGGCCGCAGTTCGAGGTACTGCTTCATGTAGAAGATGGCTTTGTCGAGCCGGCCGTTCTCGGCCGCATGCTCGGATTGCCAGCGCAACGCATCGGTGATGCGGTCGGTCTGAACGTAGTTGAGAATGAACATGCCGACGCCCAGAACGAGCGTGACGAGGATCAGGCGCAGCAGCAGTTTCGTGTTGACAGTCGGCATGATGGACCCGTCCGTGGGTTGATGCATTGCCCGGCAACGCCATCAGCGGATAGCGTGTCGGTGTCCCGTGACTTCCTAACGGGTCCGATATCCTAGCCCGCCGTCATCCGGAGTGTCAACTGGAGGTTGCCGGCAATCGAACGCCGCGCCCCCTTGTCTCACGAGTCCGCCACCCTGGGGGAGACGCGGTCCATTTCATGAGACTCGCTGCCTTTTCGTGAGAACCGTCCATCCGCACTTACCTGACGTGTCTGCTGAGCATTCTCAAATCCACTCAGGCAACCAGTGCATCATCGAGACTCAGTGCGGGATGTTCGCCATCCGAGCCGGAAGGACGTTCTCGCAAGGACTTCCGTCGCTTTCTCTTCCGTCTGAGATCGATCGATGGCGCTACAACTTCACGAGCGATTCCGCCCGTCGAATGATTTCGGCAGGCAGCGGGGTACGCTTGAAGATGTACAACGACGGGTCGGCCGAGTCGCCGGAATTCTCGTCGGTGTTCATCGCTTCGGACACCGCGATCAGGAACGGTTCTTTCATCTCCGTACGTAGCCGGGCGATCAGTTTGTCGGCATCCGTCCGCCGCCAGAAGCCGAGAACTTCAACGTGGACCTGCCACCCCGACTTGTTGTGGCGCAACAGGAAATCGGGAGCCCATAGGCCGGACTTCAACGGCACCAGCGTTGCCTCGGGCTCGACGGCCCAGGTCTTGGCGTGCTTTCGGAGTTGCTCGTACAGCATCTGCAGTTCGAGTGGGATGTAGTCGCCGTAGTCGGTCAGATGCGATTTCAGGCCATCGCCGGACTCCAGCAGAAATTCCATCGGCGCACGTTGAGGCCCCCAGCGGACATCAGCCTGCAGGGTGAAGCTTTTGCATTGAAGCAGCGTCGGCAGGAAGTTGGCCAACTGCACGCCGTACTTTGTCGTGGATGAGAACAGGCTGAGCGGACCATCCAGGTGCAGCACCCAGGTGCTCTTGCCGTCACCTTCGATGCGACACATCAGACGGTGGAACTTCATGGCCCGGATCAGTTGCCGGAAGCGGGCCGGGGTTTCGCCGTTGATGCGTACCGTCATTCCTGCGGACCGCAGCAGGATCCCCTGGGCCAGCGCGACGTTGTACCGCTGCAGCAGTTGATCGACGGCGAAGTCGCGAAAGCTGATCAACCGCTGTTCCGCCTTGAGATCGGCGAACAGGCCCTGATCGACGGCTTCGGCGGTCAACCCTAGTTCCCCGGCCACGGCGGCCAGCACCGCATCGCGATCGAAGGCACCGACAAGTCGTTGCCGGGCAGCCAGCAGAAAGACTTTGTCCCGTAACTCATCCGGTGCATGGCTTGATTCGACATCGAACTCGCAGCGGTCTTCCAGAAGTTTAGCCAAACCCTGCGGAACAAGCTGTTGAGGGTTATCGCCCACGGCTTCGGCCATGATCTCGTCGATCTCGCCTCGCGTGCAACCAATTGACGTGCGGAACAGGTCGAGCAGCCGTTCGGCCACATCCTGCCATTCGGGATCGCTTTCGCGGATGTACTGGGCATGCAGCCGATTCTTCGAACGGCGCACGCGGACCTGATTACTGGAAAGCATGGTGCTGCCTGCGCCTCTCGCTTGAGAATTCCTCCGCTGTGCCGCGGGCGACGACTTCGTAGAGAATCGCCTGCTTGTCGGCCTTCTTGCGAAGCAGACGGCCCAACCGCTGTACGTTCTCGCGGATGGTGCTGGTGCCCGACAGCACGATGCCGACATTCGCGGCGGGGACATCGACGCCTTCGTTAAGGACCTGGCTGGTGACAACCACGGTGTACTCGCCCGAATGAAACCGTTCGAGGATCTGCTTGCGTTCTTTGGCCTTCGTCTGATGCGTGATGGCCGGAACCAGAAACCGGCGGGCGATCTGATAGACAGTCGCGTTATCCGCGGTGAAGACGATGATGCGGTCGCGGGAATGCGTCGTCAGCAGTTCGTCGAGCTTGACCAACTTGCTGCCGGCCGCGCGCTCGAGCCGTTTCGACTCGTAGAACGCCTTCAGCGCCGCCCAGCCTTCTTTCGATCGGCTCGCCTGAAAGATGAAGTTCTGCCAGCCTTTCGGCCCACTCATCGAGATACCGCTGGACGCGACAAACTCCTTGTACTGCCGTCGCGCCGCCTCATACCGGGACTGTTCATCCTCGGTCAGGTGAACGAACACCGTCTGCGTCGTGTATCCGGCCAGGAAGTCGCCCGACAGTTCCTTGATCTCCCGCCGATAAACGATCGGCCCAATCAGCTCGGGGTACATGTGCTCCAAGCCGTCGGCCCGTTCCGGCGTGGCGGTGAGGCCCATGCGGAACGGGGCCAAACTGCCGACCGCGGCCATGCCGTACGTCGGTCCCGGCAGGTGGTGGCATTCATCGAAGATGAGCAGGCCGTAGCGATGCCCCCAACGGTCAAGGTGGATGTACGCTGAATCGTACGTTGTCACGGTCAGCGGTTGCAGGTCGTAGCTTCCGCCGCCGATCATTCCAATCGGGGTTCCGAATCCCTGCGACAGTTCACCATGCCACTGATTCAAGAGATCGATGGTCGGCGTCACCACCAGCGATGGCCGGGCCGTCTTCTGGATTGCCAGCATCGCGACGAACGTCTTGCCCGTGCCGGTGGGCAGCACGACCACGCCGCGGCCACGCTGCTTCCACCAGGTGGCAACCGCCTCTGTCTGATGCGGGTACGGCGTGCGCGTCGATGTGAGCGTCCAGGGCGTTTCCTGCCAGGCGCGGGCGTTGTCGACATAGGCGATCTTGTTCGCCCGCAAATGTTCGACAATCGCGCGATAGTGACGCCCCTCGGCACGGAACGACCCCGTCCGCTTGTCGTGCAGCACATGGGGGCACTCGCGCAACGCATCAAGAGTGCCGTCTTCCAGCACGAGAGTTCCGGCGTCAAAACTGAGAGTGATCGATTCTTCCGCCATGATCGAGTATTATCGACAGAGAGGCGAGAGCACAAGGATGGCGACACGGAACAGTGCGAGGCGAACCATGTTGACGATTTCCATCGATCAAGTGCAGTCACTGCTGATGCAGGCTTTAACCGACTTGCCGCCCGGCCATGAGATCTCGGTCGTTCGCGACGGGAAACCAATGGCTTTCGTCAAGAAATTGCAAGATTCCGTCTCGTCACGCAAGGCGGGATCTGCAAAGGGCAAAATCCGGATGGCCCCGGACTTTGACGCCCCGCTCGATGACTTCAAGGAGTACATGGAGTGAGGTACGTTCTCGATTCACATACGTTCTTGTAGTCACCCTCCCCATGCTCGAGTGCAAATGATTTCACATAGGACCTCGTGGTGATCCGTGCTTCACCGCATTCGGCCTATGCAGTGAGGGAATGAAATGCGCTGTTTGATTGTCGTTACGGGACTGATCGCCACTTCGGTTTCTTTCGCTGAATCGGCGAAGCCTGCCTATCCGCCGAGCAAACCGGAACCAGTCTCCGATACGCTGCACGGCGTCACCGTCATCGATCCGTATCGCTGGCTGGAGAAAGGCGATGCCCCAGCGGTCGTCGACTGGACGGCGAAGCAGAACGCGTTCACGCGTGAATGGCTCGCCAAGCTTCCCGGGCGAGAGGCACTTCGCGATCGCCTCGACAAGATGCTCGATGTCGGGTCGCTGTCGATTGTCGTACCGCGCGGCAAGGTCGTCTTCTATGCCGAGCGCTCAGCCAGGCAGAACCAGCCGGTGTTGTACGTGGAAGATCAGTCACGCCGACGAACGGTGATCATCGACCCGAACGAGCTGGCGAAGGACGGCACCGTCACGCTCGACTGGTGGTTCCCCAGCCCGGATGGTTCGAAGATTGCTTATGGATTGTCTTCTTCCGGAAGCGAACAATCAACGCTGCGCGTGCGCGATGTGGCCATGGGTAAAGACATGCGCGACGTCATCGAGCGAACGCGTGCCTGCTCGCTTGCCTGGCTGCCGGACGGCAGCGGCTTCTACTACACCCGCTACCCGAAACCCGGTAGCGTGCCGGCCGGGCAGGAGAACTACAACCGCCGCGTGTTCCGCCACAAACTCGGCGATGACCCGGCCGACGACGAATTGATCTTCGGCAAGGATCGCGAGGCGGCCGACTGGCCGCAGTTGGCCCTCTCACCCGATGGCCGCTGGCTGGTCGTACACGTGGAAAAAGGCTGGGCCCGGAACGATGTGTTCTTCCGCGATATGTTCAAGAATGAGGAGTTCGCGTCCCTGGTGGAAGAGGTGCCAGCGTTGTTTCGCGTTGTACCACGAGATGACGCGTTCTACATCCAGACCAACGAAAAGGCCCCTCGCTACAAGGTGATGACGGCCAACCCACGGCAACCGGCCCGCGCGAACTGGAAGCAGACGGTTCCGGAGTCAGTAAGAGTCTTGGATGAGATTCGCGTGGTGGGCGACCACCTGTGCTGCGTTTATCGAGAGGGACTGGAAACGGGCATCGACTTTCAGGCCCTCTCGAAGGGCGTGAATTCGCGCGGCAGCCTGACGATCCCGGCAGGCGAGGCAATCACGGCCACCGCGAGCGAGAGCAACGGATCACTTCTCTATGTAGCGACTCAATCTTATTTGAAGCCGACACGAGTCGAGGCAATCAAGCTTGGTGCTATCGAAAAGGGTCAACCGGCAGCACCCGAGTGGCAACTCAAGTCCCCGGTCGAATATTCGGAACAGATCGACGTTCGACTTGTGAGTTATACCTCGAAGGATGGCACAAAAGTACCGATGACGCTGATCATGAAGAAGGGCCTTAAGCCAGACGGTAAGACACCTACTGTCCTTTACGGCTACGGCGGCTTCAACATCAGCCTGACGCCCGCCTTCAACCCGATGCGCTACCTGACCATCTGCGAATACGGCGGCATCATGGCCATTGTCAATCTGCGCGGCGGCGGGGAGTTCGGTGAAACCTGGCACGAGGCCGGCATGCTGTCGAAAAAGCAGAACGTCTTCGATGATTTCATCGCCGCGGCCGAGTTCCTGATCAGCGAGAAGTACACAGATCGCGACCACCTGGCGATCATGGGCCGATCGAACGGCGGCCTGCTGGTTGCCGCGGCAATCACCCAGCGACCCGACCTGTTCAAGGCTGCGATCTGCGGCGTGCCGCTGACGGACATGCTCCGTTACCATCGGTTCCTGATCGGCAAGTTGTGGGTGCCCGAGTTCGGCTCACCCGACGAGGCGGACGAGTTCAAAGTGCTGCACGCTTATTCGCCGTACCATCGAGTGAAAGACGGCACCCGTTACCCGGCCACGCTGTTTACTACCGCCGAATCGGACACGCGCGTTGACCCGATGCATGCCCGCAAAATGGCCGCCCTGCTGCAAACGGCCAGTAAGGGACCTGAACCGATTCTACTGCGGTTGGAAGAGAAAGCCGGCCACGGCCAGGGCAAGCCGCGTGCGAAACTGCTGGATGAAGAAGTGGATGTCTGGTCGTTTCTGCTTGACCAATTGGGTATCAAGCAGTGAGTTGTGTCTATCTGTCTTTTTCCTTCTCGCCCGGCTTGTTGTCCTTCGGCGGAGTACTGCCGCCGCCCGTCAACGTCACAATGAGTTTCACTGTCTGGCCAGGTTCAAGCTTGAAATCGACAGATCGGCCCGTCGGCTTGCCGTCGAAGTTCTTGTCCGACTTCACGTACAAGGCGGTGCTGCCTTCCACCTCTGCCCGATAATTGCCTGCGGGCAGTGTGGTGAGTTTACGCTCGGTGGGCAGCATCTTCTTCACCGTGCCGTCTTCTTTGTTGGTGATCTTCATGCCGCCGGAGTTGATGTACTTGGTATCTGCATCTCCGTCAGTTGACACTTCCACAATGCCCGGACCGGCGGGCGGGACATACTTGTACGCGGCATACCCGCCTGCGATAAGCAGTACCAGAATGCCGACGAGGAAGAACGGCAGCATCGAGCGCGGCTCTTCCGGCTTCCAATCCTGTTCGATACGCCGACCGATGGACGACGGGGCGGCACCGCCGGCAATCGCGGTATGGATCTGCTTGAGCAGGTCGGCGACTACGTTCGCAGACCCCGGTCGGCGGGCGGAATCTTTCTCCAATAGCTGCATCACCAGCATTGACAGGGCCGGCGGCGTTTCCGGGTTGATCAGTCGCGGTTCGTGCGGATGTTCGGAGATCAGGCTGGTCAGCACTGCCATGGTGTCGACGCCCGTGAACGGCCGACGGCCAGCACACATTTCGTAGAGCACACACCCGAGGCTGAACAAGTCGGCCCGTTGATCGACCGACATCCCGCGTGCCTGCTCCGGTGCGACGTACGCCGGTGTACCCAGGAAAGCCCCCTGCCGGGTCAGCAGCACGCCGTCTTCCTGCCGCGGGCGGGCCAAACCGAAGTCGAGGATCTTCGCGCGGAAGTTGTTGCCGGGTTCGCCGGGGACCGGTTCGATCCAGATGTTGTCCGGCTTGATGTCGCGGTGCACCAGGCCCTGAGCGTGGGCAGCGGCCAGCCCGTTGGCCACATCGCGCCCGACTTTGAGAATGAAGTTCAAGTCCGGCCGGGGGATGCGCTGCAGGTAGCCGCCCAGGCTTTCGCCCTTCAAGAGCGGCATCGCCAGATACGGAATGCCATTCTCTTCATCAACGCGATAGATGGCGACGATGTTGTCGTGTTCGAGGGCCGCGGCAGCGCGGGCCTCGCGGTAGAACCGTTCGCGGGAAATAGGCTCGGCCGCGATGTGCGGTTTCATCACTTTCAGGGCGACCCGGCGCTTGAGGTTGGTATCCTCCGCCAGATAAACCGTGCCCATGCCACCTTCGCCGAGTTTCTCGATCAACTGATACCCGGCAATGACGCCGAACGACTCAAATGCGGATGAAGGCAAATGCGTACGGATCAACAGCGGCGTCTTCGACCCGTCGTGGTCGGACGGCGGCATTGGCGGCGACGAGTCGATCGTCGCGTCCATATTCGCCATCGGCGGTAAATTCGCAAACGGCTTGGAATCTGGCATGAACGGTCTCGACGGATGGCATGGGGCGGCGAGTCGGCACGCCTATTTCATCCGAAACCCATCCAAAACTCAAGTACTGTTCGACAATTGCGTCGGCTTTCTTCGCCGCTTCGCCGACGTCATGCCGTTTTCGAGCCGGCGGATACAGTAACCGTATGCGAATTCTGCTGACGAATGATGACGGAATCTACGCCCCCGGCCTTCGCGCCCTTCGCGAGGAACTGCTGACGCTCGGTGAAGTGACCGTGGTCGCGCCGGCGACCGAGCAGAGCGCGGCGGGGCACTCCGTGACGCTGCTGACGCCAATGGTCATGCAGGAAGTACAGGACGAACAGAAGAAGTTTCTCGGCTGGGCGATCGAAGGCCGACCGGCGGACTGCGTGAAAATCGCCTTGCTGGAGCTGCTCCCCCAGGCACCGGACCTGATTGTGAGCGGCCTGAACGCCGGCGGGAACGCCGGGATCAACGTGCTTTACTCGGGTACCGTGGCCGCCGCGATTGAAGGCTCATTCTTCCGGATCACAAGCATTGCCTGCTCGCTTGGCTTCAACAAAGCGGATCCTCTCGACTTCAAGGCCGGCGCACACCATGCCCGCCGGATGGTCGAACAGATCATCGCGACCCGCCCCGCGAGCGGTACGCTGTTCAATGTCAACATCCCCAGCCTGGAAATCGGACCGCCCGTCGGCGTTCGCGTGGTGCCGCAGAACTTTGCCCCGTACACGGAGAACTTCGTACGGCGCATTGATCCACGCGGCCGAACGTACTTCTGGCTGGGGGCTGACTTCGGCTGTCCCGACCCGCATCCGGATACCGACGAGTTCGCGCTGCGCGAAAGCATGATCACGATCACGCCGCTGCAGTTCGATCTGACGCATCACACGCGGCTGGAAGAGTTGAAGCGTGTGCCGTTCACACTTTAGCGATCACTGCAGCTGCGAGGGCACGGTCGGCTTCTCGCCCGGATGATTGGGGCGTTTCGGAAACAGGTCGAACGTCTTCAAGCGGTACTGGCCGTCGGCATCCTTAAAGAAAGTTGCCCAGCAGTACCGGGTATTCTCGGCACTGATGCCCGCACCGCCGGCCGGTTTCACGTAGAAGCCGATCTTCACTTTGCTGTCGTCAATCTTCTCGAAGTCGGCCCGGTGGAAGTCGCCGACGTCGATCCCCTGCCAGAACTCCAGCTTCTCGGCCTGCCTGGCTTTCTCGAGCAATTGCGGCTTGGTGATCTTCTCGTACTCGAACGACTCGGCAACGTGCGTGAAGGCATCATCGAGCTTCTTCGCACGGGTCGCCAGCGCGATCTGCCGCATCTTGCGCGTGGTCTCTTCCCGGGGACTTTCGATGAAGTGATCGATCAGCACGAGAAAAAGCATCGCGCCTGCTGCGCAAGCGAAGCGAAGCATATCGCCGCGCGTTCGCTTGCGCAGCCACACCCCACCAAGCAGCACTACGATAATGCCGAGAATGACGCACAGCGTGAAAGAGGGATCGGACAGTGCAGCGGGCATTGTTTTTCCTAAAGGTTGCCTTCTGTAATTTTGCTATAAGTTGACAGATGGTCAGTTAGCCTGGAGCAGATCGTCCCAAGTCGCGATCAGGTCGACATTATTCAGTATTCGGTCAAGAAAAATCGGCTGCTCGCTCAACCGCAGCGAATTGATCCGTTCGTCGAGTCTCGCAAGAGTCGCTTCGTCAGGCTGACCCAAGCGCCTGCTGCCGCGATTGACAAGCACACGTCGCAATGCCTTCACCTCACCGAGTTTCTCATACATGGTGAAGATGGATGATTCGATCATCACGTTTGCACCTCTGGCGATCTTGCTAAGTTCATCGTAGTCAAACTTAATACCAGCAAGGATTCCCGTCGCCTGCATCAGCAGGCTTGCGAGGTCGTGCGGAAGTTCCTGATGGAGACGCTCTTCAATTCGTCGTAAGACGGCGCTTGCAGCCGCAATGGTCGGCATCTCCGGATCGAGTTTGCTGATAGCTCCGAGCGGCAGCAAGCCGATGGGAACCTTCAAGTACGTCTCTGCTGATTCCTGCCAGACACGCACCACTTCATAATGAAATTCTAACCGACGATCCCCCTCCCCGGTAGCCAGAACTCCTGACAGCTTCCGGTGATTTGCGTTCGGGCTCAACAGCAAGACGACGGAACGCACCGGCACCCCATACCGATGACGCAGTGCCGCATTGTAAAGCAGCACTCGTTCCGGCAGCATCTCATCCGGACCTGACTGGAAATTCAAGTCAACGATCTCTGAAGGCGGATCCCCGACGCTGATGACAGCGTCGGTCGCAATCGACAGTGTTGACAGATCAACATTCTACAGGCGCGCATTGCCATCGTCGGGTACGCCTGCCAGTGCGGCGTAGTCGCCCGCCGTCAGCCGCACCATCTCTTTCAACGTCGCGTCGAAACGGAACGACATCGCTCAACCCTTCAACATCGCCGCCCCGTACACGGCATGGCTGCCCAGTTGCTCTTCGATCCGCAGCAACTGGTTGTACTTGGCGATGCGGTCGGTCCGGCTGGCGCTGCCGGTCTTGATCTGGCCGGCATTGGTGGCCACCGCGATGTCCGCGATCGCCACGTCTTCGGTTTCGCCGCTGCGATGGCTGATGATCGTCGTCATCTGGTGCCGTTTGGCCAGTTCGATTGAATCGAGCGTCTCGGTCAGGCTGCCGATCTGGTTTACCTTCACAAGGATGCTATTGCCGGCCTTCTTGTCGATGCCCATCTTCAGCCGTTCCACGTTGGTGACGTACAAGTCGTCGCCCACCAGTTGGATCTTGCTGCCCAGTTCGCTGGTGAGCTTCACCCAGCCGTTCCAGTCGTCTTCCGCCAGGCCGTCTTCGATCGAACGGATCGGCCACTTCGCGCACAGTTCTTTCCACAGCCCGATCATTTCGTCGGACGAAACGATCTTGTCCGGCGCACTCTTGAAGAAGCAGTAGCCTTCTTTGCCCTTGTGCTTGGCTTCCTCGAACAGCTCCGTCGTGGCGGCATCCAGTGCGAAGGCGACCTGTTCGCCCAGCTTGTAGCCGGCCTTCTCGATGGCCGTCGCGATGATCTGCAGGGCTTCGTTCGCGCTGGCGATGTTCGGAGCGAAGCCGCCTTCGTCACCGACGGCGGTGTTCAGGCCCTTGTCGTGCAGCACTTTCTTCAGGCTGTGGAACACTTCGGTGCCCATGCGCAGGCCTTCACGGAACGTGGCCGCTCCGATCGGCATGATCATGAATTCCTGGAAGTCGATGTTGTTGTCGGCATGCTTGCCGCCGTTGATGATGTTCATCAGCGGCACCGGCAGCACCTTGGCGTTGGTGCCGCCCAGGTAGCGGTACAGCGGCAGGCCGAGTTCCGCCGCGGCAGCCTGAGCGACGGCCATCGACACGCCGAGGATCGCGTTGGCCCCCAGCTTGGCCTTGTTCTTCGTGCCGTCGAGGGCCAGCATCGTCGCATCGACGCCCAGTTGGTCGAACACGTCATGCCCGTTCAACGCCGGGGCAATGATCGACTTGATGTTCTCGACCGCTTTCAGCGTTCCCTTGCCCAGGTAGCGTTTCTTGTCGCCATCACGCAGTTCGACAGCTTCGAGCGACCCGGTGCTGGCCCCGCTCGGCACGGCAGCCCGGCCGACGATGCCGCTGCACAAATGCACGTCGACTTCGACAGTCGGGTTGCCGCGGCTGTCAAGCACTTCCCGGCCGATCACCTTCTGGATGGTTGCCTTGCTCATCGAATTTTCGCTCGTTTAGATGGGATATTTACTCGTCAGTAGGGATATGGTCGCTGCACGTTCAGACAACCCTGCCTGATGCCTTTCGCCGCGCGCCAGTCTCCGGAAGCCCTACGACTTGCGGCTAAGTAATTTGCGCAACAATGCCAGGTTCACGCGGTCCATTTCCTTGTCGTCGCCTTCTTCCTTTGGCGTCTCCAGGATCATCGGCAACTTCGCGAATCGCTTGTCGTTGACCAGCCGTTCAAACGGCCCGATGCCGACATGGCCTTTGCCCAGATGCTCATGCCGATCAACGCGGCTGCCCAGGGCCTTCTTGCTGTCGTTCACGTGAAACAGTTTGATCCGCTTGATGCCGACGATATGATCGAACTCCTGGAACGTCGCATCGTAGGCCGCCTCCGGCCAGAGGGCGTATCCGGCCGCGAGAATATGGCATGTGTCAATGCAGATGCCCAACCGGGCTGAGTCATCGACCATGTCTAAAATCGCAGCCAGATGCTCGAAGCGATGCCCCAGCGAGCTGCCCTGCCCTGCTGTGGCTTCCAACAGTATCTTCACCTTAAACCCGGGACAGCGGCGGTGCGTTTCGTCGATCGCCTCGGCCACGCGTTTCAGCCCTGCTTCGTCGCCCGAGCCCACGTGCGCCCCGGGGTGCGTCACCAGGTAGCTGAGTCCCAGTGCCTCGGCCCGTTCCAGTTCATCCACGAACGCCGCGAGCGACTTGCGGTACAGGATCACATCCGGGCTGGCGAGGTTGATCAGATACGAGTCGTGGGCCGTGGGATACTTCAACTTCGACTTCTTCAGCGCCTTGCGAAATGTGTCGATGTCTTCCTGCGGCAGCGGCTTGCCCGCCCAGTTGTCGCCGGTGGTGCCGACGACGGTCCACTGTGACGGGCTGTGCGTGAACATCTGGAACGTGTCCATTTCGAACGACTGGGCCGCCTCGATTGCCTTGTGCAGCCCGCCGGCGATCGACATGTGGGCACCGAAGAATGGCATGACTGATTTCTCCCTGCGATTCAATCTATGGCGAGCGGGGAAGACTGTTCGTAGATCATCTGAAGATCGATCTTCAACAGGAGCGTACCTCATGCCGACCGATACCCCCATCATCAATGCCCTTTCCACCGGCACCTATCGGCAGATGTACATCGACGGGGCCTGGGTCGACGCGGCTAATGGCAAACGGCTGAAGGTCATTAACCCGGCCACCGAAGGCGACATCGGCGAAGTCGCCTTCGGCGGTGGGGCCGACTGCAAAAAGGCAATCGAGGCCGCCCACAAGGCCATGCCGGCATGGATGAAGCTGACTTCCTGGGACCGCGCCAAGATCCTGAAGAAGACGGCCGACCTGATGCGCGAGCGGGCCGACGGCATCGCCCGCACGCTGACCATGGAACAGGGCAAGCCGGTCGCCGAGGCCAAGGCCGAGGTGCTGCACTCCGCTGACACATTCGAGTGGTTCGCGGAAGAAGGCAAACGCGCCTACGGGCAGATCATCCCGAACAGCGTTCCCGGCAAACGGCACATGACGATCAAGCACCCGGTCGGCGTCGTCGGTGCCATCGGGCCATGGAACTTCCCGATCACGCTGCAAGCGCGGAAGATCGCTCCGGCACTCGCAGTCGGCTGCACGATCGTTTGCAAGCCCGCGAGCCAAACTCCCCTGTCGCTCATCAATGTCTTCGACTGCATGATCGATGCCGGGTTGCCCAAGGGGGTCGCCAATCTGGTGATGGGCTCGGCCAGCGAGATTTCCAACGAGTTCATGACCAACCCGATCGTGCGGAAGATCAGCTTCACCGGCTCGACGGACGTGGGCAAGCAGCTGATGCGTGCGGCCGCGGACCACGTCAAACGGCTAAGCCTGGAACTGGGCGGGCATGCCCCGTTCATCGTCTTCCCCGATGCCGACCCGGAAGTGGTTGCCAAGGCCGCGGTCATCGGCAAGTTCCGCAACAACGGGCAGGTGTGTATCTCGCCGTCGCGGTTCTTCGTGCACAAGGACATCGAAAAGAGATTCACCGAAGTGGCGGTCGAGACCGCCAGGGCGCTGAAGCTTGGCAACGGCCTGGAACCGGGCATCGAAATCGGGCCGATGTTCGAGAAGAAGGCGATGGACAACACGCTCGATCTGGTGCAGGACGCGGCCGGCAAAGGCTCGCAACTGCTCACGGGCGGCAAACGCTGCGATCGTTTCGAGAAAGGCTACTTCTTCGAACCAACGATCCTTAGAGGCCTGCCGGCGAACGCGAAGATCCTGACGGAAGAGCCGTTCGCCCCGGTGATGCCGATTCTCGACTTCACGCAGATCGACGACGTGATCGCGGCGGCCAACAACACCAAGTACGGCCTGGCCGCTTATGTTTTCACCAACGACCTGAGCGTCGCCTGGAAAATGGCCGAGGGGATCGAGGCCGGGATCATCGGCATCAACGACCCGGTGCCCGCCACTCCGCAATGCCCGTTCGGCGGCATGAAGGAAAGCGGCATGGGCCGGGAGTTGGCCCACGAAGGCTTGGAGGCGTATCTCGAAACCAAGTACGTCAGCATCAAGCTGCGCGATTGATCTCGAATGCGGAGTTCGGATTTCGGAATGCGGAATGTAAAACCGCAGCAAGCCCCGAGGTGAGGCTTAGCGAGCCTCGGGGATGTTCGAGCAGACGGGTCCTCACAGTTCATGCCATTCCTCCCGTACGCGAAGTTGTTGCGGCTGCCCAACGTGTTCACCGCATTCGCGGATATCGCGCTCGGCTTCTGCGTGACGGTCCACTTCAGACTGATCGACACCGAGACTGCAATCCGTGCCGCGCTGCTGTTCGCCGCGTCCGGGTTGCTGTACCTCGCGGGAATGGTTTGGAATGACTACTTCGACTTGGAGGAAGACCGCAAGACCCAGCCGTTTCGACCCTTGGCTTCCGGGAAAATCAGCGTTCGCACGGCCGTGACGATCGGCCTTGTCCTGACCGCACTTGGACTGGCCTGCGCGACGGCCACCGGCAAGTCGGGGGCGATCATCGGCGGGCTGCTTGTTGCTGCCATCTTCCTGTACAACGCCCGCATCAAGCGCACTCCCGCGGGGCCGATCAGCATGGCCGCCTGCCGGTTCCTGAACGTGCTGCTGGGGTTGACGCTCGTCGACGTTGCATCGTTCACCTGGCCGTTGCGTTTGCACCTGGCGGGCACCATCGGCCTGTACATCGTCGGCGTCACCTGGTTCGCCCGCACCGAGGAGAAACGCAGCAACCCGAAAGTGCTGCGGCTGGCGGCAGCGGTCATGCTGGCCGCGGCACTGCTGGCCCTGTTCGTCCCCGCCCGACTGCCGCCGGGAACCGCGACGCCGCTCTATCCGTACTTGCTGGTAGTATTTGTCTTCTGGGTCGGCTTCCCCGCAGTCGCCGCGATACGACAACCGTTGCCCGGCAACGTGCAGGCAGCCGTGAAGCGAAGCATCTTCGGGCTGGTCGCCCTTGATGCGATCCTCGCCAGCGCGTTCATCGGGGAGGCGGGGCTGTTGATCCTTTTGTTGTTGATCCCTGCCATCCTTCTGGGAAAACTGGTCTATTCAACCTGAAGCCGCTTGTCGGCGTCGCCTTGTGAAAAGGAAACCGCATGATGCATCGAACACTGTTGATATGTGTCAGTCTGATCGCTGTCTGGAGTACCGCCGCCATGGCCAGCCCCGAAGTAACCGAACAGGCGAAGAAGTTCGTCGCCGAGCACGAGCGAAAGATCCGGCCGCTGGACATCGCGGCCGGTCAGGCGTGGTGGAACGCCAATGTCACCGGCAGCGATGCCGACTTCAAGAAGAAGGAAGAAGCCCAGAACAAAATCGACGAAGCGCTCGCCGACCGCGACACCTTTAAGAAGCTCAAGGAACTGAAGGCCGCGAAGGACAAGGGCCTGATTGATGAAGTGCTGACCGCTCGCGCCATCGACGTGCTGTATCTGCTCTATCTCGAAAAGCAGGTCGACCCGGAACTGCTGAAGCAGATCACTTCAAAGGCGAACGCCGTCGAGCAGAAGTTCAACGTCTACCGCGCGAAGGTCGACGGCAAGGAGATGGCCGACAGCGAAGTGCGCAAAGTGCTGAAGACCTCGGACGAAACGGCACGCCGCAAGGCAGTGTGGGAAGCCTGCAAGGGCGTCGGGGCTGATGTGGCCCCGACCTTGAAGGAACTCGTCAAGCTGCGCAACGAGATGGCCAAGCAGCTTGGCTTCAAGAACTTCCACGCCCTGTACCTTTACCTGAACGAGCAGGACGGCGAGGAACTGATCAAGCTGTTCGATGACCTCGACAACCTGACGCGTGAACCTTTCACAAAGGCAAAGGCCGAGATCGATGAGCGGTTGGCCGCGAAGTATGGCATCAAGACCAGCGAACTGATGCCCTGGCACTACCACGACCCGTTCTTCCAGGAATCGCCCGCCGTCTTCGAGGCCAACCTGGATGCGCCGTACGCCAAGGCCGACATTCTGAAGCTGTGCCAGGAGTTCTACAAGGGGATCGGTCTGCCGATCGACGATGTGCTGGCCCGCAGTGACCTGCGCGAGAAGAAGGGCAAGAGCCCGCATGCGTTCTGCACCGACATCGACCGCGAAGGCGACGTGCGCGTGCTCGCCAACATCGTTGAAAACGAATACTGGATGGGCACGATGCTGCACGAACTCGGCCATGCCGTCTACAGCAGCAAGAACATCCCGAAAGAGTTGCCGTATGTGCTGCGTGGCGAAGCGCACATCCTGACCACCGAAGGCGTGGCCATGCAGTTCGAGCGCTTCAGTAAGTCGAGCGCGTGGCTGGCGAAGATGGGCGTGAAGATCGACGACCCGAAAGCTTTCGATGAGGCGGCCAGCAAGATCCAGAAAAATCAACTGCTGATCTTCAGCCGCTGGTGCCAGGTCATGCTGCGGTTTGAGAAAAGCATGTACGAGAACCCCGAACAGGACCTGAACAAGCTCTGGTGGGATCTGGTCGAAAAGTACCAGTTGCTGAAGCGCCCGACCGACCGCAACGCGCCGGACTACGCCAGCAAGATCCACATCGTCAGCGCGCCGGTCTATTACCACAACTACCAGATGGGCCAACTGTTCGCTTCGCAGGTACACCATGCAATCGCGAAGGAAGTCTACAACGGTGCCGACCCGAGCAAAGTGCTTTACATCGGCGACCCGAAAGTCGGCGAGTTCATGAAGAAGAAAGTCTTTGAACCGGGCCGAACGCTGAACTGGAAGGATCTGACGAAACACGCGACGGGGGCACCGTTGTCACCGGCGGCGTTCGCGGATGACTTCAAGGCGAAGTAAGTGGTGATATTGAATGCGTGCATCCCGAAGGGATGCACGCATTCAATCGAAGAAGAGACTGACCACGAAAGGCACGAATCACACGAAAGCAGTCCCTCTTCATTTCGTGTGGTTCGTGCCTTTCGTGGTTACAGATTTCAGATCGTGCCGTTCCGTCGCCAACTGCTGCCTACCTCGTTGACGATGTCTTCGAGGTGACTGCAGATTCTGATTGAGAGCCCCCTGGAGTTGATGATTCGCGAACAATTGAATCGGTGTGGCTTCGGTTCCAGGAACGGCTCCGAAACGGCGAGCCAAGTTGAACACCTGGAATCGCTGATCGGAGTGCGGTTACCGGGAGACTATCGAACATTCCTTCTTAATGTCGATAGTGGCGACCTTGGCGACGCTCTGGCAAACTGCACCCAGCCGACGCCGTTCGGCGAACACATCATGGCCGAACTGTTTAGTGCTGCAAATGTCGAGGATCTACTCGATTCCACAGTAACTCCCAGAAACATGATCTGCATCGGCTACGGCCACTTTGGGCGTACGACGTGCCTTTTGATCGCCGGGGCCGGCCACGGCCATTTGTTTTCCCTGGATACCGAGACGCGGCACTACAAATGGACGGCGGAGGTTCTCAAGTCGCCTCCGCATTTGGCTGAGTCTTTCGTGAGTTCTTCCGACTTCGCGATGCAGATGAGTTGCCGGAGTGCCCCTGGGGGTATGAAAACCTCTTTCACATTGCTGATTCGTTCAATGAGTTCGTGGGCAAGTTGTACGTCAAGCAACGCGACTGATCTGATGTTTGCTAATAGTTTCGTACCTCTGAACTTCTAGGCAAGATGCGGAGACGTTTTGGGGATCCGAGCAGTAATTTAGTCGGCAGCGCCGCGACCGCAAGGGAGTGGCTTTGCCACCGCGCCCTTGCGGTCGCGGCTCATTTGCCATGCCGCAGTTGAAGAGTTAAGTTTTGCTCGAACCCTTAACCACGGATTGCACTTAGATCACGGACTAAAACTACGGATGCGATTCGCTTCTATCGTGCCTTTATCCGTTCCATCCGTGTAATCCGTGGTAAATTCTTTTCTGTTGCGCCAAGTCACCACAGTGTCTTCATTCGCGACCTCGCGCGAGATTGATCTCATTCCGTCACATCAACTCAGTGAACAGTTGCGGACGTTACCTGAGTATTCGCAGCAGATTCGACGGTAATCGGAATGAATTTCGACAACGGCGTCCGGCTGCCGATGGCGAAGCTGTCTTTCGAGATCAGGCCGTTCGTCTCGGGAAAGTAGGCCGCGGCACAGCCACGCGGGATGTCGTAAGCGATCGCGACGAATCCGCGTGCTTCGCGGACGATGCCGTCTTCAGTGCAATGGCTGCGCAGGTCGATCCGGTCGCCGTCCTTCAAGCCGCGCTCGGCAAGATCCTGCTGATTCAGCAGCACGACAAGCCGAGTGCCGTGAATGCCGCGGTAGCGATCGTGCAAGTCGTAGACGGTGGTGTTGAACTGGTCATGCGATCGGATCGTCATCAGCCGCAGTTGCCCCACCGGAAGCGACAGGTCGGGAATCGCGTGCGTCATGAAGCGGGCCTTGCCCGTGGTCGTGTTCCAGCGGCGGTCGGCGACGGCGTTGCCCAGGTAGAAGCCGCCAGGCGCTTGCACCTTCGCGTTGAAGTCTGCAAAAAGGTGCGGCAGTGTGCCGGCGATCGCCTCACGGATTAACGCATAATCATCGGTGAATGCATCCCAGTTGATGCCGCCCCCATAGTCAAGGGTCGCCTTGGCCATCCCGGCCACAATGGCGACTTCCGATTTCAGGTATTGCGATGCAGGCGGATTCCTACCGCGGGACGCATGCACCTGGCTCATCGAATCTTCGACGGTCACTTGCTGTGGACCGGTCGCCTGATCGTCGATTTCGCTGCGGCCCAGGCACGGCAGAATCAGCGCATCCTGACCCGTGCACAGGTGGCTGCGGTTCAACTTGGTGCTGATGTGGACCGTCAACGCGCACCGCGACAGTGCCTGCTCGGTCAGTTCCGTGTCGGGTGTAGCGGCCGCGAAGTTGCCGCCCATGCCGATGAAGACGCGGGCGCTGCCATCGGCCATCGCAGTGATCGCGCCGACGACATCGTGCCCGTGACGGGCAGGGGGCTCGAAACCGAAAGTTCGGCGAAGCCCCTCGTTGAACGCGGGCGACGGTTTCTCCGTGATACCCATCGTGCGGTCACCCTGCACATTGGAATGACCACGCACCGGGCACAACCCGGCCCCGGGCTTGCCAATCTGCCCGCGCATCATGAGCAGGTTGGCGACGTACTGGATGGTCGCCACGGCGTAGCGGTGCTGCGTCAGCCCCATCGCCCAGCAGGCAATGACGTTCTTTGCATTCATGAAAACGTCCGCCGCTTCGTGCAGTTGATCACGCGTCAGGCCCGATTGCTGCCGGATGCTGTCCCAAGAGGTGTGCCGCAGGTCGTCCGCGAACGCATCGAAGCCGTCGCAATGCTCCTTGATGAAAGCGTGATCGAGGACGGTGCCGGGCTTGCGTTTCTCGGCTTCCAGCACATGCTTCGCGATCCCCTTGAGGGCCGCCAGATCGCCGCCGACAAGTACCTGATAGTAATGGGTCGAGAGGGCGGTGCCCTTGCCCAGCAGCATCCGCCAGGCATGCTTCGGGTGAGTGAATTTCACCAGTCCCGGCTCGCGCAGCGGGTTGATGGTGACGATCTTCGTCCCGCGCTCGGCGCAGCGCTCAAGCTCGGTCAGCATCCGCGGATGGTTGGTGCCGGGGTTCTGGCCGATGACGAAGATGGCGTCGGCCTTCTCGAAGTCTTCAAGCGTGACCGTGCCTTTGCCGACGCCGACTGATTCCGTCATCGCGCAACCGCTCGACTCATGGCACATATTCGAACAGTCAGGCAGGTTGTTGGTGCCGAAGCGGCGGGCGAACAGTTGGTACAGGAATGCCGCCTCGTTACTCGTTCGGCCCGACGTGTAGAACAGGGCCTGATCGGGCGAGTCAAGTTGCCGCAGATGTTGGCCGATCAGATTGAAGGCGTCGTCCCAACTGACCGGTTCGTAGCGGTCGTTTGCCCGGTTGTAACGCATTGGTTCGGTCAGCCGGCCCTGGTTTTCGAGCCAATGCCCGGTTTGCCCGCGCAGGTAGCCGACCGTATAGACGTCGAAGAAATCGGCCGTCACGCGTTTCGATGTCGTCTCGAACGTGACCGCTTTGACGCCGTTCTCGCAGTACTCGGCGACACGAGACGGGTGCTTCGGTTCCGGCCAGGCGCAGCCGGGACAGTCGAAGCCGTCCGGTTGGTTGACCCGCAACAGCGACAGTGCGTTGCGGAACGCGCCGCGGTTCTGGATGACATGCAGCAGGCTCGAGCCAAGTGCCCCCCATCCCGCGGCCGCATGGTGGTAGGCCGCTTCGATGGGGTTGGCAGGAGAGGGATTGTCCGGCGGTTTACTCATCATCCTCACGCAGCTTGGCGAGAACACTGTAATCTTCGAGCGTAGTCGTATCCTGCGTCGTGGCGTTGCCGCGCGCGATGTCGCGCAGGAGTCGCCGCATGATCTTGCCGGAGCGCGTCTTCGGCAGCGCTTCGCTGAAGCGGATTTCGTCGGGCCTGGCGAGCGCCCCGATCTCGCGGGCCACGTGGGCCATCAGTTCCTTCTTCAATGCCTCGACCGGTTCGTGCCCCGTTTTCAACGTCACGAAACAGCAGATCGATTCGCCCTTGATGTCATCCGGCTTGCCAACCACCGCGGCCTCGGCCACTTTCGCATGGCCGACCAAGGCGCTTTCGACTTCCATCGTACTCAGGCGATGCCCGCTGACGTTCAGCACATCGTCGACACGGCCCATGACCCAGAAGTAGCCATCTTCGTCCTGACGGGCACCGTCCGCGGTGAAGTAAACACCGGGGACATGCGACCAGTAGGCCGACTTGTAGCGTTCATCGTCACCCAGGATCGTGCGCAACATCGAAGGCCACGGCTTACGGATGATCAGAAAGCCGCCACTGCCAAGCGGGACCGGGTTGCCGGCCTTGTCGACGATCTCGGCCACAATGCCCGGGATCGGCCGAGTGGCCGAACCGGGTTTGGTAGCGATCGCCCCCGGCAGTGGACTGAGCATGATCGAGCCGGTTTCGGTCTGCCACCAGGTGTCGACAATGGGGCAGCGACCTCCGCCGATAATTTCATGGTACCACATCCACGCTTCGGGGTTGATTGGCTCGCCGACTGTGCCGAGCAGGCGCAGGCTGGACAGGTCGTGCCCCTTCGGCCAGTGGTCGCCCCACTTCACGAACGAACGGATGGCGGTCGGCGCGGTATAGAAGATGGTGACCTTGTACTTCTCGATGATCTCCCAGAAGCGGTCTTCCCTGGGCTGGTTGGGGGCCCCTTCGTACATGACCACGCTCGCGCCGTTCGCGAGCGGACCGTAGACGATGTAACTGTGGCCCGTGACCCAGCCGACATCCGCGGTACACCAGTAGATGTCGTCTTCTTTCAAGTCGAAGACGAGCTTGTGCGTGTAGGCAACGCCGAGCAGGTAGCCCGCGGTGGAATGCTGGATCCCCTTCGGCTTGCCGGTCGAGCCGGACGTGTAGAGTA